>Ga0163148_10001095_pt1 | contig 36056 bp, 48 predicted proteins | sample OliLakLV19MP7P2_FD_148606 | JGI IMG/M metagenome (GOLD analysis project Ga0163148, IMG submission 148606) | Freshwater microbial mat bacterial communities from Lake Vanda, McMurdo Dry Valleys, Antarctica- Oligotrophic Lake LV.19.MP7.P2 | ecosystem: Environmental > Aquatic > Freshwater > Lake >... | reverse complement strand
TCGCGGAGTAGTGCGAGACTTTCCTCACTGCCAGAGTGTGACCCTCTCAGCCAAGAGGTTTCTACTCTTCTAAGGTAGCCAGGGAGGATCTACTCTTGACTTTCGTTTTCTATGGTAACGGTTACGGAGTTCGATCAGAACCGCAGATGCTTAACTGACTGTCCTGCGCGCTTCACACCGAGCAGAGATTCAATTCCAAGTTTCAGGTGCCGCTCAACAAAATTACTAGAGACTTTATTGTCGCTATCTGCTGTTTTGATCCCCTCGGGAATCATCGGCTGGTCTGAGACCAATAGTAGCGCACCTTTTGGAATCTCATTTGCGAACCCAGCGATGAATATCGTCGCCGTCTCCATATCAACGGCGATCGCGCGAACTGAAGTTAAGTACTGTTTGAACTCCTCATCGTGCTCCCATACTCGTCGATTGGTTGTGTAAACTGTCCCTGTCCAATAGTTCAATCCAGCAGCAGTGATCGCCTCCGAGACCGCTTTCTGAAGACTAAATGAAGGCAACGCCGGTACCTTTGAATCAAAATAGTCGTCCGAGGTACCCTCGCCACGCATCGCGGCGATCGGCAGGATTAGATCCCCAACCGCCGTTTTCTTCTTCAACCCACCGCACTTCCCCAAAAATAGAACTGCTTTGGGCTTCACCGCTCCCAATAGGTCCATTGCAAGTGCTGCATTTGAACTTCCGATCCCGAAATTAATGATCGTTATACCATCGGGACTTGACGCCATCTGCATCGGTTTATCCAGACCACGCACCTCAACGTTATGCATATCAGCAAACATCTTCACGTAGGCTGTAAAGTTGGTCAGCAACACATAGTCCTGAAACTCTGTTAGGGCAGCCCCCGTATAGCGTGGTAGCCAATTTGTAACGATCTCTGATTTGGTCTTCATATCGATATAATCTGCCATAGATCCTGTATCTTTCGTAAGCTTGAAGTTCGTATTAACCTGAGTTCGTCGTAATAAGGTTTAAGGCGTTTAAACGAACAATAGAGGCTCAATTTATGGGGTTTCAAGATTTTATCGCTGATTCCGAGGCTGCACACCTTGTTGGTGTATCGGTGGCAACCTTAAACCGTTTCTGTGAGGCCGGTTATCTGAACGCCGAGAGTGATTCTGACGGGCTACGGTTATTTTCTAAGGCTGAGTTAGCCAAGGTCTTCTCTGTGGACCTGCCGGGTACGTCTGTGGTCGCTAACGACACCCGCTCACCAGTGTTACATAAATCTGAACAACCCTCCGAGGTCGCTGCCGTAGCGCCAGTCGAATCTGCCGAGCCACCCCCAACTACTGAGACTGAGTCACCTATAGAGGCAAAGAGTCTCGAATCCATCAATCCTGAGGTAAGGGATCAGGCTCAACTGGCGCCGTCGCGGGAGAGTGTCGATTCTATGCTTTCAATGGAGCGAGAATTGGCGCGCTTTAAACAGTTAGTACATATGCAGGAGCGCCTTCTTGAGGTCCAAGACGATCAGCTTCGCGAAGTGCGCAGGGATCGAGATTGGCTACGTACGCGAATCGAACGTCTTGAGGATAAGCAGGAGCGTGATCAGCTCTTACTCCTCTCGGAAACTCAAACTATAAGAAAGCTGGTTTCGAATCAGGAACAGAAAAAGTCCTCTCTGCAGTACGCATTAGAGTGGTTTGGACTCGCTTCAACCTCACAACCCGGGTCGATCAATAAGAATCAGATTGGGCGAACTCGGCTGGCTTCTACGATCGAGGCCACACATACGCCAAAGAACGCAGCAGTTTCTGATGCGGTCGTTGCTCCTCAGCCTAGCGATCTAAAGAGCGCAAGTAATTAATACTGGAGCGTAACTGGTCAGCACTTAAAAAATGCTGACCAGTTACACTGGAGCGCAGACCAGAAAAGGTACGCGCTCCAATTTCCGCACTCTAATATATCGATAGTTTATCGACAGATTTTCAATTGACCTTCGCTTACCTCGGAGACCGACTCATCTTTGAGACGCCTACTCTCGGTAGTCGGTAATTCAGTCTACTCGGCAGTCTGCCATCCGGCCGCTGGTGCGGATTCACCACTTGGAACGGCTGCGGCTTGTATATCACCACCGTGACCAACCTTGACTTCTACACGGCGGTTCACTGCACGGGCCCAGTTTTCCTGTTCAGGTAACGCAGGCTGCGCCTTACCAAAGGTCATAGTCGATAGACGGTCTGGTGGAACACCAAGCGATACTAATTCCTGGCGAAGCGTCTCAGCGCGATCCATTCCAAGCCTATCGTTAAAGGAATCACTACCCCGATAATCGGTATGGCCTTCAAGAACAACCCGGAGTCCTGGACTCTGCTTCAACATCTGGGCAATCTGAACCGAACGCCCCCGCCCAAGATCGTTTAGCGAGTGTGAATTAAAATCATAGTTCACATCTGGGAAAAACATCTGTCGATCAGATAGGGCCATAGCAGAGGCGTCTTGGGACCCAACCGACTCCCCTAACGCTGGCATTCCAACCTGACCGTCTACGCCCTGATTATCATAATTGAATGGCATCACTGAGCGGCAATCTGGTGCACTATCATCAGCCGAAAAACACTCCGGTCGGCGATAATCAAATGGCTCACGGTACCCGAATATAGCTTTGGTATCATCAGTTGAAGAGACCAGATAACTAATCGGCCTGAAGATCGCCTCACGCGCCAACCACCCGAACGGATGCAAGATATAGCCTACAATTCGTAGTGGATGAGACTCCGACTCACGGTAGCGCGGCGCAGTAAAGTAGGTGGCTGTTCCGTTATCGACTGGCAACACCTCCTGAGCATAAGCAACTGGTTGCGGCAAGCTGAGCGCAGCGACTAAAGCCAATCCCCCGAACCCAATTCGTGATAGTGATGCTACGATTCTCATGCTGTGTCCTTTTATGTATTTTCCAAATTGGCCTACGCGAATGATTTAGCGATCGCCTTATAATTAACAATGAACTAAAACAGTTGTGATACTAAATAACACGCCAACGACTCAACATACTAGTTGCTTTCTAGATCGCCGCTATTATTAGATAGCTTTAGGAAGAAACTGGATAGGTATATTTTTAAGTTGTGGTGGAAATTGGAACAAACGGTGTTCTGGTTTTGCAAAGAGACAACAGATAGTCTCTCTTCCGCATCGCAAGTGGGCTTCTGCTCATCAAATTCAGCGGATGACGAGCAGATCATAGTTCAGGTTCAGGCCTAACTGAGATTGGGAAGATACGATTGGGTGAGGTCTTCTATAGTAATTATCAAAAGTCGGTGCCAATAAAATTGGCAAGCCTTTTGGTAACCGTTCAGGGGGGGTACAAGAATCATCGCAAACGAATAAATTGGGTGCATTTTTATCCGCTGGAAGCGACCCCCGGATGGGCGGGCATCCGCGCGCAGCGCAATAGGCCCGAAATTGCTGACGCGAGCTAGCGAGTGTCTGACCATATGTTTAACCGTTCACAAAAAATGCCCCGTTTAGGGGCGATAAGAAAGGATAATAGGTACTGAAATGTCAAAAAATGAGACAATTCTTCAAAAGTTTTTAAATATACCCACCCCCCGTGAACGGTTACGCCTTTTGATGTTAATCGCTATAGGTAGTTGTTTTCACTCGCCACATTTGTAACAAACGGCCACAACGCAAGCCGGAACTTTAATCTGACCCGCAACCAAAGACTTCTGTGCTATACATTAATCCCGTCACAGTTCAGTAACCAAGAAACCAGTTTTGAGTTAGGAGTCAACGTTGCAACACCTGAAGTTTCGATACATTGACCGTAAAATAATCGCTGCGGCTACCCTTGGAATCCTCGCACTAGTTGCCAATGCTGTTTCCTATTATGTTTCTGCGCCCGAACACCTGATCCCGATAGGCAACGTGTTCCTGTTCTGTGCAGCATCCGCCCTTGGTCTCACCGGAGCCCTGCTGGCCGCTGCAACCGGCCTTCTTCCTGAACTCTTCTGGAGTGGTGATTTTGCCTACGGATTCCGTGTGCTGACCTTGCTGGTCGTGATCGGCTGGTGTGCAGAACGGGCTCCGCGGGTTCCTTCCTTCATAATTACGCAGGGACTATGGATCCTTGTCTTTGGTCCATTGCACTTTTTTGCGGTCTATAACGGTTTAGTGGCGGAGAGTGATACGTTCTTGCCGTACCGTTACCTTCCCGCTCAATTAATGGGGGCGATCTTTTGCGCGGCGATGGGCGACGTAATTCTGACCCTAGTATCTGCAGTAGTATTGCTAATACCATCTGTCTGGATCCGTTTAACAAACAAGCCCTTACTTATCTTCTCGCAGTCCGTATTGGTACCAGTGATAACATTGCTAACGAGCACAGCCTCGTTAATCACATTGCTAATCGTTTCGGATCAGAGCATTGGGGATGTCCCCTCGCTAACCTTGTCGGGCGTAGTAGCAATATTGCTGTTGGGCACCGTTATACCAGCGGGGCTTGCGTTCTGGTTGTCTAGTCGATTGCGTTACCTGGTTATGGATCCATTACCAAGCTCCGGTGGTCGCCCCCACGGTTTTTCTGGACTCTCTAGCGAGTTCTGGCGTCGCAAGAGTTCATCCGCGTTAATCCCAACTCGTAGTAGTGGAGACTCAGGATCGAACCTATCGCGTCCACAACAGGCGAGTAGTTTAAGCCTGTCTGATCGCGGAATCTGCGCGCTCAAGCGTGATGGGACTATTACATTTATCAACCGTAAGTTCCTGAGTCTTGTCGACTGCAAATCACAAGAGGTTCTCGGAAAGTTGATTGGCGATATCGAGATGCATTCTCAGGTTGCTGATCATATCAATCAGCTTGTTTCAACAACCTTTGCAAAAGGTCCGCGCGTAACTGAGCTGAAGCTCAATCAACAACACAATAAGGTGCGCTTCTATGAGATTAGCTCCGTGCGTGCGGATTCCCTTGAAAACTCAAGTATAGCCCATGGGGCCGATAGTATCGTGATCTTGGCGCGTGATATCACAGAGCGTCGTAGCGTGGAGTCACACCTTTTAGATGCTCAGCGTGTTGGCTCGTTGGGTAACCTTGTCGGAGGAATTGCCCACGCGTTTGATACAGCGCTATCGACGATCCGCGATCTAGCGAAGCACGCGCGAAGCGAGCAGGATCGCGGCGCGGTAGACTCAGCTATGGATACAATCCTTGACACTGCTCAAGATGCTGGCGCTCTGGTTCGTCAGCTGTTGAACTTCGCCGAGGGTCGTCCGAGCCAGATCGATGCGCCTGATTTTGGGAGTTTGATTGACGAGCGCATCGGCCTACTGCGTCAGATGGTCGGCAACGCAAACGAACTGGTCTTTGAGCGTTGTGATGAAAAAATTCCTGTTACATGCGACCCAAATCTAGTAATGCAAGCGATTACTAATCTGGTCCTCAATTCGCGGGACTCATACGGAACAGCAAGCGGAAAGATTCAAATTACGCTTGATACTGAGCATCTTGATGAAGACGTTGAGGAGCTGCACGTCGGCGCCAAGGCGGGCGACTTTGCGCGGCTGAGAGTTCGTGATTCGGGAGGTGGAATGACGCCTGAGATCTTGGCCCATGCGTTTGATCCACTTTTTACCACCCGTTCGACCACTGGCCACTCTGGATTGGGGCTATCGATCGTTTTTGCAATTGTTCGTGCTCACGATGGTTTTCTAACGGTTGAGAGCAAACCGGACCGGGGGACAACAGTTTCCATCTATCTACCCAAAGGGTTACGACCAAATGCCAATCTCGGTTCGGGGGGACCTGGGGCCCCTTTAAGAGCTACCGGTGACAAAGAATCACAGGTCGATTCGGGAAGTGTAACGATGCATTAGGTGGCAACCGTTACCATCAAGTATTTCAAGTTCTTAGCCGATGCTTATAGCAGTTTGCAAAAGTCGCGAGAATTGCTTTTGCAAACCGCTATAGATTCGCGAAAGCGAATCAAAGCAGCAACCTATTGTGATTGAATTCAATAGGCTTGCCAAATATATTGGCACCGACTTTTGATAATCACTATAGATGCAGCCCTCAATCTGCGTAGTTTTAATTGAGAGTATCCGTGTGGCAAAGCGTGTCCTGATAATTGATGATGATCCAGTGGTACGCTCACTACTAAGTGAATACCTAATCTCGCGCGGTCATCAGGTTGATGTGATCAGCAGATCAGATGTAGCCATGGCCCATCTGCATAACCGCGACTCGGTTATGCCAGATCTGATTATGCTCGACATGATCATGCCTGGCCTAACAGGGATTGAGCTTCTGAAACTTTTGAGGGCCGATCCAAGCTGCTCTGGAGTTCCGATTGTAATGCTTTCAGCAAACTCAGCTAGCGATACCGTCGCGATCTTTGATCATGAAACTGTAAGTGCCGATTCGTATCTACAGAAGCCATTCGACTTTCGAGCGCTTGATCAACTGATTAACGGGCTGGAATAATCAGGCTAAATGCCTGACCCGTTCGATCGACAGTGCGCGCCCAGTGTGACAATCGACCGAAACTAAAACTCCGCACAGCATACAATCACGATCGGGGGCCAGTTTATAGGCTGCAGGAAGGCCCCCCAAGAATCGCATCTTTGCGACCTCGGCGTCCATGCCGATCACTCCGGCGGTACTTCCTGACATTCCAAGGTCAGTAATATAACCGGTTCCCTCCGCTAAGATCTGCTCATCGGCGGTCTGAACATGGGTGTGGGTTCCAAATACAAGTGAACAGCGCCCATCGAGATAGCGGCCCATGCAAACCTTCTCTGAGGTTGCTTCGGCGTGCATATCACAGATTCGCACTGGGATATCTCGCATATGTTCCGTTAAAATTGTGTCGGCGGCTCGGAATGGACACTCCAATAGTAATGGTGACATCACTCGACCAATTAAATTTAAGACTCCAACCTTGACTGCAACCCCGCTTGCAAGGCTGATCTCAACGACGGTCCAGCCCCGTCCGGGAGAACCCGATGTAAAGTTTGCTGGACGAATACACCAATCTGTTTTTCGATCCAGATACTCGCGCATCTCACGTTTATGCCAGGTATGATCTCCTAGAGTTAAAACGTCGACACCACTTGCGCGCAGTTCATCGGCCGTAGCGGGATCAATGCCCAGTCCTCCGGCAGCGTTCTCCCCATTTACGATCAACATGTCGTAGCGCAGAGATTGCCGTAGCTGCGGAATCCCGCGTCGCAACGCATCCCTTCCGTACCGACCTACAACATCGCCAAGGCATAAAATCCTCAGTCGTTCCGAATCGCTGCTGTTCATGGTCATAGTAGTTTACGGTCATCACTCTTCAAGATCATCATCAAAAGCCACCCCAGTGCGAATCAGATCGCGCTCATGGCATAGGTAGTCCATCGGCACGTCGTGCGACTCGATCGGAAATTCCTGCACGACCTGCAGTTCCCAGCAAACCCCAATCTTGAACGCATTCTGCATCCCCGAGCGCGAAAGGAATCGGTCGTAGTATCCCTTGCCACGTCCAAGCCGATTTCCGTCACGATCAAACGCCAAACCAGGAACTATTACTGCTGTGGTACCGGCATTTGCACAATCATACCTCACCGCGGATTCATCATTGGGCTCAGGTATGCCATGCAATCCATGACTAACAGCATGCAACCAGCGGTCATCAATCGAGATAAACTCCATGCTGTAGTCCGGCATCGCACGGGGAAGATAGATTTTACGTCGTGAGAGCTGTTCGCTGATTAAACTGCTAAGATCGACCTCGCCCGGGAAATAGGGAATCCATGCCAAAAGATGTTCAACGTCTGTTTCGACTATCTCATCAAGAAGGTGGGTAAGGTGGGCGCATAGATGATGGCTAGCTGCCAGGATCCACCTTCGGTCAAGGTTGCCTACAACCTTGCGCATCTCTTGGCGAATCTCTTCGCGCTGTTTCAGTCTATTCACAGTAATGCATCCCACCTTCGAACGATCATTCTGTTAATTCAATATAACAGGAAAACTCCTAGATACCTTAGCGTGTTAGGCCCGCCCTGCAACAGCAACTAGCACGCATATTATGAAAAAAGTTTTCGCCAAAATTAAAGCTGCGGGTAAACTATAACCTATAGGTTCTAATCGTGACACTTAGGTAGTTGGTTTTATTGTTTGTTGGTGGTTCCTGCGAATGGTTCCGATTGCGCAACGTACTCGCTGCAATTGGCTGAGGATTCTGGGCCTGGTAATCTTTGCGGGTTGCTTGCATGCGATATTTCCACTTAAGCCAGCATTGGCCGAGTCGCTAGAACCGGCAAAGCGTCCACAAGATAGTATCAAAGCACTCCACGACCACTGTAACTTTCTTCCCCTCAACCACGCTGAGCCACGCATCTCAACAGAAGCGCTCTCACGGTGTGTAAAACAGACAATTCACGCCCTTTGTGGCGATGATGTGGTTGCGTTTCTAGGCTTTGCTCCAACTATTACTATCAGCAATCAGCGGCTTCCAAACGCCTATGCAAAGGGGCTTGGTTCAATCGTGATTACGCGGGGATTATTTGAGCAGCTGCAGAACAGCGATGAATTGGGATTCGTTCTCGCCCATGAACTGGGGCACCTTGCACTACACCACAACACCAAAGACCCATCAGCTCTTGTTCCGCAGCAAAACCAGCAGCAAAACTCAGGCCATAAGCGATCAGTTCAGCGTGAGCTGGATGCTGATCATTTTGCCGCTGAGATGATGCGCGCAGTAGGAATGAAGGTAAATTCGGGCGTTAACCTTCTTAGGCGACTTCAAGAACTGGCTGGATCCGAGGCTGATCCGGACTCTGCAATGCCTGATATTGGGTTGCGTATTAAGGACCTAAGTACTGATTAATACACTAGATCTGGGTTATGGTCAGTGAATGGGCGTATTGCTCAACAGAAATAACCGCAGATAATTAAGTAATTTCCCTAGTCCGCCGATGTATCCCTATGAAGTCGACTAGGTTAGCCGATCGCAAGATCTTCCCTGTAAGGTATCACAATGGCGCCAAAGGATGATGCTCCAGTTGCAATGACTCCAGCCGAGCGTAGTAAGTCCTCGGTACTGATCGTTGAATCCGACGGCAACGACCGTCAGAACATGCGCACAGCACTGAAAACCCTCGGATACGGACAGTTCACCGATGCCCCTAACCATGCGATGGCTTTAGAGCGCATGTCCGACCGCGTATTCACCCACGTGATTTTCGAAGCTAAGAAATCAAACATGACCTCCAGCGAGTTCCTTCACAAAATACTCGAATCAATGCCGGCCGCCGTCTGTATACCATCATCGTATGAACCGAACGTTGATGACGTCTTCGACCTTTTGATCATGGGCGCTAAGGGATATCTGTGCAAACCGTTTACAATGGATACTCTGGAATGCGCTATCGTGAATGCCACCAAGGGCGAACCGATGTCACCAGCAGTACTGCAGGCAAAGGACCGCAACGAGGCACTAGTTGCAATCATGATGACAAGCCTGGACAAGATGGCGACTATCATGCGCCAGGCGGTCCAGTTTGAAACAGCGCGCCGTGAGATTCCTAGGGCTAACGCTACATTTCGTCAGTCAGCAGAGTTAGCGAAAACCTTTGCCAAGGGTGGTAATGCTGGACTGATGGAGGCGATGGAAAAATTCTGCATCGAGCGCAGCAAAGGACCTGCAACTCGACTGGGTCGACTACGCCAGCGCCTAAAAACCGGCCGCAAAGAGGATGACGACCAGGACGATGATCCAAAGTCTCCGCCAGCCTAGAACTCTCGGTGTTAATTGATTTCCTAATTACGGACGCTAAACTTGGTGGAGTCGAGCTCGCTTGCAAATAGCGTATAAGTTCGCGCCGCAAGGAGCTGTAGGGTAGCCGCACTTATTTCACTATCGGCAGGTGCTACCGACATCGCCTGGTACTCTCGAATTAGTTCCCCGAGCGCGGGACGGGCCGTATACCCAGCATTCCTTACAAGGATCTCCATTGAGCTTGCTAATGAATCGACCTTCTTTCTAATTGCATCCGGTTTGAGCTGTACTGAATCGGACGGACCTGAATCGGACGGACCTGAACCAGCAAGACTCATCGCCACCAACCCATCAAGATCAGTTGTGGCAGCCTTCAATGCAATCGCAGAACCATCTGGGACACCGGTGGTTGGTGCGCGCATGTAGTTCTCCTTGGCTGAGGTTAGGATCTGTTCCAAGGTTCTGGTCTCGCCCCTTGGCATACACCCAGTTAGAAACCACACCAACCCTAACGCGCTCATCAGCGCAAAAAACGTCGTCCTATTCGCCATAACTAAAGGGTTCGCCCGCTTCATATTGATTAAGCCCTCTGTTTTAAGTGACAAGGCCAAGACCATAGCGCTCCTTTGACGCTCTGACAAGAACTACAAGTTGGTTGAAGTCCTATGCAAAGTCCAGTGAGATTATCTCACCGCGCTCATTAACCGGGGGGGAATCAGGGAAGGTCACCTCAAAGGTACTTCCGTGCCCCAGCTTACTTGTAACATCAATCGAGCCACCATGGGCAGTAACCACACTGCGAACTACAAAGAGACCAATGCCGGTGCCAGCGACATCCTGATGCTGTTCAAGCCTACCAAACCTCTGAAACAGCTTCTTTAATTCCGAAGGGTCAATGCCGGACCCCGAATCAGTAACCTGAATGTGGAGGGCAGCCGAACTCGAGAATGCCCTGACCGTCACCTTTCCACCGCGCTGCGTGAACTTTAAGGCATTGCTAATCAGATTACCTACAACTCGAATGAATCCCAATCGATCGACATTTGCGGTTACGGTCTCAGGCTGACACTCAAATGAAAGCTCAATTCCCCGTGCGGCAGCGATCGTGCCAAAATTCTCGCCGATGTCGGAAAGAAGTTTTTGTGCCGAGTGAAATGCTGGTCGAAGAACCAAGGAGCCCTCCTGAATCCTTCGCGCACTGAGAAATTCGTCAATCAAGTTCACCGCCCCGTGTGCAGATGACCCGATCCGCAACGCAAGCTCGCGCGGCTTCTCTACCTCCTGCAACATTCCACACAGTAGCTCAGCCGAGATTATAATCGCCCCCAACGGTCCCTTGAGATCGTGCGTCGTGGTGGATAGCAGTTCGCGTTGAAACTTTTCGCGGCGCTTCTGCTCACTAATATCCCGTAGCCAAACTACAAAAGTCTGACCAACGCCATTTACAGGTGAATCCTGCCCTTCTACGGCAGAAAGACTGAAATCGAAAGCGCGTTCTTTGTGCTCAGAAAAAAGGATCTCTGTGTGCCAAACGGCACCAGTTGGCAATGAACTCATCTTAAGTCGCAGGTTATCGATCAGCCCCGTGCTATTCTTCACCTGCGGACCCAAAACATTCAACAATCCATCTGTGTTGCCGCCACAGAGCTGAACAAATGAAAGGAATGACGCATTGGAATACTCGATCATCGCGTCACTTCGAACTACGGCTAGTCCATCGTTGCTATTCTCAATAGCGATCCGCAGAACGCCCATATCGCGCTGCATCTGAACCTGTTTGGTCTCCAATGCGATTGCAGATTTTACTCGATGTAACGCCAGGCCCAAAACATCATGAAAGGTTGAGCCAAAATCTTTTACCAGGAAATCACGCGCGCCATGCTTCATCGCAGCGATTGCATCATTTAACAGCGTAGAAGAGGTCAGAACCACGATCGGAGTATCGGGCGCAAACTTTACGAGTGACTTGATTAGCTCCTCACTTGCACCGTCCGCCAGATGTAGGTCCGTAAGGATCAGATCAAACTTCATCTTTGAAATAAGATCCGTCGCCGTTGCGAGTGAAGTGGCCTCATTCAGATCGGATACCAACGGCACCAATGCGCGTCGCACCAAAATAGCATGGCTGGTATCATCCTCGATCAGCAGAGCACGTTCGAAGAGTTTGTTTGATAGCTTAGCTTCCATTTGTAATTCCTGTTTGACCCTGTTCCATGAATTCGCCTACTATCTGTAAATGATTAAACCAGACCATTGGATCCGAGCATTTGCTGAAAGCGGCGGTATACTACCCTTTAATCCAGAACAGATTAATCCCGCTAGCTACGATGTTACATTAGGCAATCATTGGATATGCCCTACCCGTCAACCTGAGGAGATAAAAACTGATACCCTGACATTATTTCCGGGCGAAGTGGTGCTAGCAACCACCCGAGAATACGTGAAGATGCCTCGTGACGTCGTCGCTGACCTTAAGCTCAAAAGCTCGCTCGGACGCCTCTGGCTAAACCACAGCCTTAGCGGCTGGATTGATTGCAATTTTCACGGGCAGATTACCCTTGAACTACAGAATTTAGGCCCTTATCCAAGAATGTTACACGTTGGCATGCGTTGCGCTCAGCTGGTCTTTCTAGGAATGGAGTCCCCGCCGGAAGTCGCCTACGGTGAAAACGGCAAGGGTCATTACCAGGGCCAGCAGGGGGCCACCAAGGCCTGGAAAGAGGAGTTCTTCCCGATCGTTGGGGATCCCCTTCTAAAACCCAAAAGTTGAGATGCGCTCTGAAACCTGTTAGAGTGCGGGGCAGTTTTTTATAGAGATTTTTCCGGAAATATTTAGACTCAAATGGCAAATCATAAATCAGCAATTAAGCGTAATCGTCAGAACCAGAAGCGCCGCGTACAGAATCGCGATGCTCGCTCAGCCGTGCGCACAGCACTAAAGCATGCACGTGTAGCGGTCGAGACAGGCGACAGCAAAGCTGTCCAGTTGGCTCGCGCTGCTGAACGCATGGTTGCAAAGGCTGCAACAAAGGGTCTTTATCACGCTAAGACAGCTAGCCGTAAGATTAGTCGATTGGCGAAAGCAGCTTCAGCGAAGAAAGTGGCTTAAACGCCTTTGTAAAGATCTCTATTTGGCGTTTATACTGGCGTTTATACTGGCGTTTATAGCGGTTAGCAAAAGTCGCGAGAAATATAAGTTTTTGTAAACCGCTTTAGAAGTCTGGCATTCTAGAAATTTAGCATTCTAGAAATCTGGCATCACTGCCGCCTCGTAGATCTTCTGGGCAGCGTCTACGGCTAGGGCATTCAACGCCTGACGTTCCTGTCCACGGGCGATTTCGCGATTCCCTAGGCTACTCAGATCGCTCGGAGATATTGATCCGCCTGTGAATCCTACCGATGAGGTAACGACTGAATCCTGAGTTGTGCCGTATGATTTGCTAACCTCTAAATTTGGATTGCGCCAGAGTACTGAGCCGGTCACCCTTCGAAGATCAACGCTCAATGCCAACTTAACGTCCTGCTGCAAAGCGGTATCTGAGGTCGAAACTACGGATCGCGTATCGGTCGTAACCTTTACTATACGCGCCCGCAAGACGGCATCAGCATCGCTAATTGAGCCGACGATAGTAACAACGCCATAGCGCTCAAACTGGTCCTGTAGTGATTCCGTAAGCACCGCTGATAAACCACCCTCAGTTGAATTATTCTCAACCATCGGGATGTATATCCGCTTTATATCCGGCGGTAAGACGCTGCCGCTGCCGTAAAATGTGTAGCCGCAGCCTGAAATGCTGGCGATGCAGATCGCCATAAACGATAGGATTACTGATTTCTTAGTAGCCATTCGAATCAACTATGTATTTCAATTCCTGTTAAAGTATCACAAGACACCCCGATCAGGCTCTTGCCATCCTACCCTCGACGGGGTCGTCGCACACTAAGTTTTTTGGGCCCCTGATCAGCATAGGCCATGATCCCTTGACCGCGCTTCTTAAGGGTACCGATAGACTGGGCTGTCGAGACCTTAAACTTCTCAGCTACCTCCAAAACCCTCGTGTGAATTCCCACTAGCTCTTTTAGTACCCTAATCTCATCGCCTTGGGGAACATATGAAGTGGTCTCGGCCATTCCTGCCCAGCGCTCAAAGGCCTCGGCATAGGCCTCAATCTGATTCATTAGTTGCTGGTGAAGCTGCTCTGTAACACCAGCAGCGCCCCCATTATCAACACCCAGATTGGCAGCACGGCCAACAACGGCGGTACCAAGAACATAGAGTTCGTTCAAGCGATCAAGATGCGACGCCCCTTCAGGAATCTCGCCCTTCACTACTACATGCCCATAATATTAAATCCGCAGTCGACATACATTACCTCCCCGGTAATAGATGCACCGGCCCCAAGAAGGAAGGTTGCAGCCTGGGCCACATCATCGGTCGAAGTGTTGCGCCGCATCGGAGCCTTTAGAGCAAAGGCATTGAGCATCTCCTTAAAGTGTGGAATCCCGGCGGCAGCCAATGTCTTGATCGGGCCAGCTGAGATCGCATTCACACGGATATTAGATGGGCCAAGATCTGAGGCAAGATAACGCACGCTCGATTCTAGGGCCGCCTTTGCGACCCCCATAACATTATAGTTCGGAATTACACGCTCCGCCCCGAGATAGCTCAGGGTGATAATCGACCCGCCATTATTCTTCATTAGTGGTTCTGCACGCCCAGCGATAGCAATCAATGAATAGGCTGATACATCCAGTGCAAGAGCAAATCCAGCGCGAGATGTTTTTGAAAATCTATTATGGAGATCCTCGCGCTCTGCATATGCCACTGAATGCACAATTCCATCGATTCGGCCCCAACGTGTGCCAAGCTGCTCAAACAAACTATCGAGCTCGGAATCGCTCCGTACATCGCATGGCAGCACGGTTTCAGAACCTAGTTCAGCAGCCAGAGGCTTCACACGCTTCTCGATTGCTTCACCGGCATAGGTGAAACCCAAAGTCGCGCCCTCACGATGAAGTGCCTGTGCAATGCCCCAGGCAATGCTGCGCTCATTGGCTACGCCCAAGACGAGTATGTTCTTTCCGGAAAAGGTAGCCATGCGCCCCCTTCTTGACGATTAAGCTGCGACGCTGGTTGATGAACTAGCAGTTTTACTGCCGCTATCAATGAACTCAATCACCGCAAGCTCCGCGGCATCACCAGCCCTGTAACGTGAGCGCACTACCCGAGTGTAACCGCCGTTAACTCCCTTAAATCGGGGTGCCAGAGTTGCAAATAGCTTCTGCACTGCGGTCTTATCCAGCAGATATGAATACGCGCGTCTACGGGTCGCAAGATTATCCACACGCGCCATCGTTACCAACTTCTCAGTAACCGAACGAAGCTCCTTAGCACGTGGCAACGTGGTCTCAAAACGCTCATGCAGCACCAATGAAGTTGCAAGCGAACGCAACAGAGCACGTCGATGCGCTGTAGATTTACCTAATTTTCTTCGCCCACACTTATGACGCATAACCGATCACCGCTTAGAGATACAAAATTATCAATTAATTAATTCAGATTAATGGTCGACGACTTCCTTCATTGCATCCAGATCCTTGCGTTCGGGATAGCCATCTAGCTTCATCCCGAGACCGAGGCCCATATCAGTCAAGATCTGCTTAATCTCATTCAGAGACTTGCGTCCAAAGTTCTTGGTCCTGAGCATCTCGGCCTCAGACTTCTGAACAAGCTCACCAATATACTTGATATCTGCATTCTCAAGGCAGTTAGCCGAACGAACGCTTAACTCAATCTCCTCAATACGTCTGAATAAGTTGTCATTGAGAGTCTTAGTCGGTGCAATTGCAATCGGCTCCTCACGTTCAATTACCAAGCCTTCACCAACGAATACACCCAACTGATCAAGCAGAATATGTGCGGCCTGGGCAACAGCGGAGCGTGGATCGATGCTTCCATTTGACCAGATCTCCATCGTCAACTTGTCGTAGTCAGTACGTTGACCAACACGAGCCTGAGTTACGACGTGATTTACACGGCGAATTGGCGAAAAGATAGAATCCAAGAAGATTGTACCCATAGGGGCACCCTCAATCTTGTTCTTTTCAGCTGCCACATATCCGCGACCAACCTTGACGGTTAGACTCATCTTTAGAGATGCGCCCTCTGAAAGCGTTGCGATAATGAGCTCTGGATTCAGAACAACTACTGCTGGATCGCCGCTGATAGCGCTAGCTTTAACCGGACCCGGACCAGAAGCTTCAATCCGCACATGCGCCTCATCCTTGTCTTCAAGGTGAAGAACAACCTCTTTCAGATTAAGAACGATCTCGGTCACATCCTCAACTACCCCAGGTACAGTTGAGAACTCATGCATCACGCCATCGATCGAGATTGAAGTAACCGCGGCACCCTGTAAAGATGAAAGCAACACGCGACGCAAGGCATTACCAAGGGTTAATCCATAACCTCTCTCGAGTGGCTCGGCAATAAATTTGCCATAGCGACCATCGTCGGTCCCACTCTCAATCTCAACCTTTTTAGGCTTGATCAGATCTTTAAGGCTAATTCTCTTCATCTTATAAAATCCCAAAGCAAACTATAAAAATCAATACTGTGAAGTGAGTTGCTACTAGCGCGAGTACAACTCAACAATTAACTGCTCACGAGTTGACGGTGACATCTGATCGCGCGTAGGCAAAGCCTTCACCATTCCACGCACATTATCAGGATCCAGCGACAACCATTCCGGTATGCCACGGCTCTTTGCAGACGCCATCGCCGCGACGATCGTTAGGTTCTTTTTGCTCTTCTCACGTACCTCAATGACATCTCCTGCGCCAATCTGATATGAGGGCATATTCACAGGCTTACCATTTACCGTTACCAAACCGTGAGAAACAAGCTGCCGAGCCTCACGACGTGAAACACCAAATCCTAGGCGGTACGAAATATTATCGAGACGACGCTCAAGTCTCTGCAAGAGTTCGGTACCGGTAACACCCTTGGAGTGAGCAGCCTCTTCAAAATAGCGACGGAATTTCTTCTCAAGCAATCCAAAGATCCGCTTTGTCTTCTGCTTCTCGCGCAGCTGAATCTTATAGTCGGAAAACTGTTGACGACCCCCCTTACCGTGTTGGCCAGGACCACCCTCGCGCCGCTCTACGGCACACTTACTAGTGTAACAACGCTCTCCCTTAAGAAAAAGCTTTTCGCCTTCACGCCGACACAACCTACAAACCGCACCACAATCTCGAGCCATGATATTCCAGGTAAAAATATTCGCAGTAAATAATATTCGCAGTAAATAATATTCAGAGTAAAAAATATTCAGAGTAAATAATATTCAGAGTAAATAATATTCAGAGTAAAAATTACTAAGTAAAAACTGATCTAAAAATTCGACTATCCCTATCTATAAAAACTATTACACTCTCCGATTCTTGCGTGGCCTACAGCCGTTATGGGGAACCGGGGTAATATCCTTAATCGATGTTATCGCCAAGCCAGACATATGCAGAGCACGCAGTGCTGACTCACGTCCAGACCCGGGCCCCTTTACAAGCACTGCAATAGATCTCACACCAACTTCGCGGGCCTTGCGGGCAGCGTTTTCACCAGCGATCTGCGCTGCGAAAGGCGTTGATTTACGCGAACCCTTGAATCCATTGCTCCCGGAACTTGACCAACTTACGACCGCTCCCGCAGGATCAGTAATCGTCACAATTGTATTATTAAACGTCGCATGCACATGGGCTACGCCGACAGGAACGTTTTTCTTTGTCTTTTTCTTACGAGCAACGGTCGCTGCGCCAGCAGCTCCACGTCCCGCAGATTCCTTACTGTTTGATTCCTTAGTATCAGCCAAGATCACACCTCAAAATAATTCAGATCACAAAGTTACAGAAAAATTTACTTCTTCGTGGCTATCTTCTTACCAGCAATTGCAGCACGACGAGGCCCCTTACGAGTACGCGCATTTGTCTTGGTACGTTGACCACGCGACGGCAACCCCTTGCGATGACGCAAGCCACGATACGAAGCCATATCCATCAATCGCTTAATCGAGATTCCTACCTCGCGTCGAAGGTCACCCTCAACCTTTTCGCGGCTCTCAATAATACCACGAATGCGTGCCACATCATCCTCGGAGAGTGCATCACTCCGGGTATTCTCAGATACGCGGGCCTCGCTCAAAATTGACCGCGACTTACTTCGACCAATGCCAAAGATATAGGTCAGTGCTAAAACCGCTCTTTTATTTTTCGGCAGATCAACGCCGGCAATACGTGCCATTAAAAAACTCCCTACACCTTACAGTTCAGAATACAGCTCAAAAAATTCAATTAAGATTCAATAAACATAAGATTCAATAAACATAAGATTCAATAAACAATTGCTACTCAGGGCTTAAGCTCTACCCTTGGCGCTGCTTATGCTTCGGTACCTTCTTGCAGATAACGTAGACTACCCCACGCCGGCGAATGACTTGACAACTGGCGCAGATCGGTTTGACGGAAGCTCTAACTTTCATAAATCTTTCACTATTCAAAAAATCTGCCGGAACTTCAGGTAAATTATTAGGGGAAGTTAATCTCCCGCCAAATTAGCTAGCAAAAATTCGGGCCCCGGACTTTACAATCTTATGCTAAGAATCTCAAGCCACAGACCGAGAAAATCTACCAATTTTAGCTAAAGAATCCCAAAAGTCGCCTACTAACCTCCTCTACAGTGCCAACCCCGTCCACCTCACTCACTCCAACCGCCCTTCCGGGGGTCCTATAATACTGGATTACAGGGGATGTCTGCTGCCAAAAAACCTGAAGTCGTCGCGTTGCGACGGCATGGTTGTCATCACTACGGCCAGAACCCGCCTGCGCTCGGCCAATAATGCGCTCGATTAGCAGCTGCTCGGGAACCGAGATCTCTAAAATATGGGTCAACTCCAGATTCAAATCTGCCAATAAGGTGTCGAGGGAGTTCGCTTGACTTAGTGTCCTTGGATATCCATCCAGAAGAAAACCGCGATCACAATCGGGGCGCTGTAAGCGATCCTTAACAACTGCCGTCATCAGGTCATCCGGAACCAATTCGCCACTATCAATCAACTGCTTAACTTTCAATCCTAGCTCACTCCCTGCTGCCACGGCATCGCGCAACATCTCGCCGGTCGAGATATGTGGAATTCCCAAATGTTGACTAAGTGTAATTGCTTGGGTTCCCTTGCCCGCACCGGGTGGACCAACTATGACAATGCGTGCCCCTGCCTTGGTCATACTGTCGCCTTGGTCATAATGTCGTCTTGGTTATAATGTCGTCTTGGTTATAAAGACTCATTGGTTAAGGAAACTGGCGGCTAGCGACGCTGGAGGCGTGAACGCATCTGACCCATCGAGCCAATACCGCCACGCGTTTTGGTACTGCGATTCATAAACGATTCGTAGTTACGAGCTACGATATGGGAGTCGATCTGGTTTGCGGTATCCAGAGTGACACTAACTACGATCAGGATAGCGGTACCACCAAATACCGACGCAAACGCGATCGTTCCGAAACCGATATAGAACAGCTGTGGAACAACGCATACCACCGAAATATAGATTGCCCCCCAGAATGTTAGGCGATTCAATACCCCGTATAGATAATCAGCCGTTGGTTTACCCGGACGAACAGTTGGAATAAATCCACCCTTCTTCTTGAGATTCTCTGCAATCTCCGTCGGGTTGAAGATTATGGCGCTGTAAAAAAATGCGAAGGATACGATCAGGGCGACAAATATTAGCTCGTATACGGGCTTGCCAGGAGCCAGATACTGCATCAGATCTTGTAAAGTCTCATTATGACTAAATGACGCTACAGTTGCCGGTACGACTAAAAATGCAGATGCAAAGATTGGCGGGATTACGCCGGTCATGTTGACCTTTAGTGGCATATACTGGGTCTGAGCCTGGGCTATATTCTTTCCAACCATCCGACGCGGATATTGAATCGGAATCTTGCGTTGTGAACGCTCTACAAAAACAATGGCACCAATCGTAGCGATACAGAATGCAAGCACAACTAACACTGCTAGAGGAGAAACCTGTCCAGTCTTTGACTCGACTATCGTCTGGTAAAGTACCGTGGGCATTCGGGCGATAATACCGGCAAAGATCAATAGACTAATACCGTTACCGATCCCCTTCTCGGTTATCTGCTCACCAAGCCACATCATAAATGCCGTTCCAGCGCACAATGTCGCCATCGTTTGAAATCGGAACATTGGGCCCGGATCTGTCACCAATCCCTGCCCCTCAAGTCCAATCGAGATCATGTACGATTGAATAATGGCAAGAACTATCGTCCCCCAGCGGGTATAGCGTGTAAGCACCCGCTGTCCTGATTCGCCCTCCTTCTTCAATGCATCTAGGCGCGGTATGTTTGGTGTCAATACCTGCACAATAATTGACATGCTGATATAGGGTGTGATCCCCAGGGTGAAGATTGAAAAGTGCTCTAGAGCACCTCCTGAGAACATATTCACGAAACCAAAGAGTGTCCCCATGCCGCTTTCAAAAAGATTTCGCAGCGCAACAACATCGATTCCAGGTGTAGAAACGAATACACCGAGTCGATAAACCGCTAACATTCCAAGGGTGAACAAGACCCGCTTTTTTAGCTCGGGGATCTTGGTAATTTCGCCGAAGTTACCGATCATAATCTGTAGCCGTTCACAGTTTTGGGTAAATCTGAGGGTAAATTTGAGGGTAAATCTTAAGACTTCTGGCGCCAGCAGTGAAACAGAAACACTTGGATCAGGAATACTTACCTATCCTGGTTAGTTTCGTCCTGCTCCTAGAGGAGCGTTATAGTGCCGCCAAGAGCTTCAATCTTGGAACGTGCTGAAGACGATACAGCAGAAACCTTCAGAGTTAGTTTCTTCGTCAGCTCACCGTTACCAAGGATCTTAAATCCAGCCAATTTCGAATTCGTTCGGCCGAGCCCAAATGCTCGCAAGCTCTGTTCATCAACTACCGTGCCGGTCTCGAACCTCTCAAGCAGTCCAAGATTAACGATCTGAAACTGATTCAAACCAAGAACGCGTTTGCGAGAGCGAAATCCGTGCTTTGGCAACCGACGATAAAGCGGCATCTGACCACCTTCGAAACCAGGATTAATGGTTCCACCCGATCGTGCAGTTTGCCCTTTGCCACCTTTGCCGCAGGTCTTCCCTGCGCCAGATGACTCCCCGCGACCAACTCGTCTTGCTGCCTTACGAGCTCCCTTGCGCGGAGCCAATTCACTTAACTTCATATGCCTCTCCGAATGTATCTTGATCAATATTTCCGACGGGCTCATCAAGAGCACCTAAACCTACAGCCCATTAAATCTACAATCCATCTAATCTACAACTCTGTGATCTGAACGATATGCTTAACGCGGGCCAACGATCCCGCTAGCGCGCGATGACCCGAATTGGCTGGATCAATCGTAAATTCACGGGATTTGCCGATGCGACCCAAGCCAAGTGTCGCTATAATCTTTTTAAAATGTGCCGTACGGCCAATTACGCTGCGTGTTTGAGTTACAAGCACTTTACGTTTCTTCTCCACGGGCGACTTCTTAGTTGAATCTGTCATATCAAATACCTAATCAAAAAGCGAAAAATCAGCTAGATTGAATAGCCCATCTCTTCAATAGAGATTCCCCGTATCGCGCCAAGCGCCTCGGGGTCTTGCAAACCAAGCAATCCAGTAACGGTTGCTCGCAATACGTTACAGGCATTCGAAGATCCGATGCACTTTGTACGAATATCACGAATACCAGCGGCCTCGATGACGGAGCGAACAACTGATCCGGCGATTACTCCAGTTCCGGGTGTGCCGGGACGTAACATTACCGAAGATGGTCCAAACTCGCCAATGGTGTCATGAGGGATCGTGGTGCCCTTCATCGGAACACGGAAAAGATTCTTGCGCGCCTGCTCACCAGCCTTGCGGATAGCATCGGGAACCTCAGCCGCCTTACCGAGACCGAAACCGATATGGCCGCGACCATCGCCGGTCACTACCAGGGCGCTAAAGCTAAAGCGACGACCACCCTTAACCACCTTTGCAACGCGATTAATATTTACAGTCTTGTCTTTAAGTTCTCCACAGTCTTCTAAACGAACTCTGCGGAATCTTAGTGAATCTCTTGCAGCCATTACTCAATTCTCAAACAAAAAATTAGCTTAAAATTCCAATCCGCCCTGACGGGCACCATCGGCAACGGCCTTCACACGACCATGATAAACGTATCCATTTCGATCAAATACAACTGAAGCCAAACCAGCTGCCTTTGCGCGTTGGGCCACGACCAATCCAACCGCAACCGCAGCTGCGATACCTTTAGAGCTCTTCGCGGTGCTGTTCAGATCATCGAGTTTGACTGCGGCGATCTGGCTCTTTACCTCTCCCTCAAGAGTCGAAGCGCTAGCCAATGTTCGACCATTTACATCAGAGATAATCTGAGCATAGGTATGCATTGAACTTCTGAATACGCTCAACCTAGGGCGCTCAGCCGAACCAATCACGCGCTTGCGAATACGAATCTTACTACGCTCGCGTGGACTCAATCTTACTTTCTTTGACTTAATTGCCATAACGCCTCTAACTAAATAACTCTACTTCTTACCAGCCTTACCAGCCTTACGACGGACAACCTCTTCTACATACTTAATTCCTTTACCGAGGTACGGCTCTGGAGGCTGGACCTTGCGTACCTTTGAGGCAAACAAACCAACCGCGTCACGGTCAGCGGATTCAAGCTTGATCTGATTCTTCTCGATCACGCACTTGATACCCTTTGGAAGCTCCATCTCGACATCGTGCGAAAAACCAACGGCCAACACTAATTTAGTGCCCTGAAGTTTAGCTGTGAATCCGACGCCGTTTAGCTCGAGGCCACGGGTCCATCCCTTATCAACGCCAAGTGCCATATTCTCGAGAATGCTGCGAGTAGTGCCATGATTTGAGCGGGACTGCCGATCGTCGCCTGCTCTAACAACCAAAAGCACCCCGTTCTCAACCGAGACTGAAATTCCATTTGGAACCTTGTGCGTAAGCTTACCCTTTGGGCCTTCAATATTAACCGCACCGGCAACGATAGATGCCTTCACTCCCTTCGGAAGCTCAAGTGGCATTTTTCCAACTCGTGACATAATCCCGTCCTAAAACTTCAAAAAAACATTACCCAATGGTTGCCCAGATCTCGCCACCAACTTTCTGGGAGCGTGCTTGACGATCACTCATCAAGCCCATCGATGTCGAAATAACTGCAATGCCTAGGCCATTCTTTACCGTAGGAATCTTATCGGCTCCACAAAAAACTCTGCGCCCCGGAGAACTCACACGAGTTGCACGTCCAATGACCGGCTCGCCGGAGCTGAAGTACTTCAAAACTACGGTGCACTGTTCAAAGCCGGTGTCTTTATTGTGGTCGACCTTGAAACTCTCGATGAAACCTTCACTCTTGAGTAATTCAATAAGCCTCAAACTTGCCTGAATTGCCGGTAATACCACAGCCTTATGCCCAGCACGCTGAGCATTTCGGATACGTGTCAAGGTGTCTGCAATCGAATCATTTGTCATAAATTATCTCTGTGTCTTCTACTCGTAGTCTTCTACTTGCGGTCTACCAGCTTGCCTTAATAACCCCAGGAATCAATCCCTTGTGGGAGAAGTCGCGGAAACAGATGCGACACAACATAAACTTGCGATAAACACCGCGAGGCCGCCCACAAAACTGGCATCGGGTATAATTTCTCACCGCAAACTTCTTTGGTGCTGCACATTTAATTACTAGACACTTCTTCGCCACGCCGAATCACTCCTAAAAATCAATTCAATCTAAAGTATTAAGCTGCCTTCCTAAACGGCATGCCAAGGTGGGTAAGCAACGCTCTCCCCTCTTCGTCAGTCTTTGCATCAGTCACAAAAGTAATATCAAGGCCACGGACCTTATCGAGCTTCTCCATTACAACCTCTGGAAATACGATCTGCTCCTTGAGGCCCATGGTATAACTTCCCCGACCATCAAATCCACGGATAGGTACCCCTCGAAAGTCACGTACACGCGGAAGGGCTATTGAGACCAAGCGATCAAAAAACTCATACATCCTCTCGTTGCGCATAGTCACCATGCAGCCGATGGGAATACCTTTGCGGGTCTTGTATGTCGCGATCGATTTCTTAGTCTTGGTTACAACTGGCTTCTGACCACTCATTTGGGATAGTGCATAGACAACAAAGTCCATAGCTTTGCTGTTATTCACAGCCTCACCCACACCAACGTTAAGAACGATCTTCTTAAGCTTCGGAACCTGCATCGAAGAACTATATTTGAACTCGCCCATCATCGCTGGGACGATCTCTTTCCTATACTGATCCTGCTTCCTGCTCATCTTCTAAAACTCAAGAAAAATAAATCGACAACAAACAACTACAGCTGCACAAACTCCTTTGAGGATGGATCGCGATAACCACGAACCTTCTTACCGTTCTCAAGCAGTTTATGAACTAGACGTACTGGACGCTTCAATTTGTCAGCGTAGAACATTACGTTGGAGATGTGTATCGGTGCTTCCTTTTGAATCTTCCCAGCCGGACTATCTGGGCCAGCTGCCTTCTTATGTCGGGTAACCATATTAACGCCCTCAACGATCACACGATCACGAGCAGTTCCAACAAAACGTAGAACCTTGCCCACCCGACCCTTGTTTACTCGGGTAGCATTATTGCCGCCTGCAATGACCATAACCATGTCATCACGTCGAATTGCGCTACCGGTGACAGCTCCCTTTGTGGCTACTCTTTGCTTCTTATTCTTAGACCTAATGCTCATACCATCACCGTTTCAAAATCTTTCAATCTACATTCATCAACTGCGGGGCCTACAGAACCTCTGGGGCCAATGAGATGATCTTCATAAACTTCTTACTACGTAGCTCTCTAGCAACTGGTCCAAAAATACGAGTTCCAACTGGCTCCGAGGCTTGATCAATCAATACAGCGCTATTGTCGTCAAACTTAATCAACGATCCATCTTCACGTTGAATCTCGCGCGCGGTCCTAACTATAACCGCTTTATGTACTGATCCCTTGGCGATCTTTGAATTTGGAATACACTCCTTAACGGCAACGACAATTATATCACCAACAGAAGCATAACGTCGGCGCGTTCCACCTAATACCTTCACACAGATAACCCGCTTTGCACCGGAGTTGTCTGCAACATCAAGCATGGACTTAAGCTGAATCATAACCGCTTCTCAAAAAATGAAATCTGAAAACTAAACTGCTTTCGTTACGATACGGTACAAACGCCAACGCTTATGCCGACTGAGGGGGCGGGTCTCAACGATCTCAACAGTATCACCGATACTGCCCTGCTCATTCTCATCGTGAACCAGATACTTCATGGTCTTACGAATGTACTTGCCATAGACACCGTGTTTAACCTGACGCGAAATCGCCACAGAGATGGTCTTATCCATCTTATCACTGACAACAATGCCTTGACGAACCTTTGAACGACCGCGATCTCCGGTATTTCCAAGCCCACTCACTTTACCCTGACCTGATTCCTCTTTTGTACCTTGAGCCATAACCGCCACTATATCTAAATCATTATTAAACAAAACTAATTAGCCCGTGTATCCTCAACTGAAACGACGGTCAAAATACGAGCTAAATCACGCTTCAGGTTACGCATGATCGCTGGCTTATCTAGTTGGCCAACTGCCGCCTTAAAGCGTAACTTCATCAACTCCTCAGAGATCTGACGCGCGCGCATGCGCGCATCCTTCTTCGAGAGTGCTCTAATTTCCTTGAGTAGTTCGGTCCGTTTCATCACATTTATCTCAAAAATCACATCAACTAACTAAGACGAAAGAAGAGTCTCTCCACGAGCAACAAACTTGCACTTCAGTGGCAACTTAGCCGAAGCCTTAGAGAATGCCTTCTTGGCGTCAGCCACCGGAACACCAGTTAACTCAAAAAGAACACGGCCGGCGCGCACCTCAGCAACCCATTTCTCTGGTGATCCCTTCCCGCTCCCCATTCGAGTTTCAGCAGGTTTCGTCGTCAATGGCTTATCTGGAAAGATCTTTATCCAGAGCTTGCCACCGCGCTTAATGAAACGTGCTATCGCGACACGACCTGCCTCAATCTGTTTATTTGAGATCCATCCAGGCTCCATCACTCGGAGTCCAAACTCTCCAAACTCTAGGGTAGTTCCGCGCGTCTCGACGCCAGCAAGGTGTCGAACCTGCTTCATCTGCTTTCTGTGTTTTGTCTTCTTTGGCGAGAGCATGGCTCCCCTCTTCTTCTAATCAAAATTTAGTAACTATAGCTGCATCGATTCCAAAGGGGCCTGCTCAGGGGTTGAAAATTTCTCGCCCTTAAAAACCCACGCCTTAATTCCAATCTGACCATACGTAGTACTTGCCTCTGCTGTGCCGTAATCAATATCGGCACGCAACGTGTGCAACGGAACACGACCTTCTCGAACCTGCTCGGTACGAGCGATTTCAGCACCGTTAAGGCGCCCACCTACGCGAATTTTGACCCCTTCAGCGCCCGAACGCATCGCACGTCCCATCGCCTCCTTCATAGCGCGGCGGAAATTAATTCGGCGCTCGAGCTGAAACGCGACACTTTCGGCGATCAACTGAGCATCCATATCTGGCTTGCGGGCCTCGGTGATATTCAAACTGACTTCACGACCTACAAGAGACTTTAACTCCTTACGTAGATCCTCAATGTCCTTGCCCTTCTTCCCGATTACGAGACCAGGCTTGGCAGAGAATATATTAATCTTTACACGAGCCGCTGCGCGCTCGATCTCAATCTTAGAGATACCGGCGGCCTGGAGTTTGCTCTTAACAAACTTGCGAATCTTAATATCCTCGCCGATAAACTTTGAGAAATCGCGCGTCGCGAACCAGCGCGAGCGCCAGGTCTCGGTAATACCCATTCTAAAGCCGCGCGGATTAATTTTTTGACCCATGACTCTATATATTTACAAATAAATTAACAAAATCTAAAATACCGTCAATTCTATCGAACCTGTGATTCTATCGAACCTGTGATTCTATCGAACCTGTGATTCTATCGAACCTGTGATTCTATCGAACCTGTGATTCTATCGAAACAGTCCCGCTAAATCAAATCTCAGACCAAAATCAAAAAACCGAACAAAACTACCTATTCTCTGCTACCTGGAGAGTTACATGTGCAGAACGCTTTATAATTGGCGAGGCAGATCCACGAGCACGTGGCATAAAACGCTTAATGCTCTGACCCATATTCACCCATCCAGCAACTACCCAAAGCTTGTCAACATCGGCACCACCGTGTTCGTGCGCATTTGCAATTGCGGATTTTAAAACGCGCAAAACGATCTTGCATGACTTCTTCGGTGAGAACTGCAGAATGTTCAAAGCTGATTCAACTTGCTGGCCACGAATCATATCCACCGCCAAGCGCGCTTTCTGTGCCGAGATACGAACCATGCATAAGGTTGCCTCCCCTCTGCCAATTCGAGAAGGCGCAGCATGACGTGCCTTGCGAGCAGCCTTCTTTGAAATATGCTTCACAACTGACTGAGCTTCAGCTTCTTTTGCTTGTCCGCTAGCGGCTTTAGTCTTTGCCGCTCTGGCTGGCTTCTTTCCAGCAGCAGCTGATTTGCCAGTCGCCTTGGCGCCTTTGGCTCCGGTCTTCTTTGTCTGTGCCATAAAACTTTTCCTTAACGACTTCGATCAAAATCTAAATTCAACCGTTCAACACAACTCAAAACTATTTCGCGCCCGGACCTGATGCCGCTTCCTTCGCGCGGGTCGAGTGTCCAGTAAATTGCCGAGTCAATGAAAACTCACCAAGCTTGTGCCCAACCATGTTGTCGGTGACAAAAACTGCATTGAATTTCTTGCCATTATGAACAGCAAAGGTCAGTCCGATCATATCAGGGGTTACAGTCGAACGACGTGACCAGGTTTTGATTACGCCCTTGTGGCGTCCTGTTCGAGCTCTCTCAACCCACTTCAGTAGGTGCTCGTCTATGAATGGGCCTTTTTTTACTGAACGTGCCATAGCTACATGCCTTAAATAATCACAAATTGCTCTAAAAACTACCCTGCCGCCTTAACGTGACGACTACGAATAATAAACTTCTGAGTGCGTTTGTTATCCCGAGTTCTGAGACCCTTGGCCTTAAGACCGGTTGGAGAACATGGATGACGCCCACCAGATGTCTTACCCTGACCACCACCCATCGGATGATCGACTGGATTCTTGGTTACAGCACGATTGTGCGGCTTACGCCCCAACCAACGTGACCGACCAGCTTTTCCAAGCTCAATATTCTGGTGCTCTGAATTACCAACACTGCCAACAGTCGCTAAACATTCGGCGTTGATCTTTCGAATTTCGCCCGATGGCAAACGCAAGGTTGCATAACCACCCTCTTTCGCCACCAACTGTGCACCAAGCCCAGCCGAACGCACTAACTGTCCACCGCCACCTGGCTTCAACTCAATATTATGAACCGGCTCACCGGTTGGGATTAATTTTAGTGGTAGTGCATTGCCGACTTTAACTTCAGCAGTTGGACCACTCATAACACTCTGTCCTAGAGTCAATCCGACTGGCGCCAACATGTAGCGCTTCTCACCATCGGCGTAATGCAATAGGGCGATTCTCGCCGAGCGATTCGGATCATACTCAATCGCCACAACTTCAGCTGGAATCCCAAACTTATTGCGGGCGAAATCAACTTTGCGGTAGAGACGCTTATGCCCACCACTAAGATTAATATTGGTATTGCGACCAAAATGGTTGCGGCCACCTGATCGAGCCTTGCTCGAAAGCAGTGCACGTGGCGGGCTATCCGAGATCCCTTCCTTACGAACGAGATCGCTGAAGTCAAACGTAGTATAAAAACGTCTGCTCGGAGTTGTCGCTTTATATCGTTTAAGAGCCATATCTACCTTGCTTTTCCTATCCGATTCGCTGCTCTGAAATTATTGCTCTGAGATTATTACAGTGATTGTTACAGTCCTTCAACTATGTCGATCTTCTGACCTTCTTTAAGTGTCACATAGGCCTTCTTAAATCCAGCCCGTCGACCCATTGCACCCCGGGTTCGCTTGGGCTTACCCATATAATTGCAGGTGCGAACGGCTTCAACATTTACCTTAAAGATCTTTTCAACGGCCTCGCGAATTGATGCCTTGGTACTTGAGGTAGCAACACGAAATACCACCGTGCGTCCACCGTCACCAACCAACGAGCTCTTCTCTGTGACAACCGGCGTGCGTAATAGCGCATACTGCTCTACTCCAGCCGCGGCCTCAGATTTCTTTGCTTTCGTTTTCTTCGCTGCCATAAACAATCACAATCAAAAGGTTCTAGATCTATTCCGTTATCACCCGCTTCTCTACAGCCGAAATTGCTGCTCGGGATCCAACTAGAATTGGGTGCCGCATTAGGTCATATACATTCAATCCGGCTACCGGAAGAACTGTAATCCCTGGCAGGTTCTGGGTTGCCTTAACGGTCTTAGCGTCAAGAGCCTCGGCGATAACGACTATTTTTTTCCCAGCAATGCTGAGCTTCTCAAGGACCTGTGCCATGTCACGAGTCTTGCCAGATGAGATCTTGAGCTCCTCAAGAACCAATAGGGATTGCTTTGCAACCTTTTCGCTCAACACTGATATCAGCGCCTGCCTACGGGTACGTTTTGGCAACCTATAATCATAATCTCTTGGAAGTGGGCCGTGAATGCTCGCGCCACCAACCCAAAGAGGAGAGATGCTTGATCCGGCGCGTGCACGACCGGTACCCTTCTGCTTATATGGCTTCTTGGCACCGCCGGACTTCATCGTTCTGGTCAAAGCTTGATGTGTGCCGGAACGACGACGAGCTAGCTGCCAACGCACGGTCTCCTGAACCAAATGCGGTCGAATGCGGGCACCAAACACTTCGGGATTGAGATCGATTGAGCCAACCTCTTTACCCTTAACATCGAGTACTTTGTAGCTTAGAACTTTATCGCTTTTAGCATCCATACCAGTATCCATTACATGTGCCTCTCGAAACTCTTCGGAAATTATTTACTCGCCTGCGGCTTATAGGTCTTAACTGCCTTTCGAATTATAAGCAGGCCACCTTCCGCACCTGGAACACCACCACGAACCAATAAGAGATTCTCCTCGGGCTTAACTCCAACAACCTGAAGATTCTGAACGGTTACCTGTTCATTTCCCATATGCCCAGGCATACGCTTTCCTGGATGAACACGTCCTGGCCACTTTCGACATCCGATCGCGCCGATATGTCGACGAACCTCGTGCGTACCACGTGTTGAAGGTTGGCCACCGACCTTGTATCGCTTCACTACGCCAGCAAAACCGCGGCCAATCGAGCTGCCTGATACATCAACAAGCTCGCCCTCTTTGAATACCTCAGAGACCGTAATCTCCTTTCCTGGATCTTCCCACCCAAGCGCACCGACATTACAACGCATCTCCTTAAGATGAGCGAAGCAACCGCGCCCGGCTTTTGCAAAATGCCCCTGGCTTGACTTACTGAGGCTCTGTTGCTTCTTTGGCTCAAATCCGAACTGCACAGCTGAATAGCCGTCCTTTTCGACCTGCTTGACAGAGACAACGTAGCAAGGACCAACCTGAATGACAGTGACTGGGATACTTTCACCCGTCTCACTGAACACTCGGGTCATTCCAAGCTTCTTGCCCAATAACCCCTCGGGGAAAACTCGCTTTGACTGACTAATCTGAGTTCTCATAACTTTCGAGTTCCTCGTAAAAACTTACTGCAGCTTGATCTCCACATCGATTCCGGTCGAAAGCTCTAACTTTCCAAGCTCGTCGATCGTCTGCTGCGTAGGCTCCAAGATATCCAAAAGACGCTTGTGGGTACGGATCTCAAACTGCTCACGCGATTTCTTGTCAGAAAACGGCGAACGATTGACCGTGAATCGCTCAATGCGGGTCGGCAATGGAATTGGGCCAGCAACACGTCCCCCGGTACGTCGTACCGTCTGAACAATTTCGCCTACCGCGGAATCCAATAATTTATGGTCATAGCCCTTAAGCCTGACCCGTATTAACTGACCTTTTAGCATCGCTCCACTCCGTCTTTCACTAATTCACCCGTAAACACCGCGTCTTAATACACCGCGTTTCAATACACTGGCTGCGGCACATCGCGTGCCGCAGCTCAGGTAATTCAGGCACCCGCAACCTATTCAATAATCTCGGTTACAACCCCTGAGCCGACCGTCTTTCCACCCTCACGGATAGCGAAGCGAACTTGCTTCTCCATCGCGATCGGCTGATGTAATTCAACATCGACCTGAATGCGGTCACCTGGCATCGCCATCTCGACACCCGCAGGCAACTTAATCGAACCAGTTACGTCCGTTGTACGGAAGTAGAACTGTGGACGATATCCGTTGAAGAAGGGCTTATGACGACCACCCTCCTCCTTCTTCAAGATATATGCCTCGGCCTTGAACTTGGTGTGCGGCTTAATTGAACCAACTTGGGCAAGAACCTGACCACGTTCAACGTCTTCACGCTTCAATCCGCGCAATAAACATCCAACGTTATCGCCAGCCTGACCCTCATCAAGCAACTTGCGGAACATCTCAACGCCGGTACACACGGTCTTAACCGTATCGCGTAGTCCGACGATCTCAATTTCCTGACCAACCTTGACGATACCACGCTCAATTCGTCCTGTTGCTACCGTTCCACGACCTTCGATTGAGAACACGTCCTCAACTGGCATTAGGAAAGGCTTATCAACATCACGCTGAGGAACTGGAATATACTCATCAATCGTCGCTAGTAGCTTATCAATTGCTCCGATGCCGATCTCGCTCTCCTCACCGTGCAACGCCTTAACCGCAGCGCCCTTGATGATTGGAGTTGTATCGCCAGGGAAATCATACATGTTCAGAAGATCGCGGATCTCCATCTCTACAAGATCAAGAAGCTCCTTATCGTCAACAAGATCAACCTTGTTTAAGAATACAACGATCTTTGGAACACCTACCTGACGAGCAAGCAAGATGTGTTCGCGAGTTTGAGGCATCGGACCATCAGCCGCACTTACCACAAGAATCGCTCCGTCCATCTGTGCCGCACCGGTGATCATGTTCTTCACATAATCAGCGTGGCCTGGACAATCTACGTGGGCGTAGTGACGATTTACAGTCTCGTACTCAACGTGCGCGCTGGCGATCGTAACTGTCTTTGACTCATCACGTACTGTACCACCCTTGGCGATATCAGCGTACGACTTAACTGTTGCCAACTTGCGCTTCGCCTGGGTACTAACCAAAGCGGCGGTCAAGGTCGTCTTGCCGTGGTCAACGTGACCGATTGTGCCGACGTTTACGTGCGGCTTAGTGCGCGAAAACTTTTCCTTAGACATAACAATGCTCCCTCAAAAAAATCCGACCCTAAAAAAGTTCGAACTATTACAATTCAAAACAAAGCTAAAAACTCATTCAACGACAAAATCTCAACTAAGTTCCCTTTGCGGCAATTCCCTCCGCAATCTGCGCCGGTACTGGTGAGTAGTGATGGTATTCCATCGTAAACACCGCTCGGCCTTGCGAACTCGATCGCAATACCGTCGAATAACCAAACATCTCCGACAGTGGAACCTCTGCCCGAATCACCTGCGCTCCACCGCGTGACTCCATGCCCAAGATCCTGGCACGGCGTCTATTGAGATCGCCTACAATATTGCTTACATAGTCGTCTGGACAGGTAACCTCGACTGCCATGATCGGCTCTAGCAGCTGCAGCTTTGCTCTTTTGCACGCTTCCTTTACACAGATCGATCCAGCGATCTTAAATGCGATTTCACTTGAATCAACCTCGTGGTAGCTGCCGTAGAACAGCGCCACGCGCATATCGATTACCGGGAACCCGGCGAGAATGCCCCCTTGAAGAGCCTCACGGACACCATCCTCAACGGCCGGGACATATTCCTTTGGAATAACGCCGCCCTTGATCTCATCGACGAACTCGATCCCACCACCTGGTGGCAACGGCTCAACCCTGAGAAATACGTGCCCGAACTGACCACGACCACCGGTTTGCTTGGCGTACTTGGTTTCATTCTCAACCTTCCCTAAAATAGTCTCTCGATACGCCACCTGAGGCTTCCCGGCGGTTGTCTCAACACCGAACTCACGAAAAAGGCGCTGTTGAATAATGTCCAGATGTAACTCGCCCATTCCGCGCATAATGGTCTGACCAGATTCTTGGTCAACTGATATCTTGAGCGAAGGATCCTCCTTAGCCAACTTGGAAAGACACAGTCCCATCTTCTGCTCATCAGCGCGAGTTTTTGGTTCAATCGCTATGCTGATAACAGGCTCTGGAGCAAAAATAGATTCCAAAACTACCGGATCGTCAACATCACATAAGGTATCACCAGTAATGGTTTCCTTAAGACCCACTGCGGCACCGATGTCGCCAGCCGAGATCTCCTTGATCTCCTCGCGCTTATCAGCGTGGATACGAAGAATGCGTCCGATACGCTCCTTACGATCACGGGTAGAGTTCAATACTGTAGTACCAGCGGTCACGGTTCCGGAATAGACACGGAAAAAGGTCAGCACGCCAACATACGGGTCTGTAATAATCTTAAACGCCAAGGCACTAAATGGGGCATCAGCTTCAGGCAGACGCTCGATTGTTCCCTCAGCATCGCGCTTCGCTCCCACTGGCGATCCCTTGATCGCCTGAACTTCCAGTGGTGACGGAAGATAATCTAGTACGGCATCGAGAAGCCCCTGAACGCCCTTATTCTTAAAGGCGCTTCCGCAAAGAACTGGGAACAGCTGCATCGCAATAGTGGCCTTACGAATCGCCGATCGTAGCTCATCGCTGGCAATTGATTCCCCACCAATGAACTTCTCCATGATCTTTTCGTCGGTATCAGCGAGCGCTTCAATCATGTACTCACGCGCCCTTTGGGCCTCTTCCTTCATGTCATCTGGAATCGGACGGACCTCAAACTTTGAACCCTTAGAGTCATCAAAGTAGAATATTCCGTGCATCTCAATCAGATCCACAACACCGACGAAATCACTCTGCGAACCGATCGGTAGCTGAATTGGAACAGCTTTGGCACCGAGACGTTCACGAATTGTGCCGACACTCATATTAAAATCGGCGCCGATACGATCCATCTTGTTAATGAAGCAGAAACGCGGCACGCCAAACTTGTTAGCCTGACGCCATACTGTCTCCGACTGTGGCTCTACGCCATTAACGCCGTCAAAAACTGCGACTGCACCATCTAGAACACGCAAGCTACGCTCAACTTCAATGGTGAAGTCTACGTGACCGGGGGTATCGATAATATTAATCGTATGCTCGGGTCGGTCCTCCTTAGAGCCACGCCATTTGCACGTTGTCGCTGCGGAAGTAATCGTGATACCGCGCTCCTGCTCAAGCTCCATGTAGTCCATGGTCGCAGCGCCATCGTGCACTTCACCGATCTTGTAGTTGATCCCTGTATAGAAAAGGATGCGCTCCGTAGTCGTGGTCTTACCGGCGTCAATATGCGCCATAATCCCGATGTTACGTGTCCTGCTTAAATCAACTTTGGCCACTTTCAGTTCTCTATTCGCAGAAAAAAATTATATCAATACTACCAGCGGAAATGCGCGAAAGCCTTGTTGGCTTCAGCCATGCGGTGGGTCTCTTCACGCTTCTTAACCGCGCCACCACGTCCATTAACTGCATCCATAATCTCGGCTGCTAAACGCAGCTTCAAACCACGTTCAGTACGCTCACCAGCCGCTTCAACTAACCAACGGATCGCCAATGACTGAGCACGCTCACTGCGAACCTCTGTTGGCACCTGGTAGTTTGCTCCACCGACACGACGAGAACGAACCTCGACAACTGGACGAATATTCGAGAGCGCCTTGTGAAAAAGTTTCACTGGCTCATCGCTCAACTTTTCACCGACGGACTCCAAGGCACCATACAATGCACCTTCAGCGACACTCTTCTTGCCGCTCTTCATGATTATGTTAATCATCTTGCTAACAACCTGATCGCCAAACTTGGGATCGGGCAGAATATCTCGGCTAAAATCGCGCTTCTTTCTAGACATACTCGAAACTCCAAAAACTGATTAATCTATTCGCCCTATTTTGCTCGGCCTATTTTTGCCCGTCTTATTTCGGCCGCTTAGTACCGTACTTCGAACGGCTCTGCTTACGATCCGCCACGCCGTGCGATTCAAGCTTGCCGCGAACGATGTGGTAACGCACACCAGGCAGGTCCTTAACACGACCACCGCGAATCAATACTACTGAGTGCTCCTGTAAGTTATGACCAACTCCAGGGATGTAGCTTGTTACCTCCATTCCGGTCGTAAGACGAACACGGGCCACCTTACGCAGAGCTGAGTTCGGCTTCTTAGGTGTTTGGGTATAAACACGGGTGCAAACACCACGACGCTGCGGGCATCCAACTAGTGCTGGACACTTGCTCTTTGCGCGGCGACGCACTCTCTGTGAACGAACCAACTGGTTAATCGTCGGCATAGTCTCTAATCCCCACTGGTACTCAAAAAACTGTTACTCAAAAAACTGTTACTCAAAAAACTGTTACTCAGAAAACTGGTACTCAAAAAATCTAACATTCAAAAACGAACAAAACACTACAGCCCAAAGGTCATACAGCCTTTAGGACCGTCAATTTCGCTAAAAATTCAGATGCGCTGCTTTCCTGGTTCAACTAGCGATGAGCTAGGTTTGGGCAGCTTGGTCGATTCTCTATAAGTCAGCCTTAACGGCTGAAGATAAGAAAAGAACCATTCGAGGCCGTACAGAAAAGAATCGGGATGAGCTTCCACCAGGAAGGAATCTAGCATCCGCTAGTGTTAGGTTCGTTTAAACTAAGTTACTGTAAACTAAGTTACTGTAAACTAAGTTACTGTAAACTAAGTTACTGTAAACTAAGTTACTGTAAACTAAGTTACTGTAAACTAAGTTACTGTAAACTAAGTGAAAAACAATCTACCTATCACTGACTCTACCGTTACGGTTTACGAGCGGCTGGATAGGTATCATTTTGGGGATGGGAAGTCAAATAGAGGGGGGCGGGAATAGGGCGTAAGAATGTTTTTTTTAAGCACCATTATTCCCCTCAATTTTGGAGCGGTTTGTGAAGTATCAGGTAAGCAGCGGGGTGATTTTGATGGCATTTAGTTGGTAGAAGAGCGAATTTTGTTAAGAGCCTGGTATTTAGGCATAGCGAG
>Ga0163148_10001094_pt1 | contig 36072 bp, 26 predicted proteins | sample OliLakLV19MP7P2_FD_148606 | JGI IMG/M metagenome (GOLD analysis project Ga0163148, IMG submission 148606) | Freshwater microbial mat bacterial communities from Lake Vanda, McMurdo Dry Valleys, Antarctica- Oligotrophic Lake LV.19.MP7.P2 | ecosystem: Environmental > Aquatic > Freshwater > Lake >... | reverse complement strand
TTGTAATAGGCTTTCAAGTGCCTCCAACGCAGAAGTCTTCCCACTCCCATTCTTACCCGTCAAAATCAAATGCTTCATAGGCCCGCCTTCCTTTGCAATGGGAATTACAATATCATGCAAGTGTCTCAGTTCGTTTATTTTTATTTCGGTGATAAAAATATTTCCTTCCATATTTTACACGGTTTCTTTTTGATAAATTTAGTGAAACTTACACCAATATTGCTTTCCACTTCATTGTTTCGGCATATTCCTTTATCACCTGATTTCTTTTTACCAATAATTTTTCAAGATAATTTTTAAGAAAAAAACGGTTGGTTAATTTACCCAAAACACCATAAGGACTTTCAAATTCCAGCAAATCAATCATGATAGTGCCGTTGTTGGTTTTTTTAAAATGATGCTGATGACGGAAGCTTTTAAAATCTCCTTTTATCATTTCATCTGTAAACGAGTCAGGCCTCGACATCTCGGTAATTTTTGAAGTAAACTGCCGTTGCTTAAATAAATGTTTGGCCTGCCAGGTAACCGTTTCATTTTCATTAATCAATCCTGTTAAAACCCCTGCAATTGCCGTTTCTCTTGTATGTGCTGTAGATATTTTATGCAGGTTGATACTTCGGCTCAAATCAAACACTCTGTCAATTGGAGCTGAAATAAATGTGGTTAAATGAATGGATGTCATGTGATTTTGTGTTCCCCCTTTGGGGGTTAGGGGGCTTTTAAACAAAAGGAATTTTCACCACCTTAGCCTTTAAAAGGGTATTTCTAATACTGATAAAAATTTCACTGTCAATGGCTGCACATTTACAATCGACATACCCAATACCAACAGCCTTACCAAGTGAAGGTGCCTGTGTGCCGGAGGTTACCTTGCCAATGATACTGCCTTCAAAATCTTTAATTAAATAATCATGGCGGGCAATGCCTTTTTCCAGCATTTCAAAACCAACCAGTTTTTTAGTTACCCCTTCTGCTTTTTGATTTTCAAAATAAGCCCGGTTGGTAAAGTCTTTGGTGAATTTGGTTATCCAGCCAAGGCCTGCTTCTAATGGAGAGCTGGTATCATCGATATCATTTCCATATAAACAAAAACCCATTTCCAGTCTTAAAGTATCTCTAGCTCCAAGGCCAATTGGTTTAATGCCAGCCGCTTTGCCAGCTTCAAAAATGGCATCCCAAATTTTTTCGGCATTGCCATCTGTATCTTCAAAATAAATTTCCACACCGCCAGAACCGGTGTAGCCTGTTGCACTTACCAATACATTTTCTACCCCCGCAAATTTGCCTTTGGCAAAAGTGTAGTACTTCATATTCAGGATGTCAATAGCTGTAAGTGGCTGTAAAATTTTGGTGGCATTGGGGCCTTGTATGGCCAGCAGACAGGTTTTGTCGCTGATATTAATCATATCAACGCCTTCCGTATTGTGGGCGCTTATCCAGTTCCAGTCTTTATCAATATTACTGGCATTTACAACCAACATGTAGGCTTTGTTTTCTTCCATACAATACACGAGTAAATCGTCTACAATACCGCCATCGTTATTGGGCAGGCAACTGTATTGGGCTTTGCCATTGGTTAGTTTGGATGCATCGTTGGTGGTAACCCGTTGAATTAAATCCAGCGCCTTATCACCTTTTAAAACAAATTCTCCCATGTGACTTACATCAAATACACCTGCATTGTTGCGAACGGCAGCATGTTCATCATTAATTCCACTATAGCTGATGGGCATGTTGTAACCTGCAAACTCAGCCATTTTTGCACCTAGTGCAATGTGTTTTGTTGTAAAAGGAGTAGTTTTCATTTAATTGATAATTGATAGTTGATAGTTGATAATTGAATAGTTGATAGTTGATAGTTGATAATTGAATAATTGATAATTGAATAATTGATAATTGAATAATTGATAATTGATAATTGAATAATTGATAGTTGCTAAATTAAAGGCTATGCTGGCAAAAGTAAATGAAATTAAAGTGGATGCAAATTGAATAAAGGCGGGAGAATAAGATTTAGTCTAAAATTACTTTTTCATCATTTGATTGATACTGCCGATCTGACAATAAAGAGTAAATAGCGGAGTCCAGAAACTTGCCATCGTAAAAGTAATTCTCTTTATAATGGGCTTCTTTTACAAATTTATTCTTTTCCAATAATTTTATTGATGCGTTATTTGCCGGATTAACATTGGCCTCTACTGAATGTAGTTTGATAGTTTGAAAGCCATATTTCAATACTGTTGCGATGGCTTCCTGCATCAGCCCTTTGCCCTGTTGACCAGGATGCAAAAGATAGCCAATCTCTGCCCGGTAATTTTCTTTATCAATTCGCCAAAAGCCAATGGTGCCGATTAATTCCGGCTGATTTTGCAAAGTAATAGCCCAGGTAATGTTTTCATTTTTTTCATGGCCAGCTGCAATTTTTTGTATCAACGCCATGGCATCATCCGTTGATTGCGCCAGCGGCCTGTCAAGAAATTGCATCACATTTTTATCTGACCGCAATTGAAAAACCTCCTTTACATCAGCTGCTGAAATTTCTCTTAACACCAATCTTTCTGTAAATAATTCCGGAAAGGCATTGAAGTTTAATTGTAGCATTTTTAAAGTATTTATTATCAGGCAAAATACAGCTTATTTAATTTATTAAGGGTATGAAATAAACAGTTGTTTGCTCATTAAAAAAACCGAGGCAGCGGCCTCGGTTTACAAAATACTCTTTCTTTAAAAAAGCAGCTGTTTTTTGTCCCCCTTTAGGGGATAGGGGCAATTAGGGCCTAAAACTCAGCACTCTTCGGAAACCGTGGAAAAGGGATTACATCCCTGATATTTCCCATACCGGTTACAAACTGTACCAATCGCTCAAACCCAAGCCCAAAGCCTGCATGTGGGCAGGATCCAAACCTGCGGGTATCTAAATACCAGCTCAATTCCTCAGCAGGTATGTGCATGGCTTCCATACGCCCGGTAAGTTTATCCAATCGTTCTTCCCGCTGACTGCCACCAACTATTTCACCAATACCCGGCGCTAAAATATCCATTGCAGAAACAGTTTGTCTGCCAGGGGCACAGTTATCATCCATCCGCATGTAAAATGATTTAATGGCGGCAGGATAATTAGTTAGAATAACCGGTTTTTTAAAATGCTTTTCTACCAGGTAACGCTCATGCTCACTTTGCAGATCTACACCCCAATCATTTATCAAATACTGAAACTTCTTTTTCTTATTGTGGTTGCAGTCCCTCAAAATTTCAATCGCCTCGGTGTAGGTAATTCTTTCAAAATCGTTGTTTACCACAAAACCTAACTTATCCAATAAACCCATTTCGCTGCGGTCTTGCTGTGGCTTTTGTTTTTCTTCTTCTTCTAATCGTTGTGCTAAAAAATCAAGGTCATCTTTGTTGTTATCAATGGCATATTTAATAACGTATTTAATAAACTCTTCGGCAAGGTTGGCATTGTCTTCCAGATCATGAAAAGCCATCTCAGGTTCAATCATCCAAAATTCTGCCAAATGCCTGGTGGTATTGCTGTTCTCTGCCCTAAAGGTGGGGCCAAAAGTGTAGATATCGCTAAATGCCATTGCAGCCAGTTCGCCCTCTAATTGCCCACTCACCGTGAGGTTGGTACTTCGGCCAAAAAAGTCTTCTTTATAATTGATGCTGCCATCCTCACTCTTGGGTGCGGTGCCATCCATTGGCAATGTGGTTACCCTAAACATTTCTCCTGCACCTTCAGCATCGCTGGCAGTTATAATGGGGGTATGAAAATATACGAACCCCTTTTTATTAAAAAACTCATGCACAGCAAAAGCCAGTGCATGCCGCACACGGAATACCGATCCAAAAGTATTGGTACGAAAACGCAGGTGGGCAATCTCTCTTAAAAATTCAAGGCTATGTTTTTTAGGTTGCAGGGGAAATTTTTCTGCATCACTATCACCTAATATTTCAATGTCAGTTGCTTTTAATTCTACTTTCTGGCCTTTGCCTAAAGACGCTATTATTTGCCCGGTTGCTTTTATACAAGCTCCGGTGGTAAGGCGTTTTAACAAAGCATCGTCAAACTTCCCCAGCTCGGCCACAATCTGTAAATTATTGTTGGTGCTGCCATCGTTCAATGCTATAAACTGGTTGTTGCGGAAGGTGCGTACCCAACCCATTACAGTAGCCTGGTAGTTTGCCTTATCACTAACCAGCAATTCTTTTATTTTTATTCGTTTGTGAAACATATGCCTGTTTTTAAGGCTGCAAATATAAGATATTGTGTTAACGGTAATTTGCGGGGAATTAGAATGGGGGCATAAAAATTATCGCAGTATTTGCTGGTAACTTTGTTTTGCCGTTAAGGCGTTCAGACGTTTTTTAGTTAGGTAACTTAATGGCCATTTATATTTTTTTGTATTTAAATACAGAGCGACAATTATATATACACCATTGTTTGCTGACTGATAGCTAATGGAAAACAATTTCGAATTTTCAGAGTCAAGCTCCCCTCTCCCCGTCCGAACGGCTTGGCCGGGCGGGCTTTGGAGAGAGCCTGTCCCGATGCATCGGGACGCTGGGGGTGAGGTCAAACGGGAGGCTAAATATGCGGATGTTTTATAACCCTTAAAAATCCCTTTTAAAAAAAGTGTATACTACTTTGTTGCGCCCAGAGCAAGACGGATTTTAAATGCACTCATTAGATTGAACTAAATAAGCGATAACAAGAACATTTAAAAAGATGAGATCTTTTCTTAGTGAAATATTTTCCCTTTGCTAAGGGATGGTTTTTTTTGATAATTTTTAAAAACATGAACTAAACAATCCATTTAAACATAACATTTCATTTATATCCCTGTTAAAACAGAACACCTAACTTCACTTTATGAAAATTGCATTTTTCTCCACTAAGTCATACGACCGGGAATTTTTCGATCGCTATGTAAGTACACACGAAATCATCTATTTTGAAGCACCGCTCAATGCACAAACGGTAAACCTTGCTGCAGGTTGTGAAGGTATTTGCGCCTTTGTAAATGACAAGCTAAATACTGCGGTATTATCTGCACTGAAAAAGCTGGGGATACAACTGGTTGCTTTGCGATGTGCAGGTTTCAATAATGTGAACATTGAAAGTGCCAAAACAAATGGCATTACGGTGGTAAGGGTACCGGCGTATTCGCCCTATGCTGTGGCGGAACATGCGCTTGCATTGATATTAACGCTCAACCGCAAAACGCATAAAGCCTACAATCGTGTTAGAGAAGGCAATTTTTCGCTTGACAGGTTAACGGGTTTTGATTTGCATGGAAAAACTGTTGGGGTAATTGGCACCGGCAAAATCGGGGAAGTTTTCTGCGGCATCATGCAGGGGTTTGGCTGCAATGTGCTGGCGTTTGATTTAATGGCTAATCCCACATTAGTGGCAAAAGGTGTAAACTACCTGCCGCTGATAGAGTTGCTGGAGCAAAGTGATATTATTTCCCTGCATTGTCCGCTTACAGAGCAAACCAGGTACATCATTAATGAACACAGCATTTCAATGATGAAAGAAGGGGTAATGTTAATTAACACCAGCCGTGGCGCACTGATAGATACAAGCGATGCCATTGATGGCTTAAAAGCAGGTAAAATCGGCTATCTTGGCCTCGACGTTTATGAACAGGAGGAGAAACTTTTTTTCAATGACCTGTCAGAGAATATTATACAGGACGATATTATAATGCGCCTGATGAGTTTCCCCAATGTATTGGTAACAGCACACCAGGGCTTTTTTACAGAGGAAGCCTTATCACAAATAGCGCAGGTTACCTTAACAAATATAGATGCATTTGTTGCGGGTGCTGTTCTGGAAAACAAGGTTGTATAAACCATTAAGTAAAACAGATTTTATTATTGCTGTCGACTGCACCCATCAATATTTTTTCAATCCCATGTGCAATGCAATTTCTTTTGTGTAGTAACAAAGAACAAATTTTATCAATTTACCCCTGGTATACCAATAAAAAAATGGTCATTCAGGAATTATTTTTTCGTATTCTAAAAAAACACTGTAATATTGTGCTGGAATATTGCGATAAGGTCTCTCCAATTTTGTATTGCATCAGACGGTCACATTCCATCAACTAAAATTCTCATCCGATTCAATTAGGACTTATTTTCAAGTTTAACAAGCCGATTTTTTTTTGAAAAATTCATTTTCATTTACTTTATGTACGACATTTTACAACTGAACGACATGCTCGTTCCTGAGCTGCACGATATTGCTGAGCAGCTTGCCATACCCAATTTTAAGAAATTAGAAAAGCAGGATTTGGTTAATAAAATTATAGAAAAGCAATCGGTAAGTACTACCGAAACACCTGCTGCCGGGGAAAAGCCCAAAAGAAAGCGTATTATAAAACCTATCGAAGCACCTGAAGAACAAGCTAAAGAAAGGCAGAAGGCAGAACCTAAGGCAGAAGTTAAAGCCGAGGCAAAGCCAGAACATAAACCCAGTAAAAGGGTTGAAATTATTGCAGAGAAAAAAAAGCCGGTTCATAGAAAGCCGGAACCTGAAAACGAGGACGATGAGGAAGATCTGCAACCCATCACTAATGAACAAAGTACTATTCCTGCCGCCATTGCATCTTTATTGCAGGAGGAAGATGACATACAACAACAACAACCTGAGCTGCAAAACCAGGAAACAAACATGCCGCAATATCCGGCCAAGCAATACCAGCAAAGAAGAGACAACCAGGTTTTTAATATTGAGTTTGATGGCGTTATTTTAGGCGAAGGTGTTTTGGAAATGATGCCAGACGGATATGGCTTTTTACGCAGCAGCGATTACAACTATCTTTCTTCTCCCGATGATATTTACGTTTCTCCCTCACAAATAAAACTATTTGGTTTAAAAACCGGCGATACGGTGTACGGTTCTGTACGTCCTCCAAAGGAAGGTGAAAAATATTTTGCTTTATTAAAAGTGGAAACCATCAACGGTAAAAGCCCGGATGAAGTAAGAGACAGGGTTCCATTCGATTACCTGACGCCGTTGTTCCCTTTTGAAAAGTTAAATCTTACAACACAATCCAATAACTATAGCACCAGGATAATGGATTTGTTTACGCCGATCGGTAAAGGCCAGCGTGGATTAATTGTAGCTCAGCCAAAAACGGGTAAAACAATGTTGCTGAAAGAATTGGCCAACGCCATTGCAGAAAATCATCCTGAGTGTTACCTGATGATAGTACTGGTAGATGAAAGACCGGAAGAGGTAACAGATATGGAAAGAAGTGTAAAGGCAGAAGTAATTGCCAGCACTTTTGATGAACCGGCAGAAAAGCATGTAAAAGTTAGCACCATTGCTTTGCAAAAGGCAAAGCGCCTGGTAGAATGTGGCCACGATGTTGTAATATTATTGGATAGCATCACAAGGCTTGCAAGGGCACACAATACAGTGGCTCCATCAAGTGGAAAAGTATTGAGCGGTGGTGTGGAAGCCAACGCTATGCAAAAGCCCAAACAATTTTTTGGTGCAGCACGTAAAATAGAATTTGGTGGTTCACTCACCATTATTGCAACAGCCCTTGTAGATACCGGCAGTAAAATGGACGAGGTTATTTTTGAAGAATTTAAAGGTACCGGTAACATGGAGTTGCAGCTTGACAGAAGGCTGAGCAACCGCCGAATTTACCCGGCCATTGATATAGTAGCTTCCAGCACCCGCAGAGATGATTTATTGCTGGACAAAGAAACCTTCCAGCGTATGTGGGTATTGCGTAAGCACATGGCCGATATGAACCCGGAAGAAGCATTGAATACTTTATTGAAAAATATGAAAGGCACCAGGGATAATATTGAGTTTTTAACGAGTATGAACGGTTAAGAAAAATGTGCTGATAATGAAAATATTTAAAGGCCGTTGATTTTTGTCAGCGGCTTTTTCTTTTAAATGATTTGATTTAAATGTTGAATAATTACAAATAAAAAAGATGCATTTCAAAAAAATATTTTTGGTACAGGCTTTAGCTTTTCATGGTGTCGCCCGAGGCGAGATTGTGTCACTCACTTGTACGGCATACCTTTATTCAACTTACTAATCAATTAACTTTATAAAGCCACATTGGTTTAAAACAATGGCAGTTCAAAAAATAACCATAGATCAATTTATAGCAATGGCTAAAAGCCATCCGGTGCTGGATGTACGCAGCCCGGGGGAATACGTGCATGCACATATACCCGGTGCATACAGCATTCCATTGTTTACAGATGAAGAAAGAAAAGTGGTAGGCACTGCCTACAAGCAGGAAAGCAAGGAACAGGCAATAAAAATTGGCCTCGATTACTTTGGCTTAAAAATGCGGAAGGTTGTTGAAGAAGTTGAAAACCTGATAGCATCAATCAAAAAAGGAACAAAAAAAAATAATACATCAAATGTCCCTTTAGGGGATAGGGGTACTGTTTTGGTACATTGCTGGCGTGGCGGAATGCGAAGTGCAGGCATAGCCTGGCTGTTAGATTTATATGGGTTTAAAGTTTACACCCTTGTTGGTGGTTACAAAGCGTACAGAAAATGGGTAAGAGATCAATTTGAAAAAAAATATCCATTAACCATTGTTGGAGGTTATACCGGCAGTGGAAAAACATTGATTATTCACCAGTTGCAGCAAACAGGCAATGCCGTTGTAGACCTGGAAGGCCTGGCCAATCATAAAGGCTCAGCCTTTGGTGCATTGGGAGAAAAGCCACAACCATCGCAGGAAATGTTTGAAAACATGCTGGCAGAAACCCTGGCAGTTATTCATAGCCAAATGGCCGGCGAACAGCTACTTGCTAACAATGATCAACCAACAGCTGTTAACAACCCAACCATCTGGCTTGAAGACGAAAGCCAACGCATCGGTAATTTACAAATACCCATGCCGTTCTGGGAAAATATGCGAAGCAGTCCCGTTTGTTTTGTAGATATCCCCTTTGAACAAAGACTGGATTATCTTACCATTGAATATGGCCGGTTTGAAAAAGAAAAATTGGTTAACGCTGTAATGCGCATACAAAAAAGACTGGGAGGATTGGAAACAAAAAACGCTGTGAATCATTTGCTGGAAAACAATCATAAAGAATGTTTTCGCATTTTGCTCACGTACTATGATAAATGGTATTTAAAAGGATTGCATAACAGAGAAGAAGTAAAAACGTTATTGCATACCATACCCTGCAAGGATGTAGATGCAGTATCAATCACCAATATCTTGACTCATGAAAAAACGCTTCATTCATAAAATAATTATCGCTGTACTGTTGTTTTCCGGCAAGCTGGTTGCACAGGATATTACCGGCATGTGGAAGGGAGAAATGTATGTTGATTCCTTAAAGCTTCACCTGCCTTACGAAATATCTGTAAGTGAAGATAAAGGTAAATACACAGGCTACTCCAGGGTGGTGTTTTTTAAAGATGGTAAGCAAGGTGGTATTGAAGAACCCGGTATTCAGGATATCTCCATTAAACTAAAAGGCAAAGAAGTTATTATTGAAGACGAAGGTTTTCTGGAACATAATTTCAGTATCAGTCCACCCAAGCAAGTAAAAAAAACCATGGTACTTACTTTGATCGTTTCTGATACAGAAATGGTAATGACCGGCACCTGGAGCACCAATCGTACCAGGCATTATTTATCTGCAACCGGCACAGCAACGCTCAAAAGAAAAATTGATTTTAAATCAACTGCATTATTTAAAAGATTAGATACTTTAAAACTAGTCAGCAAATTATCTTATACCCAACCGGACAAAACTTTGGCCACAACTGTTGTTGCAGCACCTGCTGCACCAATAAAAATTGAACCAGCAAAACCAGCCCCTCCAATACCAGAACCTGAGCTGGTGATACCCGCCATTGCAAAAGCAAATTTCGCATTGGTGCCTATTATTAAAAAGCCCCAACCTTCCATAGCAAAAATTCAGGCGCCATCTGTGCAGCGAAAAAACCTGTATAACTCAATAACAAAATACAGCATAAAATATACCATTCCACCACCGCCTGCGCCAATACCAGCACCGGTTGTAACTGTGGCTGCGCCAATACCAAAGCCTGAAAAAGCGGTAACACCAGTACCTGTTTCAAAACCAAAACCTATTGCAGCGCCAGTAGCAGTAACAATAATTGCTGCACCTAAATCTAAACCTATTACAGCAACAGCACCTGCACCTAAGCCAGCACCTGTAACGGCAAAAACACCGGAGCCGGTTGTAGTTGTGACAGCACAACCCAAACCAATACCGGCGCCCATTACAATTGTAGCGCCTTCTATAACACAAGGTGCAGCAGACTTAGAAAAAAGGACCATCAAAACAGAGCAGGCCGTTTATTTTGAGTCGGATAGTTTGGTGCTTACGTTGTATGATAATGGTGAAGTAGATGGCGATACGGTTACAGTGGTAATGAATGGCAATGTCATTTTTTCGAAGGTGGGATTAAATACAAAAGCCAATAGCAAAACCATCCACATCAATGAAAATACGCCTGATAGTATCAAGCTGGTAATGTATGCAGAAAACCTGGGAGAGATACCACCCAACACCGGCCTGCTGGTAGTAAGAGATGGAGAAAAAGTGTACGATGTTCGCTTTACCGCTGACCTTAAAAGCAATGCTGCTATTATTTTAAGAAGAAAGAAAAAAGAATAACAATGCACTATTGTCGGACTAAAGGTAAAAGCTCGCCAGAACGGCAAAACACTTGCAATTAAAGTGTTCTAGCCCCTCTCCTTTGGAGAGAGGTTGGGGTGAGGTCATAAAGGTGTAGCAACATTTTTTGATAGTTAGTCGGACAACAATGAATAACATTAGTTAGAATCATTTATCAGTAGAAAATTAAAAGATAACAAAATAATGGAAAATAACCCGAGTATAATTGTTTCAAAAGTCTCCCCTTTTGGGGGAGATTTAGTGGGGACCGTTAAATTAACTCAATACTCTCATGGTGCAGGGTGCGGTTGTAAAATATCTCCTAAAATATTAGACCAGATATTGAGCAGCAATTTCGCTATGCCCGACAATAAAAATTTATTGGTAGGCAATCATAGCAAAGATGATGCTGCAGTTTATGATATGAATAATGGTATGGCACTCATTTCTACCACCGACTTTTTTATGCCTATTGTAGATGATCCATATGAGTTTGGCCGCATAGCAAGCGCCAATGCCATTAGTGATGTTTATGCCATGGGAGGCAAGCCTGCTTTGGCTATTGCTATATTGGGCTGGCCCATCAATATTTTATCACCGGAGGTTGCACAAAAAGTAATTGAAGGCAGTCGCAGTATTTGTGCAGAAGCCGGTATACCACTGGCTGGTGGGCACAGCATCGATTCGCCCGAACCAATTTTTGGCCTGGCAGTAAATGGTTTTGTTCCAATAGCCAACATAAAACAAAACAACCAGGCGCAGACCGGCGATGTATTGTTTTTAACCAAGCCATTGGGCGTGGGTATTTTAACTACTGCTGAGAAAAAAGGGATTTTAAAAGAAGAACATAAAGGCATTGCAGCAAAGCAAATGATGCAGCTGAATAAAATTGGTGAATTAATGGGTGCCATCAAAGGAGTGAATGCCATGACGGATGTTACCGGCTTTGCTTTACTGGGACATTTGGTTGAGATGGCCGAAGGCAGCGGACTAAGTGCAGTTGTAAATTTTGCAACCATACCAACTATTATTGATGATATTGATTTTTACATTGACCAAAAATCTATACCAGGCGGTACTATCAGAAACTGGGATAGCTATGGGGATAAAATCGGTAGCATAACCGATTACCAAAAAGCTATTTTGGCCGATCCACAAACAAGTGGTGGCCTGTTAATTTCTGTGGCGCCCGATGCTGTAGAAGAAGTTAAAAACATTTTGCTGCAGAATGGATTGGGCAAATTTACTGTGCCTGTTGGGGAGATAGTTGAGAAGGAAGAGTGGGTGGTGAAAGTGATGTAGAAATAGTTAGTTTTTAAATCATTTTTTTTGAACAACATACTTATAGCGCATAAGCTTAATCTCAGAATACCTGACCTCGTCAATTGCTAAAAACATTAAAATCATTTATCTCCTTATCGTCAACGTATTATATCAATTATATTTAGGTTTGTAATTTCCGGATTTTGGATTTAAAAATGATACCAACATGGAGAAAAAAGCCCAGGAAACTCCTGCAAAGAAAATAGCACTACAGGTGCCTTTTCCTTTATTTACCTTGGACGTCCCTATGTTTTAATAATTATATTGGCGTAAAAAAAAGGGATGGAACAGTTTACTATTTCAATGCATCGATTGCGGTTTTTTACCCATAGCCAATGTGATATTGACAGTTTTAGATATATCAGCAGTCAGTTTATTGTAAACGGTTTATGCAAACAAATGCAGATTGTAAACTTCTTCGAAATAAGTATTAACAGTGTAAAACTGTAGGTGAAACGCCATAGGGAAAGCAAAGAAGTTATTAACCTTAAAATTTCTTGACATCATGAAAAAAATAAAACCATTTTTTTTTGCGCTGTTGTTTCTTGTAACCCAAAATGTATGTAACAAAAACGACACACCTGCTTCAACCGCACCTACAGAAGCAATGCCAGATTCCACTTCCGCAATTAATGCCGTTGGTGCTGCTGGTATTGCCGGGATAAACTGGGCCGATGAACGGGATAACTTTGTTGATGGCTGGGTAATTCCCTCAGGACTTGCGAGTGGCGACAGCTATAATATAGTTTCTGCAAAAACGGATGCCATCTTAACTAGTTTTCAAAACAATATGACAGGCGTAAATACCGTTCGGCTTCCTATCAATCCCCCATCTGTTGCAGAAGTTTGGTGGGGTAATTATACCGGAGCAATTGACAAGGTATTAGGTAAAAGCATGAAAGTAATTCTTTGTTGTTGGGAGTCTGCCTCCTCAAAGAATGGAATAATTGATAACAACGGCGATTTTTGGAATATGTGGACAACCGTTATAAATAAATATGGCAGCAATGCAAATGTTTACTTTGAAGTTTTCAATGAGCCATACGGATACACACTTCCTCAACTCACTGCTATTTATGCTGAGTTCCTTTCAAGGTTTCCTAATTTATCAAGAGGCAGAATAATACTATCTGGTATCGGATATTCTGAAAACGTTACAGGCGTCGGTGCTGATAGTCGTTTTTCAAGCTGTTTGTTAGCACTTCATAATTATGCTTTTTGGGCTACACGTACAACCGCCGGTTGGGAAAGTAACTGGAGAAGTCGCATGGGCAATTACAAAAGTCGCATTGTGGTTACTGAATTTGGCGCAACTATGAATTCCGGTAAAGACTATCGAAACGGTTCTCAATCTGATAATGAAATAGCTTATATCGTCGGTTCAGGCAATGTATTCCGAAATGACAAAATTGCAAGTGTATATTGGCCTGGCTTAAGAGATAATGATTCTTATAGTATTCAAAAACGTGGGGGTAGCGGTACAAATATTACTATGACAACCGTAAATTCTTCCGGCGTATTTAGAGTAAGATATGGCTGGGGCCTCAATTAAGCCGATTAAAATTCTGCCTTGAGTCTACACAATGAGTGTATCCCAAATTGCCGCTGAGGGTTGCCAACCATTTTAATAGACGGTAATTGTTTGTAGGCTTCTTTTCAAAGCTTGGCCACCCTTAACACTTCTATCAAGCGACAATTTGAGACGCCCCCTGCACCGTACTGAAACAAACTTTTAGCTTCAAATTCAGAACACCTGACCTCGTCAATCATTAAAAATCATTGTATCTCCTTATCATCAACTTATTATATCAATTATATTCAGGTTTGTAATTTTCGGACCCGGCCAGCCGTTCGGACGGGGCTACAGAAAAAAAGCTAAAAATTTGAATACTTGCCTAAAATGAAATTAGCTTAAACAGCAAAATATATCCGGACTTGGGTGCAACTTACGGGCTAATAGCAAGCTCAATTATTTGTAACAATAATTTTATTTTTTTAACGCCAGACATTCAAAATTTTCTTAACGTCCGCCCGGCCTGCCATTCGGACGGGCCTTTTTTATGAGGCCGATAGTGAGCTTGCAAGGATCAACCTAATCCTATAATTTAATTCCATCACCCGGCCACATTTCCCACCATCATTCCAATTTCATCCTGCTCCATTTGCTTTTTAAGGGACAATAATAGATCCTGTTTTAAATCATCAAATTCATTAAGTGATAGGGAGGATGTAAAATATTCCACCACAACTGATATGCCATTTTTGCTGATATCTTTCAGCGAAACGTTATACGAATCAATCACTGATTTATTGGATTCCAGTAATTGATTGGCATGTACAATAAATGTTTCAATGGTAGCGGCATAGGTTTGGGGATGCAGGTCCAGTTTAATTTCTGCACGCCTTCCGGTACGCATACTCCAGTTGTCTACCATGGAGTCAACCATTTGTTTGTTGGGTATGGTTATCAGTGTTTTTTCTCCGGTGCGAACTCGTGTACTTCTTAAACCAATGTGCTCAACTACACCGGTAACAGCATTTACTTTTACGAGGTCGCCGGTAAAAAACGGTTTATCAAAAAAGATGATGAAAGAGGCAATCAGGTTTTCTAAACTTTCTTTGGCAGCAAGAGCAAGACCAGCACCCACAATACTTAAACCGGTGAGCACATTGCCGATAGGTTGGTAAAAACTTGCCTTCACAACCCAAAGAACTCCAATTATGCCAATGATAACTTTTAAAAAATCTCTAAAAAAAACAATCAGTTGGTTATCCCTTACATCAGGCGTTTGGTTAGCCCTTTGTTCCAGAACAATAGCGATAAAATCAATGAGCCGGAGCAACAGCCAGGTAAATGCTGCAATCATAATGCCCGGGCCAATTCTTTCTATTATGTCTTGGGAAGTGTGACCATAAATTTTAAAATGCAAGGCCGAAGGAAAATTCAGTTTATCAATCGAAAACACTGCAATGGTGATCACTATAAACCACTCTATCGGATCTGCAACAAAATCAATATAATTTTTGCGGTCAACATTTTTAAAAATCCTGTTGGCAATTCTGTAAGTAAGCGATGCCAGGTAACGGCTTAAATATCTTTTAAACAAAAACACCAACAATATAATGCCCCATACAACCAGGTAAGATTTAAGGGTATTGTCGAAATATACTTTGTCTAAAAATTCCATTGGATAAAATTAGGAAACTGAATCATTACTTTACAAGATACTGCAGCAAACTATTTTTTTGCAGCAGGTAAATACTGCCATTGCTGGCTTTTATCTGCAATGCATTGGTAAAGGCAGCGGGTAGTTTATATTCTTTCAACTGCAAAGAACCGGGTTGATACTGGTACAAACTACTGTCGGTAAAGCCATACAGTTTTTTGTCAATTACCTCGACATTTTTCCACCGCAAAAAAGGAATTTTATTTTTCAATGCACCGTAAATATCAAAAATATAAAAGCCTTTATCAGGGTCGTACAGGTGTACAAATCCATCCTGGTCTATCAACTGCGTCGGTGATGGAATGGTATCAAATATCATTCTAAGATCAACTGTTTCTGAAAGTACCAGGCCGTTATCATCTATTTTTTTAATCTTACCATCTCCTTCATCAAACACCCAGATATTATTATCATAGCTGGTGCCAATGGCTTTTACATTAAAGATATTTTGCTTGCGCAGATTAATAACATTGCGTATGTTGAGGAACCTGTCCAGCACTACAATGGTGCTGAAATTCTGGTAGTACAATAACAGTTTTAATGGATTGGTTACATCAATAGAGAACAGTTTGCCATACTTACGTACATCGTTAAATACCCCGGCAGAATCGCCGTTGGGGTATAATTTTTTTAGCTGGTTTCCATTACTCACCAAATAAATATTATCAAGGTTATCTGTATTAAAATAAGAAAATTCGCCGGGGATTATTTTTGAAAAGGTAAATGTTGAATCTGTTTGTGCTGCAATATTTAATACCGCTAAAGTACAAATCCAAAACAGCCCTATTTTTTTAATCGTTATCATGGTTTAAAATGCTTTAATTGGGTACTGTTGCCATCAAACACAGCATAAGTGCTTCCGTTGATCCAATCACCCAAATTTATGTAACGACTTTTTTCGTTGAGGGTAAAATCAATGGCTAAATGCCGGTGACCAAAAATAAAATAATTAACAGATCGTTGTTGCAATTTTTCTTTACTGTAAACAATCAGCCATTCATTTTCTTCCCCTAAAAAAACTTCTTCGGGCACATTATCTGCATTTCGGCTTCTCCTGGAAAGATAATTGGCAAGCCCCATTCCAATGCCGGGCGGAATAATACCAAATGCCCATTGGCAAATGGGGTTGCGAAATATTTTTTTCAAAAATTTATAAGAGTGATCGCCCGGGCCCTGCCCATCGCCATGACCAATTAAAAACTGCTGGCCATTAAACTCAAAATAGGCGGGTTCAAAATATACTTTCATATTTAGTTCCTGCTGAAAATAAGTACGAACCCACATATCGTGGTTGCCAACAAAAAAATGCAATGCTACACCGGCGTCGCTTAACTCGGCAAGTTTACCCAGCAGGCGCACAAAGCCTTTGGGAACTACGGTTTTGTATTCAAACCAAAAATCAAACATATCGCCTACTAAAAAAACTTCCTGGGCTTCGTGTTTGATGCTATCTAAAAACTGTACAATTTTTTTCTCCCGTTCAAGACTTTTTTCATAGGATGGCGTACCCAGGTGAAAATCTGATAAGAAGAATATTTTTTTATTGGGAAGTAAGTTCAAAGCGAATAGAATTTTTTATTTTCAAAAGTAAAGATTCGTTTGTTAAGCAGCTGTTTTATTGTAGTGGTAAGTTATTTGTATTTTGAAAGTTTAACTACAAAGGTGGCCAACGTTGCTTTTAAATGTTTGTAAAGTTTATACCCCGCTTACTCTTGCTTATTCTATTAATTTTAGGTTGAATCTTTACCACTTCATCTCCTAAATAAAGGCGTATCGGTTCAAATCCTCCATTACTTTCTTTGTCCCAATAAAAAATATTTTTCAAATAAGATGAATTGAAAACCTTTACCAAATAAGAAAAATTTGCCAACTGCGAAATCCAAAGACGGGTTAGACGATGGCCTACATTTCAAAGGTCTTAGGTGTTTCAAAATATAAGTTGAATTCATTTGTCATAATGTTGTTTGTACTTTGGCCAATTAAATCTGCGTCAACTGTGTTTTGTTTTTTGTGCTGTTCATTACTATCCTTATAAATGTGATAGAATCCTGTATAGCACTATATCTGGCTCAAAGTCTGAACCCATTATGAGCGAATTGAGCCAATTAAAACATAGTTCGTTCCTGTTCCAAGATCGCCAGTTCTTTTTAGGATTTTGAATTTATCAACAAGCTCTTTCAAGTCTCTTGTTGCCTTGGTGAGCATACTATTATTACGCCATTTATACGCCATTTACGCCATTTACTAATTCATAAAATGCTCCTTTTCGTTGACCCATCATTCTAATTATACCATGAGTAACAAGTGTTTCCAGATCCCTGACAGCCGTTCTTGCGGACGTATTGTTAATTTGCTGATATTCACTATTCGTAATCTTCCCTTTATCTTTCAAATACAAAACCGCTTTTACCTGCCTGTCGCTAAGGTCAAGTGATTTAAGATACTGTTCATTGTAATTATCCTTTTTAAACTCTACAAAAAAGCCTGACATATCGTAAAAGTAAACAGGCTTTGGAAGTCCTGCCAATTCACATTCTCTTATCATTTTTAAAGTTCCCCGTCCCCATGATTCAATATAGCCACTTCTAAAAAGTGCATTGGCAATATCGGGATTGTATGCTTTGGATGGGTGCTTGGTGTATAGGTTTTCAATTGTCCAGTTTTCAGGTAGTTGTCCTTCGTTCCAAAAAATAATCTTGTCGCTATAAACACTTATTTGAACTGGAACGCCCCCGGAATAATCTTTATGTGCAATGGCGTTCAGTAATGCTTCTCTAACTGCATCTCTCGGATATTCATATTTTTCTATTCTGTTGATGCCTTCGTAACTGATTTCTGCTTTAATGTATTTCGTAAACAACAAGTCCATTGTTTTTTCAATCTGCTCAAACAGATTTCCATGTACCTCGTCTTGAAATCTCAAATCATCGTCTGTTTCAAAATAGCCGATTTTGATGTATGCACCTGTTACAAAATTTTCAGGGTTGGAATGAAACAGCAAAATGGCTGACCGTTTTAAAAAATCATTTTCTTTTAGTTGCAGGTTTTCAATTAGATGTTCGTTAGTGTCGGTTAAAATATCTTCTTCAATGCGCTGGCTTTTAATTGCCCGTTTACGAAAAAACTCAAATGTTTCCTGCTTTAAATCTGTTACAGTAATATTGGGAACAGGAACAGCATCCCAACGTTTGCCTTTTTTCTGTAAAAGGAATTTATCTAATGCTGCGCCTTTCAATTCCTGTTTGGTGCTGCCACTTCTATAATGATATTGTCCTTTGTAATTAACAGGATAGGGATAGCCTTCAACTATTATTTCAATAAAATCGCCTTGTGCAGTCGTATGTAAATTCACATCTACCAAAATGCCCAAAGTGTCTCTTACTTTGTTAGGTATCTCTTCTAATAATTTTTTGGCATCTGTTACACCAACAATATTTCCTGCATCGTCTTTGCCTATGAAAATGCTGCCGCCATTGGCATTAGCAAAACCGCATATCCATTTTAGGTATTCGTCTCTCCAACTACTTTTATATTCTATGTTTTGCGATTCGGGCATTATCACTTTTTATTAATGTCTTACAATTGATTGAGCCACTAATTTAAGTTTTATTGTTGGTTTGTGCACAGTAAGTGGTTCTGCATTGTAATGTGTTAGCTTGTGGTGTGGTGGGTGGGCTTAGCTGCTCAGTGAATATTTATTGCTGATTTGTTGAACCAATGGTGATAGAATTTAAAATTCTTCCGCAACCTTAGTGCTAATTTTTTAATTTGTGCATTCATGCTGATTATCTATTCACCTTTAATTACTGCAAGGCTCCAATATACCTTTTCTTTTATTTTTAAAGAGCTGATGGGTTTTGTGTATGAGCTTACAACAGATGAAGAAAGATTTACCAGGGCGGAAGGGGTGAAAATTAATTATAGCCACTTAACGCATTTTGCACAGGCTATTTCTATACAGCCACAAGGTTTATTGCAGCAGTCCGGCATTTCAATACAGCCGGTTGAATGTTTTGAGTATAACGAAAACAAAGCTTTTTTTAAAACCGCTTCCGGCGATTTTCCTTTTGATATTTTTGCTGCCACTTTTTATTTGCTCAGCCGGTATGAGGAATACCTGCCACACACAAAAGATAGTTACGGCCGCTATGCTCATGAAAATTCGTTGGCATTTAAAGAAGGATTTTTACAACTGCCGTTGATAAATATCTGGGCTGAAGATTTGGTAAAAACGATTAAAGAAAGACTAGCTTCATTCACCATTCACCATTCACTATTCACCATTCACAACAAACCATTTAGCTTCCTCCCAACCTATGATATCGACATTGCTTATTCCTATAACCACAAAGGGTTATTGCGCAATATCGGTGGATTTTTTAGGCAACCATCAGCAGCAAGAATAAAAGTATTATTAGGTGTTGAGCAAGATCCATTTGACACCTATGAATGGCTGCACCAGTTGCATGCCGCTCATCGACAGGTTCAGCCCATCTATTTTTTTTTAGTGGCTGAGAAGAATAGTTTGTATGATAAAAATATTTTGCCTTATCATGCTGCCATGCAGGAATTGATAAAAACTCATGCAGCAAAATATGCGATTGGGCTACACCCAAGCTGGCAAAGTGGCGATGATGAAAAGGTTTTCGTGAAAGAGAAAAAGTTATTGGAAGCAATTGCCGGTAAACCCATCACTGCATCCCGTCAACATTTTATACGTTTTAATTTACCGCAAGGATACCAGCGGTTGATTGATGCAGGTATTACTGATGATTATTCCATGGGATACGGCAGTATCAATGGTTTCAGGGCATCGGTAGCCAGTTCCTTTTGTTGGTACAACTTACAATCAGAACAGGAAACCACCTTGCGGATCCATCCTTTTTGCTTTATGGAAGCTAACTCTTTTTACGAGCAACATTTTACTGCATTACAGGCATTGGAAGAAATGAAATACTATTATGATGTTTGTAAGAAAGTGAATGGTGAGTTCATCTCAATATGGCACAATCATTTTGTAGGAACCGATAAAATGTTTGAAGGCTGGAAGGAGGTGTATGAAAAATTTATGGCAATCCGCAATTAAGTTCAACGAGGCGTAGCCTCATAACAATATGTGCCGAGCCTACGGCTCTCTAATAGGAGGAGTCTTAAGGGACAACGGATTAAATCCGTTGTTACAAAACAGAAATGAGCCTACGGCTCTACAGAGATTTCTAATGTATCTGCACCTGTATTATTATAGTGAGTTATCTGGTTGCACCTAATTGTGTGCAAACAAAAAAATTATGATTAGTAAAATATTGAATTATGATTTGATGCAGAAAATTATACCGAATGGATTTTTAAGTTAGTCCAATACCGAAGTGGATCCGCACAGGTCGGTATTTACCAAAGCCAGTTCAAAAAGGCTTTGCATGAATTTTAACCAACACACATTGGCCTAAAATGAAATTCAGTTTGGTATTAAACCGATTAGTTTGCTCAATAGTGATAAAATGTAAAAGAGTGATTATTTATTCTTTTTACTAAAAAGAATAAATAACAAAATCATATTTGCCAATGAAGCTAAATAGTATTACCAAAGCCCGGTTCAAAAAAAATTAAGCGTCTTTATTCCAGCTCTTCCTTCATTAGCTTTCTGCTGTTTCTTTTTACGCTATAGTTTACTAAATACACGCCAATTAATGTAACAACTGCTCCCCAAAAAATATTTATGGTAAGTGGTTCGTTTAGCAGCAGCCCGGCTACAATTATTGCTACCATGGGGTTAAAATAAGCATATAAAGAAAACAGGGCGGCTGGTAATTTTTTCATGGAATACACAAAAGCTGCAAACGCAACAATAGAACCTGCAATCACCAAATATGCAATGGCAGCCCAGCCTTTGGCCGGTATTTGTTGCAACGGGATTAACGGATGCGAAAAAAAAGCAATTACAATTAAAATACCTGCACTAATCAGCATTTGCCAGCCGGTGGCATAATAGGGATTTATTTTAATGGCATTGCGGGCAATAACAATGGTGCCGATACTCCAGGATAACATGGCACTTACGGAAAGAAAAATTCCAAACATAAATCCGGGAGGATGATGCTGAAAGGCGTTTTCATAAAACACAATGCCAACGCCACCAATGCCCAACAACAAACCAATAAAAGTGAGGACGGTTACATTCCGATTTTTGAAAAAAATCATTTCAATTAGCACCACACTTAAGGGGTAGAGGGCGCCTATTAACGAACTTAAACCGGTGGAAATATATTGAAGACTCCAGGTGCTTAACCCATTGGCACCAACAAACATCAGCAACGACATTACCAGCAATAATGCAAATTGTTTTGCAGTAGGCAGCGGTAATTTTTTATACAATAAAAAGAAACCTAACAGGCTGATACCGCCAAGGAATTGGCGGATGGAAGCCATCTGAAAAGCGGGCATTTGAGACACGGCTATTTTGCTGGCTACCCAGGTAGTACCCCACAATAAACTGGTAGTAGCTAAGGCAATATATCCGCTGGTTTTAATTTCGGTATTCTTCAAAGCTATTTGAACTAAAAGTTGGTTTGTTTAATGTTTAAAATGCCGTAACCCTGTTATTACCATGGCAAGGTTGTTATCCTGGCAATATTGAATGGAATCTTTATCACGGATAGAACCACCTGGCTGAGTAAAGGCTGTAATGCCCGCTGCATGGGCAATTTTTACGCAATCATCAAAAGGGAAAAAAGCATCGCTTGCCAGTGTTGCGCCGGTTAAATTAAAATTAAACTGACCGGCTTTATCAATAGACTGGCGGAGTGAATCTATGCGACTTGTTTGTCCGCACCCCTTGCCGATTAGCTGCTTATTTTTTACCAACGCAATAGAATTACTTTTTAAATGTTTGGCGATGATATTGCCAAAAACAAGATCTTCTTTTTCAGCAGCAGTGGTTGCTCTGCCACCTGTTTCTTTCCACTCAGTATAATTACCTATATCATTTTGCTGCGTTAGTAAACCATTGAGTACCGATTTAAACTGGCTTGTTGCAGTAAGTGTTGCTTTTTGACGCAAAAGAATACGGTTCTTTTTGGTTTGTAAAATAGCCAGTGCCGGTTCATCAAATGCCGGTGCAATTAATACTTCAAAAAATATTTCGTTGATGGCGTTGGCTGTTGCTATATCAATTGTTTTATTGGTTATCAATACGCCACCAAAAGCGCTTTCCGGATCGCCTGCAAGCGCTGCATCCCAGGCTTCTTTTATGGTTGGCCGCATTGCTGCACCACATACATTGGTGTGTTTGATGATGGCAAAAAAAGAACTGCTGCCCCCATCCCCTAAAGGGGAGTTATTTGACGATACTTCTGTTTTCCAATCTTGTAATAACTGCACGGCTGCATCAACATCTGTTAAATTATTGTAGGATAATTCTTTGCCGTTTAGTTTATCAAATATTTCGTGCTGGTTGCCGTAAAAAATACCTTGTTGGTGTGGGTTTTCGCCGTAACGGAGTACAGATTTTTCTTTGTTGAACGGGTTAATAAAATCTGTTTGATTGAAATAATTAGAGATGGCTAAATCGTAACCTGTGCATACATCAAATGCTTTGATGGCAAATGCTCTTCTTTGTTCCAAAGATGTTTCCCCTTGCTGAGTAACCAATATTTCTTCCAGCAAAGCGTAGTCTTTTTTTGCAGCTACCACCACTACATCCCGGTGGTTTTTTGCAGCGCCTCTAATCATGCTCGGACCGCCAATATCAATCTTTTCTATTATCAGGGCTTCTTTTTCTGCGTCTCCGGCTTTAAAGCCGGAGCTAGTCACCGTTGCCACCGTTTCTTCGAAGGGATATAAATCAACAATCACCAGGTCAAGCTCCGGGATATTGTATTGCTTCATTTCTGCCACATGCTGTGCATCATCTCTTTTACCTAAAATACCGCCAAATACGGATGGATGCAAAGTTTTAACCCTGCCACCCAATATAGAAGGATAGCTGGTTAATGATTCAACAGGAACACAGGGCACCTGCAAATCTTCTATAAACTTTTGTGTGCCGCCGGTAGAATAGATGGTAACACCCAGCTGTTGCAGCTGCTTAACAATATTTTCGATACCATCCTTATAAAAAACAGAGATTAATGCTGATTGAATTTTTTTCATGCCTGATCCGCTGTGGGCGGTGCTTTTTGATTTTATAAATTAGATGAGGTTTGTTTAGTCAATAGCCGCAATAAAAGCGCCTTGCATTGGTATTGAATAATGCTGCAAATGTAGTTGTTCGCAATCTTTTTGCCATTTGTCAATTTTCCACACGCTGTTAGATGCATCAAATACATATTGTCTGCAGTTAAAAGCCTCCGCTAGTTGCGGAATGTATAGCCTGGGGCTTTTGGAAATGATAATATAGTCTACTTCAATTTTATTTAAGGGTTTTTCAAAAGAGATGGCACGATCAATCAACAGCATTTTTTTATTGCCAAATTGATAGAAGTTTGTTTCTCCAATACTCATTGAGAGGGAATCAATCCTGTTGTTTAATTGCAACGCAATTCTCCCGGGTTTAAGGTGGAAGTTTTGTAATACGCCATCCTGTAACAAAATGCTATCACCTACAAACTGGTAATTGTTGCCTTTTACAAAATCTATTGCCCGGTGTTGTGGCACATTGTAAACAATCAGGTGTTGCTGATTATTTATTTGCCAAGTGTTGAAAGTATGCATGCCTGCAAAAGCCAGTAATGAAAAGACTGAAAATCTAAACCAGTTATTACTTTTTCGGAGCAGCCAGCAACTGACGCCGATAACAACAAAATACAATAACCAGGTTGTAACAATTGTAGCCGGAATTTTATCCCAAACGGTGTAGGGAAAATCGTTGATCTTTAAAATAATCTGGTTCATCAGCCATACCAATCCGTTAACCAGTTTGCCTAAATAAAAGCCTAGATATGGCACCTGGCTTAAAGCTATTAATGCAATGGTTGCATACAATATCACACTCGATAATGGCACTGCAATAATATTGGTAAGTAAAAATAAATTAGGGAACTGGTGAAAATAATATATGCAGATGGGGAACGTAAGTGTTTGTGCAGCCAATGAAATGGCCGCCAGTTTCCATACTCCATCCAGGTATTTATTTTTAATGTAAAACCAATTGTAAATTGGTTTTTGAAATACAACTATCCCCACCACAGCAAGGTAGCTTAGCTGGAATCCAACATCCCATAAGTAATATGGATTGTAGCAAAGCATCACCAGCGCAGAGGCCGCCAGGGAATTGTAAATGGAAGAATTTCGCCCGATATTTTTACCAACAGTTATAAATGTAAACATCACTGCTGCCCTGCATACAGATGCGGAAGCACCGGTAAGTAAGGAAAATAACCAAAGACAACTTAGTATCAATATTACCTGTACAATTTTTGATTGGTTGATACCGGGAATTCTTTTAAACAACCATACCAGCATTACATAAATTAAACCCAGGTGCATGCCGGAGATGGCAATGATGTGTACCACGCCGGTATTGCTGTATGCCTGCACCAGATCTTTATCAAGGTCGTTAGTATAACCAATCAGCAGGGCTTCTGCAATGCCAAGTTCATCTTTATTGCTGCCCACATTTTTTTGTAAAATGGATAATATATATGCCCTCGCCGAATAGATGAATTGTTTAAATTGGCTAGCCTTTTTACCGGGCAGTTTTACCCAATCTGTTGGTTTTAAATATGCATTGTGAAAGGTTTGCTGAAAGGCAGCATAACGCTGGTAATTGAATGCGCCCGGGTTTCCGGAGTTTTTTATTTCCTGTAGATTTTTATGGATGAGAATTTGATCTCCATACTGCAGGCTATTGGGTATGGAGTCTTTAGAAAAGTAGAGTAACAACTTTCCCTTTCCTTTGATGGCGCTATCTTTTCGAATAAGTTGTTCTATAAAAACATCTGCTTTGTACGACTTGGCTTTTTCAATTAATGGCTCGCTGATGCTGGCAATGATATAGTCGCCGTTTGTATAATATTGACCATACCAATTATTTTTGTGCCTGCTATCTTTTTGCCAGGTAACAAACATGCCGATGCTTATTATTATCAATTGCACATACATGCCTTGCATAAAATGCAACTTAAATTTTACTGCAACCGGCAGTTTACTAAACAACCAATAGGCTGAGGTAAAGCACACAAGATTTAGAATAATTAATTGCAATGCCGGCTGTACATACCATTGCAATATAATTCCGGTAACCAACGGCAATAACAGTTGGAGGCAGGGAGCTGTTTTCCAAATCGGTATATCAAACGATTTTGACATACCCTAATATACACAGATTATTTTGGCAACTATACATAAAATGGGATTAGATTAGTTTCAACTCCATTTAGCAGGTCGCTTTATTACATATCCATTGGGCAATGTGATAGTATTTGGGAGCATATTATTTTCAAAAAAAGCAGTATTTGTTTCCAGCTTCTTAATATTATTTGCTATCGAATTTAAGTTTGATGAATATCTATTCGGAGGGAAATAAACAAATACTTTTTGAGTTGGTTTGTAACTTCTTATAAATTCAATTGGCGGCACTAAATCACTATCCGCAGATACTAAAATGCTGATATCACAAACATCATTTACAACATCAGAAATCATTTTAGTAGCTATTTTAACATCTGTTTCCTTTTCTTCATAGGTAAAATATGTAGCTCCACAAGTTCTGCATCTTTTAGTTTTTGGTAGATATCTGCCTAATTCTAACTTAAATTTCGGATTCAATTTGTTTGCAGAAAAAAATAAATCTTGCCTATCATATTTCCCCTTTTCTAATGGTGTTGCAGAAAAATAAGTAACCTCTACTAAAGCTTGGTGTGGCTTTATAAAGCTTTCAAAAAAAGGTACAATGTCTAACCAGTAATACTTTTTCCATTTCCTTGATTTAAGCCCAAAGTAAAAATTAAACCCATCAACATAAATACTAACCCTTTGCTTTGAAGATATATTCATAGATAGTAAATATAATGAAAAACCCCTCTGCAATTGAGGGGTCAGCCTAAGTTTTTCTCAACTTAGGGGAGAATATTTCATGCAAGATACATAAACCAAAAGTAAATTTCCAAATCTTAGCCCTATCTTATATCATAAGAATACCATAAAAAAGATATACAACTTATAATAACTAGTGTACAACGCAATTATTTGTGGGGTAGTATTTTAAATTTTATTTATTCTCCATAATTAGATTGGTAATTTTAACGTTGTCCTATCTTCTATCTATAATTCCTATAATTTTATTTACTCAAATGCATACTCCGTTCCTTGTACAACTGCCGGAAATAGGGATCTCTTAAATCTTTAATAAACCGGATAGCTTCGCCGGTACTCTTCATTTCCGGGCCAAGTTCTTTGTTTACACCGGGGAATTTATTAAAGGAGAAAACCGGCTCCTTAATGGCAAACCCAGTCATTTTTTTCTCAAAAGTAAAGTCCTTGAGCATGGCTACTCCCAACATAATTTTGGTAGCAATATTGAGGTAAGGTATTTGATAAGCTTTGGCAATAAACGGCGTTGTACGACTTGCCCTTGGGTTGGCTTCTATTACATATACATTACCTTCTTTTATGGCAAATTGAATATTTATAAGTCCACGGATATTTAAAGTACGGGCAATTTTTTCGGCATACTCTTCCATGGTATGCACTATCAATGGAGATAAATTGAATTGCGGTAGTACAGCATTGCTGTCGCCACTATGTATACCTGCCGGTTCAATGTGTTCCATCACACCCATAATATGGAAATCTACCCCATCAAAAATGGCATCAATTTCAGCTTCCTGGCAACGGTCTAAAAAATGATCGATTAAAATTTTATTGCCTGGCAAATGTTTTATAAGGCTTAAAATACCTTTTTCCAACTCCTCATCATTCAAAACAATCCGCATGCGTTGCCCGCCAATAACATAGCTTGGCCGGATAAGCACCGGGTAGCCAACTTGCTTTGCAACTTCAATGGCGTCATCTGTATTAAAAGCTGTACCATAATTTGGATATGGTATGCCCAGCTCTTTTAAGGTATCGCTAAAGCGGCCCCTGTCTTCGGCAATGTCCATACTATCAAACGAAGTACCTATAATTTTTATACCTTTCTCGTGTAATTTTTTTGCCAATTTAAGCGCTGTTTGTCCGCCGAGCTGAACGATGACACCTTCTGGTTTTTCATGTTCAATTATCTCCCACAGGTGTTCCCAAAAAACCGGTTCAAAATACAATTTATCAGCAATGTCAAAATCTGTACTTACCGTTTCGGGATTGCAGTTTACCATGATGGCTTCGTAGCCAGCTTCTTTTACAGCCAATAATCCGTGAACACAGCAGTAATCAAACTCAATGCCCTGGCCAATTCTGTTGGGGCCGCTACCGAGTACAATTATTTTCTTTTTCGCAGAAACCACTGATTCATTTGAATTCAATAAAGCCACGGGGACTGCATTTTCAAATCCCCCCTTGGTGGGTGGGGGGGCTTGAGCCGATTCAAACGTACTGTAGAAATAAGGAGTTTTGGCTTCAAATTCTGCAGCACAGGTGTCAACCATTTTAAATACCCTTGTTATGCCCAATGCCTTTCTTTTTTCATAAATCAATCCGGCATCTTCTTCTTTCATTATCCGAACAATCTGCTCATCACTAAAGCCCAATATTTTTGCTTCTCTTAATAATGTATCTGGCAGATTTTTTAAATGATATTTCGCTATCTCTTTTTCGCAGTTGCATATTTTTTGTATCTGGTAAATAAACCAGCGGTCTATGCCGGTGCTTTCACAAATACGTTTTACGCTGGCACCTGCCATCAGCGCATCTTTTATCCTGAACACCCTGTCCCATTTTGGTATTTTGATGTATTCAATTAAATCATCTGCTTTCATCAGGCTTTGGCCATAGTAGCCAAGCCCCACTGCCTCATTCTCCAAACTCTGACAAGCTTTTTGTATTGCTTCACAAAAACTTCTGCCAATGGCCATTACTTCACCCACACTTTTCATTTGAAAACCCAAGGTATCATTGGCCCCTTTGAATTTGTCAAAATTCCAACGGGGTATTTTTACAATCACATAATCCAACGCCGGTTCAAAATAAGCCGAGGTGCTTTGAGTGATTTGATTTTTAAGTTCATCCAGGTTATAACCAATGGCCAGTTTGGCTGCAATTTTTGCAATAGGATAACCCGTAGCCTTACTTGCCAATGCAGAAGAGCGGCTAACCCTTGGGTTAATTTCCACTACAATAATTTCCTCTGTATCCGGCTTCATGGCAAACTGCACATTGCAACCACCGGCAAAGTTGCCGAGGTTACGCATTATGCGGATGGCCGTATTACGCATTAACTGATAAGCGGTGTCACTCAATGTCATGGCAGGAGCAACTGTTATGCTGTCGCCGGTATGCACACCCATCGGGTCAAAATTTTCTACCGCACAAATGATTACTACATTATCGGCGTTATCTCTCAGTAATTCCAATTCATATTCCTTCCAGCCCAATATTGCTTTTTCTACCAGTACTTCATGGATGGGGCTTGCAGTTAAAGCTATATTGAGGGCTTCATCCAGTTCTTCCTTTTTAAAAACAATACCACCACCTGTACCACCCAGGGTAAAGGAGGGCCGTAGTACCAATGGAAAGCCAATTTCCTGCGCAAATTCTTTTCCTTCTAAAAATGAGTTGGCAATTTTTGCCTTGCAAACAGGTATACCCATTTCAATCATCCACAGCCTGAATTTTTCCCTGTCCTCTGCTTTATCAATTGCTTTAATATCTACCCCAATTAATTTAACATCATATTTTTCCCAGATGCCCAGTTCATCAGCCTCTTTGCAAAGGTTAAGGGCCGTTTGGCCACCCATTGTGGGCAAAACCGCATCTATTTTAAATTCGGTGTGTTGGTTTTCTTCTAAAATCTGTTCAATACTTTCTACTGTAAGTGGCAGCAGGTAAACTTTGTCCGCCATCATCGGGTCTGTCATAATAGTGGCAGGGTTGCTGTTAATAAGCAACACTTTTACACCTTCTTCCCGAATGCTTCTTGCAGCCTGGGTGCCGGAGTAATCAAATTCACAGGCTTGTCCTATAATAATTGGGCCGGAGCCGATAATCAGTACTGATTGGATGGAGTTGTTTTTTGGCATGTTAATTCAAAAACGATGTTTGTAAATGTGCCAGGGAAGTTTTTTTCCGAAGCGGCCAAAGTTAAAGAAAAATGATGCTTTGTTTAAGGTTAATTTAAAAACAAGGAGGCGGTTCTAAATTTTTAAAGCAGGAAGGGGTAGCTTAATAACAAACGGTTATGTATTGTAGCACTGCCGATTCCAAAATTGCCATAGCTGTTAAAGAATAATTCAATCATATATCCAAAATAGTGCAACACATTAAGTAGTCTATTTACGGAAAGCAAAAAATTAAACAATAAGCTGTATTTTTTGTTTTTATCGAATTCTATCAAAATATAGTAACTATATTTGAAAATATTTTAAAATAAACCCCAATATGGCTACTAAATTGAATCTTGACAAATTAGACCTTCAGATTATACATGAAATGATGGAGACAGCAGAGGTATCTTATGCTGAGTTGGGCAAAAAGCTTTTTGTGAGTGGTGGAACCATCCACGTGCGCATTAAAAAGTTGCAGGAGTTTAATATTGTTAAAGGAACCCGGTTAAATGTAGATTTAAAACAACTCGGTTATGATATCACTGCCTTTGTAGGAATTTATTTAGAAAAGAGTTCTTTGTATGATGCAGTTGCCACAGAATTAATGAACATTCCCGAAATAGTACGCCTCAATTATATCACCGGTAATTACAGCATGTTTGTTGAAATTGTTTGTAAAGACATTAGCCAGTTACGCTATGTATTGCACGATGAGCTGCAAAAAATTAAAGGGATAGAACGTACCGAAACTTTCATTTCTTTAGAAGAAGGATTTAGCAGAAATGTACGGGTGGCACCAGTTGATTAGTGTTCCTTCTCTTAAGGAGAATTGTCTTTATCTCACATCCACTGCATCTCTCAATCCATTGCCCAATAAATTAAAAGCAAGCACCAGCAACATTATGGCAAAGCCCGGTACCAGTGCCAGCATCGGGTTGTGGGTAATAATGAAATTATAATTTTCTTTTATCATCAAGCCCCAGCTTGGTTGTGGCGGTTGTACACCAATGCCTAAAAAACTTAACCCGGCTTCTATAATGATGGCGGTTGCAAAATTGCTGGCAGCAATAACCATTACGGGTCCCAGTATATTAGGCAGAATATGCCGAAAGATAATTCTTGCATCACCCAGCCCCAATGCTCTTGCTGCCTGAATGTATTCCAATTCTTTTATGGCCAATACCTGTCCTCTTATCAGCCTTGCCACACTTACCCACATGGTAAGCCCCACTGCAATAAATATTTGCCAGAAGCCTTTTCCCAATGCCATGGTAATGGCAAAAACCAACAGCAAGGTAGGAATGCTCCAGGTTACATTTACCAGCCACATTACAATGGCATCTGTACGCCCACGGTAATAGCCTGCCAATGCCCCTAATATGATACCAAGTGTTAATGAAATAATAACTGCAATTAAGCCAACTGCAAGACTTACTCTTGTGCCAATAACCAGTCTGCTTAAAATATCCCGACCAAATTTATCACTACCCAACCAGTATTTTTTTGTAACAATGTTATGAGTTAGCAGGAGTGCCGGCTGCTGTCCGGTTAGTTGATTAATTGAATAGCGTTGTACTTCAAAATCGGTCTCATCAATATACTTATTTGCCAATAACGAATCGCCATTAATTTTATATCCGCTGATGGGTACAAATCTGTATTGGCTTGGTTTTCCATACAACAATGCATCAAGCAGGGAGACCTTGTTTTTCTTGTCAGGAATTTTTAAAAACAACTGACTATAGCCTGGCTTTTTAGCCTGAATCTCCACTGTTTGCAAATCTGCATTGGGAGAATTATCGGGTGCAATCACATAGCCAAACAGCGCAATAAAAATTGCCAGCACAATTATTCCCAAACCAAGCAAAGCACCTTTATTTTTTTTTAACCGCTTCCAGGTTTGTGCAGAAAATGAGAATGATTGTTGGTGCATCGGTGAATGGTGAATGGTGAATGGGGAATTTTGAAATCGCAAATCACAAATCTTATATCACAAATCTCCAATAATGCTTTTTCCAAAATATGCATGCAAAACATCCGGTAACAATATTCCTTCCTCAGTTTGATTATTCTCTAACAGGCAAGCAACAATCCTTGGCAATGCTAAAGAAGAACCGTTAAGTGTATGTACCAATCGTGTTTTGCCATTGGCATCTTTAAAGCGGGCCTTTAAGCGATTGCTTTGAAAGCTTTCAAAATTGCTGACAGAACTTACTTCCAGCCATTTTTGCTGGGCAGCACTGTACACTTCAAAATCATAGGTGATGGCGCTTGCAAAACTCATATCGCCACCACATAAACGCAACAGGCGGTAAGGCAGTTGCAGGTTTTGCAGTAGCTGTTCTACATGTTGCACCATTTCTTCCAAAACCTCGTAACTTTTATCCGGATGCACCAATTGAATGATTTCCACTTTATCAAACTGGTGTACCCGGTTTAATCCACGCACATCGGCACCAAAACTGCCGGCCTCTCTTCTAAAGCAGGGTGTGTAAGCCGTCATCTTTATCGGCAGTTCGGTTTCCTTTACAATTTCATCCCGGTAAATATTGGTAACGGGCACTTCTGCTGTTGGTATCAGGTAAAAATTATCTGCAGTGGCATGATACATCTGTCCTTCTTTATCGGGCAGTTGCCCGGTGCCGTAAGCGCTTGCTTCGTTTACCAGCAACGGGGGTAAATATTCAGTGTAACCCGCTGCAGTATTGTAATCTAAAAAATATTGTATCAATGAGCGTTGCAATTTGGCACCCTTGCCCTTATACAAAGGAAAGCCACTGCCGGTTATTTTGGCACCAGTTTCAAAATCAACGAGGTCGTATTTTTTAATCAGATCCCAATGGGGTACTGCAGTGTTGGGTAAAATTGGTTTGTTGCCGCCAGCTCTTACCACTTCATTTTCTTCCGGTGTTTTCCCTTTAGGTACGCTGCTATGAGGCAAGTTGGGCAGCTTTATCAATTCATCCTGCAGTTGTTTTTCTGCCAGGCCCAGTTGCTCATTTAATTGTTGTATGGCAGATTTATGTTTGCTTACTTCCTCTTTTTTTTCTTCGGCCAAAGCTTTTTCACCTTTGCCCATCAGCATGCCAATTTCTTTACTGGCAGCATTCATGCTTGCCTGCAGGGTTTCACTTTCTACTTTTAATTTACGCACCTGCTCATCCACTGCAACAATGCTGTCTACAATGCTAACATCTTTAAAATTTTTGTGTTGAATTCTTTCTTTTACAAAATCAATATTTTGTCTGATAAAACTAATCTGTAACATCGTTCTTTAAAATTTTGCCAAAGGTAATGGATTGATTTTTTTTGATGTAAACGTATTGTTCCGGGGGTGTAATTAAAAAATCGATAGCTATAAGGTCATCCCGCTTATCGTACAGGGCTACTTTGGTAATACCAAAAGTGATGTCAATAGTTGATTCTTTGCCATCTTCTATTTTAGTGATTTGTGCCTTGTAGTTGATAGCGGTATGTTTGTCTAATTTATCGGCTTGTACAGGTGCCACACCGTCGTTTTTATTATGGGGTTCCAGCCAGCGCTTTAGTTTTAAACAGGGGTATAAATTTTTATCTATTGCTTCCAGTTATAACCATACAACGCAAAGTTAACAAAGACTAATTTTTTTAAAATTTTACGGTTTTTTTCAATAACAAAGCTTACCAAGCTAACTGCCATATTATTAAATAACGAAAACCCTGACGATAATGTATTGCTGCTGAAAAAAATCTGCGAGGGCGACCAGGCGGCCGTTACTATACTTTTTTAGAAGTACAGAAATTAGCGTTTTGCTTTTCTTTTAAAATAACTAAAAATGCAGAACCAACAAAAGAGATATTGCTGGATGTGTTTTTGAAAATATAACATGGCAAAGAATCAATTCCATAAATTAAAAAATTTAATGCTTTCTTATACCGTGTGGCGCACTATAAAGCCATTGGTTTTTTACGAATTTTAAATAACAAAACCCTTTACTACAGCAGCAGCACAGGTAAATAGTACAAGAGGAGACTTTTGGAAAAGACGTGGATTTTATTGACACCTGAACCGAAGTTTATGTATGGAATGGTTCCCGAATAATATAAAGCTTACACCCAGAGATTTTTTCTATATAAAGAAAATGAAATAATGATGGTATGGGTTTTTAATTGCTTCAGTTACCTGACGCTGTTTTGGCTTGTCCAAACTTGCCCTTTATTAGATTTCTTTCGCCAGATATTATATGAGTTTTCAATGCCGGTGGACTTGTAAGTGGTTTGCCAATCAGTGCTATGCCTAAAGGTTTAAGTTTAGCCCGGTTCTCCCGGGTGCAACAGATTTTATCTACCAACATTTCTGTTGGATAATAGCCCAGCCTGGTGTTTTCTTTTACCGATCAACTATTTTTTTGTTCTGCCTCAAAGCCATGAGCTACTATAATATCGCTAATAATGTTTACACTTCCAAACTTAGGCGTTCTCTTATCTCTACAAATAGCGATGGCGAAAATGCAGCTTCATTTGTAAAGGAAGTGTAAACATGAAAATATTGCATAAATACATTTTCTTGAATTTTAAGGATGGTTTCCCGGTCGGGTAAATTAAGCAGGTGTTTTATGTTTACAGCATCTATCAATATTCTGCAACTGATGGGTGGGCATGCCTTCTACAGATTTAAATTGCTTGTGATAATGAATTACAACCTTATCCCATGGAATATATAGCTTTCAGCATTTATAAATTCATTACCGGTCCGTTTCTAAATTTTCTTCCATCTTTTTAGAGCCATATGTTTTCATTTTTCCATTGTCATCATAAATTAAAAACACTTCCAGGCCCAGGTCTTTATGCTTAGCTAAAAACTGTTTTGATTGTTCCAATCCCATCACCATAAAAGCCGTTGCATAAGCATCTGCCGTCATACAGTTAGCAGCAACCACTGTGGCACTCAGCAAATTATTTTTTGCAGGATATCCTGTAAATGGGTTAAGGATATGAGTATACTTTTTCCCATCTTCAATGTAAAATTTTCTGTAATTACCAGAAGTAGCCAATGACACATCGTGCATTTTGAATGTTGCTTTTAATACCACTTCATTCGGCGTTTCATTTGGCTGTTCAATACCCACCGTCCAGGCGCTATCGTTTTGCTTTTTTCCTTTTGCTCTTAACTCTCCGCCCACTTCTAACAGGTAATTTTTTATACCATTCTTATCAAGAAACGCTGCCAGTACATCTACCGTGTAACCCTGTGCTATCGCATTAAAATCGAGCATTACATTCGCATCTTCTTTCACCAGCTTACTTCCTTCCAGCCTTACTTTTTTATAACCCACATATTTTAGCAAACTGTCAATTAAACGGTCAGTTACTATTTGTTTTTTCTTAAATCCAAATCCCCAGGCATTTACAACCGGGGCCACGGTTATGTCAAACAAGCCATTTGTTTTTTGCGAAACTTCGATGGATTTATTGAATACATCTTTAAAGAAATCGTCTACTAACACAGTGCTGTCATTTTGATTTATTCTTGAAATGAGGGACACAGGAATATAAGTTGAAAGAGAGCTGTCAATTTTATTAAAAATAGAATCAACTGCTTCCCGGTAATTTGAATTGGGTCCGGCCAGGTAGGTGATGTTATAGGAAGTTCCCTGTGCAGCACCGGATATTTTAATAGTATTGTAGATTCCACGTTTACAACCATGCGAAACTAATAAGGTAACAAAAATGAGTGGTGTAACTTTTAGCAAAGAATATTTCTTCATTTTTATTTGATTGAATGAGTGATGCAGCTAATAAACGTTTGTAAAGGAGCTTTTAAAATAAACGCAGACAGGTACAACAATGGTTTTAGGTTTAAAGAATACTTTAAACAAGTCCTGCAAAAATATTTTTAAACGTTATAGCTTTGAATTATTAGGCAATAAAATCCAAAGGTACACATCCGGCAATGGATAATTATTGAGCGAATTGAAATGAACAATCGTTTAACCGTACTTCAGATTTTTTTTGCTTCACTTGAAGGTTAACTTGCAGGGAGAAAGATTCAGTGCTTTGATGAAAATTCTCTGGGAAAAATTTGCAGAATAAAAATAATGATCTTTTTACCTGACCGGAAAAGGCTTGTCGTTGCTTCTTTCCCGCTTTTTGGAAATTATTAGATCAATGTGTTCTTTTTAGCTCTTATTAGGAAATAATTTTGTCTAATAAATTTACAACCCAAAAAAATTAAAAATAAGATTGATAAGAAACTTTTAATAACGATTTCTGATTTATAAATTCTAACTTTAAATGGTATAGATAATTCTTTTTTGAAAATTACCAAGCTAGCTAACTTAACTGCCATTTCATTGAATAACGAAAAACTTGACGATAACATTGATCTGTTGCTTAAAATAAGTAACGGTGACCAGTTGGCATTTGCGAAACTTTTTGAGCAATATAGAAATCAGCTTTTTACTTACCTATTCAAAATAACTAAAAGTGCAGAAACATCAGAAGAATTAGTGCTGGATGTTTTTTTGAAAATATGGCATGGCAAAGAATTAATTCCACAAATAGAAAACTTTAATGCTTTCCTTTACCGGGTGGCGCATAATAAAGCCATTGATTTTTTAAGGACTTTAAAACAAAATCCTTTACTGCAGCAACAGGTGTGGAGCAATATGCAGGAGCCTTTATCTGAC
>Ga0163148_10001092_pt1 | contig 36103 bp, 35 predicted proteins | sample OliLakLV19MP7P2_FD_148606 | JGI IMG/M metagenome (GOLD analysis project Ga0163148, IMG submission 148606) | Freshwater microbial mat bacterial communities from Lake Vanda, McMurdo Dry Valleys, Antarctica- Oligotrophic Lake LV.19.MP7.P2 | ecosystem: Environmental > Aquatic > Freshwater > Lake >... | reverse complement strand
CATTTATAGAAACAGCTTTAAAAAGGCCCATAAAAAAGATTTTTCATATTTATCAATCTCATTTTGAATCTATAAAATTAGGTTCTCCTTCAAAGAATTTAAAATTAATAGCAGTTACTGGAACATCAGGAAAATCTTCAACAGCAACAATGATTTATCATGTGTTAAATAATTGCGATATTAAAGTCGGATTAATTTCAACAGTTGAGGCAATTGCTGGAGATAAAAAAATTGATACTGGTTTGCATGTAACAACTCCTGATGCTAAAGAGTTGCAACGAATTCTAAGAAAAATGAAAAATGAGGGTACGGAATACGTAGTATTAGAAACATCATCTCATGCTATTGATCAAGGTAGACTTGGTTTTCTACGTTTAGACTTTGCAGTCTATACAAATATAAAAAGAGATCATTTAGATTGGCACGTGACTTGGGAAAATTATGCAAAAGCTAAAGCAGGATTAATTAAAAAACTAAACCCAAATGGAAAAGCAATTGTTAATAAAGATGATTCAAAGTCATACGACTTTTTAAGGCATTACTATTATTCTCTTACCAAAAACCCATTAAATTTTCTAGAGTATTCAAAGTCAACCGAAGTTTCGAATAAATCGGAAACACTTACGGGATTAAAATTTACATATAAAAATATTGAGTTTAAATTACCTGTAATTGGTGAATACAATATTGACAATGCTATGGCCGTTATAAAATTAGGTGAAGAATTAGATATTGACTTAAATAAAATTGCAAATGCCTTTAATTCATTTAAAGGAGTCAAGGGAAGAATGGAAATTATGCAAAGCAATCCTTTTATGGTAATTGTAGATTTTGCACACAATGCAGATTCTTTAGAAAAATCGTTAGCATCTATTAGAAATATAAAAGGAGTTAAAAATATTATTTCTGTATTTGGCTCCGCAGGTTTAAGGGATGTCGAAAAAAGATTTGCGATGGGAGAAATAGCTGCAAAATATAGCAATATAGTTATTGCAACAAGTGAGGATCCAAGAACAGAGAAGTTATTTGACATAAATACAAAAATAATTGAAGGAGCTAGTAAGTCTGGGGCAAAACTGATTAAAAGATTTTCTACTCACGAAGAATATTTAACATTCGAACAGCAAAAGATAGAGGACCCAATTAAACAAGTTTATGCATTTGATCAAGAAACAGTAGATTCTAGATTTGATGCTATAGATTTTGCTATTAGCATAGCTAAGCCCGGAGATGTAGTTATTGCAGAAGGAAAAGGCCATGAATTATCGCTGTGCTTTGGAACCATAGAGTATCCATTTACCGATCAAGATGCAGTAAAAAAAGCTATTAGAAAATCTTCTTTATAATAGTATAAATTGCCCACTACAAACTTAAGGTGTACACTGGTTTGTATACTATTTAAGTCTTTCCACTAATGAAATCGTTAAACGCACAATTAAATAAATATAAGAAATTAGTAGTTATTTTGATAATTATTCTAATAATTCTAAGCATAATTATTGTCAGTAATAATAATCAAAAATCTTCTACTGATGATTTAACAATTGAAACTGTTCAAACTAGAATTGTAGAAAAGAAAGTTACATCAGACGGAAATGTGGAGGGTGCAGACAGTAGAGTAATATTCTTTACTCCAAATTTAAAAGTAACTGAAGTCAGATTTAAAGTTGGTGACCAAATTAACCAGGATGATGTTGTGGCAGTACTTTCAACAAGCGATGGTAGGAATATTACAACAGAAGTTAAATCTCCAATTGCAGGAATTGTTACAGAATACAATTATAAGCAAAACGATATAGTAAGTGCTGTAAATTCAGCTGGAGTAACTGTTGTGGATAAATCATCGTATAGGGTTGAGCTACTGGTAAACGAGAATGATATTGTGGATTTAAAGGCTGGTCAAAAAGCTAAAATTATTTATTCTGCCATTTCTATTGAAAATGAATATAAAGGAGAAGTTGAAAGTGTATTCCCTGACTCAGTTGCAGGTAGTGCTGCTGTAAGTTACAAAGTGATTATTAAACCAACAGAAGTTCCAGAGAAACTGCGATTAGGTATGTCAGCAAGTGTTGAAGTAACAACTGCCATCGCTGAAAATGTTTTGGCAATCCCTGAAAGCTTTTTAGTAGAAAAGGAAGATAAAGTATATTTAAAGTTTTTAACTTGGGATAATGCAGAAAAAACGGCATATCAAGTTACAGAAAAAGAAATAACAATTGGCTTGCGGACAGATGAGTATGTAGAAATTAGAACGGGTGCAAAAGAAGAAGATGAGGTTGTAGAACCAAATTTTGAGCCCCAAAAATTAAGTATATTTGGTAATTAATAATGAATAAAGTTGAGCTAACAAAAAAAGTACCTTTAATTGAACTAAAGAATGTATCAAAATATTATAATCACCAAAAAGATAATGAGTTTGAAGCATTAAAAAGTATTGATTTGATTATCGAAAAAGGGGAATTTATTGCAATTATGGGACCATCAGGTTCTGGAAAATCTACACTAATGAATATTTTGGGAGCATTAGATACTCCTACAAAAGGTACATATATAATTAATGGTGAAGATATTAGTAAATATTCCGATGATCAGCTAGCTGAGTTTAGAAATAGAGATGTTGGTTTTGTATTTCAGCAATTTAATCTACTCCCAAGAATTAATGTTAAACAAAATGTTTTATTACCTACGTTATATGGTGCAATTGAAAATAAAGAAGAGAGGTTAAAAGAAGTTTTAACTAAGGTAGGTTTAATAGATAAGATTAATAATAAGTCTAACCAACTCTCTGGAGGACAAATTCAAAGGGTTGCAATTGCTCGAGCATTAATTATGAATCCATCAATAATTATGGCAGATGAGCCTACTGGAAATTTAGACACAAAAACCTCAACTGAAATCATGGAGATTTTTAAAGAGATTAATCAAGAAGGCAATACAATTATTCTTGTAACTCATGAGGAGAATATTGCAGCCTACGCTAAAAGAATAATTAGAATTAAAGACGGTAAAATAATATAAAAATCATGCTAATAGATACATTCAAAATTGCAATAGATTCAATGCGAGCTAATAAAGGGAGAGCCATATTAACTATGCTTGGAATTATTATTGGAATTTCATCGGTAATTGCAGCTCTTTCTATTGGCCAAGCTGCACAATCTGTAATTTTGGAGCAGGTTCAAGGTTTAGGATCTAATACAATTACAATAACCTCAGGTAACTTTGCCAGTGCTTTTAGATCTAGAGCCAGTGCACTATCAGCACTTAATTCAAAGCTGGATTATCGAATCCTAAGAGTATTAGATAATCCAATTAAATTTTCCGAAATAGTAGCGATATCGCCAGAGTCTACTGGAAGTCAGGAAATATTTTACAAATCTAAATCAGATACGGTAAATACTTATGGAATTACCCCTTCTATTTTTGAAGTAAGACAATTAAAAATATTAAAAGGAAGATCAATTACAGAAGCAGATCAATCTAAAGTAAGAAAGAACTTAGTCTTAGGTTCAAGTATTACTAAAACATTATTTGGCGAAAGTGATCCCATAGGTAAGGATGTGAAGGTTAAAGGACTTACATTTAGAGTAGTTGGGGTTTTAGAAGAAAAAGGTAATGCTAACTTTGACGATGCTGTATATATTCCACTAAATACTTTTTCTAGCTTAATTTCTGGAAGTAAAAATTTGAATTCTGTAGTTGTAAAAGTGAAAAATGAAGATCAGATCGATACTTTGACAGCTAAAATTCAACAATCACTGCTTACCTACTTTAAGCTAAAAGATTTAGATAAAGCTCCATTTAGCGTAATTAGTTCAAAGGATATATTAAGTTTAACGGAGAGTATAACTAGTATTTTTACAGTGTTGTTAGCAAGCATTGCAGGAATATCGCTCGTAGTTGGGGGAATTGGAATTATGAATATAATGTTAGTTTCGGTTAGTGAAAGAACTAAAGAAATTGGCTTAAGAAAAGCTGTAGGTGCAAGGCAAAATGCAATATTAATGCAGTTTTTAATTGAAGCTGTAGTGCTTACATTAAGTGGGGGATTAATTGGTATGGTTTTAGGAATTTTAATGGGAATGTTGATAGGTTTGGTGGGAGGTATTTCTGTAGGAATATCTGCAAGTGCTATATTCTTATCTGTTTCGGTGTCTGTAACTATTGGAGTTGTCTTCGGATTTTACCCAGCCTATAGAGCTGCAAAATTAAATCCAATTGATGCACTAAAATATGAATAAAAGTATTGTATAATCTGGCCATATGGATATAAAAGAATTAATAAAACTAAGACTTAATGAGTATCAGAGGGACAATGATATAGAATTTCCGTATGATATCTCTATTCCTAAAGATTCAACACATGGAGATTTAACAACAAATTTTGCATTAATTGCAGCAAAGTCTCTTAATCAACCAGCCATACCGACTGCCACAGGTGTGAGCCAATTTTTAATGGACGATCCTAGTATCTATAATCAAGTAATGAAAGCTGATATTGCAGGTCCAGGATTCATTAATATTGAGTTAAACCCAAATCTTTCAAAAGGAGTTGTTAATACTATACTTGAAAATCCTAATTTCGGAGAAAGCCAAACTATAAACGAAAAATGGTTAATTGAACATACTTCCCCAAATCCGAACAAAGCAATGCACTTAGGTCACCTTAGAAATACAGTTACTGGAATGGCTGTTTCAAATATTGCTAAAGCTGCTGGAGCAAAGGTTGAAATGGATTTAATAGACAATAATAGAGGTATAGCAATTGCAAAACTTATGTGGGGATATTTGAAGTTTGCAAATAAAGACGAATCAAAACAAATTGAAGATGTAAATTACTGGTACGAACATCAATCTGAATGGAAAACTCCAAAAGACGCAGGCTTAACTTCAGATAAATTTATGGATTTAATGTATGTAAAAGGTTCAGATGATTTTAAGAATGAAGAATTAGAATCTAAAGTTAGAAAATTAGTAGTCGATTGGGAAGCAGATGAAAAAGTAACATGGGCTTTATGGAAGACAGTTCTTGATTATGTTTATGAGGGTCAAGCTAAAACATTAAAAAGATTAGGAACTCATAACGATTTTGTTTGGCATGAACATGAACATTACAAAGAAGGTAAGCAAATAATAGAGCAAGGTTTAGAAAAGGGAATTTTCAAAAAGCTAGAAGACGGAGCAATTATCACAAACTTAAAAAGTTATAAAATTGCAGACACAATTGTAATTAAAAATGATGGAACATCTTTATACATAACTCAAGATTTAGCATTAACAAAAAAGAAGATTGATAAGTTTAATCCCGATAAATTATTCTGGGTTATTGGTCCTGAACAATCATTGGCAATGAAACAAGTATTTGCAGTTGCAAATCAATTAGGATTTGGTGAATTAGAAAAGTTTAACCACATTGCTTACGGATTCATAAGTATAAAAGGTCAAGGAAAAATGAGCTCCCGAGCAGGAAATGTTATTTATATCGATGATCTATTAGATGATGCAAGAGAAGCAGTTTTCGAAAAAATAAAGAATGAGAATTTAAGCGCTGAAGAAAAATTAGAGGTTGCAGAAAAGGTTGGATTGGGCGCTATAAAATACAGTATTTTGAAAGTAGGAAGATTAACTGACACTGCATTCGACTTTGAAACTTCGCTGTCATTTGAAGGGGACTCCGGTCCATATTTAATGTATACATTCGCAAGGTGTTCTTCAATTATAAAACAATATAATCACTCGGTTAAAAAAGCTGAAAACTTCGAGAATATATTTAACACAGAAGAAGAAGAAGTTATTTTAAGAACGTTAAGTCAATTTACATCTGTAGTACAAGAAGCTGCAATTAACTATTCTCCAAATCTTGTATGCACTTATTTATTTGAACTGGCACAAGCTTATAATAAATTCTACAATCAACATTCAGTTTTAAAAGCAGACTCACAAGAGTTGATAGATAGTAGAGTGGCTCTTACAGCAGCTACTGCACAAGTATTAAACAAAGGGCTAGGATTACTTTGTATTCAAACTGTTGTTGCTATGTAATTTCTTTGGAATAAAAGCCAACGCGATTGCAAGTAAGAACATAAAATCCACAATATTAACAATACCATTCTCGTGGATTACGCTTCTAAACATCCAGGCCATTAACGCCATAAATGTAAAATCCAAAATTCTATCTTTTTTACTATTAAATAACGCTCTAAAAATCTTTGCTATCAAGCCAATAAATATAAACAAAACTATAAATCCATTTTGAATAATAATATCTAGAATAAAATTATGAGCTCTATCTACTAATAGTCCTTTAATTAATCCATAGTCTCTAAAAACTTCTCCTAAGGTATCAAATCCAAAGCCAAAGGATAGAATTCTTACCTGTTGTAAATTAATAGGCTGAGTAAGAATTGTTGTAATAGAATTAAGAATATCTATTCTTAAGTTATATTCAGTATTTTTTTGTAAAAATATTTCAGCGGCTATAAAGCTTATAAAAATACCAATGGTTAAAATTGTAATAAATGCTTTCTTAGGTAATAATTCATAAAGCGTAATTAAGCCTATTGCAAAAAAGGCAGAGATTATTCCCCAGTTAGATTGAGTCAAGCCAAGCACAATTAAAAAGAATAGAATTAATATTCCAAAATAAAGCTTGAAGATAATCCTTAAAGTTAAATTTCTTTGTAATCTTAATCCGAAATAGAATGCTGCAAGTATAAGCGCAATTAATATTCTTCCAGCAAACCAGTTTGCTTGCCCAAAAGTACCATTTATCCAAATCCCTTCAAGAATAGAGTTTGGATTAATTCGAATCAATTCATTAAACTGATTGTAAGCAACTCCACACTGAATAATTGTTGAAAATATAAATCCAAGTGAAAGTAAATGCCAGTTTAATTTATTAATATTTATATATACGGCATAAGAAGCCCAAAGCATTAGCAAGTATGTAATAACCCCCTGAAATCTAAAAGAGTTTCCCCAAATAGCTATGTTTACGTGTGTAGATAAGAATGTTGAAATTAAAAAGAGTGCAGATATTACGGCGACAAGTTTAAAAGATTTAGATATTTTAAATTCTTTTTGTTTTTCTGCTTTAATGATAGTTATAGCAAAAGATATAACTATTATTATCGAACAAATAATTTGAAAAAATATTACTTTTGGAAGTTCGTAACCCTTAGGTAGGGTTTCGTAATCAACAATAAACGGTGAAACCGCAATTCCAAATGTGGCAATAGCAATTACACTATTTTGTAATAATAAAAGCCAATTCTGTTTTAGGTATGTCTTTAAATTTTTCATAAACGCTTTGCCTTTAATGATATTAACAGATAAACTATTATCTATAAATGCTTATGAAAACTCGTAAAATACCAATAAAATCTATTATTCTTGTTGTGGCATTAATTATAGTTTTTCCGATTGTTATATTACTTTTCCCTACAATTCAAAAAACTGTTCTCACTAACATTCCACCAATATCATTTGTCCAAACGGAATACAGCAATGATCTTAAAGAAAGTACTGGTTTTAAAATGCTTTTTGTAGGTGATGTTATGTTGGCTAGAACAATAGGTGATTCGATAGTTGCGGGAAACGATCCATTTATAAATTTGAAAGACAAGTTTAAGGAATATAATTTAATAGTTGCTAACCTTGAAACAGTTGTTTCAGAAAATCAATATGCATTTCAAAATCCAAATAAATTATTTACTTTTAATTCGCCGGTTAGCGCTTTAGATACTTTGACAAATAATCGTATTGAAATTGTTAGTTTAGCTAATAATCACACAATGGATTACGGAGCTGCGGCTTTAGTAAATACAATGGAGAATTTAAAAGCACGAGGAATTCTTTTCGCTGGTGCAGGAAATAACACTCAAGAAGCGTATGCTCCTAAATATATTTACTACAACAAAACAAGAATCGCTTTGCTAGCATTTAACGATATTGAAAATTGGGTAGCCGATGTTTCGGATACTTCAGCTGGTTCGGCATATTTTGATAAAGAATTAATTAAAAATTCTTTAATTGAGGCAAGTGCTAACGCAGATATTATTATTGTTTTTCCGCATTGGGGAGTGGAGTATTCTTTAACTAATTCTGAACGACAAGCCGAGTATGGAAGATTTTTTGTTGATAATGGCGCCGATATTGTTATTGGCTCTCATCCTCATGTTTTACAAAATTCTGAAGAATACAATGGAGTTCAAATATATTATTCGCTTGGGAACTTTGTATTTGATGATATGTGTACAATTCCAAATGCATGTGATGCTGGAATGGTTGAGTTAAATGTTTCAGAAAATAAAATTATTAACTCAAATTTGATTAAAGTGAAGCTTGGTGATAATGGGTTCCCAGAATTAGAATAATTATTTTCTACTTTGTAGCAAGTCTCTTATTTCTGTTAGAAGTAGTTCTTGTTTATTCATAACTTGTTTAGCTTGGCTAACTTCTTCCTTTTTTATTTGTTTTTCTTGTGCCTTTTTAAATGTATTCATAGCTTTAATTACTAAGAATATTGCTATAGCTACAATAATAAAATCAAAAGTATTTTGAATAAAATTCCCATAGTTTAGTGTGTTAGGTGGAATAAGTGTGCCATTTGAACTGATATACTCAGGTTTTAAAATTAACTTTAATTCTGTAAAGTTAGCACCTCCAACTAAAAGTCCTACTAAAGGAGTAAAGATATCGGCAACTAATGAAGATACAATTTTGCCAAATGCCGCCCCAATAATAACTCCGACAGCTAAATCAATTACATTTCCTTTTATTGCAAACTCCTTAAATTCCCTTAGTATATGCTTCATAATATTATTTTGCATGGTCTTCTCTCCATTTCCAACCTGGCTTTTCACCTTTTTTATAAGAAATGTAAACTAAAACTATAGATAGTACAAAAACAATCCCAGTATAGATAATTGCAAACTCATCTTCAGTTTTTGCAATGACTGCGGCTACAAAGCCAGATAAGATAGTTAAAAGAATAAAAATTACAACAGCTGCCCAACCTTCTTTTGTAGCCGGATACCAACCCCATCTATATTTTTTTGCTTTAAACCAATATTTACTCATTATGTTAATTATAGCTCTAAATATTACATTAGAAGCAACTTTGTAAAAAAATCCTTTAAGAAATCAGGAATAAATTTAATTAATTGTACAAATATAAATTCAATAATTGTTACAGTGTACCTGGCTTTTGGGAACCAACTATTTGCAGCATGGTAAATTACTCTTGCAACTTTTTTAGGGCTGGTAGAAGTTTTAAACCCAAAGTAGAGTGCTCTTAAAAACTTATCTTTACTTTTTACATATGCCGGTAAGGAGTTTTTATTAAAATCTGCAAACGCAACCTCACCATAATTGGTATTTGTTTGGCCTGGTTCTACAACTATAACTTTGATTTTATATAAAGATAACTCCATTCTTAAGGCATCGGAGAATGCTTCTAAAGCAAATTTTGTAGCACAATACCAACCTCCAAAAGGATTTACAAATTTTCCAGATACTGATGAAATATTGATAATTCTTCCATCAGCTGATTTTTTAATTAAAGGTAGAGAAGCTTTTGTAACCTCAGCAAGTCCAAATACATTTGTATTGAACATGCTCTTTGCTTCCTCCATAGTAGTTTCTTCTACTGCTTTATAAATTGCAAAACCTGCATTGTTTACCAGTACATCCAGTCGATCTTCTTGCTCGGTAATAAATTTAATAGCAGATTGTATTGATTCACTATTTGTTACATCTATTTTTAATGGAATTATATTTGGATTATTTAGCGCAACAATAGGTTCTATATTCCTAGCAACTCCATAAACTTTGTTACCCTGTGATGCAAAAAGTATTGCAGTTTCTTTACCTATTCCTGAAGATGCACCTGTTATTAGTACTATTTTTTGCATAGAAATTGTTAACTAAATCATTATTACATAAACAAAAGTTATAAGATTGTTCGAATTGTGGCATGTTTATACACACCACAATTCCTAGAGAATCAATTTCTGATAAGCTCTAAATACTCATCAACTGCCTTGAAGAAATTGTCGATTGAAGTTTTTCCCTTTTCCCAGGCTTGCATTTGTCCTGGTATAACCACTTCTGCGTTGACTTCGATTTCTTCGCCATCAATAACGAAAATCTGTAGTGTTCCTTCTCCCGAAGCAACACTGGCAGGTATGGCCACTTCAAAGTAACCTCCAGCATCAATATCAAGCATCTGTTGAAGATCAAGCCTGGTCTTATTAATTGCCAAAGCAACTGATGCAATGACTTTTTCATAAGAAGCCTTGAACCTATCAGATCTTTTCGTTGTGCTTTTGACACCTTTGCGAGCAAGTGCGTCTCTAAACATACCCGCTAAAGGCAGTATATTTACGACTTGGGCAAAGGGACTCAGCTTATCGGCAACATCTTCCAATGTTGTATGATTGTGAACTATATCCAAAGCAACATTACGCTGCTCCAGAATAGCCCTTATTGGTAAGCGCTCAGTCATGACGTTATCCTTTAATTATTCTCTAGTCTTCGAGGGAGATTTTACTAGAAATAGAGTTAATACTCAACAAACGCAAAGATAGGGATTCATCCATTTAATAAACGGAGAGATAGGGATTCGAACCCTAGACCGGATTGCTCCAGTGCTGCTTTTCGAGGGCAGTGCTTTCGACCGCTCAGCCATCTCTCCTTACACCACATATTGTACCTTAATTGCACTTGAGAGGAGTCGAACCTCCAGCCGCTTCTTCCGCAAAGAAGTGCTCTATCCATTGAGCTACAAGTGCTTAAGGCAAGTGATTATAAACCTAAGTAGTGGAATTTGATTAATTTTCTTTAAGAGCTTCAGCTTTGGCATCTTCAACAGCATCTTCAAGTGATACTCCCATTGTTTTATCCATAAAGTCTTCTAGAGTTATGTACTTTCCATAAATTAATTGAGTTAGTATATTTACTCCAACTTCTTCCTCGTCACCATATTCCATATAATTAAAAAGAATTTCAAAAATATGAGTTTTATCGTCTTGATGGATAACTAAAGAAAGTCTTCTTCTAAAAAGAGAATCTGGCTTGTCTTCATTAATTAAATCTAAATTTAAAATAAGGGCGTCTGTTTTTATAGAAAACCAGAAGGATTTTATATCTTCCCATTTATAAAGCTTATTGTAAGTCTTTATACCTACGCTCGAAATTATATGTTCAACAACTGGAGGTTCAACCGATGCCTGAACAAACCATAAAAAAGCAAAACCAATTATTGCAAGAATCAATACCCATTCACCAATTAAAGCTAGTAGAGCAATTAAAACTGTAAAAAAGAATGAATACATAACATACCAAGATCTATCTTTTTCTTTCCAAGCTCTTTCCTGAGATTTCCAGGAGAAAATGTATTGGATTGGATTTTTATGTTCGATTTCTGTAAATAACTTCATTTGTTGTAGTTTTTGTAATTAATTTTCTTCCTTTAAGTTTTAATCTTAAGATAATCATAATAATTAAAAGCAGTATAACAGTTCCGACTTTTACGATTAAATATAAGTCTTGATGTATACCAATTTGCCCTAGTACATTATTAATTGATTGATTAATATTATATAAAAGTAGTGAGGCACCCGTTAATATATTTTCAAGTATATTATCGCTTCCTTGTCTTGTAGGGTATCGTGAGGTCAATTGTTCTTCTGTTAAGTTATCGATTGCAGGTTTTCCATTCATTGCCGAAACTTTAATAGTTCTGTCTTTAAATGCCCCCCCCCTGCCATAAAGTATTGCCTCGGTGGTAGATGGATTTTCTGGGTCAATTGAAGCTACATGAGTATAAAAATGATTTAAATCTCCACCAATTAAAGTATCTCCATTTTCACCCCAGGTTGTATCTACCCCAACCCAAGAATTAATTGATGGAATATAAACTTCAGCCCATTGATGATTAACCGTATTGGTGCTTGATGTTAGACCGTCTAACGCACTATAACCTGAACCAAAAGCTGCTCTAGCAGGAACACCCATCGATCTTAGCAACGCAATAAATAAATCTGAATACTCCATACAAACGGCAGCACCACCTCGTAGTGTTGCAAGTGCTCCCTGTCTTTGATTAAGTCCAAATTTTTTTACTTCTGAGTAATCAATTTTACCCACAACATACTTATAGGCTTCTTCTACAAGTTTATATACATTAGTTTCGTTGCCTTTAAGTGTTGCAGCAACATCCTCGATTTCGCTGGCATCGGCTTCCCAATACTTAGCAGAAGCAGTATCTGAAGTAATTATACTTGCTGGAATTTGATCGAGTGTTCCAGAATTAACAAAATTAACTGAATTGTCTTGAGTTAAAACAGCAAAACCATCTACTTTTATAATTCCCTCTTCATTAACAGGTACTCTAAATGTTGCAGTTAAATTTCCATCTTTATCTATTTCGGTTGAAAATGGTTCTGGCGCAATATTAGTAAAGTAAACTTTTTGAGTAATTGGTCCGCTTATCACATCTCTGGGTAATATTATTTTGAATTGATTGTAAACAATTGGAATAGAGGAGGTTGTAGTGTAAGGCTGTTCAATATTAAATGTGTAGTACTGGGTTTTACCAATTTGAATCCAGGCTGTAACCCCAGTTAAATCTTCTTGGGTAAAATTTAAAACATTATTATCATTTTCAGGAACAATATTTGTAACAGGTCTTAGCAAATTTATTTCGCCAATTGATTTTGGAATAATAACTTTAGTCGTTACCCGTTCAATACTTTGCTCATCTTCAAAGACATATGTTTTTGAGAAAGCTGGAACGTATACATCTCTTAATGCACCACTCTTAATTATTAACCCGAAAGAAGTATATTTAAGTTTAATAGTATATGTTTGTCCACTGTATATTCCTGTATTGATTTTTGTTTTTACTATTAGGTTTCCAGTGGAAGTAGTTTCTGAGGTGAAGTCTAAGGCATTATTGAAATTATCTGTTAGTACAATAGAAGCTAGTGTTTGGTCAATTTTTTCTTGTGTATCGGGATCGTCCTGAACAGGATTAAATATAGTAAAACTTTCTTCTGCACCAGATTGAATAAAAAAATTATTTTGAGTTACAGAAATTGCTTTTTGTTCAGTAATTTCTATACGATCATCTTTAACTTCGTAGACTCTATCGTAATTTTTTTCGATTATTTTTGCACTTACTTTTAAATTAAAAGCAAAACCAAATGCAAAAATTATACTTAGGAATATTATTTTTTTCATATTATTTAATATTATACTTGCAGTGTTTAAAGATTGTAAGAGAGCTTATGATAGAATGGAGCACGAAATGTAGTTAAGATATAATGAATTAAATATAGTAATCACAATGATCGATTTATCAATTCTAAATCCACCTCAAAAAGAAGCAGTAATTACAACCGATGGCCCTCTATTAATTCTAGCAGGTGCAGGCTCAGGAAAAACAAGAGTTTTAACATATAGAATCGCATTTATTATAGATGCAGGTCTTTCGGGTCCAGAAAATATTCTGGCAATGACTTTCACAAATAAAGCAGCGGGAGAAATGAAAGAAAGAATAACAGCATTAGTAGAAGGGTTTAATATTAATGCTACAAACTTTCCTTGGGTTGGGACTTTCCATTCAATTTGTGTAAAACTTTTAAAGCGATATGGTCATAATATTGGATTAGATAATAATTTCACAATTTATGATTCTCAAGATCAATTAAGTGCTACAAAAGAAGCAATGAAGGTCTTAAGCTTATCTACAAAGGATTTTAATCCTCATGCAATTCATTCTTACATCTCCTCAGCAAAAAATGAATTAATAAACGAATTTGATTATGAAAAATTTGCTCAGGGATATTTTCAAGATACCGTAGCGGAAGTTTATCCTGTATATCAAAAAGTACTAAGAGACAACAATGCTGTTGACTTTGATGATTTACTAATTCTAACTGTAAAGCTATTAACAGAAAATAAAATGGTTTTGGAAGCTTTAAGAGAGCAGTTTAAATATATTCTTGTAGATGAATATCAAGATACAAATCATGCACAGTACACAATTATAAAAATGCTAGCAGCTAAATACAGAAACATTTGCTGTGTAGGGGATGATGATCAAAGTATTTATGCATTTAGAGGTGCAACTATCAAAAATATTTTAAACTTTGAAAATGATTATTCCGAAGCTAAAGTAATAAAATTAGAGCAAAATTATAGATCAACAAAAAAAATACTTAGTGCAAGTTATGATGTAATCTCTAAAAATAAAGGAAGAAAAGATAAAAAACTTTGGACAGAAAATACAGATGGTGAAAACATAAAAATTTACACTTCAATGGACGAAGTAGATGAGGCTAATTGGATTGTGTCTCAAATTGAAACTATGCGAAAAGCTATGGAAGAACCTAATCCATACAGTTGCTTTGCAATTCTTTATAGAACAAACTCTCAATCAAGATCACTGGAAGAATCTTTTATTAACGATGGTATTCCATACAAAATTATTGGTGGTGTAAGATTTTATGAAAGAAAAGAAATTAAAGATGTTCTTGCTTATCTTAAAATAATATATAACTCCAAAGACAATACTTCATTGGAAAGAATTATTAATATTCCTAAAAGAGGAATTGGCGATAAAACCTTAGAAGAATTACACTTAAAGGCAAGGGTTCAAGGTTTGAGTACAACTGATTATTTATTAACAGTATTTAACACTGAAGAAATCGCAGGTGGAGTAAAGAGATTTGCAGTTATGATGTCAGATTTAAAACAAAAATCAGAAAAGTTAGATTTAGTTGAATTTATTAATTATGTATTGGAAAAAACAGGCTATGTCGAAATGCTTAAAGATGGCACATTAGAAAATGAATCAAGAATTGAGAATATAAAAGAATTAATTTCGGTTGCAAGTAAATACCAAAACGATCCAGCACCCGAGGGTTTAGAGAACTTCTTAAACGAAGTTACATTACTAGAAGGCTTCGTAGATAAAAGTGAGTCTGCAAATTTTGTAACACTAATGACAATCCATGCTGCAAAAGGCTTAGAATTCGACTATGTATTTGTAGTCGGGATGGAAGAAAACTTATTTCCTCATACGAATTCAATGACAGATATTAAAGAAATGGAAGAAGAAAGAAGATTAGCTTATGTTGCAATAACAAGAGCAAAAAAGAAATTATTTATAACTCATGCTACTAAAAGAAAATATTTCGGAATCATTCAAATGAATCCTGTTTCAAGATTTGTAATGGATATTAATACTGACGTTGTAGATTTTGAGGCAAGTTATCAAGCTGGGGTAAGTAGTTATGATGTCGATCCTTGGGAAGAAAAACAAGAATACATTCCAGAAATAAATTTCAAAGTTGGAGACAAAGTAAAACACGAGTATTTTGGGAAGGGAGTTATAAAATCTGTATTTGGAACAAATATTGAGATTGATTTTGGTTCAATTTATGGTGTAAAGGAATTAATGCTAGAGTACGCCAGATTAGAAAAAATAAACTAAAATGAAATTTGGCAAAATTCACGACCCTACAACTTTAGATAAATTAGATTTATCTCTACCTAAGGAACCTCAAGAGAGTTTAGAATATTTAAAATCCCTTAAAAAAGAAGATGATTTAAGAATTTATGTTGGAGCACCTGCATGGGGTGTAAAAGATTGGAGAGGTAAGATTTATCCGGACAAATTAAAGGCTGAAGAGTTTTTAAACTATTATGCAAAATCCTTTAATTCGATAGAGTTAAATACAACTCATTATCGACTGCCAGAAAAATCCGATATTTTTAATTGGTTTAAAGAAGTAAATACAGATTTCAAATTTTGCCCCAAGGTTACTCAAACTATTAGCCATTTTAGTGGGTTGACAAATAAAGTTAAAGTGGATGAGTTTTTTGATAGAGTTAGTACCTTCGGAGATAATCTAGGTATTAGTTTTATGCAACTCCATGAAAATTTTTCACCTAAGCGTACAGCAGATTTGGTGAAATTCATTAACTTTATTCCACAAGGTCAAAAAGTCTCAATTGAATTAAGACATCCAGAATGGTTTAAAGATAATGGAATCTTTAAATACTTAAGAAGTAAAGAAGTTTCTAGTGTAATTTCAGATACTGCTGGTAAACGTGACGTTTTACACATGAATATAACTTCACCAGTAACTATTATCAGATTCGTAGGCAATAATTTGCACCCATCAGATTATTCTAGAATAGATGAGTGGGTTTTGAAAATAAAAGAGTGGAGTAATACAGGGTTAAAAGAAGTCTACTTTTTTGTTCACGAGCCTGAGGAGTTATCTTGTCCGGAAATTTCCGAATACCTTATTCAAAAGCTTAGTGAGATTGGGCTAAGTACATCAGCACAAATGCAATTTACTGCAAAACAAGCAATTCCTTTATTTTAAGGGTTTATTTCTATATTGCTTAAATAGTATAATTATTCCATACCTATTACATATAACCTGTGAGGTTCGATATACTAACAACTTTTCCAGAGTCATTTTCTGCAATCCAACAAAGTATTGTAAAAAGAGCTGGGGACAAAGGTTTGGTTGAAGTAAATATTCATAATTTAAGAGACTTTACTTTAGATAAGCATAAAACTACTGATGATTCTCCATTTAGTGGAGGAGCAGGTATGTTAATGAAAATCGAGCCAATCTATAAAGCCCTTAAGGAACTAGGTGTTTACCCACAAAGAGACTCTAGAACTAAAGTTGTATTAACTAGTGCGAAAGGAAGCGCTTGGAATCAAAGTTTAGCTACTGAGTGGTCTACAAATTTAGATAGAGTAGTAATTATATGTGGCCATTATGAGGGTGTTGATCATAGAGTTGTAGAAAATTTAATAGATCAAGAAATTAGTATAGGTAATTATGTATTATCGGGAGGAGAAATTCCAGCAATGGTTATGGTTGATAGTATCACCAGATTAATTGAAGGGGCGTTAGGTAACAAAGAATCACTAGTTGACGAAAGTCATAACGGAGAAATATCTTCGGAGTACCCACAATATACAAGGCCCGCGATTTTTAAATCTGAGGAAGGTCAAGAATGGACTATTCCCGAAATCCTATTATCTGGGGATCATAAAAAAATAGAGGAGTGGAAGAAGCAAAATTCAAAGTAATTACACTTAAAGTGTATAGGTCGAACTCTACACCAAATCTTCAAAATGTTACGTTTTTTAATTAATCATCACGGGGCGGCCTCTTTGTGGATAACCAAGGTCTCGCAATAAGATAAGTTCAAACCAATTGAACTTTTCACAAATAGTTAAGGTAAATATCTTAGGTTTTAGGAAGTTGCTGTGAAGTTTAATAAATCGGAGTGGCGGGGCTCGAACCCACAACCCCACGCTCCCAAAGCGTGTATTCTAGCCAATTGAACTACACTCCGATTAATGCGTTGAATTTTATCACAAAAAATAGAGTATCACTACTACGTCAAAGGATATTATTGTTTCAATAAAAAAGGCATCGTAAGATGCCTTTTTTATTCGTACAATTTGAACTTACAGTTCGATAAAGTTTAATCCTTTAACACTGCTAAAGCTTCGTTTGTCCTCAGTTAATACAGAATATCCCTTATTTGAAGCGGAAGCCGCTACGTAGCTTACAGCTAAGCTTACTTCTGAATTTCTGATAATTCTTGCTGCTTCATCTGCAACTACCTTATTTATTTCAATTACTGTAAAGTATTTATCCACAAAATCCTTAACTTCCTTTTCAAGATTTGCATCCTCAAATGTTCTGCTAGCAAGTAATTCAGTATATGTAGCAGATGAGATTACCATATTATATTTTTCGTATGCAATTGGAAGTACTCCTTTACCTGTTTTCAGGTATTGCACTATTACGGTTGTATCTACAATTATTGTTTCTTTCATATTATTAAAAAAAGATAATTAACTAATTAATTAATGGTCTAATTGCATTTAAGCTGAACTGTCTTTCTTGTTTCCCATCTCTATCCCAGTCTTGAATATCAATTACTTTCTCAAAAAGTTTATTCTCTTTAACTATCACTGCCTCTGGAGCGATAACTTCTGGTTTTTTTATTGGTTCGGGTTTTAATTCCTCAATCGCTTCTTCAATTGGGTCTTCTGGAGCCACCTCGGCTACGGGTTCATTTCTTTCTTCTAGTTTAGGTGTTGTGAGTCGTTTTTTTTCGGTTGTAGCTATCTTTACCTCTGGTCCATCTACACCAATTTCAACACTATTTTCGATATCAACTTTGATAATCTTATACCTTACTTTGTTATATGAGGTTAGTGCAATTTCACCAAATTCGTCTACGATGGCAAAAATATCACCTGTTTTATTTTTTACTTCTGTGAGAGATGCAATAACTTTTCCGTCTTTATTTTTATACATATGGAAAGATGTTTAACTATACTTATAAAATTATAGCTAATTTATATAAGTTGTCAAACGCTTTTACTCTTGGCTTCTTAAGGAGTCTAAAATTTCTTCTGAGTTTGCACCTTCTACAATGATTATATCTCCAGATTTTAATATTGTTCTGGTAGAAAAAATTACGTTATCTATATCTTTAGCTCTTAGTGTAAGGATATCCAAATGGCTGTGAGTAAGCAAATCGTTTAGTAGAGGATCTGTTGTAATTACAACTGAAACCTTGTGTTTTAATTTCTCAATTAATTTCCCATAAGACTTTCTTTTAATTCTTCCTAGCTCGCTTACACCGTCAGTAATTAAAACTATTCGCGAGTGATTAAATTTCCTCTTAATATTATTTGCATAATCCACAGCAGCAAGTACTCCTTTTAAATTACTGTCTGGGTTACCAGTAGAGATTAGTAATGTATGGTCATCACCTTCTAGTGTGTATATAGAAGTAAATTTATCTTTGAGCTTATTTACCCTTTCCTTTATTGATTTTTCGCTAATCCCAACTCTTTTTGCAGCTAGAATGGCTGGAACCAATTGGTTAATTAAGCTAGTTCTATGTAAAGGTGTTTGATACTCATTAATTCTATCCTTGGTTTTGAGCATAAACTTATAACCTTCTACAGATCTTTTGTAAATTTCTACAACATTAAGTTCATTGAGTTTATTTGATTTTTTATCAAGTAATGTAAATCCAATTTTCTCACCTGCAAAACTATTCAAATAATGGAGTATGTATTTATTATCAATTGGGGCAATAACAGCACCATTGTGGTTTGTACCTTGAATTAACTCAAGCCGTGCATCTATATAGTCTTTTTTATTTTTAAATGCACCATAATGCTGAACGTCGATGTCGGTAATAATAGAAATATCAGGGCTTAATATATTCGCAATTGCAGCAACCTCTCCTTTTTTAAATGGTTCAACCTCAACTAACAAAACTTGAGTTCCAGCATTAATTTGTGTGGTTATATCGTTACTAAGTTCCTCAATGGTGGTGTATACATCGGCAGTTTTTATAACTGAAAAATCATCTTTCAGTATTTTATGTAAGAGTTCTTTTGTTACAGTCTTTCCTATGCTGCCCGATATTACAATAACAATAATATTATTTCTAAATCTTGAAAGTTTATCGTTTAGTTGGTGAACCGATATCTTATTCCTTAGCCAGCCAATCGGACTGGTTAGTAATACAACTAACGCAGTAATTATAGGTGCCGAAATATCTATAAACAAAGCTAAAATTGCTGAAATACTCAAATATATATATACATCTTGTATTGCTTGCCCATCGGAATTATTAATATTGGGCTGGGTAGCCATACCAACTTCTCTTTGTAGTGAGGCGAAGGGAAGGGTAATCATAATTATCATCATACTTACAAAAACACTTAATATTATTAGAACACTAAGGTTTCTTGATGTAATTTTAATTGACTCAGATTTACCAGAAAAGACCTTTTCCAGAAGCATGAATATTTCTACAGACCATATTGTATATGCTAGCAAGACTCCTAGGCTGGAGGTGTAAACAGACACAATAAGTGTACATGTAATACTAAAAACAATATATTTAAGATTAGATAAGGCAATTTCCCGGTTATTGGGTAAGTGATCCCACCTAATATAACTAAAGAATCTCTCAAACCTGTACTGTTTTTGTTGCCACAGATATAGGTTCCATAGGATGTTTTTAAAAAAGATTACCACTGGGGGTAACCAGAATAAGACTACTAGTGCTAAAAATTCCATAATCGTTTATTAACTTAATATACATTCTTCCAAAAATTCGCACTAATTACAATCTTTTACGATTGAATAGTAGATTTTTAGCAGATATACTGTTGTATAGATTTTGATTAAATTATAAATATGAATACAGACGATTTTACAAAGTTATTGTTAGCCATTGCGGTGTCTTTTGCCATAGTAATACTTGCATTTGGGTTATTTAGAATATTAAATAATTTAGCAGGTTCAATACAGGACTTCAGAAGGGCAATTAAAAATATTAGTAATATTTCAGATCTAGTGGTGGAAGATTACTCTAGAGTCAGAGAAGAGCTATATTCGGTATTAAAGGGTGTAAAGGACTTCAAATCATCATTTGTAGACCCAGTAAGGAGTTTTACCAAAATCGCCAGCGCTGTAACCCCATTTCTGAATAGAGCTAAAAGAAATGCTGACAAGGCTGAATAGGCTTGATTAAAACCTTAAATTGCTATATAATCTATAACGAATAAATATCTATAAATTTTTGTAAAAATATGTCAAGTAAGAAATCAAGATTCAATACAGAAAAATCTGAAAAACAGAAAGTAATTTCTAAGTTTGCGGCACACGAAAAAGATACAGGATCGCCTTCTGTTCAAGTTGCTTTACTAACAGAGAGAATCAAGTATTTGACTGGCCACTTAAAATCTCATAAAAAAGACAAGCATTCACGAAGAGGCTTGTTAAAATTGGTTGGAGAAAGAAGAAAGCTAATTTCTTATATGCAAAGAACGACTGACGACAAAATCGTTGTTACTAAGTTTCTAAAGCAAGTAGGATTAGATTAATGTATTAGCCCTATGTTAAACCCTCGAAAGAGGGTTTTTTTATGCTTGTTCACTTTCTATCATAGTTTTTTGTATGCAATAATGTATAAACTATGAAATTCTCATTCCCGTTAAAACGAAATAAAAAAGAACACAAGGCGACAAGGCCAAATTATGTAAATTTACGACCTAGAATTGATAACTCCAATATTCTTGCTCAAGCAAAAAAAAGAAAGAAAACGAATACATATAATGTTAGAAAGCTGGCATTGCCAGAAAACCTTGCAAATTTACCTATTAAGAAGGTTCTGGTTGTAATTATTGTGTTAGTTTCTTTGTTGGCTTTTTTCTTTTTTCTTAAAAATACAACAATTTTTAATGTTAAAGAGGTTGTTGTGATTACCGATAAGCAAGAGGATTATTCTGTCGTAAAATCGATAGCAGATGAGTATTTGTCAGAAAATATTATATTTATATCTTCATCAGAGATTGAAAAAAAGATAAAAGATAGGTTTAATTCCATACATACTGTTTTTGTAGATAAGAGTCTTAGTGGAAAGCTCAAAATAGAGGTAATTGAGGATATCCCTATTTACTATGAAGCTAATAATACAGGCATTTACCTTATTAATCAGAGAGGTGAGATTATGGAGATTGTTCAGCCTCGAGATAAGCTTCAGTTTGATGAGACTGAGCAACTGCTTAGGGAAAATAAGTTACCCGCTGATTCCGATCAAGTTAGAATAAAATATTTATCTAAATTTGAAGAGGCAGATCGTAGCAAGGTTGTATGGAAAGATCTACCCAAAGAGGATAAAGAATCAACATTAACTCAAATGAAGGATGAGCTGGCCTCCAAAATAAATGATTTTTCAAATAAATTATCTGATCAGTTAAAAGAAGATGCTTTCAAAAATCTAATAGGAAGTTATATTCCTAATAATCGGACATATAAAGTGGGAGAAAGTGTGTCTTTAGATAGTTTAAATTTTGTATCCATTGTTTTAGATTTTTTTAAGAGCAAAAATTTGGTCTCTTCTAAAGTAGTGTGGGACTCTGCATATTCGCTAGAAGTCTTTCTGCAAGATAATCCCAAGGTTTTATTCTCTGTTAAAAGAAATTACTCATCACAATTCTCGGATTTGAACACTTTGATTTATCATGGACAATTTAATGGAGCAAAAATTGTGGATGTAAGAAGCAGTAACTATTCTGTGGTAAGATAAGTTTTATATAATCGCTTGAAATAACAATTTTGAAATTGTAAACTATATTTGCTAAGTAAAACCTTTAAGTATAGCTTGGTCTGCAAGAATTTTTTATTGATTTTAAATACATTAAGTATGGCAAATATAATAACTGCTATTGATATTGGCTCCCACAAAGTGTGTGCTGTAATTGCAATCGTCGATGACGAGGGTAAAGCTAAAGTCATTGGTGAATCATCTTATCCGGCTTATGGAATTAAAAAAGGTGAGATAACTGGAATAGATGAGGCAATTAACTCCATCGCATCGGCTCTTACAGGTGCTGAGAGAATGGCAGGTCTTACTGTTTCTTCTGCTTATGTAACAATAAATGGCAAACAAATAATCTCAAATAATAACAAAGGTGTAGTTGCAATATCGGATAGTGAAATTAGTGAAGATGACGTATTCAGAGCTTTAGAGCAGGCTAAAACAGTTGCAATACCACCAGCAAGGGAAATTATTCACTTAATACCAAGGCAATTTATTGTTGATCAACAAAGTGGGATAAAAGTTCCAATAGGAATGACCGGGACGAGGTTGGAAGTAGATGCTCATATTATATCTGCGCCTTCTACAGCTATTCACAATTTACAGAAATGTATTCAAAGTATTGGTTTAAGAATTGAAGGAACTGTGTTTAGTGGCTGGGCAGCAGCTCAATCAGTGTTAACACAAACTGAAAAAGAATTAGGAGTCATGCTTTTAGATTTTGGAGGAGGAACAGTTTCAATTACAACTTTTGTTGAGGACTCAATTACTTACTCGACTTCAATACCATTCGGAGGAAGTAATATAACAAGGGATTTGGCGGCAGGGTTAAGGTTATCATTGGATGATGCAGAAAAAGTAAAGATTAGAGCAGACGAGATATTTAGATCTGCAGAAATGCCAAACTCAAAAGACGATGACGGTAAACCTAAAAAAACAGATATTTTAGATGTAGCTCAATTAGATATCGAGGGAGTTAAAACAATTTCTCGAAAACTGTTTACAGATATTATAGGAGCAAGGGTAGAGGAAATATTTGATTTAATCAAAGCTAATGTAGATCAATCAGGTAATGATTATAAATTACCCGCTGGTATTGTAATAACTGGTGGAAGTGCATTGGTCCCAGAGATTACTTCTTTAGCAAAAAAGAACTTCGGCGTGCCGGCAAGAATAGGGACACCTAAAGGACTGGAAGGATTAGTTGATGGAATATCTTCTCCTGCATATGCAGCGGCACAAGGCTTAATTATATATGCATTGGGCGACGAAGTTTATAGAGGAGACAGTAGATTTTCATCGAATAATAACTCTAAAAAGAAAGGCGGATCTCAAGGTGGGTTATTTGGAAGATTGGGTGGTCTTTTCAAAAATATTCTCCCCTAATAAGTTCAATATTTTTACTCAATACCATGTTGGTGGTTTAAATAGGCTGTGAATTGCTTGTAGGTAATAAAATAAAAGTTCAACAAAAGTGTACATTTAAGAATGCTTTTTAAGTATATGCTTGAAAAATTAGAACTATTATCATAGTATATAAATACGAATTAAATTTTTAGACTTGGTTGTATGTTAGTAAAACCACAAGCTGCGCTTTCTGCGAAGATCAAGGTTGTTGGAGTGGGTGGAGGAGGCAACAATGCACTAAACACAATGATACATGAATACAATATTCAAGATGTTGAATTCATTGCTATAAACACAGATGCTCAAGCTTTAATGAATTCTAAAGCTGATATTAAACTTCGAATTGGTGAACAAATTACAAGAGGTCTAGGAAGTGGAGGAAATCCAATTATAGGGCGGAAGGCAGCAGAAGAAAGTGTTGACCTAATACACGAAAACTTAGCAGGTTCTGATATGGTATTTATTACTGCAGGTATGGGTGGGGGAACGGGAACGGGGGCATCTCCTATTGTTGCGGGTATCGCAAAAAACCTAGGTGCGCTAACAGTTGGAGTTGTAACAAAGCCTTTTCACTTTGAAATGAAAAGAAGAATGGATTCGGCCTTAAAGGGAATTGAAGAGCTTAGAGAAAAAGTAGATACATTAATAGTAGTCCCAAATCAAAGATTATTAGAAACAATGGACAAAAGTGTTCCTTTTTTGGATGCTATGAAAAAAGCTGATGATATTTTAGCTCAAGCTGTAAAAAGTATTGCAAATCTAATTACTCAGACTGGTTTGATTAATGTAGACTTTGCCGATGTTAGAAGTGTTATGGATAATGGTGGAACAGCATTAATGGGAATAGGATCAGCAACTGGTGAAAATAGAGCAGCTGAAGCATCAAAAATGGCAATTGAGAGTCCTCTTTTAGAAGTTTCGATTGATGGAGCTAAGGGAGTGTTATTTAATGTTGTTGGAGGTCAGGACTTATCTATGAACGAGATTAGTCAGGCAGCAGAAATTGTAAAAGAAAAAATTAATCCTGATGCTATATTTATTTTTGGTGCAAGTATTGATCCTGCATTTGAAGATAAATTTGAGGTCACAGTATTGGCTACTGGATTCGAATCTGATTATATAAATTCCGAACTAATGAATATGGGCATGAATCCTGTTAATACTATGGGGAACAAACCTGCACAAAAACCTCAGCAGCAAGAGCAACAAAGACCTCAAATGAATAGTGGAATTCTAGGTAGCTTATCTAGACCAAGAACAAACCAAACAGATGAAGATGACTTAGATTCTTTACCTTCATTCTTAAGAAGAAGAAATAACGGAGACGATAATTAAATTTAAGAGAAATTTGAAAGCTCCAATTTAGAGCTTTATTTTATACTGGCCTTGCCACTGCAACATACCTATTCTCATTACTTCCTAACGGGAAGCATGTTACTAGTGTAAGTGTCTTTTTACCCTTCGCACCAGTTATAACCGATGTATCAGTTGGTTTTACAATCTTACTGCTAGACATTATATATTTATAATCCTTTCCCTCCATTTGAATAATGATTTCGTCTCCCACTTGCAAATCTGGCAAAAATGAGAAAGCTACTTCGGTATCCTTTGGGCTAGGATTATAATTTGGACTTGCGCTATGTCCGTAAATCAACATATTATTTTTAATATCAGAAATTGGTAATCCAGTACTTTTAAAGTGAGCTAATTTAGTAAGCAAAACTTGATTGTAAACACTTTCAGTCGTACTATCTACGTTTGCCTGTACTGCCAAACGGTCAATGCCAATAGATGGAATTGTAAGGTAAAATGTTCCGTCGTACTCAAGGCTTGTTGTATCGTTTTCAAGGGTATGCTCATTTAACGCCTCTATAGTAAGTTCTTTAAAGCCTTGGGGCTGAGAAATGTAACTTGCTAAATCAATATACTGATCTGAAACCGGTGAAACATTGCCCTGGGACAAATACCCATTTGAAGTTTGAAGAGCTGCCTGAATATCAGGAAAGAATTCCTTGTATATAAAAACACCACCAATCCCAATAAAAATAAGTGGAATTACCAAATTTGCAGTAGAAGATTTGCGCATTGCATGTGCTAAATCTTTGTAAATTCCTTTTGGAATATATAGCAATTTATTAATAAAACCTCTTTCTTCTTTACAATCTTTAATAAGAAATTCGTCATTATAAGATTGAAATTTCCGTTCTGTTTTTACTTTTTGGTACTTATATAGGGCCATTTCTTAGACAAGCTGATGTTTCTCTAATAAAAAAATGAAAATAGTGTTAAAATTGAGAGCAAAAAATTGCCCCTATACTATGATATTTGTTAGCTCGTACTAATGTCAATCATTTCAGAAGATAAGCAGAAAGTTAGAAACCTTGTAGATCAAGGAAAAAAGCAGGGTTACCTGACCCATGACGATATTTTAGATGTATTTCCAGAAATAGAAGATAATCTAAATTTATTGGAATACATAATTACAAATCTTCAGGATCAAGATATCGAGTTAATCGAACCTCAGGTCGATTCAGATCTAAAGTTTGCTGCAGGTGTAGCAAGCAAAATGTCTTTTGAAGAAAAAATACGGATTTTAAAACAAATAAAATCTCACGTAAGTACAGATCCAATAAGAGCATACTTGCAGGAAATTGGTAAAATCCCACTATTGAGTGCAGAAGAGGAAGTTATTCTTGCAAAAAGAATAGAAGATGCAGAGGCTGAGTTTATGGCAGCAATTCCAGAAATTGCTAAAAAGAAGGATGTAGATCCTGTTTATGATAAAGCAGCCAAAATGATTTCAAAGGGGATTAAAAAGAATCCAAATATTGAAATGAGTAAGAAAAGAATCAATGAGAAAGATAAAAGATTCTTAACCGAAAAAATGAAGCTTGGAATGGAAGCTAAACACCTTTTAACCACTGCAAACCTAAGATTAGTTGTCTCAATAGCTAAGAACTATTTAAAAAGAGGATTAGACTTATTAGACTTAATTCAGGAAGGTAATTTAGGCTTAATGAGAGCAGTAGATAAATTTGAGTACAGAAAAGGATTTAAATTTTCTACTTATGCAACCTGGTGGATTAGACAAGCAATAACAAGAGCTATTGCAGATCAAGCTAGAACTATTAGAGTTCCAGTTCATATGATTGAGACAATTAATAAATTAAGTAAAATTTCATCTCAATTAGCTGCAAAATTAGGAAGAAAGCCAACACCTAAAGAAATTGCAGATGAAATGGGATTAACAATTCAAAAGGTAAACGAAATTATTAAGATTGCTCAAAAACCTCAGTCATTAGAAGCTCCAATCGGAGACGAATCTGACGCAAGTTCATTGAGTGATATTATCGCTGATGAATACACAGCTTCTCCACAGGAGTTAGCTACTTGGTCTTACTTAAAAAAGCAAATCAATGAAATTCTTGGAAATTTATCCGATAGAGAGAGAAAAGTTCTAGAGTTAAGATTTGGTTTAAGAGATGGAGTTGCTAGAACACTAGAAGAAGTAGGGCATGAATTTAATGTTACTCGAGAAAGAATTCGACAAATTGAAGCTAAAGCATTAAGAAGAATCAAAAGTGATGAGGTTGCACAGGCTCTAAGAGATTATTTAAACTAAAACTATCTAGTGGTAGACTGAGTAGGAATACTTGTTTACCACTATTTAATGTATACAGACTTAGAAACGAAAGATAAAAACACTTCAGAACGTTACAGAATTTGGCTATTACAGTCACAATACGATTTAAAAGCAGCAGCAGGTTCCCTTGACGATAAATTTTACGAATGGTCTTCCTATCAATCAGTTCAAGCAGTTGAGAAAGCACTAAAGGCAGTAATTATTCATGCAGGCTGGAGATCTCCAATGACACATAAGTTAGGGGTTCTTCTTAGTATGTGCAATAGGGCCAATGAATCATTCCGATCTGTTAAATTCAATTTCAGAAAAATAGAAGTTTATACATTTATTGCAAGATATCCTTTTATTTATCCAGGTGAAAATCACGCACCTCACGATTTAATAACTGAACATGATGCTCAAACTTGTTTTGATATTGCAACTTCCATGATTAATAAAGTAGAGGAGTTTTTACATGCATCAAAACCAACAAGACAAGACAAAGGAGATATTGATTTGGAAAGCTACTACTTTACCCCTGAGGAAGTTGAAACAAGAATTCAAAGTATTATTAAGGAATTAACTACCGATTCTCAAATAAATGTTTCTAAAATTGTACTATTCGGATCCTTTGCCAGAGAAAAGTTACACCCAAGATCAAGTACAATGGATGTTTTAATCGTTGCCGAAACACAATTGCCATTTATTGAAAGAATCCAATATGTTCGAGAATTAACTAAAGATGAAGAGCCAATTATAGAACCCTTGGTTTATACATCTAAAGAATTTGACTTCATGCTTAAAGATGAAAGAGAAGGTTATGTAGAAAGTGCAATTGATGAAGGAAAAGTTTTGTTTGATAAAACAATTTCAGATACTAATAAAGATCAAGTGAAAATAGAAACTACTGTAACAACTACCACTACAACCACAGCAGCACAAACAGTTTAGATTTAAAGTTAAAGTTTGTAAAAGGACCAAAAAGGTCCTTTTTGTATTTGTATGCAAAGATAATATTCCTTCCCTGTGTAAGAATTTTGTAAGTTAAGACCTATAGATTGGTTTTATTACTTTTTACAAAATTATTCATGAGAAATTTAGACCCACCATTGAAATGTCCAAATAATTTTATTTTAATTAGATTTTAGTATGAAAATTAACAAGAAATACATACTTTCAATATTAATTGTAGGAAGTTTGTTCTTAAATATCCCTGTATTTGCAGCTATTCCGTGGACCGCAACTGGTACAAATGTATGGAGCGATGGTCCTGTGGGAATAGGTACAACAACAACGCCAAGTAAATTAAGCATAAATGGTGATTTATTAATACAACCAGCGTCTTTCCTATGGGTTTAATGACTGAACTAGGATCTACTACAACTCCTATTTTTAATATGAGTATGAATTTTAGAAGTCCTAACATAGTAGCTGGTACTAAAGGTGGGGGTTTTAGAATTGATAGTAGAACAACAGATCCGTTGTTTCAATGGATATCTAGAAAAGCAGGATCAGGTAATCCAGATAAAGTTATTATGTCCTTAACAGAAGGTGGGCAATTAAATGTAGTAAATGGAGTGATTCAAAGGGGAACGCCAGTAGTTACTGGGACTACAGATTTAGGTTTATATTCCCAGGTTCAAGGTGCCTATATTAGAATTGTTAGTAAGCAAGGGCAAATTAGATTTTATAATGACGGTGATGTTGGGGGCGCAACAGCAGTGGCAATTATAGGTAACGATATGACTGTTTCTGGGAAGATAAAGGCAAATGAATTACAAATTAAATCTAATCCGTGGGCAGATTATGTTTTTGATGAAAGTTATAACTTAAAATCATTATCTGAAGTAGAGGCTTACATAAAAGAGAATAAACATTTACCTGACATTCCATCTGCAAAGGAAGTTTATGAGGAAGGGTTATCAGTAGGGGATATGCAGGCAAAGCAAATGGCGAAAATTGAGGAGTTAACACTTTATATTATTGATTTGCAAAAGCAAGTCAATGCTTTGAAAAATGAGGAGGCAAAATGAAAAATTTAATAGTAATTACAATCATAATATTTCTGTTTAGCTTTCAATTTCAAAATAAAACAAGTGCTCAAGTAGTTAAGGTTTCAGAAAATAATATACAAGAAACTTATCCAAATGGACTTTGGAATTTAAGTAGACTAATCTATTTTTATACAATTAAGTCCCAAAGTTCTTGGGGAACTGATGGATTTCTTTATAAATATCAAGTTTCGACATCTTCATCAGAAAAGATAAAAATTAATAGTGATTATTTTCTATATCCAATATCATTGAGTCCCAATGAAGATAAGATAGTGTTGGCTGAACGTGCGCAAAGTGCAGGAGAGGTAAACCTTACAATCGTAAATTTAAACGATGGTAATAAGAAAGTAATTAATAAAGTTTATTCTCCAAGTGCAGTTTGGTTGAATAATGATTCTGTTGTTTTGATCTACCCTCAAGTAAAGTGTGCAGTGAAAGATTTTTGTACAATAATAGGTGGGAATGTTAAATCTAGGAATTTACAGGATCAAAATGAGACCATATTAAGTACCTTCAAAAACTTACAATTCGATAAGCTACAACTTAGTAATGGAAAGTTATCAGTGACCTCTCGTCTTGATAAATTGCTAGGAGTTGTAAAAAAGCTAGATTTAGATGTTACTACTTTTCTAAAATGAAAACTTTTTTTTTAATTCTTCTATTGATACTAACAGTTATACCGATTACTAAAATATTTGCTTGGGAATATCCAAATAATGCTAATAATTATCCTTATAAAGACTCAGAGGAAGATGTGATTGATCAGTGGAATACTTATACGCGAAATTGTACTTCTTATGTAATGTGGAAAATTAATAGTGCAGGGAAAACATTTAATAATAATCCTACTGGACCGAATGGGAATTCAGTCACAATGGGAAGTGCGGGTCATGTAGCATGGGTTGAAAAAATAAATACTAACGGCACGGTTTTTATATCTGAATGGAATTGGAATTATGGTGATGGCTTCTATAATGAAAGAGATGGGTATTCGGGTGATCACTATTTGCACATAATAAATTCAGGATCGTCAAGCTGTAGTACAATACAAAATAGAACAGTTAGTTCTGGACAGAATTTGAACTGCATCTCTGGTACAATCTTAGTGTTGCCAGAGACTTTATTTAGCAATGGTAGTAATGTTAATTTAAAATCTACTTAACTTATGAAATCAAAAGGAATTTTAATCATCTTTGTTTTATTGTTTATAACCTCTGGAGTTTTTATTTATTCACGAATTAAACCTCAGCAGATTACTCAAAATAGTACGAAAGCTAATAATACTGTAGATGAAAGTGAGACTATTATCCCTCTAATTGAATATACTCACCCTTCAAGCAAATTCTCATACAGTTATCCATCAACCTGGGAATTCGTTCCTAAAAGGGAGGATATGGGTTTAAGACCAAAAGAGTATAGTGGGTATTCTAAGAATGAAATTATAACTATTATCTATTTTGAAAGTAAAGGTTCAGACTTAAAAGCTTGGGCAAAAACATATGATGATGGTTTTGATGAAGATTGGATAGAAAAAACAATCTTTAATAAACCAGCTCTTTACTATAACTATAAGAGTGATAAACTGGATAATATTATTTTCTATTTTGGTAATGGTAAAGATGCAGTTAAGATAATGTTTAGAAAATATTATGAATATGGTGTAGAAGGGCAGAAAGATAACAGTAGATTTGAAAATGATTTTAATTCTATTCTGCAGAGTTTCAAATTTTTAAATTAACAAAAAACGGAGCCTTTCGGCTCCGTTCATATTCCTTTTAATTTTATTATTTCTTTTTAGCGCTAGCTAAATAATTCAATTAATACCGATTTCCAATAGAAAGACTTGGCCAATAACTTTATTAGAATTATTAACCTTCCCTAGTCTTACTTAGCTTCTTCTGTCGCTCTTAATTCTCTAATTACATTAACCTTAATTACTCCAGGGTAGTTTTGAGTTTCCTCAATTTCCTTAGCAATTTTGTAAGCCATTACCTTTGTATCTTCATCAGTCACCTCTTCAGGTTTTACAATAACTCTAACTTCTCTTCCAGCGTGAATAGCATAGGCTTCTTTTACGCCTATATGTTTTTTAGCAATATCTTCAAGAGCTCTTACTCTTTTAATATATTCTTCATAGGAATCTCTTCTTGCACCAGGTCTTGCTCCACTAATTGCGTCTGCAATTCTTACAATTTCCGATTCTATAAATTTAGCATCAATATCAAAGTGGTGAGCCTCAATAGCATTGTATAGTCTATCGTTGTTCTTAAAGTATTTCCTAGCGATTTCTCCAGAAATATGATGATGTTGTTTTCCTTCTTCAGGAGCAACTTTACCTATATCATGTAGTAAACAAGCTAGTTTTACAGTTTGTACGTCTGCACCCATTTCTAAAGCTAACGATTCTCCAATTTTAACCATCTCTAAAGTATGTTTTACCAAATTCTGGCCAAAACTGAATCTGTATTTAAATCTACCTAAAAGCATTATTATTTCTGTTGGTAGGTTATTAAAGCCAGTTTCGTAGGCCATGTCCTCACCAGTTTTTTTGATCACTTTTAGTAAATCTTTCTTTACTTTTTCAACAGTTTCTTCAATTGCACCAGGGTGAACTCTTCCGTCATCTAAAAGTTTCTTAAGTGCTAATGCACCAACTTCTCTTCTGATTGGATCAAAGCAAGATAAAGTAACCTGATTAGGTGCTTCATCTACAATTAAATCAACTCCTGTTAATTTTTCGAAGGTTCTAATATTTCTACCGTCTTTACCAATGATTTTACCCTTCATAGCTTCATCATCGATTGTGAAAGTAGTAGTAGTAGTTTCTACAACATAGTCAGTTGCAGCATTTACCATTGTCTCAACAAGAATAGTTTTTGAGATTTCATCATTTTTTAAATTGATTTGATCTTCATTTTCTCTAATTCTTTTTGCATACCAATCCTGCATGTCTTTCTCAACTTGAGACTTTAGTTGTACTTCAGCTTCTTGTTTTGTTAGTCCTGCAATTTGTTCTAGTTTTGTTCCTAAATCTTCTTTTATTTTTAGAACATCCTTTTTTGCCTGTTCTAAACCTCTTTCTTTTAGCTCAATTGCATTAACTCTTTCGTCAATGTTTTTAGATCTAGTTAAAATACCTCTTTCCCTCTCGTCTAGTATTCTTTCCTGTTCCTTTATTTTCTCTCGAATATCTCTAACTGTTCCCTGAGCTTTATTTTCAAGCTCTAAAACTGTCTTTTCCGCTTCAAGTAATTTGTTTTTTGCAATCTGGCTAGCTTTCTCGATGGCTTGTTCTTCTGTAAGATTGGCCATTGATTTACCTTTTTCTATAGCTGCAGCAACTTGTTTAGTTGATTCCTCTTTAACCTTTTTTACTTGGTTATTAAGATAGAATGCTGCGACTCCAAATAAAGTAGCTAGAACCAGCAAAACTGCTAAAACAAGCAATAATGCTACGTCCATACTTTAAATATTAAAAATTTATGCTGTAGAGGGTTGCGGAAGGTATGATCAGTAAAGAGATATGTGAATATCCCCGTACACTAATAGTGTTTCAGATTTAATTAAATTTTTTTTAATTTTCTCGATTCGACTAATATTCATTATGATCAATACATTCAGTAATTTATATCTACTTGGTAATAATTATACCTTAAAACCTAGTACTTTTGGGGATTTAGAGTTTAAAGATGTCCATTAGAAAATCGCTGAAAGTTCTCTTTTTCTTAAAAGGTAAGGGAATGTGTGTTGGGGTAGAGGAGGGCGTTTGCAATTGCATAGAATCTATATGCCCGCCATGAACAATTATATTATTACGTGCTAACTCTTGATGAAGACGTGAAATTAGCATGTTTTTATGCTCCAGTAGTCTATTCATACTTTCTTGCATTACTTTTCCGTCTACACTATTAGCCTTTAATTGTTCAATTTCTGCATTTAATTTCGAAACTTTGTCGTTTAATTCCTTAAATTCCAGTGCATCTTTAAGTAACTTTGCATGTTCTTCACCTTCAACAAGCTTTTTGATTAATTCTACTTCGGTAACTCCAGTATTTAAATGATAGTTTAAATCATTTTGATTTGGCTCCTTTCCTAATACTTTCAAAAAAATCTTTTTTATCATTTCTTTCCGCTCATCTCTGTCCATAAGTACCGGTCTATTTTGAGCTGTATTGCCAAATGACGGTGCAGGATTTGTAAAAGGTGATTGTGGAGGTGCAAATTGATTTGGTCTGTTATTAAAGCCTTGTGTTGAATTTGGGTAATTTTGTGGTTGAAAAGTAGGGGCTCTGAGATTAGGAACTGGTAAACCTTTCGGTAAGTTATTTAATGTAGGTGCAACATTAACAATATAGTCGTTAATAGAATTTGCGATTGCTTTGGCCAATTCCTCCAGCTTGGAATCGTCTTTAAGTATTGCAATATCCTCCGGATTATCGATGTATAGGCATTCAACAGCAGTGGAAAGTATGTTCGATTGGTTAAGTATAATTAAAGATCCTAGATCATGCTCATACTCACTTTTAACTCCCTGATTTTGATATCCGGTATATTTACATAAACTGGTAACTATAGAATCTGCAAATTTTTGAGAGTGATTTTCTGCTGATGCCGCTCCTTCAAACCAACCTTCAATTCCTCTTTTACCACCGTCATTTACATGTATTTCAAGGAATATATCGCCTTGGTCTTTTGAATATCCAGTATCTCTAATCCAGTCAATTCTTTTTAAAAGCTGCAAGTCCAAAGGAACAGCCTGAAATTCAATCTTATGAACGTCCAGGTATGGAATAATAAATTTAAGCAGTTTTCTAGTAATATCGGCTTCTCTTAGTTCACCATAAACCTCTCCGGGGTTTTCTAAGGTGTGAGCAGCAGATATAAGTAATCTTGGCATTTAATGCGTAATAATTTCTAAATACAGAGAGATTTTACTATTTTTTTGGAATTTAAAGAAGTTTACCTACAATCTTATCTAATTCGTTGTCGTTCTTAAAAGGAATTACAATCTTTCCACCTTTTTGCGATCGAGCCAAAGAAACTGTATTTCCAAATTTTGTCCTTAATTCGGATTCTAGTTCAGTAGTCTTCTCGTCCAGTATTCGCATATCCTTTCTTTGGGAAACTTGTTTACCTGTATTCAATCTTCTTACAAGTTCCTCTACAGCTCTAACCGATAAACTATCTCTAATAGTAATTTTGTATGCTGCTATTAGTGTCTCTGGTTTATGCAGTCCCAGTAAGGCTCTTGCGTGTCCTTCGGAAATCTTTCCTTCTAAGAGGGCTCTTTTTATTTCTTCAGGTAAACCTAGTAATCTAATCTTATTTGCAATCGCAGGTCTGCTTAATCCAATTCTTTTAGAGATCATCTCGTGGGTCATATTGAATGTAGACACAAGTTGTTGAAAGGCCAAAGCCTCTTCTAGTGGATTTAAATCAGCTCTTTGGACATTCTCAACAATTGCTAATTCAAGCATTTCTTGAGGGGACGATTCCTTTATAACCACAGGAATAGTTTCCATACCTGCAAGTTTTGCAGCTCTCCATCTTCTTTCACCGGCAATCAATTCGTATTTATTAGTATCCCTTTTAGTTACCAAAAGTGGTTCAATAACTCCATGTTCCCTTATAGAATCAGCTAAAGAAACCAATAGGTCGGGATTCATTTCTATTCTTGGCTGATAAGGATTTGGCACTATCATATTGATAGGCAAGTTGGGTATAAAGCCCTGTGATAAGTCGGGTAGTGAGTCTGAATTGATTAGTGCGGATAAACCTTTTCCAAGTCCGGATCTTTTCTCTGCCATATATAAGTTTAAGAATTTCTAAGCTATTAACAATCTTGTCACAAAACACTCATCACTTCAAGAAGTTTTACCTAAATTAGGTCTCTTCATTATCAACTTGTCAAATCTCTCAATAATTTCATCTGTAAGATTTTCGTAAGCTAATCCGCCAGCTGAAGTTCGAGCAAATTCATAAATTGAAAGACCATGTGAGGGAGCTTCCGACAATCTAACGTTACGCGGGATAATTGATTTAAATAATTTTGTATTAAAATATTTTTCAATTTCTCCTGCAACATCCTTACTTAAGTTAGTTCGATTGTCGTACATTGTTAGTATTACCCCTCCTATTTCCATAACTTGATTTAAAGATCCTTTTATTAGAGTTATTGTATTTACTAGTTGTCCAAGTCCTTCTAGTGCAAAATATTCAGACTGCACAGGTATTAACACCTTATCGGCCGCAACTAAACTATTTATTGTTAGTAATCCAAGAGACGGAGGGCAATCAATTAAAACATAATCGTAGTCATCTTTAACAGGATCTAAAGCTTTTTTAAGAATATTTTCTCGAGATAATGCACCCACAAGTTCAACTTCCGCTCCCGCTAACTCAATACCTGAAGGGATAATACTTAAGTTTTCGATTCTTGTTGTTTTAATTACATCTTTGGCAGAAGCTTTATTTACTAGCAGGTCGTAAATGGTTTTATAGTCTTTATTGTTAAGGTCTTCGATGGCATTAGGTTCGTGTAAAAGTCCTAAACCAGAAGTTAAGTTAGATTGTGGGTCAATATCTATAAGTAGAACTCTTTTTCCTTTAACTGCTAAGAAAACTCCAAGATTTAATACAGTGGTAGTTTTACCAACTCCTCCTTTTTGATTAGTTACTGCGAATATCATATTTATAAATTACAGGATTAATTGATTTTAGGCAACTTTCAAATGTTGTAATTCCGCTTATTAAACAAAGTGAATCTAGTGAATGGCCAATATCTAGCTATAACTTTTCCTTTAATCCAATCTTTATTTATTAAACCAATATC
>Ga0163148_10001088_pt1 | contig 36310 bp, 34 predicted proteins | sample OliLakLV19MP7P2_FD_148606 | JGI IMG/M metagenome (GOLD analysis project Ga0163148, IMG submission 148606) | Freshwater microbial mat bacterial communities from Lake Vanda, McMurdo Dry Valleys, Antarctica- Oligotrophic Lake LV.19.MP7.P2 | ecosystem: Environmental > Aquatic > Freshwater > Lake >... | reverse complement strand
ATCCTGAGCGTCATGATCTTCGAGAAAACCCCGATAGATCAGGCGTTTTCGGAGGTCGGACAGAAAATCGCCGACGGAGAAAATCATAACCAGTTGAAACTATTCGAGTTCTGACCGGACAGTAGTGTTGTTGGATACGCTATGCGGACCATTCTATTGCTGGCGACTTCAAGGCGGCTGTCACCCTGCGGCGTGTCAAACCTTTTGGCGTAGCGCGACAACTAACGGATGGCGAGCGCTTCCCGCACGAAGGGGTTCGATTTTAACTCTTCAGCAAGCGTCGAGGGTTGGCCATGACCGGGTAACAGACGCGTGGTCGGCGGGAGTTTCATTATTTTGCGGATGGACGACAGCAGATCGGCGTGGCTGGAATCGGGCAAATCAGTACGGCCGACGGACCCACCAATAATCAAATCGCCGCCGACGAGCACTTCTTCTTTGGGGAAGTGAAACATCACGTGACCGGGCGCGTGGCCGGGTGTGTGAATCACTTTGACGCGTAGCGCGCCAATCAGCAGTTCCTGGCCGTCTTCCACCAACGCATCGGCCGACCGCGCGGGAATTGTGAACGGCAGTTGAAACATGCGCGACTGCACGCCCGGGTTTTGCAACTTCGGTTCCTCGAGCTTGTGAATCAGAACCTGGGCATTGGGGTAGTGGGATGTGACCACGGCGTGATCGGCAATGTGATCGAAGTGCCCGTGCGTGAGCCACAAGCCGATCACATCCCACCCGCGGGCGTTGGCCTGTTCTAATAAAGGGAGCACGGTGCTGTCGGGCGCATCGAAAATAACCGCGACCTTCGCGTTCTCATCCGCGATGAGAAACGCATTGGTATCCGCCAGCCCGCCAGTGTTCATCAGAATTTGCATGGAGTAAGTAACACGGGTTTTCAACCCGGCTTTTGAAATCAAATGAGGAACGGGTTGGAAACCCGTGTTACCTCATACGCCAAGCTCTTCTTTGACGACTCTAAATTGTTCGACTGCGAAGCGAAGATCATCCTCGCCGTGCGCCGCCGACACTTGCACGCGAATGCGCGCCTTGCCTTCGGGCACCACGGGATAACTGAATGCGATCACATAAACACCGCGCGCCAGCAATTTCTCGGCGAAGGAAGATGCCAGTCGCGCGTCGCCAAACATCACGGGCGTAATCGGGTGTTCGCCGGGCACGATGTTGAAACCCGCCTCGATCATCAGCCCGCGGAAGAGTTTTGTGTTGCGCTCAAGCTTGTCGCGCAAGTCGGTCGACGCGGTAAGCATTTCGAGCGCCGCGATCGACGCCACCACAATGCTGGGCGCCAGCGAATTGCTGAACAGGTAAGGCCGGCTGCGCTGACGGAGCAGCTCGATGATTTCTTTGCGCCCGCTGGTATACCCACCCGATGCCCCACCGACGGCTTTTCCCAGCGTGCCGGTTGTTAAGTCAATGCGCGAAATGCAGTTACGGTACTCGTGCGTGCCGCGGCCGGTCTTGCCTAAAAAGCCGGTGGCGTGGCAATCATCAAAGTGAACGATCGCGTTGTATTGGTCGGCTAAGTCGCACACTTTGTCGAGTTGCGCAATGTAGCCATCCATGCTGAACACGCCGTCGGTGGTGATGAGCTTGAACCGCGCGCCGTCAGCGTCGGCCTGCTTCAGCTTCGCTTCGAGGTCGGCCATGTCGTTGTTTGCGTAGCGAAATCGTTTGGCTTTGCACAGACGAATGCCGTCAATGATGGATGCGTGATTGAGCTGATCAGAAATCACCGCATCCTGCTCGGAAAGAATCGTCTCAAACAGCCCGCCGTTGGCATCGAAGCAGCTCGAATAGAGGATCGTGTCTTCGGTGCCGAGAAAATCACTGAGCTTCTCTTCAAGCTGCTTGTGAATGTCCTGCGTGCCGCAGATGAAGCGCACGCTGGCCAGGCCGAACCCGTGCGATTCCAGCCCTGCTTTCGCGGCTTCGATCACTTTGGGATGGTCGGCCAGTCCGAGGTAGTTGTTAGCGCAAAGGTTGAGCATCGGGCGATCAGTGGTGGTGACGCCGATGCGCGCGTTCTGCGGCGTGGTGATGATCCGCTCGGACTTGTAAAGCCCGGCGGATTTGATCTGGTCGATGGTGGCGGCGAGGTGTTGTTGGAAATGGGTGTACATGACGGCAATCGAAGACGACTCGACGTTACGGCGCGAAAGACGCCACAATTAGCATTAGGATGATTACCAACGGTATTAGGATCAACATCGAAATTCACGGTGCCATAGTTCGGTCCGCTTTCCGGCCAAGGGCGCGAAGGATCGCCCAGACAAACAGTGCGATAAGTGCGAGCGCAAGTCCCTTCCCAAGGCCTTTGAGTATGGCGTCCTCGTTCATAGACGTCCTGCCTCGAAAGCTACCTATGTATCTCAAGTTCGCTGGCGGTCTAGAGTCAGCGCGGGATAATCTTTGCAAGCGTGCGGCTTGGTACGTCGCCTACGAAGTCCACTACATCAGAAGCGCGCATCACTACGATCCAGTCGGTTACCACGCCAGATCGCTGTCGCAACCCAGTCACGGGGTGGCCGCGCGGATGCCAGGGAATCGGGACGATATTCGCCGGTGGCGGGTCGGCGAAGGTAATCGTTACCGCAGCTACGATAAAAAATGGGTTGCGTTCAATTTCGGCATCTTCGGTAAGAGTGACGGCCGGCCGGCGCTTGCCAAATCCATTCTTATCCTTGATCAATCCAATGACGATACGACCCTGCCGCAGTTCCGGTCGCTGCCTCATTTGCGAGTCTTCCTCTTGGCCGGCGTGTAGAGAATATCCGGTTCCTCAAACCATGATTGGGTCGGGGGACACTTTTTCGCCATTTCCAATAAGAGTTCACTTGAGACTGGGATCGGCTTACGTGCCGGCATATCGCCGGCTTTGCTTCGCGCTCGCTTGGCCTTTATTGATCGTGTCGTTGTCATGATTCAACTCCAGGTTCATTCTACACGATATCTCACCCATTCCACTTCAAAATCACCTTCCCACTCTGCCCGCTCCGCATCGCATCAAACCCTTGCTGGAAATCGTTGGCGGCGAAGCGGTGCGTGATGACCGGGCTGATGTTCAACCCACTCTGGATCATCACGCTCATTTTGTACCATGTTTCAAACATCTCGCGGCCGTAGATGCCTTTGATCGTGAGCATGTTGAACACGACCGTGTTCCAATCAATCGCCATTTCTTTTTCGGGGATGCCCAGCATGCTGATTTTGCCGCCGTGGGCCATGTTGGCCAGCATGTCGCGAAACGCGGCGGGGTTGCCGCTCATTTCCAGGCCGACATCAAAGCCTTCGCGCATGCCGAGTTGCTTCTGCGCATCCCTGATCGACGTCGATCGAACATCAACGGCCAATGTCGCGCCCATTTTGCGCGCCAACTCAAGACGATACGGATTGACATCCGTGACGGCCACAAACCGAGCGCCCGCATGTTTAGCCACCGCGATCGCCATAATGCCGATCGGGCCGGCACCGGTGATCAGCACGTCTTCTCCCAGCAAATCAAATTGCAACGCGGTGTGGACGGCGTTCCCAAACGGGTCAAAGATGCTCGCGACATCCAGATCGATGCCGATCTGGTGTTCCCACACGTTGCTGGCGGGCAGGGAAATATAATCGGCGAACGCACCCGCGCGGTTCACCCCGACACCCTGCGTATTAGCACAAAGATGCCGCCGGCCGGCCATGCAGTTGCGGCATTTTCCACAGATGACGTGTCCCTCGCCGCTGACGATGTCGCCGACGCTGTACGCATCGACATTACTCCCGACTTCAACAATCTCGCCCACAAACTCGTGCCCGACCACCATCGGCACAGGAATGGTTTTCTGCGCCCACGCGTCCCAGTTGTAGATGTGAATGTCGGTGCCGCAGATGCCGGTGCGGAGGACTTTAATCAGCACATCATCGATGCCGATCGACGGAATCGAGACATCCGCCATCCAAAGCCCGGTCTCTTTCCTGGCTTTCAGCAGCCCGCGCATCGTTGCTTTTTTCTCCCCGGGTGCGATCGATTTCTGGACCACCGATTGTGCCGATGCCGCGTTCATGATTTCCAGTATAATGGAACAATTCCGCTTTGAAAGAACCCTCAGATTTCGGCCCGGGGCAGAGCATTTTTAAATCAGAGTTGCACGGTTCAGACCATTCAATCGGCAATCGACAATCCGCAATTCGAAATCATCCCGCGCATCGTGTAGAATCGTGTATCCCGGGCCTGTAGCTCAATTGGGAGAGCACTGCCTTTGCAAGGCAGGGGTTAGCGGTTCGATCCCGCTCAGGTCCATTCCCTCAAAGTCCACTCTCGCCGAGACCGTCGTGGATCATCCGAGCACGAGCAGCGTGCCGAACATTACCAACCAGACGCCATCCAGAAAATGCCAGTAAAACGCCGCGTGCCGAATGGCCATGTGGTGCTCGTGGTCATAAGTGTTCTGGCCGGCGCGGTACATCACCCAGGCAAGAGTGATGATCCCGCCGACTACATGCAAAGCATGTACGACGATTAGGAAGAACATTGCACCCACCAGCGCCACCGGCGTTTGCCCGCTACGGTTGCGCGTGAAGTGTTCGGAAAGAATCGACCCCAGCGACGGCGCCTGCATGATCACAAAGAGCACCGCTAAAATCAGCGTCGCAGCCAGCCAGGCGCGGAAGGGTCTCTGCCGCTCACGCCGCACGGCCGCAAGGGAACGGGAGATGGTAAAACTTGCCGCGATCACCAAGACGGTGCTGATCCACAGCGCCGCCGGCAACGCCGGGCGCAACGCGCCAAATTCGAGCACCGCCAGCGTTTGTATGCTGCCATCGGGCAGCCGGAGCTGACGTTTCCCGAAGAAGCCGGTTCGAATCGCTCCGTACGCCAGCATACTGGCGAAGAAAAGAATGCCCAGTGAAAACACAAAGAGCCGCATCGCGATAATCGAGCTGCGGTTGGGCGCACGAAACTGTTTGGGGGCGCCGGGTGTGTGCAAGTATGAAATCGGCTCACTCACTGCAGACTCAAGGCGCGCGAAGGGTGAAAGGCAAGTGAGACGCCGGTGATTGTAAGTTGCTTACTTGGTAGTGCTCACCGCGGCATCAACCGCCGGGCGGTATTCGGAGCTGTCAACCAGCGCAAACGCCAGGAATACGCCAATGAACACCAGCGCCGCCATCAGCACCACGCTGTTGAAAGGGCTGTCCCAGCGCAAGTGCATGAAGTACAGCACGACGAAAGCCGACTTGATCACCGCGATGCCTAGCGCCACGATGATGTTAAACGTCCCCAGGTCAACCAGCGTGACCGCCACCGTGAACACGGTGAGTGCTAGAAGGATGATCAGCACGACGGCCAGCAGCCATACGGGCACAATGTGCGGGCCGTCGTGATGACCACCGTGATGACCGTGGTCGCCATCGGTCGCCGCGGCTTCGGCGGGGTTGCCTGACACCATCGCGCGGAATTTTGCGTGAACTCGGCTCATCGTTTTTATTGCAGATTTGGGATTCTGGAAATGGGATTTGAGAATCCGAAATCCGAAATCCGAAATCCGAAATCTCCTAATGAATCAGATACAGCAGCGGGAACAGGAAAATCCAGATCAAATCGACCAAGTGCCAATAAAGGCCGACAAGGTCGACCGGCGTGTAGTAGGCCGGGCCAAAAATTCCTTGGGTGCCTTTGACCAGCACCCAGGCGATCAACCCCATGCCGATGACCACGTGCAGGCCGTGCAGGCCGGTCATGAGGAAGTAAATGCTGAAGAACGTGTTGATGCGAACTTTGTCGCGATTGGCCAGGTCGGCGTAAGCGAGGTGCGCGCCGTGTTCGCCGGCATGCACGGCGTCGGTGGCCAAGCCGGCGGGGCCGGCGGCTTTGGGGACGATCTTGGCTGCGTCGCTGGCTGCGCCCAGAGAATTCGGATCAAAATAGATCACCGGATTCGCCGGCCCGGGCGTCGGCTTTCCTTGAGCGATGACTTCGGCGTGCTCGCCAGGAGCAGGGCCCTGCGGCGCGGTGTTCGCGCCCTCACTTCGGGGCGACGCTTCCGGCCCGGTCATCAAATTCGCGCTCTTTACGACAGCCTTGCCGCCGACCCCGGTATCGTGCGCACTTTCGCCCGCGGGCGCACCACCGCCGTGAGCATTGTCAGTGGCAGGCGACTGAACGTTTGCCCCGTGCTCAATCCCACCGTGGCCTTCGCCGGGCGTGTGTGTGCCGGTGTAATTTTTGTTGTAGACGTTGAATTTGCCGGGGAACAAGGCGTGTTCCCATTTGTCGCGATACTCAATTGTCTTGATGATCATGAACCCCGCGCCGCCGAGCAGGGTGAGCGCCAGTAATACTGATAACTGATTTTTCTTCCCAAGCTGCGCGGCCCGAACAGCCCAAGCCATCGTGAAACTGCTGACGAGCAGCACCACCGTATTCACCGCACCCCACCATTTGTTCAGATAAGTATGTGCGTACTCAAACACTTCGGGGTGGTTGTTGCGGTAGACGGCGTAGGCGCAAAACAGCCCGCCGAACATCAGCAGTTCGGTGCCGAGGAACACCCACATGCCAAGCTTGCCGGTGGTGTACTGCTGCTCGGGCGTATCAAAGTGATGCGCCAGGAACGGCGGGTGCTCATGATGGCCGTCGTCGTGCCCGTCATCGTGGCCGTCGCCGCCGCCGTGCGAATCGCCTGCATTGGTCGTGATGCTGCTCATTTCGTCTCTTACTCTTAAGTGAATCAAAAGCGATCAGTGTGCCCGGCCCGTGCGCGCGGCGCCGGCGGCGAGTGCTGCCTTGGCTTCGTCGGTCAGGACCCAGCCTTCTTCATCGGAAACAAACTTCCATCGATCGAGATAGTACGGATCGGTCACCACCGGCGCGGTTGCGAAGTTATCGTGCGGGGGGGGCGAGGCCGACTGCCATTCCAGCGTGTTCGACCCCCACGGGTTTGCCGGCGCCTTCTTGCCGTTGATCAACGCCGCAACCCAGTTGAACAGCACAATAACCAGCGACGCGCCCATGACGTACGCGCCGATCGTCGACCAGAAGTGGTGCGACACAAACTGCACCGGATACGTCGCATACCGCCGGGGCATGCCCTGGCTGCCGGCGACGAACTGAATAAAGAACGTCAGGTTGAACCCGATGAACAACAGAATGGCCGCAAAGACCGCGACTTTTTCGTTGTACATCTTGCCGAACATCTTCGGGAACCAGTAATTCATCCCGCCGATGAAGGCAAACAGCATGCTGCCGACCATCACATAGTGAAAGTGAGCCACCACGAAGTAGGTATCGTGCATGTGAATGTCTACCGACAGTGCGGCCAGGAAGATGCCGGTCAGCCCGCCGATGGAGAACATCCAGATAAAGCCAATGGCGTAGAGCATCGGCGTTTGCAGGCGGATCGACCCTTTGTACATGGTCGTCACCCAGTTAAACACTTTTACGGCCGAAGGAATCGCCACGCTGAAGGTGATCAGGCTGAACAGCACGTTGGCGAGCGCGCTCTGTCCGCTGGTAAACATGTGATGGCCCCACACCAGGAAGCCCAGCAGGGCAATGGCGATGGAAGAGTAGGCGATGAACGTGTAGCCAAAAATGTGGCGACGGCTGAAGGTGGAAATGATCTCGCTGATCACCCCCATTGCCGGCAGAATCATGATGTAGACGGCGGGGTGGCTGTAGAACCAGAAAAAGTGCTGGTAAAGCACCGGGTCGCCGCCCAGGGCTGGATCAAATATGCCGATGCCAATCGCCCGCTCGGTTATGAGCAGCATGAGCGTGATCGCCAGTACCGGTGTCGCAAGGATCTGAATAATGCTGGTGGCATACAAGCCCCACAGGAACAGCGGCATGTCAAACCAGCCCATGCCCTTGGGCCGCAGCGTGTGAATCGACGAGACGAAATTTACGCCGGTGAGAATCGAGCTGAAACCGAGAACAAACGCGCCGAACGTAGCGGGAATAACGCCGCTCATGCTCTTGGTGCTTGAATACGGGGTGTAGAATGTCCAGCCGGTATCCAAGCCAAACCCGCCGGGCAGCGAGGTTCCTGTCCACGCGTGGATAACGCCGCTCAGCAGAACGTAAAGGAAGAACATTGCGCCAAACGCGTAGACATACAAGCTGAGCAGGTTCAGCCGCGGGAAAGCCACGTCTTTGGCGCCGAGCATCATCGGCAAAACGAAGTTGCCCAAAATCGCCGGCACCGCCGGGATGATGAACAGAAACACCATCACCGCGCCGTGCAGGCTGAACATGTGGTTGTAGAGGTTCCACGCCGCCGCTTTGTCGGCCATAAGGGTGGGGCCGGGCGCGATCAGCTCGGTGCGGAGCAGCATCGCGAAAGTGCCGCCGAGGAATAACGCGATCAGCACGAGCACCATGTACATCAGCCCGATGCGTTTATGATCGAGCGTGAGCGCCCAGGACAAAAAGCCCTTGGAGTGGTTCAGGTAGTGCTGTTCGTGCGGCTCATGACTCTTGGCCGGCGATTCGAACTGATTGGGAGTGGAGATGACTGACATAGCAGCTCCGGTTCAAACGTCTTTCTGAAACTTCAAATCGATCTTATACTTAAGACCAAACTTAACAGTGACTTCCATGTCTTGCCGCGTCAATGCTTTGGCGCGCCTGGGTTCGGCGCACCCAGATTGGGCGCATCAGTCGCCGGCGGCGTGCCGGCGCCCGCCGAATCGGTCTCGGCGGCGTTCTTGGTCGGCAGCAGGCTCTTATCAAAGTTGTCGCTGATGGATTTCATGTACCAGGTGAGCGCCCGCACGTCGTCTTCGGCCAACTGCCCGAGGAAACTGTTCATCTGCCCGGCGGGGTAACCGGCGACAATCCGCTTCTGCGGGTAATAGATCGATTCACGCACATACTCTTCATCCGCAATCGCCTTGCTGCCGTCGGCAAGCGCCCGTTCTTCTCCGTAGAGGTTCTTCCACGACGGGCCGGTGTTCTTTGAGCCGTCGATGCTGTGGCAGGAACTGCAGTATTGCCCGTGCAATATTCTTCCACGTTCCTGGTAGGTCATTTTCGGCAGCCAGATGCTTGCTTCGGCGAGCCAGTCGTCAAACATCTTCTTGTTCGGATGCACGACGACTTTGGCCCGCATTTCAGAGTGGCTGATGCCGCAGTATTCGGCGCAGTAAACCGGATATTCGCCCGCTTTCGTCGCTTGGAACCACATCTTGTTGAACCGGCCGGGGACGACGTCTTTTTTCACCCTAAAGGCGGGGATGTAAAAGCTGTGGATGACATCGGTGCTGTTGAGCACGAGTCGAATCGGTTGATCTTTCCACACGTGCAATTCGGGAATGGTCAACTCATTCGGGCTTGGCGCCGCAAACGTGGGCGTGACGCCGTTGGGGTACATGAACGCCCAATTCCACATCTGGCCGTTTACCTGCACTTCGTACGAGTTGGGTGGCGCGACGGTCATATCCATAAACCCACGAAAGCCGCGCCAGGCGATCAGCAGCAGGATGATCGTCGGGGGGATCGTCCAGAGCATTTCCAGCGCCAAACTATGCCCGGGGGGAGCAGGATGTTCGGGCGCACCTTTTCGGTAACGATACTTGAAAAGGAAACCCAGCATCATCACGACGATGAGGAAGAAAAAGAAATAGCAGACGTACAGGATGACGTAAAACATCCAGTCGACCTCGGCCGCGACGGTGGATGCCTGCTCGGGCATCCAAAACGTTTTGCCGACTGCCTGTGCTAAAATCGAATTCGACATGGTTTGCTCGTTAAGCCTGTCCGACTAAATCAACGAAGCCGCCTGTCGCTTTTTGCGGCGGCGTTCTCTCGTATAAACGTAAGTCAACACGCTGGCCAGGCCGATGACCGTCAGCGCGCCGCCGGTCCGCATGACCAGCATGGCCACCTTCGGACCGTATTTGCCTGTTGTTCCATCGTACATAAAGCAGATCAGCATAATGCGATCAACCGTGGTGCCGATTTTACCCTGCCCGGCCTCGACCAAGCTTAACCGCAGAGTGCGCGGATCAAATTTCACGCCGTATAAATATCGTGAAAGCTTGCCATCGGGCGTGAAGACCATGATGGCGGCCGGGTGGGAGAACTGCCGCTGCGATTCGACCCACTTGAATTTGTAGCCCACGGCCCGGGCGAGCTCGAGAATTTCTTTCTTGTCGCCGGTAAGCAAATGCAACCCCGCCGAGGCGGTCTGCCGTTGGTACGATTGCAGAATCGACTGCTTTTTTTGCGCGGCCAACTGATATTGCTCGGTGGGATCGAACGACACGTAAACCACGCGATAATCGTCGCCGAGGTTGAGCGTGAGGTCGAGCATCGAAGCGACCATGCCCTGCGTGATCTGCCCGCAAAGCTGCGGACACCCGAAGTAGCCCAGTTGCAGCACGACCGGCTTCGTGCCGTCGAAATAGTCCTTGAGCGAAACCACTTCCCCGCGGTCGTTGAAGAACTTGAGGCCAAGCGGAAGCGAAAGGCCTGGCTTTTCATCAATGCCGATATCGCGCATCTCCGGCGGAATCCATTCCTGGTAAGCGACACGCGGCGCCGGCGTCCCAGTCGGCGCAGTGGTTTGCGCAACCGCACGGGAAGCGAGAAGCAGGCATGCGAGGATGGATAACAATACACGGGTCATTGCAAAATATTAGGACCCACCTAACGGCTGTGTCGTGGGGGGGTGACCTTTTGTCGCAGCCATGATTTTCATCGCCTGATCGATCGGAATTTGAACCGTGCCGGGCGAACCTTCGACCAATCGATATTGATGCAGGTGCTTGCCGGCCAGGCCTTCAGCCTCGGCCTTCAACGGATAGGCCACGCTGTAATTCTTGGCGGTAAACTCATCGTGCTCCAGTTTCAAAAAGTACCCGTGCGTGCCCAGCAGAATCACCGCCAGCAGGATGACGCTAACCGTACCCACCAAGGCGACTTTAGGAACATTTACATCGATCGTGTACGCCATATTTCCTTCCTTCGTTCACACGCAGCGAATCGTCATCAGATGTTGTGGAACGCCAGTGATTCGGGCAGCCGAGGGTCTTTCACGGGGCGAAGCGCCGCCGCGCCCAGCCGCCAGATCACCGATCCGGCAAAGATGCCAACCAGCCCGACCAGCGAGGCAATTTCTGGTAGCCCGAAAGTAAACTTAGCGCTGTACTCGGGCATGATGATCCAGAGCATATCGACGTAGTGGAACACCAGAATCCACGCCGCCCAGAACACCAGTGATGCGTTGTTGCGCTTTACATGCCGGCTGAGCAGCCCCGCAAAAGGGATGAGCAGCCGGCCGAAGAGCAGGGCCAGCGTGCAAGTCGCCCAGCCACCCACCGCCGTGAGTTGGTCGGGGTTGGTGGTCGCGCCGCGCCTTGCAAACCAATACGTGGTTTCGGGGATGTTGGCGTACCAGATCAGCATATATTGGCTGAAGGCGATGTAGCCCCAGAAAAACGTGAACGCGAACAGCCACTTCCCCAGATCGTGGTAATGCTCTTTGGTGACGCTGTGCTGCAGATAGCCGGCGCGTTGCAGAATCGCCAGCGTGATGATGACCGTGGCCAGCATCGCATCGATCGATCCGGCGAAGTAGTAGATGCCGAAGATCGTGCTGTACCAGTCGCTATCCAGCGCCATGATCAGATCAAACGATGCGAACGTGAACAGTGCAAACGTCAGAAGCATGAGCGGGGCAGCGGCGAGATTGAGCTTTTCGGTGATCGTGTGATCGCCACTTCTATCCTGCGACCGCGATTTGCGGATGAACAACATTGCCACGAGTGAAAAGAAGACGAAGTAGAAAACGATGCGCGCTGTCCAGAACGATGGATTGAGCCACACCAACTTGCCCATCGTCAGCGCGCTCACAGGCTTTGCGCCGGCGGACGTGGGGTGGGAAGTGTGAGGCTCCGATCGCGTTCCGTGAGAGTCGGCGGTGACGTTGTGCTCGTTTTGCTGTGCCGGTGCCCGATGCGGTTCGGCGGCCGCTGAAGCGTCCACCCCGGCATGGGTATTTGCCATTGCGGCGTGCGTGACTGCTTCAATGCTTTTCAGGGGTGAACCCGTCGGATGATCGGGCATGGGCTGCGCCCACGGGTAAACATCCCCCTTGCCCGACCACACCGCGACGACCAACGGAATCGCCAGCAGCCCCATGATGGGCAGCGTGGCGGCCAGCGCTTCAGGAACCCGCCGCACAGCGACGCTCCAGCCGGCGCGCACCAGGTAATGCACCAGCAGGAAAAACAGCCCGCCCATCGCGATGCTGAACACAAACGCGTACCCCGTAGCATACGCGTGATAAAATCGCTTCAGCCCGCCGCCCGCCATGCTCACGCCCAGGCTCGCCAGCACGCCAACCACGCCAATCAGCAGCAAAATAACGGCGATGCCATTGGCCTTCCCGCTCAGTTGCAGTTGGTCGTTGTCGGCGGCATTTGAATGGTGACCGTGTGCCAAGTGTGTTCTCTTTCTTTCTTGCTATCCGCTATCCGCTATTTCAACACATCCCGCTTGTCCGCCGGCACCACTTCGGGCTTGGCGGTCTGCGAAAATTGCAGCGTTCGCATATACGCGACGATCGCCCAGCGGTCGGCGGGCGCGATCTGCCCCTCGTAGCCGCCCATATTGCGAATGCCGTTGGTAATGGTGTTGTAAAGATGTCCGTTCGCCCGGCTTCGGCGGTCGAAATCGGTGAGATTGCTCGGAGCGACCCACTGCATGCCCTGCACGCCGTTGCGCGTCAGCTCGTCGGCGCGAAGGTGGATGGGCCCTTTGCCCTGGCCGTCCTGCCCGTGACAGGCGGCGCAGTAAATATCAAAGCGGTTCTGCCCTCGGAGCAGGAGCGTTGCGGCGGTCGCCGGATCGTTTAACGCTGTTTGCACGCCGTCCGGGAAACCGCCGTAAAACGTTGCTGCGGGTTTGCCGTCGGCGCCCGGGGCGGTTTTGTAGCCGAGGTTAAAGTGCTCGTCGGCATTCAGTTGCCCGCGCGCGACCGCGCCCACCACCGCCGGCCTCATGGAGCGACCATCGGCAAAAAGCGGGTTTTCATCCTGCGGGCGGAATTTCGGCTGGTTATCCATATCCTGAAAAATATGGATCCGCGGCTGCGGGCTGGTGTTGTAGCGAGCACGATAGATGACTGCCAGCGGAATCCACGATGCCGCCGCGCCGATGATCGCAAGATAGATAAACCACTTCGGCAGCTTGCGCAGCCGAAAATCTTCCAGCGCGCCGGCCGGCCCGCGAACATAAGCAAAATCAGGTCGATCAGCACCGGCGGCCATCAGTCCTCCACCTTTTCCAGCGATATTGGATTGAGCTTTTGTAGCAAATGGGTCACTCGCTCTTCGTCAAACTTCGGATCGCGTGCGTCGATCACGACAAAGAACCGGTCATCAGTCACCCGTGTGAATCGCGCGTTGTTGAACAGCGGATTGTAGTGCATTGGCAGCTTGTTCATGATGAGCATGCCGAACACCGCCGTTAGCGCGCTGAACAGCACCGTTGTTTCAAAAATGACCGGAATATTCGCCGGCAGCGACCACACGGGCTTGCCGCTGATAAGAAATGGGTAGCCCTGCAGGTTGCTCATGAACGGCGTGGGGATGTGACTGGCGTTGCTCCACCAGGTGAGCAGCAGCCCGCCGAACAGCCCCGTCAGCCCGCCGACCAGGACGATCCAGGGGAGGACGGTCATTTTGATGCCCATCGCGTCATCGATTCCGTGCAGGGGGAACGGCGAGTGGACGTCCCATTTTTTGTAGCCGGCATCGCGCACGGTGCGGGCGGCGCGCATCACGTCGTCGACGTTATCAAACTCGGCCATCACCGCTGCCAGTTGTGGCAGCGGCTCGGCGTCTTCGGTGACCGATGCGTGCGCCGGCTCAGGTTCTTCAAGTAACGTCGACATAACTCTTACCTTTGCTTGTTGCGTCAACCTCAGTGAGCCGGATGCGCCCGATGTGGATCGTGGGCGGATTCATCGGGTCGGTAATCGGTTCGTTGCAAGTCCGGTTCAGGGCCATGCGCATGCGCCTCGGGCAGAATACTCTTCACTTCCGCCATCGCGATGATGGGCAGAAACTTGATGAACAGACAGAACAGCGTGAAGAACAAACCGAAGCTGCCCGCGAGCAGCGCCAAATCCACCCACGACGGTTTGAACAATCCCCACGAGCTGGAAAGGAAGTCTCGCTGCAGCGACGTCACGATGATGACGAACCGTTCGAACCACATGCCGGCGTTGACGAAGTTGGCCACGATGAATGTAATCACCAGGCTGTTGCGCGCCCACTTGAACCACATGATCTGCGGCGCAAAAACGTTGCAGGTAAACATGCACCAGAACGCCCACGGCGATGCGCCGAACACGCGGTTTACAAACGCATATTGCTCGTAGTAGTGCTGGCTGTACCACGCGGTGAAGAATTCGACCGCGTAGGCGTAGGCGACGATCAGCCCCGTCGCCAGCATGACCTTGTTCATATTATCGATATGGCGCAGGGTAATAATGTCTTTCAAGCCGAACAGCGCGCGGCACGGAATCGCCAGCGTTAAAACCATGGCAAATCCGCCGAACACGGCCCCGGCGACGAAGTAGGGCGGGAAGATGGTGGTGTGCCACCCGGGCAACTGGCTGGTGGCGAAATCGAACGACACGACCGAATGCACAGAAAGCACCAGCGGCGTGCTGAGTGCGGCCAGAATCAGGTAGGCCCGTTCGTAGCGATGCCAGGCGCGACAACTGCCCGTCCAGCCCAGTGCCAAGGCGCCGTAGACGATCTGTTGAACACGCGTCTTGCTCTTGTCGCGCAGCGTGGCCAGATCGGGAATCATGCCCACGTACCAGAACAGCAGCGACACCGTGAAGTAAGTGCCGACGGCAAACACGTCCCACAGCAGCGGGCTTCGGAACTGCGGCCACATCGCCATCTGATTCGGGATGGGAAACAGCCAGTACGCCAGCCAAGGCCGTCCGACGTGAATGCCGGGAAACGTCGCGGCGCAGATGACGGCGAAGATCGTCATCGCCTCGGCAAAACGGTTGATGCCCGTTCGCCAGTTTTGCCGGAACAAAAACAGAATCGCGCTGATGAGTGTGCCCGCGTGGCCGATGCCGACCCAAAACACGAAGTTGACGATATCAAACGCCCACGCCACCGGCTGGTTGTTGCCCCAAATGCCCACGCCGGCCAGCATCAGGTAGCCGATGGTGATGCCCATGAGACTGAGCAAGCCCAGCGATGCGGCGAAGGCCAGATACCACCATCCCGGCGGCTCTTCCAGGGCAATTCGGGTGACGACGCGCGTTACCTCGGCGAAGCCCTTGCCGCCGACGATCAGCGGTGCGCGCACCCGGGCGTCATCGAATGTATTATCGATGTCGTCGCCGTTGCGAACGGGCATGTTGGGGATGGATGTGGTCGTTGCCATACGTTGCGGTGCTCGTTTTAGCCGTGATGGTCGTCATGCGCCGCCGCCGGCGCGGGTTCTTTGCTCGGGTTGCGTAGCTTCGCCAGGTGAAGCGTGCGTGGGCGGGTGTTCAGATCATCCAGCACCGCATACGCCCGTGGATTGGATTGCCACTGGCGAACGGTACTGTTCTTGTCATTTAAGTTGCCGAATACGATTGCTTCAGTCGGGCAGGCCTGCTGGCAGGCGGTGACAACATCACCGTCGGCGACCGTAAAGCTTTCGCGCTGACCCTGTTTCCAGGCGTTCCGAGCCGCGATTTTCGCTCCGGCGATGCGCTGCGTGCAGTACGAGCATTTTTCCATTACGCCGCGCATGCGAACTGTCACTTCAGGGTTGAACTGCAGCCACAGCATCGGATCAATCTGTTCCTTCGGCTGGGCATCGGGCCAGTTCAGGTAAGGCATGCGATATCGGCCTGCGCGCGGGCCGGTCGAGTGATAGTCGTAATAGTTAAACCGGCGCACCTTGTACGGACAGTTATTGCTGCAATAGCGCGTGCCGATGCAGCGGTTGTAGACCATCGTATTCAGCCCCTCGGTGTCGTGTACCGTGGCGGCGACGGGGCACACCTGTTCGCACGGCGCGTTTTCGCAATGCACGCACATCATCGGCTGGTGAACCACTTGCGGGTTCGGGTCATTGCGATCGCCCTTGAAGTAGCGGTCGATGCGCAGCCAATGCATTTCGCGGTTGATGGCCACCATTTCCTTGCCGACCACCGGAATATTGTTCTCCGCCTGACACGCAACCACACACGCGCTGCAGCCGATGCAGGCGGTCATGTCAATCGCCATGCCCCAGGCGTGGGGGTTGTTGAACAGATCGGGCGCGCCTTCGTCGGTTTTCGGATAACTCGTTGGCGCGGCGAAGATTTGCAAACGCGACGCCGGGCCGTGCGAATCGGGCGGGGCGAACGCGTGATCGTTCTTGCCGTGCGCCACATATGAAGCCAACGTCGCTTCTCGGACGATGCGGCCGCTTTCATGCTTCTTGCCGGCGCGCACTTCGCGGCCCTTAAAGCCCACTTCGTCCATCAGGAAGTGATCGGTGGTGGCAACCAGCTTGTAGGTTGTGCCCGTCTTGGTGAATTCCACCGGCGCCGAGTTCAGACCCGTGCTCGTACGCAGGGCGTAGGTGTTGAAACCCATCGAGAACACACCGCCGGCGGTCAGCCCGCCGATGTTCCCCGCAGCGCTGCGGCCCAGACCCAGCGGCAGGGTGATCACGCCCAAAGGTTGACCGGGAAGTATGTATGCCGGGATCTCAAGCTTTTTGCCGTTGATGGTCATCGACAGCACGTCGCCGTTATCAATGGCAAGTTCTTGCGCATCTTTGATGCTGATCAGCGCGGCGTTGTCCCATGTGAGCTTGCTGAGCGGATCGGGGAGTTCCAGCAGCCAGCCGAGGTTGGCATAGCGGCCGTCGTAAACGCCGTAGTGCGGAACAAAGCGTGCTTCATACTTGCCCGCGGCCGCGACGTTAATCTGCGGCATCGACCCTTGGCCGGCAATCACCGCCGGGTAGGCCGAATCGGCTACGACGCCGTCGTGAATCGTTTTTCGCCAGGCGCCTTCGTCGCCAAGATTTAGCGCTCGCCGGACGATCGCCTGGCCATCGGCAACTTTATCGCCGGAGAGGATCGCCAGCAGTTCGATCGGGCTTTTCCCGCCGAAGAGGGGTTCGATCAGCGGCTGAGCGGTGGAGATGGTGCCGTCCCACGATCGACCGTCGCCCCAGCCTTCGAGATAGTGCGAACGCGGCAGGTGCCACTTGCAAACCAGCGATGTTTCGTTCTGGTAGTACGAAAGGTGAATGGTTAGGCCCGATGCTTTAAGCACCTCTGCAAAGTTGATATCGGCCGGCGCATCAAACAGCGGGTTGCCGCCGAGGATGAGCAGCGCCTTCACCTTGTTCGCGGCAGCGTCGCCGGCGAGTTGTGCGAGGTTGGCGGCATCGGTTGCGGTGCGATCGGCGACCGCGACGTAGGTCACTACAGAGCCGATCGAGCGAAGGCTTGCGTTGATCAGGTAAGCCAGAACATGCGTACCCGGCGAAGAATCCGGCCCGACCGTGACCACGCCACGATTGCCGGCGGACTTCAGGTCTTTCGCGGCGGCGGCCACGAATTCCTTTTCTGCCGCATCGAGCGTTGCAGCCGGAACCCCCGGCACGCCCAACTCGGCAGCCAAACCCGCTGCGATCGCTTCGACACGCGACGGCTTCACCGGAAGGCGCTCATCGGCGTTCGTGCCGGTGAGGCTGAAGGTGGAATCAACCACGTACAACCGGCTCATCATGCCCGAAGCATCGGCGCTTTTGCGACCCTTCACAAAATCATTCGAGTACCGCGTGTGGTTCGGGTGCAAGCCCAGGAAATCGCAGTCGAGGCTGAAGATGGCGGCGGCGGTGTCGAGCTTCAGCACCGAACGGCCGGCTTTGCCCGTAGCCTGCTTCACACCGAGCACTTCGTTATCGTTTGAAAGCGGTTCGTATTCCGTCCACGTCACCTGCGGCATGGCGGCGAGCAGGCGGGCTTTCATATCGTTGAAACTCGGCGACTCGCTCGCTTCGCTGATGATTGCCAACCCCGCGCCTTGCGGGCAGTTGGCTTTCAGGTAAGCGCCGGCGGTGGCGATGAAATCATCCCAGGTGGATTGTTTAGGCCCTTCGCCGGAGCGATCGATCACAAATCGGCTTCGATCGGGGTCATACAGTTCCAGAATGCTTGCTTGGGCGTAGTGGTCCGCCGAGCCGTGCTTGCCGTTCCAAGTGGAGAAGCCGGGGTGCGAAGGGTTGCCCTCGATTTTGATGGGCCGACCGTCATACGCTGTGGCGAGCACGCCGCGCGAAATGCCCCCCAGTTCCATGCTGGTGGCGTACTGCTCGGGAACACCGGGAAGCCGGTTGCCGACCGCCGAGGTGTATGGCGCGAGATGTTCCTTCGGCCACCGCCGACACCCAGTGAGCGTAAGGCCCGACAGGGCCAGCGACGCGCCCATCAGCTTAAGAAATTTCCGCCGGGGCATCGACGAAATTTCCGTGGGGCTGTAGCCGTGAAACTCATTTTCGATCAACTGCCGAATTTCGGGCGTGTCGGCGGCGTGGCTGATGCTTTGCCAGTAGAGGCGGGCGTTGGTGGAGTTAGTGGTGGTCTGGCTCATGAGAGTTTGTGCTGGTTGTAGGTCGTACGTTTTAGGTTGTGTGTTGGCATTCTCCTTCCAACCTCCAACCTACGACGCACAACACACTTATCGATGACACGTCGAGCACGAGGTCATGTAGGCCTCGTCGTGAATCTTATATTTCTCTTTGAGTTCTTTTCCGACGCGAAGCTGCGCCTGCAGTTCGTTTTCGCCTTCACGGGCTTCGGCTTTGTATTTCATGTTGGTGATCTGATCCTTCGGCCGCAGCGCCTTTTCCGGATTGCGGTGGCAATCGATGCACCAGCTCATGCTCAGCCTCTCAGCTTGATAAACGACTTCCATTGTGTCGATCCGCCCGTGACAGGAAACGCACCCCACGCCGCTGTTTACGTGGGCCGAGTGGTCGAAGAAGGCAAAGTCAGGAAGATCGTGAACCTTCACCCATTGAATCGGCTTGCCGGTTTCCCAACTCGCCTGGACGGGTTTGAGCTTCTCACTCACGTTGCGAACGTTGGTGTGGCAATTCATGCACACCTGCGTGTTGGGAATTGCCGCAAAAGCGGTTTTTTCGACCGTGCTGTGACAATACCGGCAATCGATGCCCAACTCGCCGGCGTGCAGCGCATGGCTGAAGGGCACCGGCTGAATCGGAGCGTAGCCGACATCCAGCGTTGAACTGGAGAAACCGAACGTGACGATCGTGGGCAAATACAACCCGCCGCCCATCACCGTCACGATCAGAACCGGGAGGGCGTAGTTCACCCAGCGTGGAAAGATAAAACGCGTCCGCTTGCTTGCGCTCATATGCACCCGACGGCTGCAATTAGAAAATCCGTAACCGCCTACAACGTTCACGATCGGAAAACCCACATCTCCGACTGCAAGAATTACGGAGGATGATCGTGGCGGCACGGCGCCTTTTCAATGTGTCAATTCGTCGCACCAGACTTCCCAAACTGCCCGTTGTTACGACTGGGCGTATCTTGGTCGAATCTTCGGCGTCATGCAACTAGGGCGTAACGATTGACGATTGACGATTGAGAAGAGATGGGGGCGACGGATTTACCTGTCTGCTTAATCGTCAATCGTTAATCGTTAGGCGTTGATCGGTTAACATCCGCTCGGACAGCAATTTCGTGGAGGAACAGTATGTCGTCTGAAGCCAGTATCGAATCAACGCAGCAGGAAAATCGCATCTTCAACCCACCGGCGCATTTTGCCGCCAAGGCGCGGTTGAAGTCGATGGACGAATACAACCGGTTGTATCGCGAATCGATCGATCACCCAGAGCAGTTCTGGGGCAAGGTGGCCGGAGAACTGCACTGGTTCAAAAAGTGGGACAAGGTTCTGGACTGGAACCTGCCTTACGCCAAGTGGTTCGTCGGCGGAAAGACCAACGTTTCGTACAACTGCCTCGATAAGCAAATCGCCGACGGCAAAGGCGACAAAACCGCCATCATCTTCGAAGGCGAGCCGCTTACTCCCCCTCCTGGTACTCCGGGAGCGGGCCGGGGGGAGGGCCCGGAAGTCAGAAAGTACACCTACACGCAACTTCGCGACGAAGTCTGCAAATTTGCCAACGCACTGAAACAACACGGCGTTAAAAAAGGCGATCGCGTCACCATCTATATGCCCATGGTCCCCGAAGCGGCCATTGCCATGCTCGCCTGCGCCCGCGTCGGCGCGGCCCACAGCGTGATCTTCGGCGGGTTCAGCAGCCAGGCGATTGCCGATCGAGTCGAGGATGCCCAGAGCAACATCATCATCACCGCCGACGGCGGCTTCCGCCGCGGGGCGGTGGTGGCGCTGAAGAAAAATGTCGATGAAGCGCTCACCAAGACTGCCCTCATTCAAAAGGTGATCGTACTAAAGCGCACCGGCGAAAGCGTTTCGATGCAGCCCGGCCGCGACGTCTGGTGGCACGACGCGATCGCGGGGCAGTCTTCAGTCTGCCCCGCGGAGGAAATGGATAGCGAAGACCTGCTCTTCGTACTCTACACCAGCGGCAGCACCGGCAAGCCCAAAGGCATCCAGCACACCACCGCCGGCTACATGGTGGGGACTTATCTCACCACAAAATATGTGTTTGATATTCAGGATAACGACGTCTATTGGTGTACCGCCGATGTCGGCTGGGTTACCGGCCACTCGTACATTGTCTACGGCCCGCTCGCCAACGGCGCGACGTGCATGATGTACGAAGGCGCGCCAAACTTTCCCGACTTCAGCCGCTTCTGGAGCATCATCGAACGGCACAAGGTCAGCATCTTTTACACCGCGCCCACCGCCATCCGCGCGTTCATAAAAGCCGGACGCGAATTCGTTGATAAGCACGATCTATCCTCGCTGCGATTGCTGGGAACGGTCGGCGAGCCGATCAACCCCGAAGCGTGGATGTGGTATCACGAAGTCGTCGGCCACAAAAATTGCCCGATCGTCGACACCTGGTGGCAGACTGAAACCGGCATGATCATGATCAGCCCGCTGCCCGGCGTCACACCCACCAAACCGGGTACCGCCACGCTGCCCTTCTTCGGCGTGGATGCCGCTATTGTCGATCGCGACGGCAAAGAACTGCCGCACAACGTCGGCGGGCTGCTGGTCATCCGCAAACCGTGGCCGGCCATGTTACGCGGCATCTTCAACGACCCGGATCGGTATCAGAAGCAGTATTGGACCGACGTGCCGGGCATGTACTTCACCGGCGACGGCGCGCGGCGGGATGACGACGGCTACTTCTGGATCATGGGCAGGGTGGATGATGTGCTCAACGTCAGCGGCCACCGCCTGGGAACCGCCGAAATCGAAAGCGCGCTGGTCAGCCATCCGTCGGTCGCCGAGGCCGCGGTGGTGGGAATGCCGCACGAAATGAAGGGCCAGGGCATCGCCGCGTTTGTTACGCTGCGGTCGGGGCACAAACCCAGCGACGAGCTGAAGAAAGAACTGATCAAAACCGTCCGCACGCAAATCGGCGCGCTGGCCCAGCCCGACCAGATCCGCTTCACCGATACCCTGCCCAAAACCCGCAGCGGCAAGATCATGCGGCGGCTGCTCAAAGAAGTCGCCGCCGGCGGGGAAGTGAAGGGCGATACGACCACGCTGGAAGACTTCGGGGTGATCGCAAAGTTGAAGGAAACCGAGGAATGACGATTAACGATTAACGATTAACGATTGAGGGGAGCAGTACTTTTAATCGTCAATCGTCAATCGTTAAATCCGTCATCGCGGAATCATTTCCAGTTTACGAAAACATTGGCGTCATGTTAGGATGATTTCATGCGCTACAAAACCGTGCTCCTCTTCGGCGCCCCGGGCAGCGGCAAAGGAACGCAGGGGAAGATTCTCGGGTCGATCCCCGGCTTCTATCACTTCGCGTGCGGCGACGTGTTTCGGTCGCTCGACTTGCAAAGCGACGTCGGCCGCAAGTTCTGGGAATATTCCAGCCGCGGCGAGCTGGTGCCGGATGAGTTCACCATCGATTTGTGGAAGAACTATATCAAAGGCATGGAATGGGTGAACCGCTTCCACCCCGAAACCGAGATTCTCGTGCTCGATGGCATTCCGCGAAACGTCGAGCAGGCGAAGTTGATGGAAGACGTGATCGACGTCGTCAAAGTGATTTACCTGGTCTGCGGCGACCTGAGCAAAATGGTCGAACGCCTCAAGCGCCGGGCATTGAAAGAAAACCGCATCGACGACGCCAGCGACGCCGTCATCCGCAGACGCATGGAGGTCTACGAGCGCGAAACCCGCCCGGTGCTCGAGCATTACCCCGCCGACCGCGTTGTGAAAATCGACGCGACGATGAGCCAGATTGAAGTGCTCAGCGACCTGATCAAACTGCTGGTGCCGGTGAAGAAAAAAGTGGACGGACACAAGTAGCATCGGCGTCCCGCCGATGTGCGATGTACCCGTCGCAGATTTTGTATTGAGCGCGTTACGCGCCAGCGTACCGGCGACACTGGCGAGACGCCGATGGTACGATTTTATTTACGCCCGGCTGAGGTACTCGCCGGTTTCGGTGTTGATGCGGATGATCTCGCCGATCTCGATGAAGCCCGGTACGCGGGTCGTCAGGCCCGTCTCCAACTCTGCGTCTTTAAGCTGGTTGGTGGCGGTGGCGCCTTTGATGCTCGGGGGGGTTTCTTTCACCTTTAAATCCACCGTCTTAGGCAAGTCGTAGCTGACGATTTTGCCGTCGTGGTACATGGCGTTGAACGTGGTATTGGGCTTCAAGTAAAGAATATCTTTGCCGAACACTTCTTTGCCGATGGTTTCCTGATCGAACGATTCGAGGTCCATCAGAATGTGGCCCTCGTTGTCGCTGTAAAGGTACTCCACCTCGCGGGTATCGAGGTTGGTGGTTTCAATGTCATCGGTCGCGCCCACCCGGCGGTCGATGATCGTGTTCTTCATCACGTCGCGCATCTTAAACTGCACCTTGGCGCGCAAGTTGCCCGGCGTGTTATGGTCGGCGTTGGTGACGACGAAAAGCTTGCCATCAAACTTGACGGCCTGACCGCGGCGCACTTCGCTTGCTCGCATGATCTCATTCCTTACTGCTGCAACAAATTGATCGATAGATTCTGTCTTTTCGGGCGGGCGGACTTCAGTCCGCCTGGCTCGGGTTTTCCGATCAGCATTTTCGATTCGGAAGGCGAAACATCGTATTCGATAGAGGATTTCCCGTCAATCAAAGCAAAACGCCCGGCGGAAGGGTTCCGCCGGGCGCGCGTGTCGAAGTTGAATGCCGTAACGCCGGATCAGGCGCGACGCCGACGGCCCATCAGGCCCGCCGCCGCCACTCCGAGTACCGAAAGCATCCCCGGTTCCGGCACGCTGGAGCGCGGGGCGTCGCCTGGAATGCTGGTTCCGAAGTTGGACGCCAGCGCCGTGAAATCGTCGAGGTTCACGTTACCGTCGTAGTTGAAATCGCCTTTCGCCCACCGACCGGCCAGGCCGAAGTTGGCGGCGAGAACCGTGAAATCGTCCAAATCAACACCGCCGCTCAGGTTGGCATCGCCGCTGCGGGTGTAGCGCATGACGACCGTTGAGCCGTCTACCGGCTGACCGAGGAACGTCGCGGGTGAACCCAAATCAACAATATCGGCAATGCCGACGGCGGTGCCGGGCGCGGCGGCCGCTGCCGAAGACGCGATGCCGTTGCCGTTCCACGCGCCACCGGCGTAGCCCTGGATCAGGCGGTCTTCTTGCAAGCCCAGCGGATTGATCCCGCCGAGTGTAGGATCGGCGTAATCGAGGATCAGTGCGTTGTTGTTAAGGTCTAACTTCCCTGTCCAGGCGCCCGGAGCGCCGCTCATGATGAGCCGATTAGCGCGGCTGACGACCGCGCCACCAGTGCTCGCCGTCAACTTCACGGCACCTTCGTTGATGGTCAGCGAACGCGACGGAAGCGGGGGAGTCGGCGGCGTGTCGTCAGGGTTCGATACGAACGACTGAAATTGCGGGAGAACCAGCGTGCCCGGGCCGTTCTTAATCAGCGTCTGGCCGGCACCGACTCCGTTGGGATCGAAATTGACATTGGCCAGCGTGAGGGTGGCCGCAGCTTCACCCACCGTGACGGCCAGCGCCTTGTTCGGGAGCAAAATCGGCACGTTGATGGTGTGGCTGCCTTGCTCGGCGTTGATGTTGGTGCTGCTGACAGCCAGAGGGCCCGTGAGCGTCAATGTGTTGACGATCGGATCGCTGGTTTCAAAGGTATAGCTGTTCGCACTTCGCAGGCGGAGCGTGTTTAGGGTCAGCGGAATGTCGGCGGTGACGACCGTCGGCGCGGTGTTGACCGCTCCGAAGAACGCGCTGTCGCCCGTGGCGCCCGTCGAACCGGCCACGGTGCCGGCATTCCAATTGGCTGCGTCCGACCAGTTGGCGGCGGCGCTCGTGCTCGTCCAGCGGACGGCCGGGCCGACAATGCGGCCACGAATGCGCATCGTCAGCGAGTTGCCGGAAGTGAAATCGATGGTCGGATTTGCCTTCTCGGCGGCATTGAAGGTCGTGAAGCGCACCCAGCGCGTGGTGGCGGCGTCGATGAACGCCCACGAGGCCTTGAGCGACTGCGAGCCCGTGTCGGCCAGTTCATCGGTCACCTGTGAGATATTTGGAGACGCAGCAAGGTTGGCGGCGGTGCTGCCCGACAACGTGGGGGCGCGGAACAGGAATCCGCCATTCGGATCAGTTAAATCGGCCGGGGGGGTCTCGGTGGATTCAAAATCCGTCAGCGTAGTGGGCGTGCCGGCGACGGTGTTGACCAGGCCGTCGATAAAGATTTCAAATGAGTCGGCCGACCCGACGCCGTTGAGGAACCGGATGTGTTCCAGCGTTCCGCGCGTTCCATTGAGCGTGCCGTTGCCGACGAAAGCCGCAACGGGATCGGTGCCAAAGTTCCAGACAAACGATTGCCACGTATCGTTCAACAGTAGCGACTGGGCATCCTTGTTGATCCATTCGATGCTGCCGGCCGTTCCGCCAGGCTCGCCGACGGGCGCGACCGAGTTGGACTCCCGGACGCCGATCGTAACCGCGACGGATTGGGCCCAAGCCGACGTCGACGCTAAACCTGCCGCAACCGCTGCGGCAACCATTACCAATGACTTGCGTTGCATAGTTCTCCTCAGAAAAGCACCAGAAACCTGTGTTTCACTCGAAAAAATGTTGGTCAGCCTGCCACGAGGCTGTCAACTTCAACCATGTTTTTAAAGCACCCTGACTATCTCAATCCTATCGGTAATTTGCATAGGCACTGAATTTCCCAATCCGGTCACGGCCGGGATTGTGAATCGCATTCCATGCTTCGCCAACCGTTACCGGCGCGGCATGCCCGTCGGCGAAGAGCAAGTTCATGCCCTTTACTTTCTGGGCCTTGAGTTTGCTGAGGCCGGGCCTTGCATGCCTCGTGCCGTTGACCAGAAAATTGCGCGCCGGGTTGAATGCCGAGTTGGGGTTGCGAGCCATATACGGCTGAAAATCTACTCCGTTTCCGGTGGTGCCGGGAACGAACTGGTCTATTGTAAAAATGATCATACCATCGGCGTCGGCAACTACGCCGCGCTCTGACCCTCGCTTCCCCCAAACACTGCCCTTGACGTAAATTCCTTGAGCGCCGTCGCGAATAACCAAAGCCATCCGTGGGAAGGCTAAACCGACGCTGGCAAGCGGCGCGCCGGCGTAAAGTTCTTCGTAAAAGCTGGGGTGATAATGCATCGCGTAGCCGATGAGCGCCGTCGGCCCGAGCGGGTTGCCGAAATAGAACGGGTCGGCATCGGTCGTCCGCTCGTAAGCAGGACACGCGAATTTGTCGTACGTCGCACGAATGTCTTCCAGATCCTTTTTTTCCTGAATGGTCTTCTTGCCGGCGATGTAGGGTGCAAGAAAGTCTTGCCAGACTCGGTCGCCATGGCCCGTTGGGAAGAATGGCGCGCCGGAGCCCTGTTGATGGATGACCACCGGCCATGCGCCTTTATAATCGCGTTCATAAAGCAGAAACGCCTGCCCGATTTGGCGAAGGCCCGAGAGACACTTGGTGCTATTCGCCTGTCGCTTCGCAGAAGAGAGCGCCGGCAGCAGAATGGCGATGAGCACCGCGATGATTCCGATCACCACCAGAAGCTCGACGAGCGTGAATCCGCGACGGCTGGACATGGACAGTTCCTCCGCAGGGTAAGATTACCACATGCAAAAGGCTTAGGATACGCAATTCAGCGGAATTACATAATTTGTATAACTTATCGAGAAGCAGCGAGCAGGTCAAGCAATAAACTGTCTAACAATGATCGTATCATTCTGCCCCCCGAAGCCGAAACTGTTGCTCATGACGGCGGAAACTGCGGCCTTGCGGGCGGCGTTGGGGATGTAGTCTAAATCGCACGCCGGATCGGGGTGCTGTAGATTCATGGTCGGGGGCAGCACCTGATCTCGAAGGGCCAGCACGCAGGTGATCAACTCCACCGCACCGGCGGCGGCGATGAGGTGGCCCATCATGCTCTTAATACTGCTCACCGGCACCCGTTTGGCATGCTCGCCGAACACCTGCTTGATGGCGGCGGTTTCGTTGCCGTCGTTTTCCTTCGTGCCGGTGCCGTGGGCGTTAATGTAGTGAATATCCTTGGGCGAAAGCTTCGCGTCGGCAAGCGCTTCGCGCATGGCGATGACGGCACCGGTGCCTTGCGGGTGTTGATCGGTGATGCGAAAGGCGTCGGCGGTCGAGCCGTAACCGACCACCTCGGCCAGGATCGGTGCGCCACGTTTTTGTGCGTGTTGTAGACTTTCTAAGATAACCATTCCCGCGCCCTCGCCCAGCACAAACCCGCCGCGCTGCGCATCGAAAGGGCGGCTGGCTTTGGGCGGATCATCGTTCGCTTGCGAAAGGGCAGTGAGGCGGTTGAAGCCCGTCACGCCGAACGGATGGATCATGGAGTGCGCGCCCCCGCCGATCATCACATCGGCATCGCCGCGCCGGATGATCATGGCCGCTTCGCCGATGGCCTGGGTGCTGGCGGCGCAGGCGGTCAGGCAGTTGAACGCGGGGCCGCGCGCGCCGGTGAGCAGCGCCAAATGCGACAGCGGCATGTTGGGCTCCTGCTCGTACTCGCGCACCGTGCTCATCCGCTCCATGGCGATCTGGGCCCATTTCACTGTGTCAATTTCGTTGGCGTCGGCGTTCCAGGCCGTCAGGCCGGCGGTGGTGTAGGCGTCGAGGTCAAGCTCCCCTTCACCCGCGCCCAGATAAATTCCCACGCGATCAAGATCGAGCGATTCGGCGTTTAGCCTGGCAGCCTTCCAAGCCTGCTGGCACGCCGCCAGCGCGAACTGTGTGTTTCGGCCGGCCATGCCGTGCGTAGCAAGATCGGTGATGTGTTCGGCCAGTTTGAATCCCTTTACTTCGGCGCTGATGGTGGTGGGGAACGTGCGCGCGTCGAAGATGCTGGTGCGCGCAATCCCGCTGTCGCCGGCGAGCAGGCGCGACCACACCGACTCGATGTCGTGGCCCATCGGGGTGATCCAGCCCATACCTGTGATGACGACGCGGTTCATGGCGGAGCCTCAAACCAAAATCAAGCCGACTTGAGGTAGGTCGTAAGAAGCTTTTCTACCTCTGGGAGCAAGTCAGTGGGAATTTCCAGCCAAGTTGTCGGCGCAACGCCGAATCGACGTTGTCGAACTACTCGATGACTCTTGTCTTTGAACAGATCATCCCCTTGCTTAGAATCGTAGTGGGCGATGATGCTTGCTACCTTCTTTGCGTTGAGGCCGGGAGGATAGATATTGGGGTCTTTTCGCTTCTTTTTCATCAGTTTTATCGCCGATTTCTGCGTTGATAAGCTCGCTTAGCAACACCGATTAGATCATACGCCGTTATCACGAAAATCAAATCCGAATTCGCGGTCTCACGATAGATAACCTTCAATATTCTGCCCGCAGTTGTTTCGCCTTGGGCTGCGAAACTGTCATCGATCCGTTGCAGTAGTTCCGTCGCGGTTTCAATAACTTCGATGGCTTCCGATTCGTTTACACTGTGTTTGTAGCAGTGTGGAAGAAGCGTTCGAGGATCGATGTAGAACTGATATCGCATAGCCCTTCCGCTGCTTCACGATATCGCAGTAAACACCAGCGCCGCGTTTTGCCCGCCGAGGGAATACACGCTGCTAACGGCGGTCTTTATTGCAGATTCGCGGGCGGTGATTGCCACGTTGAGTTTCGTACCGCCGGCGACTGCCGGTGTGTTCATCGCCGGTGGGATGATCGAATTCGCCACCGACATCACCGCCGCGCAGGCGTCGATGCCGCAGCCGGCGCCGAGCAAGCCAACTTGCGCTTTGATCGGCGAGAGAGCGATTTGAGACAGCGATTCGCCGAGCGCCTTCATTAACCCGTTGAGCTCAGCACGGTCGTCGCGGGCAATGCCGGTACCGTGGGGGATGAGAAGGTCAACATCTTTCGGCGTCAGCTTCGCATCTTTAAGTGCGTTCTCAATCGCTTTGCCATAACTGTGGCCGGTCGGCTGCGGTTCGGTGATCCTGTGCGTGTCTTGCGATGCCGCAAAACCAACCAGTTCGGCGTAAATTTTCGCACCGCGCTTTTTCGCCGACTCGTATTCTTCAAGGATGAGCAACCCACCGCCTTCGCCAAAGACCGTGCCGGCGGCGGTGGTGTCGAACGGTCGGAGTGCTTCGGCGGGCCGATCGTTGGCGGACTCGTTCATGCGTTTGAGCAGTTGCTGGCGAACGAGGCCCATCGGGTTCACGCGGCTCTCGGCGCCGCCGCAAATCGCCAGGTCGGCCTTGCCGCGTTGAATGGTTCGGAACGCTTCGCCGATCGCCAGGTGGCTGCTGGCGGCGTCGCAGGTGATGGTGTTGCTCGGGCCCATCAGTCCGTGAATGATCGTGACGTGGCACGCCAGCATGTTGGGCAGGTACTTCAGAAGCCACAGCGGCGTGAGCTGCTGCATTCCTTCGCGGCCCCATTTTTCCAAGTTGAGTTTGTTGGGATCGGCATCATCCCGGGCCGATGTCATCGCGCTGGTCAGCTCGTTTAGTTCACATGAAATCAACCCCGCGCCGATGTTGCATCCGAAGCGCGTCACATCAAATGAGGGTTTCTCGGCGTGTGCCTGGGATTGCAGCCCGGCGCTTTTGAACGCATCGTCGGCGGCGATCACCGCCAGCTCGATGTCGCGGGCCATCACCTTCGTGGCTTTGCGGTAGCTCTTGGGGACGAAATCGCCGATTTTGTAAGCCGGCACTTCGCCGGCGATCTGGCACGGAAAGCCCGACGCATCGAACGCGCTGATCTTGCGAATCCCCACTTGCCCGGCGAGCAGGTTGGTCCAGAACGTGTCTGAGCCGATCCCGATCGGGCTGACCACGCCGACGCCGGTGACGACCACTCTGCGCACGCTAAAGCCTCACGTTGGTATCAATGCCGAACACGCGAAGCAGTTCGGTGAAGTGTTCGGTGAAGACGAAGTTGTGTTCGGGGAACTCCATGCCGGCCATGTTCTTGTCGATGTGGCTGAACATCAACTCAATCTCGGCGACGAGTTCGACGGGCATGCCCGCCTCGGCCGGTCGGACGCTCACGGTTCCGCTGATGCTCGCGCCGGCCTCGTTCAGTTGCTCGACGTTGGCGGTGTACACGATGGTTTCGCCGGGGCGGACGAGCCGATGGAACGTCGCGCGGTTGATCTTTGCGAGAATCACTTTCTCACAAAACCCGCGCGCTTCACCCACGAGCATACCGGCGGTCTGGGCCATACCTTCGATGATCAGGCTGTGCGGCACCATTGGGAAGTCCGGATACAGATCGTGCATGTGATCTTCCGCCAACGAAACCGCTTTGACGGCGGAAGCCGACTGTTTCGGAGTGAATTCCACGAACTTGTCGATCCAGTACCAACGCATCGGTAGCTGATAGCGGTTAGCAGATAGCAGATAGCGAATTGAAGAAGAACTCTTCCACCGGCTATGGGTAATCCGCTATCGGCTCATTTCAGCTTCCCTTCAACATAGTTCACGATCGCGTTGACCGTGAAGAGTTTGCTCATGTGATCGAGCTGCGGGTCTTTTTCAAATTCTGAAAAGTCGGAGTGAGGCATCTTTTGCTTCAGGATCGAGATGGCTTCGGGCGTGACCATTCCGTCTTTGATGAAGTTGGGATCGTTCGCGACGTTGTCGGGAAGCAGTTCCCCACGCGGGATCTTGATGCCGAAAGCTTTCTCCAGCCGGAACATGATATCCAGGAAGTCGATCGATTCGGCGCCCAGGTCGTCCCGAATGACGGCGCCGGCGGTTACTTCTTCGTCGTCAACGCCCAGCGCGTCGACCAAAACCGCCGACACCTTCTGGAAAATTTCGTCGCGAGACATGGCCATCGGTCAATCCTCTTCAAGAAGCCGGCGTCCTGCCAGCCCGGAAAACGTTGCGCTTCACACCCCGCACTTCTGGCCCTAAATATTCCCCTAAGTGCTCCCCTAAATGTTCACCGTAACGTTTTGCAGAATCTCAAACCGTTCGCGGGTGTGCTTCAGCATCTTGTGATCAAAACGAACCAGCGCCGGATTCTTCTCGGCGAGGTTGAAATACGCCAATTCCAGCCGGGCCGATACCGCCTGAGCTGCGCCCACGGTGCCCGAAGCGCGGAACATCGCGCCAACTTCGGTATCCTTCATAAACTCAACGTCGATCCGAAGCCAATCGCCCGGAGCGACGAATCGACCATACTTCACATGGCGTGCTTCTTTAAGGACGACCGTCGACTTCGAAAACTGCCGCCGACGGTGCAACAGCCAGCCGGCGGCCTGCGTCATCGCTTCCAGCATCATCACGCCCGGCAGCACCGCAAAAGTGGGAAAGTGATCGGCCAAATATTCCTCAGCCAGGCTCACCTGTTTCACCGCGATGATGCGGTCGTCGGTCAGTTGCTCGATTTTGTCGACTAAGTTGAACTTCAAGACGATGCCCTAAGCCGATGCCTTGACCGGCGACGGAAAAGCCGTCGGTTCGTACGCTGTTTGAGCGGGCATCCTAAGAGTGGCCGCGAACATTGCAAGTGGTTAGGCTTTCTGCAATTGGGAGACTCAATATGCCCTTGAAGTTCGCGGGTTTGACCTGCCTCGTATTAATGACGCTTTTCGCGGCGGCGGCGCGATCGGCGGAAGTGACGATTCGATTTGCCGTGACTGTTCCTCGGGGCACGCCGGAAGACGCGCAGGTGTTCCTCTCCGGAAACCTGCTCGAATTGGGCGCGTGGCAAGCCGCGGGCAAGCCGTTGGCGCGCGCAGACGACGGCCGATATACGCTCGATGTCGCCGTCCCGAAAGATTCGCGGCTCGAATACAAGTTCACGCTCGGCGCATGGGAATCGGTCGAGAAAACAGCAACCGGCGGCGACGTGCCCAATCGCACCGCCGTCGCTGACCGCGATCAGATGATCGCCGTTACCGTCGCGAGCTGGGCTGATGGCGCCGCCGCGCCGCCCAAAGAAAAGAAGCACACACTTACCGGCAACATCCGTTCGCTGGACGACTTCGAAAGTAAGATTCTCGACAACCGCCGACCGGTGTGGGTCTATCTGCCTCCGGGGTATGACAAGTCCGAAGGCCGCCGTTATCCGGTGCTCTATATGCACGACGGCCAGAACTGCTTCGACGACGCCACAAGCTTTGCCGGCGAATGGAAGGCCGACGAGACCGCCGAGGCGCTGATCAGCGCCGGCAAGGTCGAACCAATCATCATCGTCGCCGTCGCCAACGCCGGCACGCAGCGGATGAACGAATACACGCCGATGATTGATCTGCGTCTCGGCGAAGGCGGCAACGGCGACAAGTATGCGCGATTCCTCATGACCGAGCTCAAGCCGTTCATCGACAAAACCTATCGCACCATGCCCGACCGCGATCACACCGCCGTGTGCGGGTCGTCGCTGGGCGGGTTGATTTCAATTCACATCGCGCGCACTTATCCAGATCTGGTGGGCCTGTGCGGCGCGGTGTCGCCGTCGCTGTGGTGGGCGAACAACACGACCGTGGTGACCACCGAGCACGATCCGGCTTGGACCGCCAACTGCCGCATCTGGCTCGACATGGGCACCGCCGAAGGGGCAAGGCTCGGCACCGCCGAAGATTTGAATATCAAAGCCGCCCGCGACTTCGCCGCCGCTTTGCAGCACGCCGGTCGGTCGGTTGATCATGATTACAAATATCTGGAGGTCGAAGGCGCCGGCCACAACGAACCGGCTTGGGCGGATCGGTTTGATGACATCCTGCTGTTCCTTTTTCCCAAGAACCCCAACGACTGACGACTGTGCCACGTGGCACAATTCTCGCCCGAGCGCGACGCCCACAAAGGCTTTCAACGCAATTGTGCCACGTGGCACAATGCTCGCCCGAGCACCACCCCACGACGGCCTCCCATGCAATTGTGCCACGCGGCACAATTGTAAATAATCAACGTAAACGCCTTTTCTATATAAACTTACAATCGCTCCAAAAAATCATCAACCCTAACATCCCTGCCCCACCTCTCTTTAATATGGGGCATCTGGGACAACTGGAGAAACATCGATGGGCCTGCTGGCGTCTACAGGGGACACAGCATCGGGTGAAGATCTCTTGACTCTTTTCTGTTATTAGTTATCACTAACTAACATGATGGCGTTCGCGATTGTAAATGTGCCCGACCCGCACAACTGGCTCGTCGGAGGGTGTCTGATCCTGGTCGCGCTGGGCAGTGCCGCCTTGTTCGATGTAAACTACGAACCCACCGGCATGACCGCCGATGAACTTCGCAAGGGGATGCGCTGGCTGACCCGCGGAACTGTACAACGACCAGGCGACCGACGCGTGGCAGCGAAAACTCTTCGAGCAAGCGCGGGCGCGGCGGCGGGAAGTTACAGTTTCTACTTGACGGCGATTCGCAAATATGCGAACATTCGATCATGCCGCAGACGCGGGTCGTCTTATTCCGGGAGGTTGACGGGCCGTGCCCGTTTCTGAATTGGCTTGAGCAACTCCCCGACAAAGCCCACGACAAGTGTCTGGCCCGGCTCATTCGTCTTCGCGCGCTCGGCCATGAGCTGCGTCGGCCTGAGGCAGACTTGCTCCGCGACGGAATATACGAACTGAGAATCGGGCTGGCGGGGATTCACTATCGCATTCTTTATTTCTTTCACGGCCATAACGCGGCTGTCGTGTCTCACGGCTTGACGAAAAGAGACCGTGTTCCGCCGGCCGAAATTGATCGAGCTATTCGTCGCATGCAGCAGTACCTTGCCAATCCGGCGGCGCATACTTTGGAGTTGTCCCATGAGTAGTAACCAACAGAAACGCACAACAACCGACGCAGTCGAGATTATCTACAGCCGACACTACGCCGGGCGTCCGGAACGAATCGCGGCGTTGCGGGAGGCCATGGTCAACGACGACATCGCCCGCAAAATCTATCGTCTCCGCACCGAAGCCGGCCTGACTCAGCGGCAACTGGCCAAGCTCGTCGGCACCACCGCGTCGGTGATCTGCCGTCTTGAAGACGCCGACTACGAAGGCCATTCGCTGGCGATGCTCAACCGCATCGCCGAGGCAGTCAACAAGCGCGTGGTGATCAACTTTGTCCCGCTGAAGCGAACCAAGAAGTCGGCCTAGGCGGCGATAGGTCGCTCAGGTTTCCATGTCCGCCGGCTGCGCCACCGGCAGCGAACGTCGCGCCGCCAGTACCTGATCGGCCAGAAACAGCAGCACCGCCAGCCAGATGAACGCAAACGTCACCTGCCGGCTACGGTCGAATGCTTCGCCGAAGTAGAGGACGGCGATGAGCAGTTGAATCGTGGGTGAAAAGTATTGAAGGAAGCCGATCGTCGTTAGCTTTAGCCTGCGCGCTGCGTACGCAAACAGCAGCAGCGGCGTTGCGGTGATGATGCCCGATAGCGCCACCAACAAATGCGTCGACTCGTCGATCTTCGGTGCCGTACCCTGTTGAATGTTCCACCCGATGAACGCAAGGGTCAGTGGAGCGAGCAGGGCGGTTTCAACCATTAGCCCCGCCAGCGGGCCGGCGCGCATGGTTTTTCGCAGCAGACCGTAGAAGCCAAAACTGAACGCCAACCCCAGCGAAATCCACGGTAGTTTGCCGATGGCGTACGTTTGATAGCATACGCCGAGGGCGGCGAGGATGACGGCAGCAACCTGTAACTTGCGCAGCCGCTCGCCTAACAACAGCACGCCGATCAGCACGTTCACCAGCGGGTTCATAAAGTAGCCCAGGCTTGCGTAGGAGAGCTGTCGCGTTTCGACCGAGTAGATATAAATCCACCAGTTGGCGGCGATGGCGATCGTGCTGCCCATGAGCGCAAGGATCGATTTCCCGCTGCTCAAGCACGCCGCCACCTCCGGCCACTGTCGCAGCACGGTCAGCAGAATTGCGATGAATGCAGTCGACCAGGTGATGCGGTACGCCAGAAGGTGCATCGCATCCACGCCGCGGTCGTTCAGATGGCGAAAGTAGATCGCGACGAAGCCCCAGATGAGGTAGCACGAAAGCCCCGCGGCGAACGCCGAGCGCGTATTGGCCGCCGTTGCTGAAAGGGGCAGGGGAGGCGGGGCATAGTCCAGAACGCGTGCGTCGGCCACGAATGTGAGCATAGGGGTTGGCACCGGAGTCTGTCCATGCCGCTTGCGGGCGGGTCCAACGCAACTTCGATACAATCGAGCAGATGCCCGAACCGTTTGATTCGACCACCGATCTGCCGACTCGCCCGCGGCGATTGCGCCTTCAACCGCAACTGCGCGAGATGCTTCAACGCGTGCATGTGCGCAAGAGCGATCTGGTTCTGCCGCTGTTCGTACGGGAAGGCGCCGGCGTAAAGATCGAAGTGCCTTCGATGCCCGGCGTTTACCAGATGTCGGTCGATGTGGCGGCGGGGCGGTTGGCTGAACTGGCTTCGATGGGGCTCAAGGCGTTCATCGTATTTGGTGTGATCGATCGAGCAAAGAAAGACGACGTCGGTTCGGCCGCGCTCGATCCGGATAACGTCGTCTGCCAACTCTTGAGGCGAGTTCGCGATCAGAAATTGCCGTTGGCGGCCGTGACCGATCTGTGTCTTTGCGAATACACCAGTCACGGCCACTGCGGCGCTCTGACGGCGGACCAGAGCACGGTGGACAATGATCCGACGCTCAATCTGCTGGCTCAACAAGCCATCCATCACGCGCGGGCCGGCGCGGATGTGATTGCGCCGAGTGGCATGATGGACGGCGCGGTTCGCGCGATTCGCCGCGCGCTCGATCATGCACAGTTTACCAACACCGCCATCCTGTCGTACGCGGTCAAATATGCCAGCGGGTTCTACGGTCCCTTCCGCGACGCCGCCGATTCTGCCCCGGCATTCGGCGACCGCCACAGCTACCAGATGGACCCAGCCCGCGGCGTGGAAGAGGCGATCCTTGAAACGCGCTTAGACATTGAGCAGGGCGCCGACATGGTGATGGTCAAACCCGCTATGCCCTACCTCGACGTGTTGGCGGCCGTGCGCAAGTCAGTGGATGTTCCGGTGGCGGCCTATCAGGTGAGCGGCGAATACGCGATGCTCGAAGCCGCCATCGGCAACGGATGGTTGGATCGGGAGCGGGTGGTCATGGAATCATTACAGGCGATCAAGCGCGCGGGCGCGGATTTGATTTTGACTTATTATGCGGACCGATTCCTGAAAGTGATTTGAGCATCCAGCGCCCGCGAGCTGTCGATCTTTGCGAACTTCATGTTGCCACTCCATGGGATCACCGAACGATTTGAGGCCGCCATGTGAGGCGATTTCGTCCAGCAAATCGGCCAGCCGCTTGCGACGCTCGGCGGTATCCGTGGCGCTGGGCACCACCCTGACTTCAACCTCATGCGGCTCGCCGTCCGGCGGACCAGCGCCAATCCATCGAATCCGGCTGCCTTCGAGAATGCCACGGAATGCCGATTTCATAACTTCCCTATCATAACAAATAACCCATCGATTGGCGCATAAGATCTAATACTACAGTAGCGCATCGTATTTTCGTCTCGCGTAGTGGCATCGCTTTGCGATGGCCTGGTGTTCGCGTCGCCAGGTAGACCACAGCATGGTTCGTTCATCGCGGTGCAGGCGGGGCCAGACGATCTGGATCAGGAGTCGCCGCACCTCGGGTTCGGTCAGCGGGATCAACTCTTTC
>Ga0163148_10001085_pt1 | contig 36332 bp, 33 predicted proteins | sample OliLakLV19MP7P2_FD_148606 | JGI IMG/M metagenome (GOLD analysis project Ga0163148, IMG submission 148606) | Freshwater microbial mat bacterial communities from Lake Vanda, McMurdo Dry Valleys, Antarctica- Oligotrophic Lake LV.19.MP7.P2 | ecosystem: Environmental > Aquatic > Freshwater > Lake >... | reverse complement strand
ATAAGGAGGAAGCTGAGAAGGAATTGCAGCTAGAAGCCGCGGCCGCCAACGATGACTCGGAATCCGCCAACGATGACTCGGAATCAGAATCGGACGAATCGCTTATTGTGGAGCAGCCTAAAAACGCATTGATTGGCTTTGGAAATGAAGTCGATGTCGGAGGAAAGCAGGTAGGACAACTAAAGAATCCTGTGGAGCTTCCTAAAACCGCATCGATTGTCATTGCAAAGGATGTCGATGTCAGAGGAAAGCAGGTAGGACAATTAACGAGTCCTTTGGAGCAGCCTACAAACGCATTCATTTGCCTTGGAAAGGAGGTCGATATCAGAGAAAACCAGGAAGGACAATTAACATTTTCGATCTGACTCACATGCATGCCATGCCAATGGCATAGAGAAAGTCAACATGACGTATATGCGTTGACCTGAACGGTGGGTGGTTGTCATACTGGACAATCCAATCAGGTGCCCGATCATAGAAACGAATCATACATATAAATCAATTCACCAAAAAAAGCCTGACTACAAATATTTGCTTTAAGAAAGACATGCCTTTGAGTACTAATTATCTAAAACCTATAACAACGTACGCCCTCTTGGGTTATCATGGATGCTCTGCTGAACTTTGTGTCTGGACTGACCGAGACATTCGTTGGCTCCAAAAGGAGCTGTTTAATGATGCTGCATCCGTGTCAGTGTTCCATTAACTGCCAAAATCGTGCTAGCCAGGCCTCACCACGACACATGACCACCTCCTGCCGCGTCCAACAGCAAGTGATGGACGCTTTCTGTCCATGCAGCTCCACAAAGAAGACATCTGCCATGGCTGCAAACGCAATTCTGTAGGGTGTCACAGCTGCAGCTTGCCAACAAGACGTCACTGACAAGATGGCATCAGCGGCAGAAACAACGTAACTTCGAATACCCCCTTACAAGGTACAACTACTTAAATAGTAGCTAGTTAAGTGCTATCTTGCTACTAGACTAGCTACTAGTAGTAGCTACTACTAGTTAGTAATCGAGCACAGAGGAAGGTTTCCCCTTTGAAGCCAATCTCAGAGCATCTGTGCGTCGCATTCCTTGCGTGACTGACAACGCAGTCCCGCCAAGCTGTGTCTAACGATGTCATGAGTTTTGTCATTGGTCGGCTTCTCCTAACCCGGTTTTTAAGTGCAAGGGCGGGAGAATGCGTTCGAAAAGGGACAGCATGAAGACATTTGAATGCATGATATGTATCGATACCCTACTAGCTAGCTAGTAGTAGACTACTGTAACGTACTAGTACTCTGTTGGTACGGGTTGTTGTTGCATTCAGCCAACTTAGTAGTTTAACCTCTTGAACTTCGTATGCATCCGAACCTCTACTTTAACCAACATGTATACAAATAGCATCAATAGGTCGGGGGGGAGCAACAAAAGTCAAGAAAGTTTGCGATTTATCGGAAAACTGGATGACCATACCGAGTTGTTTGCGACCATGGACAATCCTCACGATATTAGTAGTGATGATCAGTACAAGTACAATCAATATGACATTCCCAATCTGGAAAGTTCCCGTGAAAGTCAAGAAACAGATGTTGACGACCCACTACTGCATGAAATTGAGGATGATGCCTGGTATCAACAATGCGGTCGAAATTGTGGTCGATTCAAGTGCGAGCATTGTGGCGTTAGTTGCAAATTAGGAAGCTCGTATGAGTTGGGCGATCACATTGGTACCAAAACATGCGAACACTGCGAGGATGCCGTCTTTCATGAAGGGTGTCTCGACGAGCACTTGCAGATATGCCGTAACAAGTACAAGTCGCCAGCAGAACGAAACTTATCACGAGCCGAACAGCTATTGCGGAGTAACGAAAGTACCAAGGCCGAGTTGTTACGAGCGTCACAATTGACGTCAGAATTGACACGCACCGAGGCAGAATTTTCGTACCTGGAAGAAAAGCTCCAAAGCCTCAAAGACAAAGTCAACAGTGTTTCTACTCCCCGAGCCAAAGAAGCCAAAAAAGAAGGGAACTGGGAAGCTGCCAACGGCGCTAAAACACCGGGCAAAACTCCACCGCAACCAACAAGCAGCAGGACTCCCTCCACGCAAAAAAAGGCCGTCAGTTTTGTGGGCCAACTCTGTGGCATTGAGGACGACGAGCTACTCGCTCAAGATCCATACACACAGAGAGACAAGAGTCCCCAACCAAACTATCAAGAGAGAACGCCACAGCAGCAAGCTTACATCCAGGGGCAACCAAAGTTTGCGACAGAGCCACGCCATGGCCTTGGTAGTAGGCAATATGCCACCCAGGAGCAGGGGGCCCAAAAGTTTGCTACGGAACCACGCCATGGCCATGGTAGAGACAATGGGGTTGGAACTGCTCCTAGTGGCAAGAGTCCTGAACAGGAGGGAAACCGTATTACGCCACAAGCGTTCCAGGGGCAGCCACAGTTTGCTACAGAACCGCGACATGGACTTTGTAGAAACTATGACTTTGGAGATCCTAGAGGCACAAGTCCAAAGCAGGAGGGAAACGATACCACGCCACAGCAAGCTTTCCAGGGGCAACAACCGTTTGCTACAGAGCCACGACATGGCCTTGGTAGAAACTATGGCTTTAGCGACAAGAGTCCCACACATGAGGAAAACGATACAACCACGCCCCGAGATTTCCAGGGGCAACCACAGCTTGCTACGGAACCACAACATGGGCATGGTAGAAGCTATGACGTTGACAATCCTAGCGCTAGCGGCAAAGGTGCGGAACAGGAGAGACACAAGACTACCCCACCAGCTTTTAAGGGGCAACATTTTGCGACCGAGCCACGACATGGGGGGCAACATACTACACGATATGACACGACGCCGCAACCTTACTTCAATGGGCAAAAGTTTGCCACGGAGCCACGCCATGCCTTTGGAAAAGAAAATGGTCACGGTCCCAATGAAATATCCATAGACTCCATCGACGACTCCATCGTCGGAAATTATCAGCCTAGTTGGTCCGTAGAGAAGCTAAGGGAAGCAGCGGCCAAGAAGACGCCACAGCCGAAACTTGTTCCCACGCCATTTTCGGTTCCAAAAGTCTGCCTTCAGCCCGTACGACAAGAGCAACGGCAACCACCGCTGCACCCACCAGGAGGAGAACAGGTACATACCGTTGAAAGACAAGAAAAGGAACCGCCCAAGGGATATCCTTTCCATTCCGTACATCCTAGTGGAACAAGAAACGTTTCAGCATCCAACGTCAGCAGTCAGACAGTGCCACTAGAGGATACCCATGTCCAGCCAAAGTCTGGAGAAGCGTACATGGCGGTGTCCCTGAGTCCAACATCTGGAATGAGCAAGGGAAACAACAACAGCAGCAGCAATAAAGAGAACAACAGCAACACCATTCATCTACAAGAACAGAAACGGAATGGCCCACAGGATATCTTTCCAAACTTTGCGTCCAATATGGCCGCACCCGACAGTCCCGCCCTCAGTGTTGCCATGAGTGATATAACTTGTGCATCCACTCTACTACTACGACGACGAGATGCCGAGTATCATCGTCTGCTGGACAGAGCCAAGATACTCAGGGAGCATGTCAGGTTCTTATTTGAAATCAAAGAAGAACATGACATGGACTCGATCCAGTACTACAAAAACGCTCGTGACGATTACCTGAGGGCCCATGATGAGTTGGTGGCGTATCTTTCTGCAGCGCCCGGGGCGAAGTAAAGAATTGACATCCGCAGAATCGGCAAAACAAAAGCAGCAGCAGCGTTGAAGCTGAAGGAATCGAAGCCTCTGAAGGCCGGCTAAATAGGAAATGGGGTGTGGACAGGCTGCCAGGGCAAGGGTAACCTAGTGAGGAGAAGTAAAACACCTATGACATTATTGGGTGAGCCATTAGAGTGCCCTATATGTATATATCTATGTTACAAACAATATGTGAATCAGGAAAGAGATCTATTCTTCTATTCTGTCTTTTTACCAATAGTAGACAGGTTATACCGGGACACAATGTTGCCTCAAACTTGTATTTCCAATAGGCTGCTCACTCAGAGCATGTATCTGCTTGCTCCATACGACTAGTTTCCTATTAAGGTACATAATTGCGATCAACGGGTCCATGCCCAGATCCAGGGGGCTTTGCCTGGAGCCGGTTCGTAGCAGTACTAGCTAGAAGCAAATGACATCACTTCGACCGGGTGCGTTGGGGCGTGGTTGGCTAAAGATGAGGGTCACAACAAACGGCGACTATGACCTCCGTCTTCAGACATTGCTTTTTGTCGTCGCCACCAGAGGTAGTACGTACAAAATAGATATGTACTATTTCAAGTAGGCTAGCTAGCTAGTAGAGTCTTACAAACACAATGATCAGTTACGGTGAGGGATATGAAAATCCTACTATGACCCCCCAACTGGACTGGCAACTACTCTAGTCTACTCCGAGTAGTACGGTACTCGAGTACTGGTACGAGTACTATGCGTACAGTGTACTATTGATGCAATACTACTCGCTAGTAGCTACTATTAGCTAGTAGCTAGTAAGTATCTACTACTGTACTACTAACTAGAAGAAGCTAGATATCTAGCTACTACTGTAGCTAGCTAGCCATAATATCAATGGTCATTCACAGTAGTAGCGCACAGGTATCTTACATGAACGTATCAACCAATGACCCTACTACGTCGTACTACTAGCTAGACTAATGGTACCAGGTAGAGAGTACAGTGCCAGCAGTCACTGTTTTGCCAGTTAGTTGACTTTACCCACCACAACGTAACAACTTACTTGCTTAAGAACGTCTGCAAATAGTCTACATCCGAGAAATCTGAAAATGCTGTGGTCATAACTACTCAGCCACTTGTTATTTCCTACTGCCACAAACAGGCTCCACTCGTCATCGCCTGTGGTCATTTCCGTCTCAGCCATTCTGTTATAAAAGCCACGCCACGGATATTTCTGCCAAATATCAAAAGCACACGGCTGCCAAGCCATCCTTCCGACGATGGCTGCCAAGACAATGGCCAAGACCGTCGTCAAAAAGAGCATGGGCAAAGACCGATTGCTCGCCCAGGACAACAAGTCTTTCTTCTGGACCTCGTCGACCCAGAACGTCGGCAAGTTGGCGGCAAGTACTGCGAGAATTCCAAATATGGACAATCCCATCATGTTCCCCGATCCACAACAACAACAATGTAGGAGTGACAAGGCACCCAAAACGAGAAGCTCTGATTTTACCATGTTTTTTTTTAGATCGCCGCCGTTGTGGCTGCGACTTCTACATCAGTGGTTAGTATTGCAGCTGTTGGGGATGAGTAGTGGGGTGTACGCACAGCAACAACAAAACGAAACCGTACAGGTACAACCACCACAACAGCAGCAGCAGCAACAACAGAACTACAAATGTTTTGAAAGCAGAGAGGATCTCAAATATGCCATTCTCGGTGATTTTCGAAATCCCAATTCGCGTCTATCCCAAGAATATGGTTATCCCATTGGTACTTGGTGTGTGGATCGTGTGACGGATTTTAGTGGTGATCCAATGGAAGATGGATATTTGTTTGACGAGGATCCGAATTTCAATGAACCATTGGATGGATGGAATACCAGTTCGGTTACAGATATGAGTGGCATGTTTTATGGACTCCACAGCTTTAACCAGCCCCTATTTTTTGATACTTCCAAGGTCCAAAACATGAATCTCATGTTTTACAAAGCTTCTAGTTTCAACCAACCATTGTCAAACTTTGATACCTCGAGTGTGACTATGATGGCAAGCATGTTTTACAAGGCTTCCAGCTTTAATCAGCCACTGGACTCGTTTGATACCTCAAAAGTCAAAAGTATGATTGGCATGTTCAACGAAGCATCTGCTTTCAATCAGCCTTTGGACTCGTTTGACACGTCTAAGGTCGAAAGCATGGTCGCCATGTTTGAGGCAGCCTCTAGTTTCAATCAGCCCCTATCTTTGAATGCATCCAATCTCAAGGACATGGAAGATATGTTTAAAGGAGCCTCCAGTTTCAATGAGCCACTTACTTTGTATGATTCCTCCCGTGTTACCAACATGTTTGGCATGTTTGATGGCGCTTCCAGTTTCAACCAACCCCTGTCATCCTTTGACACGTCGAGTGTGACAGGCATGTCCAATATGTTTATGAATGCCGCCAGCTTTGACCAACCGCTAGACTCGTTTGATATCTCAAGCGTTACCATCATGTTGAATATGTTTCATGGAGCCTCAAGTTTTCGCCAATCGCTCTGTCCCTTGTTCCTGGACCACTCCGGATCTGTTATCACAATTGACATGTTCCAAAAGACCAGCTGCCCAGTGAAAGACAACCCATCCTTGAGTGTCCCTCTGCACAAAACATCCTTTTGCCAACCCTGCCAATCGCTTTGCTATGATCAAAACTATACGTGTAGTGCTGGATCATCTATCTGGTCTCTTGGAACCTTGATGGTTCTAGCCGTTTCTACTTGTGTGTCCATATATTTTTGGGGGGCTTAAAAAAATGTAAGCATTAATTCTTTTGTAGTTCTTTTTGTGTATCATCCACCCAGAGCACTTGCAGTGTCACAAGGCCAGAATAACAGCAACAGTGACAATGCACCTGTGCGTGTAGCAAATATGATACTCAAGCAACTAGCTATTGGGAGCATGTTGCTACTATTTGACTAACACATTTTGGCATTAGCTTGCTACAGATCATGCTAAGACAGTGGTTGGAAGAAAGAAAGATAAGGCTCTTGAATGGTGGGAGGTGCAGTGTGATTTGTGGCAGGGGATTCATCTAAAGTGTGCTTGATTGGTCTTTTTGGCATGATTAGCACAACACATTTAGTGCGCAACAACAAACATTTAGCTACTGACACAATCTGCGTGCCCATCAGTGGCATGCATGAGAAGCAACTGAGGGGACAAGGTCCATGCTCAGGCTGCAACACTGGCACAAACAGCGATGGTTGCATGGGCACTGCCAAAGCTTGCTGTGCCAATAATTTTTGGATTCGATGGTGGACAAGTGGTGATGCTGACTCTGTTTTCAAAACAAGGAACAGATGTCAACTTGTTAACATTTAGAATTGTCTTTGGACCAAAACAATTTGTTTCAATCTTCATCAAAAATCATCTTAAGAACTGATCAATGAGATTCATTTCTTCTCTTGGCAGTGCACATTGATTACCCATTGGGGACGCAGCCTGGACTCAGCTCTTGCAAGGTTGTGCAGCCACAGCTGATCCGGAAGGATTAACTGGAGCCCACAAGAAATGGAGTGGACATGTTGGCATGCTGATGTGGTTCACAGTTGCTTCAATAACATCATTGCAATGCATTCTGGCATTGGTTCTAAAAACAAAGATTGCTGTGACATCTCATGTTGTTGTTTTGTCTGTTGCTCTTTTTGCTGGATTTGCATGTCAACAAAATGTGGTGTGTTTCATTGCATGGCACTTGTTTTGCTATGCTGGTCCACAAGTCATCTTTTATAAAACCTCACTAAAGTTTTTGCTTCTAAACTTTGTTCTGGAAGTGTTGTCAGCATTCCATGAGGAGCATGTGGGCACTTGTGTGCATCTTGAAGAATGAGCGAGTCATCACCATGGAAGAATCCACTATTAGAAAGATTCAACAACAACAGCTACTGTAGCAGCATCACAGCGCTTACAATTTCTATTAAACTGATCTGTTTCAACCAACAAATGGATCTCTTGCATGTCTCACAAACACAGTGAACGACATTTGTTTTTTTGTTTTTCACGGACAATGGGTTGCATCACATTTTAGAATTCTCCTGTCTTTACCCATAAGCCTAAAGTTGTTGATCATCATGTTGCACATAGTTTTTGATTGCAAAGCTTTGCTTTCTTTATGAGATTGGCGTATTGCACTTTGGGGTGTCACACTGTGATGCTCTCAGCTGTGGTAACAAACATCGTTAGTTGGGTTATGAGTTCTTTGGATCAATGTGCGTCCCAAGCGCTGAAGTACATGCAGGAAGATCTACCCGGCTAGCATTTCGACGCACCATTTCCACAAACAACAACAACAGCAACAACAAGATTGACACACACACCCATTTGATTAAGCTATTTTCTATGCCCTTGCTGCACTTCTAGACTAGTAGCAGTAGCCCTGAAAGAAAGGGACAACCAACGAAGGCGAGAGAACGTCAAAGACGCTAACCATTCTCTGCTGCTCAACTGTCCGATCGCAACGACGACAAACAAAATAGGACCATTATAGGCGACAATACTACTGTATCATCATGCCGCCATCCACCACTGTATCACCGGCGTCATCCCCTAGTAGTGTGGAAGAACGGCAAATCCGTTTGGAACGCGACAGTGACAATAAAGTCTTTATCATTACCTTTACAGGATCTCCCCATAAAGCCAATGTCTTTACGCTTCCCCTTTTGCAACGTTTAGATCAATTGTTGGATCAAGTCGAAGCCAATTTGCCACGCGCTCTCATCTTGAGGGGTACAGGATCGTTTTTCAGCGCTGGATTTGATTTGCAGGCCTTGACGGGAAAGTCTCATAATAAATCCAAAAATTCTTCATCGGAAACAACAATACCACAAAACAAACCCCCCACAACCCCAATGGACAAGACCCCAGTGGGACAAGATTTGGTGAATTATAGTTGGACCGTTTTGGCTCGCTTATTGATATTTCCAGCACCCACATTGGCCGTCTTTAATGGGCATGCTTTTGGATTGGGACTATTTATTGGTTTGGCCTGTGATCATCGCATCATGTTGCAACCACAAAACACAACTACAGATAAAAACAGCGACAAAAAGAAGAAGAGTGGTGGTTATTTGTGCCTTCCGGAAATCACCATTGGATTGCCCTTGGGATCGGGATTTGCGGCACTGGCCAAATGCAAAATGACTCCACAGACGCTGCGAACATCGGCCTTGACGGGCAAGCAATGGACCGCCCAAGAAGCATTACAAGCAGGGATCGTGGATGCGGTTGTTTCGGCCCCCACGAATGATAACGCACTTCCAAAGGCAGTACTGGATATGGCACAACAACTCGTCTCCACTTCCGAAAAGGGCAATTTAAGCAAAATCAAAATGGAACTCTATCACGAGACTCATGCCGTTCTAACCTCCCCCAGCAGCCGCAGAGCCAAGCTGTAAAGGAAGTCACCCATAACTCACCTAAATTTGTATATATCTTTGCCACTATCTAGCTAACTACGGTTGACGTGGGGCCTTGCGTCGCTCGTCTTCATTGATTATTACAGTACTAGCTAGTATTCAGTTTTACAGTAGGACTACGTTAGATTCAAGTATGTATAGATTACAGTTTCATTCTTAGGATTACACATATTTAAAGTTTACATTAATTTTCTTCGACTACCAGTCAAAAAGAAACTGGCAAGACTGGGCGAATCGGTGGGTTCTGCAGATGCCATGTTGCCTTGGAGTTTGCATCGCTTGGTCATACGAACCACTTCGGCCATGGTTTCGTGGGTCGAATGAAAGGACGAGGAGCGCTTTTCGCCACTGCATTTGCCGCTAATGTTTTGAATATTGCCATGAACATCGAGAACATAGGTGGACACGCCATGATGGCTCGTGTCCTTGTGAAAGACGACGGGAAGAGGACAGATCGTGGGTGTGGGCGTGTCCACAACTTTCTCATCCTCATCTTGACTTGGACTGTTGGACAAGAGATTGGGATTGGCCGAGAGCAAGTAAAAGGAAGCGCTCATATCCGAACGAACACGAAACAAGGCTTCGATCCATTGATCTCGATTCTTCTTGGAAGTTTTGGTTTCCTCTTGTAACATGCCCAAATTCTTGCGACCGGCAGCATTCAAGCCCAAATACAATCGTACTTGATCCCAAAAGCTCGAGTCGGAAGATGGCACGTAAAGGTATTCCAAAGAATCATTTTGGGTCTTTAACATCTCACAAATGGCTTCGAGGACGGATTGGCTCAAGTCGGAGCCAAAAAAAGAAGACAAACTAAAGACTTTGAGTTTTTGGGCCTTGGAGAGGGCACAGACAAGTTCTTGGTTAACTTCTTCGTCCTCGAGATGGTCCAATCGCAAGGACATGGCGGTTAAACTTGATCCTGAGGATGCCAAGAGACGAGTCAACTTGGGTGCTACCTTGGCGGTCATGTTTCCCGACAGTGCCAATTCTTCCAGATCGGAACCATGCGCGGATAAAGTATCCAACACTTGTGCCATGGCCTTGTCGGTAAAGATAAAGTCCGAGATGGAAAGTTTGGAAAGACTGGGATGGAATTGGAACAATGGGAGTGGCACTTGATCGGCGTCCAATACAGCGAGGGGTGTAAAGGTTTCTCCAATTTCCAAGTGACTCAACAATGGAAGCATGGCGGTGGCTTGAAGGAGTGGAGTGAAGGCAAGTGTGGTAGCGGTATTCATCTTGGAAAGATCATAAAGACCACAGGCCAACACTCGGACGTCTTGGAGTCGTGTCTGTCTTCGGATCCATTTGGAAAAGTCTTTCATATCCTCACTCGCCAATAAGAGTCGAGAGAGGCGAAAGGAAGTGAACGTTCGGGATCGTACTTGGACTTGGGAAAGGGACGACAGAGGAAGGACATCACATTCTTGTTGATAAGAGTTATTGGCAGAACTGCTTCCAATCAAGGCGAAACTGCGAAGACGAGGCAGACGCAAGAGTGCCTCCATGAGAGATTCCCACAAATTAAAGTGGAGATCATCGGCCAAAGTATCACGGATAAAGGGTCCGCATAGTTGGACTTTGATATCCATCAAGCAGGTATTTTGCTCGAGACTTTCAATCAAGTCTTCCCATGCTGATGTTGGAATGCCTGGTACCAGAATCAACCGCAAGGACTTGTCCTTGTTTTCACGGATTTGAAGCGACAACTGTGTGAGATCCATTGTGAGGATATATTCTTGTTACCAGCGGATGTAGTATAGTTCTGAAGTGACGAAAATATCACTTTTGATTTGGCTAGGTAGGGATGGGAGGAGGATGGTTATATTGATGTGACGGTTCGAGAAACTTTTCGAAAAAACTTGAAAATTAATGAGAAGAGATACCACGTTGCTTCTCTCGGAATGAAAAAAGTGGTCGATGTCCATCCATGCAGGTATGTACCACCAGTATGGAAGAAGGAAATTGAATACTAGCTAGCTAGCTAGCTGTTAGGTAGTAGTAGTATTCCCATCATCGGACAATCATCAACCGCTTGGGTGGATGGTAAGGTTTGGCCGGTTGACTACTTGCTACAAGCTACCTAGCTAGTAGTAAAAAGCACAGCTCACAATAAAACATCCAAAACGGTTGGTCGCTGTAAATACTCGGCGGCGGGGTCTTGAAGTCACGAGGAGCCTTGGGGATGGCTTCCGTCACTGATCTTTGGTAAATGGGATGCACAAAATTGTACTTAAAACTCTAAAGTACATTCTGGATTGTTACTGCAGGGAAATGAGGAAACCAAAAAGAGGGAAATAGATCTTAGATTTTAGCAAATTTCTTATGTGTACCGCGTTGGCCCAAGACGTTTGTAACGCATCTCCCTGATAGCAAACGGCCTATCCGTGAATAGAATTGATAAAAGCCCATTGAAAACTTTGACTTTAACCGTGGAGATTCCTATCTCTTCAGTAAGATATACTGGAAACCTTTTCTCATATATGGCGATATCCACGGTATACAATAATCCACTTTATCTGTCACACTTGCAGTCAGTAGTATCAATTTAGTAGTACGGTTGGCGTTAACGATGACCGAAAAGGACATTGTATCTTTTAGTTGGATGGATCTTTTAGATTTTTTTCAGTCCTAGGAGTAGCCACCGTCAGAAGGCTTTTTGCTGTGCAACCGTAGAACCCGAAGAATAAAACAACTGCTCGGTCGCCGAAGGATTAGAGGGCAATACTGTGAATCCCTACCTCCAGCCGAAGTAGAAAAGTCTATGTCCAGTCAACTATTATGCCCAGTGAAGTACTCGGGTTGTAACTCACGAACTAATTGGAGGAAGCTAACTGCACTCTCCGAGTGTACGGTACGCATGCGTGGCAGTAGCTAACTAACGTAGCCAAACGCCTCTACCAGTACGTAACAGTACTGGAAAACTACAGTAGAAACCAGAAGCTCAAAGTTGACGTGTAAGGAAGAATGGTTTTGCATAAATCGTGGACGAGGGCAATTGCCGGCATCCGAACTGAGGGCTGTGAAAACTTGACGACTCTCTGTTCGGAATGTGTTCGTTGGACGGTGGTGAGGACGGTGGTGAAAACTCTTGGTCTGTCTTGGATACCAGTACGACGAAACCAGCACCTGGTGATGACCGGCTACCGGATAAAATTGTTGCGTTAACTATTCGTGATCTGTTTCACAAGATCATGAAACTCCAACCGGCCAAGAGAATGCACGCATGCTAGCTAGCTAGTGCACGATCTGGCGCCATCAAGTGTTTACAACCAAGAAATGAAGTTCGTGATCATGCAAAGCGTTACTAAAATAGGTGACAGTAACGGTGGTTGCAGTGTCTGGTAGCTGCGCTGCATAATTAGTGCCACCTGGCAAAGCTGAAGCGCACTGCGCGGTCTTGACGGGCTCCGAACTTTTACAGTCCATTCAAATTCACCTTCCCTTCTTTTGCGGCAGTAGCAGAACAAAGCGAACACACCATCTTATTTTGTTTGCATACAATGCTTCAGAGTAATTTTGGATACTTAGCTCAAATAGTCCTCAATTAGGCAAAATGCTGTAAAGACTCGAGAGCTATTCAGGGGCTTACCGGATTGATGCAAGATACAAGATACAAGATTAAGTTTATGAAACCCGAATAAAACGTGGCTCATGCAAATCAAACCGAATTAGTGTGCGACCGAATACAAACCATTCAATGTTGTGGACAGGACTGGAACGTTCCCAGTAGTGCATTAACGGTGCGTTAGCTGTTAAAATCGTGTGAAAAAAATATCACACAGTTTTTTATCACATGATTTTATCACTTGGTATTCGAAAATCGTGTGATAAATTTATCACATGATTTTATCACATGAGTGACATGACAATGCACGACCGGGAACGTTCCTGACAAAACGACAAAAGAAAACTTCAATTTCTCTCAGACAGTGCCATGGTGATATGAAACAAGTGGGACCTGTTCCAGTGTGTGTTGTTTTTATGCTCATTTGTGTTGCGTTGATAGCCTTGTGTTTTGAAGCAAAAAAATCAGTTTTCAATGTTTTTGCAAATCAACAAAGTGCATGTTAAGTGATGGAAGCGATTGTCATGCAAAGACACCCTAAAGATGGATAAAGACCAAAGCAATGTTTTGAACCAGAATTTATAATGATCAGTTCATGCTTAAATCTTTGTTTCTTTGTTTTCGTCCTTCATGTCTTCTGTTTCTTGTTTGCAACATTCTTTCCTCTGTGAGTTGCATTTGTTTGTTTCTTGTGATTAGTGTTTTCTCATAACAATCTGAAGACCGCCTCAGCTGCTGGAATCTAAGACATGTTGCTGAAATCCTATGGTGAGCAGAATGAAATGAGAAGTCATAAAAATTCTAAATGAGTTAGCACTTTTAGCATTTGGTTTGCTAACAGACATTCATTAGGGATGTCTGTTTCATTCGCCATCTGAAAAATGCATAAGGTTTTGGATAATCTTCATGTTGAGCACTTTGCAAACTTTAATGCAGTTAATTCTTGTTCAATGGGGTCATGTGCCATTTCTCATTGTTTGCATCAATTCGACTCTAGAAGTGCCTTGCCAATGCACTGACACATGATCCAATCCAACAACTCTTTCTTTCTAATCATTTCTACCACAACAACAGAGCAGCTAGCTGATTGAGCACCAGGTCCGTAGCAGATATGCAACCAACAGCAGTAGCAGGTGCCAGCAGTGAAGAATTAGCAGGGGTTCATTAGTAGCTGCTACTGGACAGAGCTAATCAAACAGTTGCGGTGAGACTGGCTGCTAGATGAAGTACAACTGCCATTGACCCTAACCCTGCCATTTACGAAACCATAATTTTGTGACAGACAGACACTTAAAGCATGTGAGAGACACTGGCCAACAAACTGGACCTGGTGTTTAAACTGCAGGAAGTGCAGAACCAAAATTGCTCTCTGTCATTGATGAATGTGCCAAGATGGCACAGAAAGGATCTTAAAACTAAGGCTCGATGGTACGTGTCGCAGGATGGATCGGGTTTGACCAAAAAATGAGAACATCACATGCCAATCGAGAGCCAACCACCACAAGAAAAAAGATCCGACAAGATGAACTTTCGGCACCATCATCCTTCAATGACACAACGTTCCGTACTAAACAATATTACGAGTTCATTTGGACATCGCAAAGCATACTACTTCTTCTGATAACTACTAGCTAGTAGGTCGCATTTGATATATACACTTTGTTGGACTTGGATTCGATACAAAAGGACGAATATTAATTGATTGAAAAAGAAAGAAAGTTTAACATCACTGCGCGTCGGGGAAAAAAATGCTTCGCCTTCACTACGTAACCTCGTTCTTCCTCCTGTTGACAAGGGGAGGAGACGCCAAAAAGCATGGTGCCGACAAGGATGACGCCTTTCGTGTCATTGACACTAGCGACACTCGTCCGGGTCCCACCAGTGCGGATTACTTGGTTGAGGGCCTAGAAGAAGTGGAACCTGCCTTTGGTACCTTTGATGGAATCATGCATGCTGGACTGGTCTCGGTTCATGAAGATATTCACAATGACGAAAAAGGAAAACTCATGTTTTGGATGTTCGACAAGCATGACAAAGTGGTCGACGACACCCTTTTGATTTGGTTCAATGGAGGTACGTAGTCATTTTTGGCACATGACAGCCATGACGGGCGGGATTTCCCATTCCGCGTTGGCGGCCTGTGAAACGCGCAATGGCGACCGCAGCAGCAGTAGCAAAAAAGGTGCCCGGAGTGCGACCCGGAGTCAAAAAAGCAGTCGTAAATCCGCGCTGTATAATAATTAACATTGTCTGCGTCAAGAACTGACAATGTTCCTCCCCGAATTTCCCTTATTTAAATTGACAGGCCCTGGATGCAGCTCGTTTCATGCCGGCATGCTTTTGGAAATGGGACCCGCCACCGTACCCTTGCAACCGGCGGGATCCTTTGGTCAACCCGCCCTGGCGCCTCATGAATTTAACGCTTATGCTTGGTCCAATGTCACCACTCTCATGTATGTGGAACAACCCGTCGGCACAGGATTTAGCTATGGAGCAGAGGCACCCCAAGATGAGGAAGGTGTGTCGCAAGATTTTTACAACTTTTTGCAAAACTTTTACAAAATATTCCCCGAACACAGTCAAAAGCGATTGTATTTGGTAGGAGAAAGTTATGCTGGATATTATGTGCCCAGCATTGCCCATTATATTTATCTCAAAAACAAAGAGAAAAAGCGTCCTCACATTCCTCTCAGCGGATTGGCATTGGGCAATGGATGGGCCGACGTCGCCGAGCAAGGTAAAACAATTTCTTTGTCCGTATGAAATCCTAGACCCGAGCTCCAAAAAAGATTTCTAATGTATTATAATTTATATTTAGGTGGCATGGTCATTGACTATGCCTATTGGCATGGTATGATTGACAGTGTCCAACGAGATGCCTTTCATGTCGAATATCAACATTGTTTGGCACGCACAGGCGATGAACCGGATCCCTTTCATCCCTTTACGACTCCCGATGAATGTGGAATGGTGGAGGCAGTCTTGGCCGCGACGGGTGCTGGTTTGTTTGAGGACAAGTCTCCCAATATGTACGACGTGACCACGTGGGATCGATATTGGGTATTGAATGCTAGAGATAACGCCAACACCCGCTTTTTCAACAATCCTGATGTGCAAGAAAAGCTAAACGTGCCCCAAGACATTGGCAAGAAATGGGAAGGGTGCATTGTCGGGGCGGGACGTCGTCGTCGACAGCGTCGTAATCGCAATCGTCGATTGTCGGGCATGCCCAATGAAGATGAATTATTGCCTGGACAAAAGCTACTCATGCACGACAAACCTGAAAATATGGCGCCGTACTTGGCCGATTTGATTGATGATGCCAAAATTCAAGTCTTGGTGTAAGTAAAAAGATCATGCAACGCTTGTCTTTGATGAAAAAAAGGCTCATTCTTTTTTTCTGGTACCAAAGGTACAACGGAGATCGGGACTTGAGTACTTGCGCACAAGGCAGTGAAGTTATGCTCAATGGTATGAAATGGAGTGGACATGCTGATTGGTTGACGCCTCATCAATACAGCCGATCGTTGTGGATGGTAGATGATTATGTGGGTGGATGGAGTAAGAGCGTCCCCAATAAAACCTTGGAGTTTCTCATTGTCTACAACAGTGGACATCTTGTTCCGTACAATGTACCCATTCCGGTAAGCAATCGCCTATACCGCGGTTTCTTGGATTGTGCTGTGTAGATCACTCTTGCTTTCTTGAGGTTGGATTGGCAGACTTACCGCTGGACTGCACTTTTTTCAACATACTACCAGGCTTTGGATTTGGTAACTCGCCTCGTGACCAACAAACCCTTTGGAGATGTCGAGATTCCTGTCGTTTACGAAACCAAAAATACTATCGGGGCTGCTGGAGATGAGGGTGGCGCGCTTCATGGGCTTCGCCATTCCATCTTGCCGTCGGCTGTTGGTTTTGTCGTGGGAATAGCAGTTACCTACTTATTTGCAGGCCGCAGTAAGCGGTCCGGCTATCAGGCCGTGTAAGCAGCATTTCAGTAATAGTGCGAAGCCGCACATAATACAGAAGTATATGATACACAGTAGGTAGTTTGCTTGCTTTAACGCTAGGATACTACTCAGTGCTCTCAGTGGTTCATATCGCGTAAAGCCATTGTTTTTGTTGTTGGTCCGGGTAAAGGAGGAGAAAAGAATTGCGCTTGGTCATCAGACCTGTTGGTGCTCCTGTAGTACAACCCCTTTCTCTCCCCAGAGAGAACTGTCGACCCGGTGGTCATAGGGACTGAAAGCCAGAGATGGGTCAGCATCGCTATTGACAGGTTCCTCCACAAACAGATTTTTGAATTGCTTCGCCAGCAAAGGCAGCGCCCCGTCCTTTTCTCGGCTGTTGAGCGAGCAATTATCCGCCAACGCCATGGCCCAAAAGCACACCACGGAAAGATTGTTCATCTTACTTGTGACCAAACTGTAGTTGTCGATCATACGTTCACCAGAGGCCCGGGCTGTTGCAGTGAAGCGCGCTTTAAGTGCCTCTTCAAGGTTACACATCTTCACACATGTTTTCATCAAAGGCGCTGTAAAAACAGCATGGAATTCTTCTCGCGCAACCTCTTGAATTTCCCGGAAACACTCTTTTGAATCCAAGATTGGCATAGTCTTCCACTGCAAAATGTCTAGGAGCCGCGAGATTTCGGTGACAAATAGACCCTCCCTGCTCAAATCTCTATATTCTTGTGATCGCCTTGCCACTTGTTGGCCCCCCAGAAGTTTCGTGGTGTGAAGTGTAGCGCCAAGAGCAAGTTGCCAAGACTTAAGGTAAGCGTCCTTCCCTTTCTGTGGTATTCCGCCATGAAACCACACTTGCTGTCGGTACATCCCGATGAGTGTATTCTCTATTTCAGGCAATCGGCCAATATACCCTTCACACCGGAGCATCCAATAAATATGCAGCAACGTAGTATATGACTGGCAGAAACGGTAGGGTAGGCCACTCGCGCACACAAAATGAAGTCGAAGCCCCATAAGCAGCATTTCGCCGCTCAATAAGGGAAAGTAACAACACATTTCACTGAATTCCTCCCGAAAGTGCCTTGCAAATTCATAGTGAGAATAAAAGGCATCCGGTTTTGCATTGTCTCGGTTGAATGCCTCGATGGCAGCAGTATAGATAGGCCCGTCAAACAAATCCTCGAGAATTTTGCAGTACATCGTCCGTGCTTGTTCGGCACGATCCGCTACGTCCAGGGCAAATGCGCTATCCATCGCCGCTAGTAGAGCAAAGGCGAAGTAGAAATCCACGGTTCGCGTGTCGGCATAGTTCCTCGCAAAGGCCACCAAAACTGTATCTGCGGCACCGGAAGCGGGTGCATAACGGGCCAGAGAAATCCACTGTGGCAAAATATATCGGACCATCAACTTCAAAAATGCCCCGAAGTCACGATCCTTGAGAGCGCTTCTAAACTTGTCCGCGTTGCTAAGCATCATCATTGTGACCCCCACGAAATCCACACTTGCAGGGGCTCCATAGACACTATCACAGGGTTTGGGAACGGTGGCAAAATCAAAAGCTTTCAAAGCGTCATGGATTTGACCCAGTCGAAGAAACGTATTGTCGGAAGGAACCAGATTTTCGGGTTTGACAGAGATAATTTGGGTTTGTTTTGCTCCTGCAGGTGCCTCATCATCACCATCCACGGGAAAGATGTGCACAGGAAACCGGCCGTTGTCTTCCCTTCCGCAAATCCTTCCATGCTTACCATTCAAGTCTGGTCGTTTTTGTAAATTTCGGATTGTCACACAGTCATTGACCGCCCAACTCTTCGATTCCAATGGTCTGTTCTTGTCAGGTGCTACTGGTACTGCTACTGCTGCTGCTGCTGTACTCCCAAAGGCATGCAAGATTTGATGGAAATCCTCAAAGGAATGGAATTCGACGGATGTTTGTAAAATGAGCTTGCGCACTGCACCAATGGCATATTGCGCACTCGCTGTCGCTGCCAACAAGTTGGCTCCTCCTTCATGGGTGTGGTTGTGAGTGGTTCTTGTTGTCGTAGTCGTAGAGGTGGATTCCTGGAACGAATTCGATTGAGTGGCCCACTCCTTCCACATGATTTGAAGATCCATACGAATCTCATCGATTTCACACAAGAGTAAGGAAATGGCAAAGGACCGTTCTTCGGCTTGTAGTTCCTTTGCCGTTGGCACGGCCTTGCCAATCTTCTTACGTTTGTCGGCTCGCTCATTGTCGTCCTCCTCATCTTCGGATTCTTCTTCATCACTTGTCAGTGCTAGTGCTGCAAATCCTTGCTGCGTTTTTCCATTCATTTCTTCACCATCCTCGCCGTCACCTCTACCACTATTGTCGTCGTGCCGTTGCTGGCTAAATAGTCGTTCCAATTTTTCCAATTGTACAATCAACCATTCATGCCGTGCATGATCCTCTTCACTAGCACTGGGGACGCTTCGATAATAGGCCCCAACTCGCTTTCGCAAAGCAATGGTGGTTCGTAAATCTCTCAAGACCGGTTCCGGCATGAGAACACCCGTCTTGGCCAAGGACGTTAAACATTCCAGAATGACCTTGGTTAAGGAATAAGAGGATGTCTTCTCCTTCGGGTTGTTTTTCGAACTCTTTGTTTTCTTGTGTTTGTTCCAGTACGTCTTGCGGGCCCAGTCAATGACAATTTCAGTGGAATATTTGTAAATGGTGTAGAGCGATTTCTGGTCCGCGCTGAGTTTGGGCGGTGGTTGGTTTTGTGGACTAGAATTTTGGTTCTTGTTGTTGTTGCTGCTGTTGCCATGTTTGTTGCTAGCGGCCTTTGGCCTATTCTTTTTTGTTTTCTTTCCCATTGTTTCCAGAGCACTAGCTAGCCTTAGAAACAATGCCAATAATTTACTATAAATCAGTCTCTCTTTTGCTGTTTACTATGATTATTTTTCACACCACAACCTATCGCCACACAACAGTTGCCTATCTCCTACTAGCAGTGCGCGACCTGAAGTTTCGAAAGCCGTCAGCCGAATATTATATATTGCTCAGTCTATTTCGATCAATATTCCGTCTTCCGGGGTGATGAACTGATGATGGGACAGCCATCGCACTAGTCTACTATTCAACTGTCATGTTGCACTGTCGGTTTTCAGGTTTTGCCTCAAAGATCCAATGCCGTCTGTTCGCCCTACGGTTACTACGGTTCTGGATGAACGCACAGTCAGCCATGTTGATCCTTCTAATAAATCTACCAGTGCCAGTAGTAGATTAGACACTGCTACTCTACCAGTTGATGAGATTAGTGCAAACAAAAGTGTATGGTCAGTTGGTCACAAAATGTTTTCATGCCATTGCCCACTGGGAAAGATGCACCTCCTCATGGTGATCCGACAGTGTTTCAGGGAAGGTGGGCAACCGCAGTAGGATGTCCATCCATGCCTGACTTTTCAGAGACATAGCAATTCACTCATTGGTCCATTGTCGCCAAGTCCTCAAAAGCACGTGTGCCCTTTCCTACTGACATTTTATCGATCCTTCCCAAACTGAAGGTGACCAAAGGCAGTTTTTGAATAAGGAACCGTGCAGCTCAGCCATGCCACGGAAAAAACCTTGAAGGAAATGCCCAAGATGTGGCCTATCGCACTCGTGCTAGTAGCGGTGAGTCCATCAAGAATGTTTTAGCGCATGTTGGCGACAGCATGGATGACAAATGTTAGAAGAGGAGAGGAACCCATTTTACAATCATGTGGGGTGCAAGAAGTTCAATCAATTTTTAAATGCACTATTCATATTTATCTGCCTGCAAGACGAGCTGCAATCTAGACAAACATTGTGTCTGCTTGAGTCACCTCTCCGCTGCATGTGCACCACTGGCAGCGCCTGCGCCTGTGCTTGTTCGAGACAAACGGATCGTCTTGGCATTCGTCACACGAAGGACCCCAGAATTGGCAATTTTCAAAATGGATGCTACAGGGTTCTGCTCCAATGCTTCAAACATCGAACAAACCTTGGTCCACTCCAATTGTAAAGAGGAACAAAAGCCGTGAGCTTTTGACCACGACAATCGCCCAAATTCTTGTCCACGACATTCCTCCCAACTAGAGCATCCCCCAAGACATATGAAATGTTCTAGATTTTTCCACCGCAGACCCGTTGAGTCGCTTCCATGTTCTTCTTCTTCATCATGCCACGGCAAGGGGTCATGGTGATGGGTACCGGGTACCCCCACCAGGACCGCTTGATGGATGTCTGAATCATTCGAAAACCCTAAGGCAAAATGAACGACATCTACACCACCATGTTGACAGAACCACACAAACGGACAACTTCCTGCTCAAAGCATAGCCTGTTTGTGTGGATTGAAGGTGTGGATTTGTGTCATCATCTTGTCTCGCTCCTGTCGCAAATGAAAGGTGGCTGAATAATCAGGAGGATCCTCATCATCATCTAGCATGGAGTTGCTATCGTCTCCTGGGAGAAAAGTCTCTTCTCGACGGGGTCCCAGCGAGAGTAGCGAAAAAGCTTTAAGAGCGGATTCTTTTGGCGGGATGATTGGATTTGAAAGAGTGCCACCAACATGTCCTCTCAACCAAAAGTATCGCTCGCTGGGTTCAGGATTTTCGTCGACCATTCCACAAAGGAGCTCTAGGATTTGTTCGGCCATGACGGCTCAATGGATGGCGTTGACTTGAAAGGGGCCACACGCAGACTGCATGATGGTTGCTAAATGAAGAAAACAGCGTTGGAATTGACGCCAATCCACCTCCTTGGTCTCCAGATGCTGAACAAAGGGTTCCAAAATGCAAAAATGTTGAAAGAGAGCATTCAGAGAGGCTCTCACGCCGACTTCGGATTTTCCAATGGCTCGCAGGTAGGTACAGCTTGAGAAATAATTGACCAAGTCGAGAGGATCCAAAAAGGATCCAATTTGAACCACAAGTGCAGCTTCCAAGTTTTGGATCATCTCATCTTCTTGGACTCTTGGTTTCTTTGTGGCTTTTGGTTTGCCTTCTTCCTCTTCCTTAGCCTTGTCAGGCGGGCACCGGTGAATCCACTGTTCTGGCTCTTGTTCACAAAAATGTTGCCGAAGCGATTCCAGCACAGAGGCTGGCGTTAGTTCATCAGCATTGGTTGACATGGTGGTGCTACGGCTTGAACATCTAGTTTTTTGGTGTTGATCACTTTTAGTTTTTATTGTTGTCACTCACCCTTGTTGCTGGACATTCGATCAGAGTTGGGGTTACAAAGACAAGGGTATTGGAGTTAGAGCTACAGACATTTGGCCAGCCCTACTAGTAGTCAGAACAGCTGCCACAATGGATAGCTCCTGTCTTGCATTGCCTTTTTTAAACTACTAGTAGCAGTAATGACGGGTCCCAACTTTTTATGGCATTGATGCACTGCTGGAGCAGAGCTATTTGATCAGTTGGTTGCAGTTGAAGCTGACATGCGTTGACATCGACAGAGCATTGCACAGCAGATTCTTATGAAATGCACACTGAGAATATGTGATAAGCCATGGTGCCATGAATGAGCCCACGTTGATGGCATGGGAGATTTCAAAACTAGTCATGCCAACAAAGCTACTGCAGTTTGCATGTCTCAGCAAGTGAACTGAAGCAATGGATTCTACAAGGTTTTATCGGATGGGGGTCAATGCAAAACTGCACGAGGATAACTTTCTATGCATGTGGGTACAATGCCAGCAAAATCTGATACTAATTTTGCTACATTTGTGGGACATTGAGAAGAACTAAGCCCTCTAAGCTGTTGCATTTTGGTAAGATGACAGTCTGAAACAAACCGATTTTCACATTTGCGGATGCTTTTACTAGTAGAACTTTGTTGTTCCTCCAGTGTTTTAGTCTCTTCCACAAACTTGACTTCTATGCTTTTTGTGGCTACAATCACCTCTGATAAGTAAATTTTCCTTGAATTGCATTTTCACTCAGAGTGTAAGCAAAATTGTGCCCAGAGTGCCTAAAAATGATCTTGGATCTGTTCTTTATCCAAGTCAACCAAGAACTTATTTCTAACATGATCAATTTGATTAGTTGTCTGACATCTGGTAACTTTTTTAGTCGTGATGATAACTTCCATGTTCATGCTGCAATTTACTGAGACGTCTCAAATTCAATGACAATTCTTTTATGGCAACTGTTCGGAGCATGTTTTGTTTAACTAGCAAGTTGGTTATGATTCATGAGTGTAAAAACTTTGTGACATGATTCTCAGCTAAATTTATGTGGTAGAGAGACATTGGAGACTCTAACCCACTCCAAGCATAACAAATGACTGGCATGACCGTATGCAACTAGGACAATGAAGAAGGTTGATGTTTGCATTGTGATTTTCAATGGTGAAACAAAAGACACCCTTATGTTTAAGAAATAATCAGCAACGGTTGAGGTGATTTAGAAGACTTTTGTTTGCAATCAAGACATTTTTGGAGACTGCAGTAACTTTTAGACCTTTTACTTGTACAACAGCTCAACAGCATCAGCAAGAAACTCTTGGAAATGATTGAAATAATAAGTAAGATTTTAAAGGACTTTGAAACAATGTGAGATTTTTTAGCCGGGTGTCAAAAAAACACATTTGCGAATTGTTTTGTTGAACATTGGAATGACCACCAGTCCATTAACCTCCTGCTTTAGAAAAATTAGGTGACCCTTTTGGCTGACATCAATGATTCTAAAGATAGATAAAATTTACTAGTGTTTGCACATTTACTTTTTCCAAACAGATGCAGCTTGTGCAGATTGAGTGGAGCTTATCTGTGGAAGCATTCAGTTGGTCATAGAGCCAACAAAAATGTCTTCTTTGTTGTGTTATCCCCAAGATTAAGTTGATTGGTCTCTCATTCTGTAGACCGTGAATCAAATAATCACAATTCCAATTTGTGATGAATCCAAAATCATTCAAATGTTGCATAATGTGCTAGTAAGTATCACATTCAATCACAGACTGACATAAGTGACAATTAATTCAAAATTCTTTTTATGCACTTTTCTCCTTGTGCACTGTTAGTGTAGCTCAGAACACATGTTCTCAAACAACTCAAAAGATCTGTACTTTTGGAGTGTCACACACAAGATTTTTGTTCACTTGTGTTGGTTGATAGAAGAAAAAAGATGTGATAAGAGAGCTTGCACTAGGGAACATCAAGAATTAGTCTTGATGTATGGAATCTGTTGCAGCACAATTTGTTGTCAGGAGAGATATCAAAATGAGACATGACACATTTGGTTTTGATGTCCAAATTGAAACACAAATTTGCTGATTGTGCACCAGGCTCGGATAAAATAATTTTGACACAGAGCTTTATGCTGTACTCAATGAAAATCTCAGTGTCTTATTTTTTTGTACGGTTTACAAATGATGAAATCCAATGTTGGCTCTGAATTGACACAGTGCGTTGACAGCATTTTCATGAAGGATGTGTGACATTCGTCCAGTTCGTGATGATTGATGGGCACAATGAACATGTGGTCATGTGATCCACATGCTCACACAGCAGGCCTGCCATGATGCATGGAAATGGAGTAGACATCCATGTTGATTGGCATCAATCTACGGCACTACGTTTGACACTTTGCAATCACACATCTTGATCAATGATTTTGAGCCCACAAGAATCACAGTGCAGCATGCGACAACATCCATGGCAAGAAGTCAAGTTTAAGCCCCGCTGGCCACCAGATGTCTACTACAGTGTGGACCCTTTTGAATTCAACCTTCATCATAGAGTGAACATTATTGAGGAGTGTCAGTCTGGAGGCCTGCAAAAAGAGAAAGACACTGTTGCCGCCTGGCCGTCGTCAACCTATGTTGTGCCTCTTGTTAGTGTGGGATGATCACCAAAGTAAATTTTTCCTGTTGACCATGACATTCTTGCCTGCCATGCATGCATAGCTTCATCATTCATGACTTGTTATGTCATTCAACGCAAAGCACAGCGTAGCTAGCTAGAAACAGTTAGATAATCGTCCAGCTTTTATTATTACGCAGGATGGGGTCCTTTTGGTTGTTGGCGTGGGTCTTTTTATGGCCGTCGATGCTATCGGCGGCTACTCGTGCCGCCAAAACTCATCCTGGCACTAGTAGTTTTACGCTTCAAGTCCAGATCAATACTACCAAGGCACGAGGGACGGTGGATCCTCGATATGTTTCCTTGGCGTTGGATTATCCCGATCCGCGCCAACCCGGCAAGGGCCATATTTGCAACGTGTTAAAAATTGACCTTACGTCCAGCAAACTCCAAATGTTGGTAACGGCTTTGGGACCTTCCATTTTACGCATTGGCGGGACTTTGGACAAGGTGGTCGAATACGACCTTCCTGGAGCGTCGTCGTGTACCCATCCCGAGACACGGCCTTGTTTGACGGCCGATCGATGGAATGCTCTTCATGCATTTGCACGACTTTGCAACCTTCAAATTGTCTTTGGTCTTTCCTATGATCAAGTCAATCCCAAGACGCAACCCGGATTGTGGAATTCGTCGCAGGTAGAAGCATTGTTGCAATATTCGGTACAGCAAGGATATTCACGGCAAACCACCTTGTATGGAGTCGAATTGGGAGAAGAATTGACTCGATTCGAGGTGGGCACTCCTGCTTTTGGACATTATATTGATGCTTACAAAAAATGTGCTATTCTTTTGAAAACCACATGGCATGACAACATTGCAAAACCACTTCTCATGGGACCCGCCCCCGGCATGTCGTGGCCACGATTGGCTACTTGGTTTCCGGAATTTCTACAACAAACGTTCGGCGCTTTAGAGGTGGCCGTCTATCATTCCTACAATCAAATCCAAGATGGAAAGTTGTATTTGAACACGACGATTCCGTCTGGAAATTTATCGACCCAACACGGAGCTTCACCCGGGGATACCGGATGGCAGGGTGTGGCCATGAACGAGTTTGTGGCCCATGCCAATCATGGCAGCAACGATAACAACAAGAAGCTCGACTTGTGGCTGGGAGAATTTGGTCCCCATAATCGTGGGGGTGGACCGGGAATCATATCTTCCACATTTGCCTCCTCGTTTGGGTATCTCGATACTTTGGGCGCCTTGGCACGCTTGAATCATCTTGTCTTGGCACGACAGACATTGGTAGGGGGCAAGTACGAATTGTTGCGATGTTCCACGGGTGGTGCCCGGGGGTGTGACTTTGAACCTCTCCCCGATTATTGGGTCGGTCTCTTATGGCATCGACTCATGGGAACGACTGTCTTGGACAAGCCCATCATTAACATGGCCAGCATAATGGAGAACGGCGCAACTCATGTCAAGTCTAAGACAACAACAACGAAACTTTCTCATGATTTGTGGAAAGAGCATGTGCGTTTCCACGCACATTGCTCTACTCCATCCGGCGCAAGTGGAAATGAAATGAATACTAAGAGCGGATCCATCACCCTGGCAATTTCTAACACGAGTCCCAACACGACCTTTTTCCTGGACCTGTCGCAACACACAAACCTACTAGGGGAACGGCGTGTGGAATACGTCCTCGGCGCTCATCCTCCTTCCGCTGGATTTCAGGCCCGGGCCGTGGAACTCAATGGATCTGTGTTGCAGGTGGGCAACAATGCCACTCCTCGGTTGCCCCCACTAGAGGGACGCGCGTACCACAACAATCAGGATCCTATTCATGGCAGAGTAATGCTGTCACCCATTACACTGGGGTTTATACGCTTTCCAGATGCCACAGCCAGGGCTTGTAGGATGGCTAATCAGATCATCGGCACGGTAAAGCAACAAGATAATGAAAGCGGAATTTTGGCTTTTACGTGATCAAGGTTCATAAAAGAACATCAAATGGCGACGACAAAACACAAAGTATCACATGATACGTATATACTAGCACTATTATGGAGGTGTCTCTTGTGAGCCACAGGCACAGTTCCTGTCATGGACATGCATATTTTCCATCGAATGGCACGCCAGAATGACAAGAAGAGTCCAACCAATCAACGCAGCGAACTGACGAAACGAGTTCCCCGCTGCAGTTGGTTTTCGTTTCGTCGTGAGTTTAGAAGGAGAAGGTTGGTATGGTGGTAATAATGGATGATGGTGATGATGTTGTGGTTGGGGTTCTTGTTCGTCGTCGTCGTGACGACGTCGTGGCCAGTGGAACCTTTTCTTTCTCCCTCCAATCCTCCTCCTACACCTAGCCATGGTCTTTGCTATTGGAAATAATGATCCAGCCACAGCTAACTCAGGTTTGAGAAGGGAACCAATAGTAGACTAGCTACACTAGCTAGCTAGCAGGCTATCTAGCTGCTGGCTAGCTAGCTCTGGCTGGCTAGCTGCTGGCTAGCTAGTAGCTATTACTGACGATTTTGTAACGAGCGATCAGTTGAGGCTGCTTGAGGTGCGCGGTGCGATGGAACAAAACACGATTCATACCATCGTTCACTGGCATGAATATGCCCATGGCGCACCTCCAGTTCACTCATTAACCATAATTTACAGCACCAACTTTGCGATAAAGGGAGACAAGCAAGGACGCTACGCTGCTACATATCATCGCCATGACTCACGACCAGGGCTTGTAGGCCGCCTACAAGCACGACGTTACTATAGGGGACCATGGCCCGATGCGCCAAGCTGGCGGCGCTAGTAGGAGTGGTACTATGGTCAGGCATTCAGCGGGTAGCCGGGTTTCCAATCACAAACACAAGAATAGGATCGAGGACAAGGCCATCCACAAAGCACCCGCTTTCGCTGTTCGCGCTGGCAAGCAAGAGCAGCGAGGAAGAGAGCTTTATTAAGACGACGCTGCTGCAGAAGCCTCTCTTTTCCGACCTTCCAAAATTCAAACTATCTGCCCTGCTACGCGCCTTTGAAAAAGTATCTTATTCCACTGCGAATGAAGAGGAAGGCACAATTGTGAAACAAGGCGACAGCGCCATCGGAGATTATGTGTACGTGATTGCCGAAGGAGAATGCACCGTCATTGTCGACGGTCAGCTCGTGCCCGAACCTTACGGGACCATGGGACCGGGAGAGATCTTTGGAGACATGGCTGTCCTCTACGATGAAGTACGCAGTGCCACCGTCATTGCCAAAAACACTACCGATACTGTCACTCTTTACAGAGTAGATTGGGACACCTTCAAAGACATCCTAAGTAAATCCGACGAAGCCACTGACACCAAAGCAATGCAAGAAATTGACGAGGTCATCAATCAAGTTGCTGGAAGCTCTACGCTTTACAAGGGGAACATCATTCCGCCCTACAAACCTGAGCGCGCCTGGTTGTGGACCCGATGGACTGGAACCATCCTCAAAGTTTCCTACCAAGCCACCCTTCTGAATATGCTCGTCTCACTTGTGTTTGCAAAGTATGCTAGTTTTATCATCGCCGGCGATGGTAGTTCCACCGACTGGTGGAACCCCCTCGAAACACCACATGCCTTTACGCTGGCGCTTTCTGCCTCTTTGCCTGATCAGTCCCATCCACTGATACAGCAGCTAAACCTCGTTCACGGAATTTGGTCATATCTCCAAGCGCTCGCGACGTTCATCCTTACATTCTACTTGCAGGAGGCCTATTCCTTCTGGAAAGCTGTCTACAATGCGGGACGAGCCATTCAAGGGAGACTCAATGATCATCAGTTGACGGTGGCTACCAATGTCGCCAGAGAGAAAGACGGATCGATGACGCCCGAGTCTGAACAGCTGATGGATGACATTGGTCAATTCAGTAGCCTGTTTCATGTCCTCATGTGGGCCAGCACGGCCGATCGCTTTCAAGTCCTTCAAACTCTACAAGGCTTGCGCCGGATGGCTACTCGTGGCCTTGTTACGCCTCGCCAGCTGCAGGTGTTACAGAACTTGACCACCAAAAACAACTTACCGGAATATAAACTGTACTACAGCTGCTTGCAGTGGATGATGATTCGAGTCAATGTCGCCATGGACAAGGGGCATCTCCGGAATGACGATGCTACCAAACGGCAGCTCATACAATACATGGCCAGCTTGCGCGGTTCTCACGGAGACATTCAGGATAAGTTGGACTGTCGAACGCCTCTTGCCTATAGTCATCTTGTCCAGCTGTTGGTGGACACCTTTGTTTGGATGGCCCCATTTGCCCTCTACTCGGACTTGGGTGACTATTCCATTTTTGCAGTAGGTATCTTGACCCTTTTTTACACTGGGTTGCTGAACCTTGCAAAGATCTTCTTAGACCCACTCAATAACGAAGAGTTCTGTGAGAACTCCATCGTAAGTAAACAAAAGTGTCAGGTTGTGTGTCGCCTCCGTTTCATTTCATGGACTGGGTGTATCTAACCCTGCTGACTGTCAACTTGGCTTCATTTCATTTTGATAGTTCATGGATCTAGGCGTTTTCATACGAGAATCCAATTCCAATGCCTTGTATTGGAAGTACTCGAGTGAAGAGCTACCTTTTGACACAGACTGAACCATTTGTAGTGGCATCGGCGCACGCCAACTCATTCGCGTGGGGTCGTCCTGGGCGACAACCCGTATTATTGATGCCAGTAGCACAACACACCGCTCCCTTCTAGCTAGCTAAAACGACCAACAATGTACAAAAGTGAAATGCACTTGGCAGATAATTAACTGTATGCACTCTAATCTTTAGGTGTCTCTTGTGAGACAGATGTACAGGCACATGTACAGGCAGATGCACAGTTCCTTTTATCTCGGTGTGAGATGACGAACTGGGAATGCAAGCATAGCTTGTTATGCGTGGCGCTGCTAGAGAAAATGGGCCGTTGGTTGGCGTCGCCATTGGGAAATAAGTCGAAGTCTTTGTCCTTTCTTATCACACGCATACGGAGAGCATATTGTTTGGTGGGTGGGAGTCTTTTCCACCTGTTCACTGGAGATTTCTTCATTGATCCATGCAAATCTGATAACCCAGCAGTATAGAAGCATTGCGCTGCCTCTCAGCAATCGCTCCTTCATCTTCTGGAAGAGACATGTGGAGTTCTTGCACTGGATCCACGGAATCGGAGAGAAGATCATCGGTACAGGTACGACTGATGGTTGGTGGTCGAGCCATTATACTTTCGGCAATCTTGGTTTCCGCCAGGTCTTCGCCTTTAGGAATCTGTTGTTGTCTCTTGATTGGTGTTCTATGTTTTTTGATTCTTGTTTTTTTTTGCCATCACAACGGTGCGAAGCATGGCAGTCAAACTCCATGGCGCCATGGTCAGGCTTTTGTTTTTAGAACACTCTTGGCTCATTCTTGCTGCTGCATAATACACAGTTACAACCTGTTATAGTTATGTTTTGTGATGATTTATTTGAAGGCGAGAGCAATGAGTAACGGAATACTAGTAGTGATGTGGTTTATGTACCGTGTGTGCCAAGGGGCACAGCTGTGCATCGGGTCAAACATGCATGGCTTGCAGTCTTGCCCGCAGACACAACACCGGCAACGACCCAAGAAGGGGATCGAAATCTACTCAACTGTACAGCAGATAAAACTGACTTACTACTTAAATGCTGGTTAATCACCTTGCGTCGCAGTCATTTTGCCAGTACGTACTGTACTTATATAAACGCTAAATGAAGTTTTGATTCGCGATTTCATGTCACAGTGTCACAACTCATCTTGACATCTGCATCCTGGTTGTTCTTGTCTACAAGTATGGCTTAACATCAATCCTGACTCAATCCTGGAAGTGTTCCCAACTTCCCATATCTGGCCAGTTGCTACCTACTAGTGGTCATTACTTATGTAAAATTGAAGGCTAAAGTGTCATTTACCACGAGATGCAGCCTGTAATCCAGGTGCTAATAAATGCTCCGAGTAACTAGCATGTCCAGTGAACTGATAGTGCTCCAATTGCTTAACAGCTGGGTTGACTGGGTTTTCTATCCATTTCGTTGTCGAACGTGCAAGCAAGGACTAGCAAACGGTTCACGAGTCTGTAGCCAGGGTCACTTGTTCGCTACCTCCACCCAATTCCTCAGCTCATGTGGTCAAGTGTTACTGCACGCAAAAAACGTCTAATCCGATTCAATAAATGTCAGTGGGGGACCAAGGTGAACACCTAGTAGCAGAGGGTTTGTACGATACGTAGCCTGGTTGGTTTCACCTCCACACTATCATGGTACACTGTGCTAGTAGCACCCTCCTAACCGTCCAACCGTTTTGTCAGTTAGTCCGGGTTGACAGTGTCAGTGAGCATGCGTCGACCACATTTGCAAGGCACTGTGTGTTCGTTTCAAATCTCGGACGAGACTGATGACGCACTTGAAGCAATTGGTTAGTCCGATGCAGTGGACGTTAACTACACACGCTAACTCTACCCCTATAGGCGGACCGAGGTGAGATATTCAAATCTCGGAAGAGAGTGATGACGCACTTGAAGTAATTGGTTAGTCAGACACCAGAATGCATAAGTCCCAGACTCGGTAAGTCCCAGACACGGCCCAGACCACCCAAGAATCAGATTTAAATTTTTTGGCTGGCCTGACTCTCCATGCCCTGCCAGCTCCCTCCCTCCAGAAAACGCTGAGAGGCCTGGCTACTGGACAGACTGCACCACAAAATTAACAACACACAAACAACAACAACAACACTAACAACAACAACAGAAAAGAAAATGCTCAGCTGCCCTTTGGGTTAACCAACATGGAGATTGATTCTGATGATGAACTGACTGCCTCAGGCAATGTTAACGACAATGCACAAGAAACTGAGGAAACGCTCGATGCAGCTAGCTGTCCTCATTCTGAAGAGCAGTTAGCTTTCATTGGAGAAACAGCTGGTGAAGGAGCAGCATTGTACCCTGCTGGAACCATTTGCCAAAACGCTGAGACCCTGAGGCATTCAGTCAGATCATGGGCAGCGAAGAAGGGATTTGCAGTCATGACTTGAGGGACCTCCATTTGTTGCAGCAGGTGTTCCATGCCAAACGCTGAGAGGAGGAATCTGGAGAAGAAGGCAGCAGCTGTGCCAGAGGGCAAACGCCGGCAGAGGAAGATGACTAGGGTTGGATGTCCATGCACGATCAACTGCAGCAACGCAGACAGGAACAACAGAGAGGACAAGAGGGTCAAAATCTTACCTTCTTCTGAGTTTGAGCACTCCGGTGGCTGCACTCCATGCAGAAGCCAACTGCAAATGGAGAAAAGAAATTCCGGTGCATGCACAGTCGCTGTGAATGAGTTCCACATCAAATCTATTCTGAGTGTTCTTATGACAAAGGTCAAAGTCAACAACAAACTTCTCAGACAGCTCATGAAACCTCTGTTCCCAGCTGGGACCTCTCTCGACTCAAAGCTTGTGTTCAACTTCCGTTTGAAGATGCAGAGGATCATCGAAGCTGGACTGCAGGATGTGAACTCCTACACCGTCACAGGAGAACAAGAGATGGCCCTTCTCAACACCAGTGCATTGGACTATGAACAGAACCCGGAGTTCCTGTCCGAGGCTTTGACACAGTTTGAGTTCCTAGTCATTCAATCTTTGATGGACAAGAATGACGTTGCACAGATGACTTCTTGCCTGGAGTCACTCAAGGCTTGCGACGAGCACTTTGATTTCCGAATTGGGCATGCTGAGGATGGGAGTGTCTCCGGATTTGTTTGGCAGACTGGAGTCATGAGACGAGACTTTGAACTGTGTGGAAATGTGCTTTTTGTAGACAGAGTGGGACAATCCAAGGCTATCATTGGCTGGCCGTGCTCCACACAACTGCCATGGTGGACACTGAGAAGAGAGTTGGTGTTGCATCGGTGGGTCTGTTGGTGGCTGAAACAGTTGAAGGCTGCACTTGGAAGATAAGGAAGACTTGTGAAATGACTCCCAACAGAAAGCTGTCGGACCTTGAATGCATTTGTGTTGATGGAATCCATCAGGGGGAATCTCTGTTGGATGAGCTGGACATCAGAGAGACATGCAAGTTGCTGATGGATCACAAGCATCTCACTGATCCTGACATTGGTGCTTGGCCGAAGTTCTTTGAGCTGTCGTTTTGGAACAGGGTGTCCAGTCCTGGCTTTGAAGGAAATGGTGGAGTCACGAACTCAACATGGTCACAACGAAGCTCTGACTCTAGTCAGGTCAACAGTGGCAGGCATTCCTGAGTTTGAAAGCTATGTTGAGAAGCACATTCACGAGAAGGGACACATGTTTGCTGAGCACATCATTAGAACTTATCCCGGAACCTTGTTCAAAAAGGGAACTCAAAGTGCGGAAGCCAATCACTCTTCAATCTTCACAAGGCTTGGAAGGCAGGTCGAGGCCCCCGTGAAGTTGGTGGAATCACTTATCCGCAGGCATGTGGACATTTGTTCCGAAAGAAATCACAACATCATCAAGCATCATTTTGAGTCCACGGCAAGAGCTTCACTTGCAACATGCAAAGACCGGGACGCTTTGTTGGGCCTCGGCAGCTAGGGTCTTGAGATCTGCTTCAAGATGTGCCAGCGCGCTAGCAAATTGAATCACAAGGTGGAAGCTGACAGAACAAACAAGTGCTCAAAATAGGACAGTGAGTCAACGTTTGAGTTCGAGTTGCCTACTGGTGCAAGGGACTGTTTGTGCAAGCTGTTCCTTGCCCACAGTGGGATTCAGTGTGAGCATTTGTGGCTTCTGCAAGGAAAAAAGTTTGATGTCACAATGTGGAACGAGCGTTGGCGTCACAGGGAAGAACTAGGCAAGTCCAGGAGATGTGGTGAAGAAGAGGGGGAACTGCTCACCTTTGATGGACGGATGTCTCAAGGACTGTCTCAAGGATCAGTTGATCCTGGATTGTTCTTGCAGGACCTTTCGCAGCAATCCATGCAGCCGTCATCTAGGAACCACTTGTCCAACAAGAAGATTCCTCTGAAGGAGTTGCTCCGTCTTTCCAATCAGCTTGGCTACGCCATTCATGGAGTCCACAACATTCCAAAGCAGCGGATGTTTCTTGGAGCTGTTGTCAAGCTAACTGAGGTCGCTAATGGCAATGAACTCAATGATGAAGAGTCCCTTTGTAAAGCCATCAACCAACATCTCAACATGTTCTCCAGCACAAGTCATCTGTCCTAGTTCTCCCAGCCCCTTTCTCAAGAGGACCAAGAGAATCAAGAGCCGTTGGAGTTGCGAAGAGCCACCACACCAGGCATCCGACCTACCAAACGCTTGAAGAGTTCAAATGAAAGAGCAATGGACAGGATGAGGAACTCCAACAAGAGACAAGCCAAGTGTGGTTTGTGCATGACATTTGGCCACACTCTCAAGAGCTGTGTGTTCATGAAGGACTCTGACTCAGAGGTGCTTGGATCCAAGAGAGACTCCATCAGAAACTTCATTGTGGGTTTGGGCAATCCCACAGTCCATTTGGTGCTCAAGCCTCAGACAGCAGAGAAGATCTTGTTGCAGACTTGGATGGAGAAGCCAGCTGGAGTTCCAAAGACAGCTAAACATTTGCACATTACAAGATGCTTCTACAGCGCTCTGGCCGCTTCCTCTCACTCACAGAATGTTCCAGAAGTCAATGTGTTGCAGGATGGTGTTCTACCTATGATTGGTTCTAGTCCCGGCTACTTCCCTGTGGAAATGACAAAGGAATGGATTAGCACAAAGACCAAGATCAATCATGTGTTGACATCACTTGGACAGGCAGACCCTCAAGCAGCACAAAACCTTTACACTTGCGGTCCCAGCAGAGTGTTTCAATTAAAAGTCTACTAAGTAGAAAGTTAGTCAAGATTCTGGTTCATGTTTTCGTTTGCATGCACGTTCCTTTGGCTTGTGATTGTCTGTCAAGTCCACATAGTGTGTTCTGTTTCCCTTTCTGATCAAGTTGGAAGAGACAGGTGTTTGATGAATAGATCGAAAGAAAACATGGTGACGAACGACCAATGGGTTACCAACCCACCAATGTCAGTGCTTGTAGGCAGGAAACTGGTGCCACTTGTTGTCTTCCTGTAGACAAACGATCCTTTTCTTGGGTTTCCTAACTGGATTGGCCTTCGCATCTTCCAAGACTTGCGTCCACGACAGAGTGTTGAAGGCAAGCGGAGCTCGATAGAGGCAGACCTCACCCTCGTCGTTCACTATGTCCACACCCTTGTCTTTCGTCCAACCAACTGTGGCATAGTTCAAATCAACGCAAGGCATCATGTGGTCCAGAGCGGCCTTGTGGAAGGTGCAGTAGCATGGCTTGGTTGTGTCCTTGGGGTGAGTGCCAATGCACCATGTCTCATTTGACATGTGAGAGTAACCATGAGGAACACAGAGTTGACCGTCAAGCCTAACCACCGAAGTCTTGAACTTGGGGAACAAATCACATGCCAAGCAGCCAGGATGAGCCTTCGATTCCTTTTTGCCCCGGATGAACATCATGTTGGGAGTGTTGCCGTGGAATGAGTCAGTGTGTGGTTTAGTTTGGGCTCCACAAAGAATGGTGAGCCTCATGGTGTCATCAATCACTGGCTGCAAAGTTTCATGAACTAGGGGGTGAATAGCCCGCTTGACAGCCTTCAAAAAGTCTATGTATTTCTCACTGTCCAGACATCGAGCTCTTTGGCCCTTGCCCTCCATCTTGGACTTAGCCTTCCAATCACCTTCATGGACAAGTCCAATCGACAGTTGACCTGTCTTTTGTTTCTCATCACCTTCAGGTTCCTCCCTGGTTCCATCAAAGGTGATAGAAGATACATGTTCTGGCAGTTGAAAGTTCAAAGTGGCCTGGTGGTTACCACACTCTTCACCCTTCTTTCTAGCCTTCACCGGCATGGGAGGCTTCAGAACTGCAGCTGTCTTGGGGGCCTCAGCTAGCATTCTCTCATCCAGTTCCCTCTGTGCAGCCTCTTCCCATTGCTTCTTCTGCAGCCGCTTGCTTTGCTTTGTGTTGGGAGACCAAGGCATTGTGCTATGGGTACAAATAGGTGTGTAATTGATGAAATGCTGACTGAAGCACATGAGTGGAATTGAAATAAGGCATGAGCTGTGTAAGAACCAAAGGGAAGGGGGGTTTTGAAAGTCAAACGCTGGGTTGCTTGGAGCTAGCCTGGACTCACCTAGCAGTTGTTGCTGTTGGTTAGGGTTGAAGATGAAGTTGGATGAGATTCAATGATGGCAACAGTTGTAAAGTTGGAAGATTAATACAGTTGTTGCCATTCAAAAAGGTCCAAGGGACTCACCTATGGAACAAACCCCAGGAAGCTAGGCAAAGCGCTGGTGAAAGACCCTCCGGTTGACTACTCAATGCAAGGGAGTGTAGGACTTGGTTGATGGTTGGTTGGATCCAGTGTGGGTAGGTGGGTAGTGCCCATGTGTTTTGAGGAAAAACACAAGGCAAAATTGAGTTCTTTTGAAGCACTTTGGGTCCAAGAAACCGCCTCCAAAAGAAGGGGCACTTGCAAAGTGAAACGCTGACCAATGGAGACACCGGTGGCCAAACCGAGCTAGCAGATGACTAATTGAAGGGTGCCTGAGACTCCTGGATGGGTTTCAGGTCAAACACTGGGCTGCTGGAGGCTGTGTGGTCAATGGCTGCACTCCAACAGAATGTTTTCCTGTGGAAACACTTGTTGCCCCTTCTTCCAAATCAAAACGCTGACTGAGGAAAGCACCGACAGCCAAGCCCAAGGAAGCAGTGGATGGATGGTGCGTCTGAAAAACCGATTAACGGCAAAACCTTACACAAGGGCGTCAATGC
>Ga0163148_10001081_pt1 | contig 36416 bp, 43 predicted proteins | sample OliLakLV19MP7P2_FD_148606 | JGI IMG/M metagenome (GOLD analysis project Ga0163148, IMG submission 148606) | Freshwater microbial mat bacterial communities from Lake Vanda, McMurdo Dry Valleys, Antarctica- Oligotrophic Lake LV.19.MP7.P2 | ecosystem: Environmental > Aquatic > Freshwater > Lake >... | reverse complement strand
GAAATGGTGTATTTTTTATAGAAGTTAATGGGATGGGTTACTAGGGATCTGAATTTGTAATTTACTCATCTGTTAGGGGACAGTCCCTAAAGCCCTCTATAAGTCTAAGATTTGTATTCGTACGTATGAATTGATATTATGTACGTATGAAAACTAAACTAACTCTAAGTGTAGATAAAGACCTGGTTAAGTATGCCCGTAAACAAGCTAAGTACAAAAGTAAATCAATTTCTAGTTTGTTCTCTGACTATATTTTGAGTCAAAAGTTGCATAGGGAATCTAAGGCTTCATCAAGCATAAATAGCATGGTAGGCTCACTAAAGAGCTTTAACATAGATGATTCAAAAACGGCTACCAGAACTGCTTATGCCAAAAAATATACTAATTGATCTCAATGTAATAATTGATGTTTTGCTAGAGCGTCAGGGCTATGAGTCATCACTAAGTGTACTACTGCTAAATACAGAAGATAACTATAAGTTGTTTGTTAGCGCACATATTGTGCCAACCTTCGCATACTTATTAGAAAACGCCAAAGTTCCACCCAAAGAGATTCTACGCCAAATTAATTGGCTGGTTCATACATTTAGTGTTGTCGAAGTAAACAGTAACTTGCTTAAAAAAGCCTTAAAAAGCAAGATAACTGATTACGAAGACGCTGTAACCGAGCAAGCAGCCCTCGTCTGTAGCGCAACTTCAATTATTACCAGAAACACCAAAGATTTTAAAAATAGTTTAATAAAAGCCATAACTCCAGAAAATTTTATCCAAAACCTAAATTAGCAAAAAAAAGTTAAATATCTTACTTTTTGGGGGCGAGGGAGATGGTGTATTTTTTATAGAAATGAATAGGATTGATTGCTAGGGAACCCGAATCTGTAATTTACTCATCTGTTAGGGGACAGTCCCTAAAAGCCTGAAAGCCCCTAGGAAATGCTTGGGCTACAAAACAGCCAATGAGGTATACTCCGAAGAGTTAGATAAATTAGGAAGTGTTCGGATTCCAATTAGAATGTAGGCACTACGTGACGAGCTAGAAGATCTGAAGTGTGAATTGGCTGACAATGGGGAATCATATTAGAACACTTTCCAGGGAGACACCCTGGAACACACCCTGGAACACTGGAACAGTCCCTACTGTCTGCAAAATCACCTATCAAATTAATTTATTTGACTAACTTAGTCCCTTTTGTTATTATCATTGCATGAGCACTGTCATAAATGTCCACGATCTAAAAACAAATTACTCCAGATACCTAGAGGAGGTCCTGGGCGGTAAAGAAATATTACTCGGTAAACACGGTAAAGCCGTTGCTAAAATTGTTCCACTTATTAACCCAAAAAAACCACGAGTTCCAGGCAATCTGAAAGACAAGATCTGGGTAAGTGATGATTTTAATGAACCACTGATGGAACTATGGAATAAGTAAAGAGCAGATACCATGATTCTTTTACTTGATACGAATGCGTTTATTTGGTGGGTAACTGACAATGGTCGGTTAGGAAAACAAACGCGAGCAGATGTTGCCAACGCATCGAATGATGTCTATATATCCAATTTGAGCATGTTTGAGTGTAGTATCAAATCGAGGCTTGGCAAGTTAAAAATTAACTTCGATGATATTGACCAAGAGATCGCAGAAGGCAGGTTATTGGAACTACGCTTTGATACATCGGTTGCACGACAGTTTGTGGCTCAGAATAACTTACCGCAATCCGATCCCTTTGATACTGCCATCGTAGCCCAAGCGGTAGCCAAGCATATGACGCTTGTAACCAGCGACTACCATATCTTAGAAGCAAATATCGTCGGCCTTCGCACGATTGACGCACAAAAATGATGCCCAGTGGACACTAGCCGTCTCTTGGCCCCAACGGTGTTACCCAAGCAAATCTATTTTTGCCGCACAGGTTAAGGCAAAATTACTTTTTGGGGGTGGGGGATATGGTGTATTGTTTTCAGAAATTTAACTGGTTTTAATTGCATTTTAGATTTTCCCAAGTCTCCCAAGGGGAACCCCTGGACAAATCATATTAGAACACTTTCCAGGGAGACACCCTGGAACACTGGAACATTACCAAGTACGTCTGGCTTGGCAGGGATTTTGCGTAAGTCCAGTACAGTAGTTACAGGGTCCGTCTGAACCGTCCTTGTAAAAATAGTTATTATTTTGGGGGCGGGGGAAATGGTGTATTTTTTTAGGAAATTTGCGGGATGAAGCATTTTTCAAGGGTAGCCCTTGAAAAAAAGAACTTGCGAACAGATAACATTCCATATGACACGAATTATCAGATGTAAAGGCGAGACCTTATGTTCGGTGACTTATATTCCCCTAATACTTGACAATACTAATGAGATTCATTACTATCAAATTAGGAGATACGTAATGAACAAACCACAATCTGCAACCGTTAGCTTTTCAGTCGATACAGACCTTCGTGATGATCTAAATAACCTAGCAGCCACGGAAAAACGGTCAAAAAGCGATCTCTTTAGGGAGATGTACAACTACTACCGTTTCAAGCTAACGCTTAACCGAGTTCAAGAACATGGTAGCGTTATAGCTCAACGTCTTGGATTGGAGACGGATGACGATGTCTATGCGTACCTCGCAAAGAAACGTGCTTAGAACAGTTTTTGATACCAATATCTACGTTGCAGCCGCGCTTCGGCCAGGTCAGTATGCCGATCGGTGGCTGGACATCGCTGCCTTGCCAGGGTCAGGCTTACAGTTGTTTGTTTCGCCCTACATCCTTGCCGAGATTAGACAAAAGCTGGTTGATAGATTTGAGATTCCGGACAATCTTGTACGGGAGTTCATTGGACGCGTTGAAGTGTCTGCTACCGTTGTGTCCCCGCCAGATTTCAGTCTGGCTGTTGTCCCCGACGACCCCGACGACGATGCAATCGTGGCTTGCGCAGTGGAGGCACATGCTCAACTAATAGTTACTGCCGACAATCACTTGCTCAAACTTGACCCCTACCAAGGTATTGGCATTACTCATCCGAAGGAACTAAAGAACATATTTGCGACCGAATATAAAAATCGGTAGTGATCCTGGTAACGGCAATACCAAGTAGCCACAATTACTTTTTGGGGGCGGGGGAAATGGTGTATTTTTTGAGGAAATAAACCGAGTGGCTGCTAGAGAATCTGAATCAGTAATTTACTCATCTGTTAGGGGACAGTCCCTGAAAGCCCTAGATTTCAGTGGCGAATCATATTAGAACACTTTCCAGGGAGACACCCTGGAACAATATCCATGAACTTGCTTTACTAAGAAAATATGATAATAATATAGTAATAGAAAACTCTAAAGTTCTGGGCAGTTAGGCGTTGAGGATATAAGTTATGGAAATCATTGCGACAGATGACATTCAGGATTCGGCCAGGCAAGGGGCTGCTGCCTTAGTTTTAGAGCAGAACGGATTTAGTATATTCGGTAACACGCAAATTGGGACAAGTTCTCAAGTTATTACTTTATCTCCAGAACACCAGCAACAGATAGAAGATGTAGCCTATGTGTGTTCTACTCAATTTGACCCCAAGGAGCCTACTTTAGTCCAGACAAATTATGGTGTTCCATCACTCTTTGCCAGAGTAGACTGTACCGTTAATGCAGACGGTATTGAGGTATACGAGACCGAAGAGCGACCGGCCGGACTTGGGATAACCGATAGGCTTTTAGTAGCGGCTGGCGGACCCGGCATAGCTGAACTTATAAAAAAACATTGTGTGGATTATGTAAATGAGGTACCTGTTGTACTGCGTCATCCAGACGTCAAGCCAAATGACGATGGCGACTTATTTGAAATAATCGAGCTGGATGGTGATACCAACATATCGGGACGGCCCGTTCTCGTAAGAGAAGAGCCAGTAGATATGGAGGGTTATCCAAATTTGGATTCTATCCTTTCGAGTTCTGTTGCAACCATACTCAGCAAGGGCAGCAAAAGACATACTCTGCTAATCCCAGAGCTAAAAGCTGTAGTTGCTAGCGACGAAACGTTTCCTGATAGTAACACGAGTATGAGCATAAAGCCTATACAAGGCTCCAAGGCCAGGGGCGTACAAGTATATGTGTCTCCAGCAGATCGTATAAGACACGGCAACAACGGCACAGTTACCTATGCTAAAGCTGAGCGAACCGTAAAAGCGTCGCAGACGGGGCTAGAAGCAGATAGCTTGCTTATAGAAAACTTCAAGCCTCCTATCCCAGTTGAGATGCCAAACGGAAAAATCGGCAATATGATTCTAAGAGTTGTTGTACTTATTCACCCAGATAGAGGCGCCCAAGCAATTGGTGGTTCATATGTTGCCAGGAAAGAGTTAGTTGTACATGGGGCCACCAATGCTATCAATGGTGCAGTAGTTGTAGAATAATAATCACATGGACAAGTCCTACCGAACGAATCTCCAGAGAGAATTAGAGATTTTAATAGCTTTCAGGCCCGTTACCGGCGATACGGTTGCAACAAAAAAACTCCTGCAATATATAGAAAAACGACTAAAAGATTTGGGGATGCTGACTCGACTTGTAGAAAAGGCAGGATTCTCAACGTTGATTGCTGGTACACGTTCGCTAAAACGCAGCAAAGTTTTGCTGCAAGCTCACGTTGATGTGCTCCCCGGTGAAGAGGAACTCTTTAAGCCCAAGCTGAAAAAAGAAGTTCTATACGGCCGAGGTACTTACGATATGTTGTTTGGCGTTGCTTCATTCCTCGTAATCCTAGATACATTACATGCTCAGGGTAGTTTAGATACGCTTGATATAGGGGTCATGCTAACAAGTGACGAAGAAGTGGGTGGTCATAATGGGGTCGGGTATTTTATTAAGTCTTATGACTGCGAGGTCTGTATCTTACCCGATGCTGGTAGCGCAGATCAGCTGAATCAAGCGGGTAAGGGCGTGCTTCAGCTTGAGGTTATAGCACTTGGGACATCGGGACATGCAGCCCAACCTCAGGCGTACGATAACCCAATATACAAAACGGTTGATATTATCAAAGAAATATCCAAAAAATTTCCTAATAACAACCCTGCATTTACGACATGCTCAATAACAAAGATTGAAGGGGGTGAAGCACTTAACCAAACTCCTGGTTCTGTTTCGCTTGCCTTGGACATCAGATATGTCTTTGACGATAATCCAGATGACATTGAGGCGGAGATAGAAGAGTTAGTCAGGCAGTACGGTGCTTCTGTTAAACAACTTGTTTGTGAGCCTGCTTATAAAATAGATATGACGCATAACAAGGTAAAAAATTTCATAAAGTTATATGAATCTATGACTGGCCGAGGCATCAAGCTGGGGCAATGGCCTGGTAGTTCTGATGCACGATTTATGACCCCCAAACACATACCCGTTATTATGATGCGTCCTAGTGGCGGTGGCCTTCACGGACCCAATGAGCATGTCGATTTAGCTAGTCTTGTTGAGTTTACCGAAGTTCTTGAGGATTACATCCGCCAAAACGGCGCACATTAACAGCAGATATTTGACAAACTACTTTAATTATCATTTTATAGTATAATTAAAGATAGTGATTAGCTAGTAAAGAAATGCTTATGAACAGTCTCACATCACAATTTGCAAATTATCATGGCTCTTCTCAGTTTGAGCACATTACAGGAGAAACCAGCACGGTTATTATAGGAAGCGGGCTGGCTGGTTTAGCTGCGGCTGTAAAACTTAAAGAAGCATTGCCAAGCCATGACGTTTTAGTTGTCGAAAAAGAAGTCCCGCAAAGTAATACTTTGGTTGCTGGTCAACGATTTCGTGCGGGCATTGCCGGCCAACGCGTAGATGGGCCTGAGGAAATTGCATTCTTGCTAGCCTCAAGAAATATGGGCCATATCACGACAGAAATGGAATATTTTTCTGAGATTGCTACCCAGGAATTAGAGTACTGGCAATCATTACCAGGTTTCATGGAAGTTGCTGACAGGCAACAATGGTTTGGCCCACAATGGGGCACCCCAAACAAGGCAGGAGAGGGGCGGGGTAGATCAGTCCTTGCTTGGTTCCGTGACCAGGCTGTTGGTAAGGGGGTACAGTTTTATCAAGCTCAAGCCCAAGAATTAGTAAGTGATGGGATGCACGTTGAAGGGTTGGCAGTGACAGAAAAAGACGAAGCTAAAATTGTAATCGCCGGCAACTACGTGGTTGCGGCGGGTGGTATGGGCGGCTATATCTTTGAGTCAACTAACCGTGCTATCCGGCAATCAGGGCATGAGCTAATGCTCAAAGCAGGTATTCCTTTGTCTGGGGCGACGCTACATATGCAACACCCGTTTAGCCGTTCAGACTCTCAGGGTGGAGTTCTCCGGGGTTGTTATGAAACCGATCGTTTAGCAGGCGCAAGGGTATACCTAGATGGACTCTCTAACAATCCTGTTTTTGACGAAGATACAACAGAGCTTTTAGCTGCACACGAAGCACATTACCATTTTCCTGAAATATCCCGTAAGTTTAACGAATATGGTTCAGTGGCTTTATTGGTTTTCCCGGACGGAGACAAAAAACTAACTCGTGTCTCCCATCACCATACACAGTTTGGTGTACCAACAGTCAATGGAGTAGATGTCGCAAGTATTGATAATCTCTTGGCGGTAGGCGATGCGGCCGGCCTAAATCACTGGACAAATCACAAAGAACGCTTTCCCGGCTTTGCCCTAACCAAGTGTTTAGTAGATGCGGTGGTAGTTGTTGACCAAGTTCAGCAATATATTGATGAAAGTCCGGCCCGATTGACCATTACTCCGTATGGCCTAAGACTTCCTGAAGTTTCAAACAGGACAACCGAAAAGAACATCCGTCGACTAAACACAGGCTTTATGAATGCCTGGATTGACACTGACTCAAAAAATCCTGATATCCGCGAAAAGATTGCCGATGAGTGGCTTGATAGTCTAGAAGAAACACAGCTGGTGGAGGGCGGCTCCCAACTTGGTATTAGTAAAGCAATAGCTCGGGCGCACAAAGCAGTAGGCTCTGGCAAAAGCGCTGAACCATATGCTATAAAGATAGAGGAGTAAGCCAATGGATAACATAGAAGATTTACGAAAAAGCCTAGACAATATTGATAATGCCCTTATTTACCTCCTCACGGAGAGGTTTAGGCTTACCCATAGGGTCGGCATATACAAGCGTGATAATCACTTGCCTCCTGTTGATAAGTCCCGCGAAGAGCAACAATTTAAGCGACTTGCCAGTCTTGCAAAGCAACAAGGACTTAGCGGAGAAGTGGCCATAAAACTCTTCCGTCAAATTATTGATCTAGTGGTAGAAGAACATACAAGACTACAAAATCAAGATCAGTCAAAGACCTAGGTTTGGATCTTACGCAGCACGGCGTTGATAGCTTCAGGAGTCCCAGGGACAGATATGTCTACTAAATGCTCAACAACTGGACTAAAGCCAATACGTAGATCTGCTTCGTCAAAAATTTCACTATCGTTTTCTCCATCGCCCATTCCAACCACAAATATTTCGTCGCGGCTGATGCCGGCCATTCTCAGGTAATGGTGAAACGCGCTTACTTTACTGATACCTTGGCACTGAACGCCTATAGAGACCCGGTTGTCGACAACCTTTAATTCTTGATCTGGCAGTGCGTTGGCAACTTGTTCTGCCAGCCATTCTTGGTCAACTGGCGTGGTTTTGCCCTGGGCGTCTTGCAGGCGCGTAATAAGCATGGTCCTGCCAACCTTAACCACTAGTTCCTTGCGTGCATCAGGGCTTACCACGTCTGTTTCAAGTACCTTCTTTACGTCCTGAAGATAATGTGGCACAAATTCTGGGACCAAGTCAGTGTATTCCACGCCTGCTTCGGTACGCTGTACCATAACTCCACCATTTTCGGAGATGATAGGACGGTTAATTGGCACCAGGCCGTCATCCCATACATGGAGCAAGGCTGCGCTTTCTGCCCGTCTGCCAGTGGCAACTATCACGTGTTTTTGGTCGGCCGCTTCAATTGTGCCTGCATCAATTTGAGGAATATGGTCATTACTACGGGCATCAAAAACATAAGCATGGCAAAGCGTATGATCAAAGTCTGCCAGAACGACACTTCCCGCTGGTACCTCTAAAGGCGCAAGCAGTTGGTCGAGTTCTGGTGAGGTATGTGTTCGTGGTATATCCATAGTTTTAATCCTGTAAAATAAAAAAGCCCCCGGTTGGAGGCTTTTGTGTACAGTAACCAAGGTCTACTTAACTACAAGCCTCCGAAAGAGGAACAAAATAAAAATCAAAATAGATAGATTGGATTAAAGAAACCATCAATAGTAAACTTTACATCAATTACGTATTTTTTGCAATAGTTAGCTTGTTCTTTCGTACAGTTTCCTCGAGAGAAGGATGATCAAAAGTTGCCGGCAAACCACCACGAAACGTAGTTTTGCCACCAACAAAAGCTGCATCCTGGATCAGTGTTAGGTGAGTCGCCTTCCCTGTAGCAAACGCGTCAAAGTTTCTTAGGGCTGCTTCTACTGGCCCATAGATTGTTCGGGGGTTATATGAACGTACTTCTTGGGAGGCATTTATTGTTGCTCGGTACAATTTTTCACGATCAGCCGTGCTTAGTAATTCTGGTCGAATATCTATAGATAACTTCTCTGTGTGCTCCCCATATAGGGTGATATTATTCACGATCAGCCGTGCTTAGTAATTCTGGTCGAATATCTATAGATAACTTCTCTGTGTGCTCCCCATATAGGGTGATATTATCTGGGCTTAGCCCGTAGTGGAACCGATTACTGTAAAACAATACTCGGGCAATATCTAACTCAAGACCAACGCCGTAAACTTGGTATGTTTTAAGACCAAACTGTTTACTTTGCCCAGCAGCATAAAAACTATAGCTTAGTAAATCTACGGGATTAGTAATAATAAAAATAGTCCCCCTAAACCTAAGCTCAGCAGCCGTTTGGGCAAGCAGCCTAACAGTTTCAAGATGACTTAGGAGTTTATTCATGCGTTCAGCTGCTCGAACGTTAGGCGGAGGGGTGCTATCCCTAAAGCAAACAAACACAACGTTGCTTTTGCTAAAAACATCCTTGATCCTTTGCCCGGCTGCATATTTGGCTGGGTCAGTGATTGCCGAAGAATGGTTTAAATCAAGGGCAATACCATGCGCTTTTTCTACCTTATGATCATAAAGGCAAATCTTACCAACAGAAGGGTGTTTACCTAGCCTATACGCTAGCAATGAGCCAATACTGCCAATACCAATAATACCTACGTTAAGCTTTACTGGCGGGGTGAGTAGCTTGGCTCTCCCCACTATATCGCTAATTATGTCTAACGACTGATCTACCGTTACCTTACCAACGGGCACACAACCCATAACCGAGAAAGCGGCAGAGTTATCAACCCAAAACTGGCTTAGTTTCTCTGCTTGTGCGCTTGTAGTGCCATCAAAAACATCTTGCCTTAGCAGCTGTTTAAGCTCTGTTTCATTGGGTGTATATGCATCACGTTGATGGGCATCTGTTTTTTGTAAAAAGATGATCCCTTTTATCAAGCATCGCTTGACGTGTTTCAGGGACGTGGCAAAGTTCAGATCACTGCCATAGAAGTTTTTGCCGTCCTTTTCGATTGCGACCCAGTCATTGGCACAGATATCTTTGTCTGGTTTTTGGCACAAGCCATTCGCGAGAGTTGTTTTACCAATCCCTGACTTTCCAGCCAACAAAAAGTAATCACCTTTTATATTGAGCAAGCAGGCGTGTAAAAATCCGATGTTTTCTGAAGCTTGGCTGACCGAAAAGGCAATGCGGGCTTGTTTTTTTTGTTTGGCGGGCGGCCCTTTATAGGTGTTGGCGATAGGCATCTGGCCAAGATACTTAAGTCGGCTATGGAAATGATACGTTTTCGGTGACATAAGTCTCAGCTTTGATAAGTAGTATTGATTAGGACGATTATATACCCTATAGCCACTTACGGCAATTGGGTTGTGCTCGGTGGACAAAAAGGTTTATCATCTAGCTAGTGCAGAATTACTTATGAAAGCAATCGGATATCTAGGCATCCCTGGTTCTTATAGCCATACCGCAGCAACGCAGTTCTTTGCTGATGCGGACTATTCGTTTGTGGGTTACGAGAGTTTTAGAGATATCTTTGAGGGCATTCGTAACAAAGAGATCGCCTCTGGCGCCATACCCATAGAGAACACTCTTGCCGGTTCAATTTATGAAAACTATGATTTACTTGATGCTTTTGACATCCCTGTTATCGGGGAGTATTACCTCAAAATATCACATAGTCTTCTAGCTCAAAAGAAGTTTGCCAGCAAAGATCTTAAAACATCAGACTATATCATAAAAGTATATTCTCACCCTAAAGCACTTGAACAATGTTCTGACTTTTTGCGTAAAAGACCCTGGATGAAACCACAAAGTTTTAGCGATACGGCAAACGCTGCCAAATTTATTAGCGAGCAGCATGATCCAAACTTAGCCTCGATTGGCAGCCAAGAAGCCGCTAAGTTATATGATCTTAAAGTTGTTGCCAAAAATATAGAAAATAACCCCGAAAACTATACACGTTTTTTAGTTATAGGCAGCGATACGCTCCCATCACAAGAGGCCGATAAATGTTCGTTAATAATGTATTTGCCCCATGTGCGGGGCAGTTTATATTACGCATTGCGTGCGTTATTTGATAACGAGTGCAGCATTACCAAGATTGAGTCTAGGCCACTCATTGGCAAGCCATTTGAATATGTATTTTACTTTGATTTCAAATACGATGCAGCGCAGCACGATATTGTACAAATCGTAAAAGACTTAAAAGTCAAAGCAATTAAAGCAAAGCTTCTAGGGACGTATAAGAAAGGGCACCTTTAAACATTCAGAAAATCTTCTAGCGCCTTTAGTATTTGTTTGTTTTGGCCATCTGTGCCAACACTGACTCTCAGGTGTTTATGTAGACCATATTCTTGCAAAGGGCGGACAATGATGCCTTTAGCAAGGAGCTGGTCAAAGAGTTTCGGGGCGTCATTAACTATGATAGTTATAAAGTTACCAAAGCTTGGTATGTAGAGTATTTTTAACCGTTCGAAGCCTTGTTGTAGTTGGGCTACACCCTTTAAGTTATCTTGGTATCCTTGTTCTGTGTAGCCTTTGTCCCCAACAGCTGCCAATGCTCCTTCTAGACCCAAACTATTAACATTAAAAGCTTGCCGAGCACGGTTTAACAATTCAACGATGGTCGTAGATGCCATCCCATAGCCAACCCGTAGCCCCGCCAGGCCATGAATTTTTGAGAAAGTTCTCACCAGAATTAAGTTGCGGAATTCACTTAGCCACTCTGTTGAGTCTATTCGGTGTTCGGGCGATAAGTATTCGTAGTAGGCCTCATCAAGCACAACTACAATATCATTCGGAATCTCCTTTAGGAATCTGTAAACGTCTTTGTATTCTACAAACGTTCCAGTGGGGTTATTGGGGTTGGCTAGCCATATTACCCGGGTTCTCTTAGTGATTGCACCTAGTATTGACCTTAGGTCGTGACCATATTTATTGGCGGGAGCTACAACATTGGTGGCTCCTGCCAAATGGCTGATTAGACGGAAAATAATAAAGCTATATTCAGAACAAAGCGCCTCTGAATCTTGATTTAAAAAGACCCTGGCAATAAGGTCGAGTATATCGTTTGAACCGTTGCCAAGCAGGATATTCTTTTCGTCCAGGTTGTGTTTTGTGGCAAGGGTATGCCTAAGTTCTGTACCGTCTGGATAGCGGTTGATGTCTTGCGCGGCTTGTTCTATGGCTTCAAGGACTTTCTCGCTCGGTCCGTTGGGGTTTTCGTTTGACGCCAGTTTGATGATCTGCTCAGGATGCAGTTTATATAAACGGGCTAATTGAGAAATCGGCATGCCTGGTTTGTAGGGGTCGAGCTTAAGGATTGATGGGTTTGGTTGGGGAGAGTCCATCATTTTTCTAACACCTTGCCGTTATTTATTTCTCGATTGAGCTCACTAAAACTCTTGACTATTTCTTGGTGCGCTTTAGCAGCATAGGGGTTGCCTCTCTGAATAGTGTCGAACAATTCGTCAGAGTGTGCCTGATCAAACTTAACCAGGTCAACAATCATTTTGTAAGAAGGAGTGGTGAACTCTTGGTCTTGTAGATGAATTCTTGACAGCCCTCTCGCCACGAAAAAAGTAACAGCATGTATGTCAGCCATTAGCTTGTCATGTTTTTGCTCTGTCATAGGGGTCACATCAAGATGAAGAGTATTAGAACAATACGCCAGTACCTTTTCTGCTAGTTCTCCACGCTTGTACGTTAAGATGAGCTTATTATTTTCGTTCTTGCTACCAGGTTTGTAAGAATGCGGCCCAAAAAGAGGGTGGGTGAGCAGTAAGTTGGGGTGCTTGGGCAAAAATTGATTAATAGTTTGTCTGGGCAAAATCTTTACTGAACAAACATCGATAACGAGTTGGTCTGACCGTATACGCTTAGCCAACTTAGCCAAGAGCGAAGGGTATTGGCTAAAGGGGATAGCTAGAATAATAATGTTACAAGCGGCTACCTTGTCAAAACTAGCTAGCTTTATAGGCTCTGAGGGAGTTTGCTTGCCACTATCGTAGCCATAAACAAGCGTGGTTTTAGGCAATAAGCTAGGCACAAAGCTCCCAAAGCTCCCAAGCCCAAATATACCAACCGTTAACGGGGAAGTTTTATTATGATGCGTCATGATATGTTTACTAACACGAAAATACGTATTGTTTAATTTTAGCGTATTTGGCCACTTATTAAAACAATACGATAAATCAATATTGCTTATACTGGTAATCTATGGTAATTATATAGTATTACCTTGTTGGAGATATGCCGGTGTGATTTGTATCTCGTGACGCTGCTTTGTAGAGGCAAACACAGCAAACGTATTTTTATAAGCCTAAGAGGAAAACAATGCCCCAACCGTTCACAGAAGGCGTACAGCCAGTAATAGACGAAGCCAGGATTGAAGAGCTCACCACACGAGCAATCAGTGAAATCTATCCCTCAGCAGGTGAACTTGCCGAGGAACTAAGAAGTGGTAGGCAGCTAACTGCATACATGGGTATTGATCCTACAGCCCCAGACATGCACGTGGGTCACGAGAGTCAACTTCTCAAACTCAGAAGGCTACAAGATATGGGTCATCACGTTATCTTGCTAATTGGTGATTTTACAGCTATGATTGGCGATCCTACCGACAAATCTGCGGCTCGGACTAGACTGACCCGCGAACAAGTACTCGAAAACGCCCAAGGTTACAAGCAGCAAGCCGGCAAAATACTCGACTTTGAGGATCCAAAAAATCCAGTTGATTTACGTTACAACAGTGAATGGCTGGACGGGATGAACTTTACGGACGTCCTAGAACTAGCTAGCGAGTTCTCTGTACAGCAGATGCTCGAACGGGATATGTTTCAGCAACGGATTAAGGACGAGAAGTCACTAAACCTCATAGAAATTTTATACCCACTTATGCAGGCCTGGGACAGCGTACAGCTTGACGTTGACATAGAAGTTGGTGGCTCGGATCAGATCTTCAATATGCTCAAAGGTACAACGCTCGTCAAAAGACACCTAGATAAGCAGAAGTACGTTATTGCTGGGCAGCTTTTGGCCGATCCAGATGGCAAAAAAATCGGTAAGACAGAAGGAAATATGATAACCCTTAACGACACGCCTGCTGATATGTACCACAAGATTATGATGTGGGGCGACGGCATTACGCCTCATGCATTAGAGCTATGCACTGATATGCCCATAGAAGAGGTAAGAGATATCGAGCAGAAACTGCGAGATAGTACCTTATCTGGTATCGAAGCCAAGATGCTGCTTGCCAGAACAATAGTGACAGACCTTCATGGGCAGGAGTCTGCTCAAGAGGCAGAGCGGGGTTATCAGGCCTTAACTTCTAGGGATGTAGAAATTGATCTTGAAACATTGCCAGTTGCAAGTGTAGCGTTGGGCCAGAATATTGTTGATATACTTGTAGGCAGTGGGCTTGCTCCTTCAAACAAGCAGGCTCGCCGGCTCCTAGAAGCCAATGCTGTCCGGGTAAATGGTCAGGCAGTTTCCGCAGACTGGGCAGCTACTACCATAGAGGAGGGACAGACAGTAGTCCTCCAGGTTGGCAAAAAGAAACGCGAAAATCATCGAGTACTAAAGGTACAGGAAGACTAGCAAATTTGCCTATGAGCGAACATACCACAAGTGAGGCACTCCAACATCACTGGGCTCTAGACAGCCAAGCCAGCGATGTATTGGCCGAGCGCATAGATGTGAAAGGGCTTGGTCATGTGATTGAAGATGTGCAAGCCGGTCTTGATGATGATGCAGTAGAAGTACGAGACAATAATCGCCGGATAGTTGGCGATATTTTTCGGGGCACTGGCAAAAAAATCATAATAATTGGCCCTTGCTCGTTGGATGTTGAAGTAGACTACGTGCCTCTATACGATTACATTGATGAACTGCAAGAAGAAAACCCTGAGGCTGTTATTGCCCTACGTGCCAACGGTGCTAAGCCGCGGACAGCGACTGGCTGGTCAGGCCTTTGGTATGGCCTAGACCCTGCTTACAGAGAAAGTCTATTTGAGACTTATCAAGCTGCCTTTAACAGAGGTTTGCCGCTTATTACAGAAATAACAGAGGGTAACCAGATAGGTGCTCTAGGCCCTTACCTGAGTGGCGTATGGATGGGTGCTCGGGATATTGAGCCTACCGCTCATCGTGGTAAGTTTGCGGCTTATCACCTACCCACAGGTGTCAAAAATGGCGCTACAGGCGATTTAGGTATAGTCGAAAACACCGTAAAAGCAATTCGTAGCAATAGCGCAGATAATGATAATTCTGGGGTTGACTTGGGCACTATTGCAAGTGGCCCTCAGTTTGCGGGTATCCCAACGGGAATCGTGCCAGTTGGCGAGGGTAATCCTCATGTTGCAATTTTTACCCGTGGCTACGAACTACCTGCCGATATGCCTTCTGAAGAAAAACGTGCCAAAGCATTCGAATATATCTCACAGACTAATTTGCTTGGTAGAAAACTTGGTAGTGCAGTTGTCATTGACGGCACTCATAGTGTGCCGCCAATGTTTGATATTGATCGCAAATCTGCTAACAGGCTCGTACCAGTACTAGAAGAAATACATAAGGGTATTGAAAGTGGAGAAATAGTAGAGGCTGAAGAGTTGGTGGGCGTTATGGGCGAAGTAGGCATTGTGATTGGCCGAACCGACCCAAATTACGTTCTAGACGGTCCTCGCAAAGAGCAGCTAAGAGACTTAATTAATATAACGGTTAACCTACTCTAATTTTTGCTCTTGTCTATAAAATATAAATCTCTGAAATTTAGTAAAGAATGACGAGCTTTGCTACTATAGCAAAAAAGAAAGGCAGCTAATCAATGAGTCAACAAGAAGAACAGATTATTTGGTCAAATACTGATTATCCTTATGCCTGTCTGCTGGATGTCGAAAGAACAGAGGCGTTTCGAAAAGCTATTCAAAAAGTTGTAAAACCCGGTGATATCGTTGTTGAAGTCGGTGCCGGCACGGGTATTCTTTGTGTGGTACTGCTATTAGTGCTACGTCAGGTTTCTCTTCAAGCTTTTCTAGCAGATCAGAGACGCCATTAGCACACCGCACACCATACTCTTTAGCGGTACGGTCCATGACAGGCGTATCTGTATCTGATATACCAATGAGATTGTAGTACTTACTCTTGCGGATTGCAGGTAAATGATCCTCAAGGCTCTGCTGTCCAAGGCCGACCACAATTATATTTAAGCTCTTCATATACTACCTATAAGCTCCGTTACTGATATAATAATCATAATTATACATATTTAGAGAAAATAATTAAACCTGCAGGAGAGCTTCATGTCAACCCAAGTTGAATCTATAGAACAAGAACTTACATATCTAGCCGCTAGCCTGCCTGCAGAGATAAATGGCGTAACTCCGACTCGCCTGAGGGATATATACATACCTGACTCGCCTGGAATTCATCCCCGTTTACGTTTACGAAAAAAAGACGACAAGTACGAAATTACAAAGAAAGTACCCCTTACGGAAGGCGACGCGTCGGCACACACTGAGATGACAATACCTCTTAATGAGGGCGAGTTTCTTGCACTAGAAAATACAAGTAGCAAGACTGTTGAAAAGGACAGGTACAAAGTCGCCATAAATGGCCATGAAGCTGAAGTTGATGTCTTTGTGGGATTGCACAAAGGATTAGTCGTGATAGATTTTGAATTTGACAGTGAAGAAGCAAAAACCGCCTTCGTAGCACCAGACGTATGTCTTGCAGATGTAACGCAGGAAATGTTTATCGCAGGCGGAAAGCTAGCTGGAAAGACTTACGCAGATATTAAAGATAAACTCGATCGGTTCAAATATGTTGCGCTTTCGAAGTAAGGTGCTTTATAGGTAAATAAAATGGATGTTCGCAAACTAGTAGAACTAGCCTCAAATCATATCAAGTCACATTACGTTAAAGGCAAGCATCACGTTGCTGTTGCTTTATATGCAAATAATAAAGTATATCTCTCTGTGCATCTAGACACTAAGGGCTTTGACATCTGTGCAGAACCCATAGCTATACATAATGCCCTAAGCGATGGCTCAGACTTCAAGCAAATAGTTGCTGTTATGAAAATGGACTCAAAATACGAAGTTATAAGTCCTTGCGGCAATTGCAGACAACTACTTCTAGATTTCGCACCTCAAGTTCAAGTAGTTATTAGAAATGATAAAAAAAACCTAACGTTGAAGCCAATTGAACTGTTACCTTATCCTTATTGAGATAGCCATCCTGTTTCGGATAGGTTTGTCGCAATGAGCCATTTCCAGGCTTTGATGGGATGAGATCCTCGTTATTCTAAAATATATTTTTTCCAAGGGGAACCCCTGGAAGAAAAACCTACACTATTTTACACCTACAGAGGAACATCCTCTTTACCCCTCTTTACCGCCCTTAACCAGTAAAAGGCTGGAGGAGTGTAAGTATTTTATTCTCGTCTTTAGCTTGCACTAGATTATCAAATGTGTCCTTGTCAACGAAGTAGATTACTATTCCCATTTTTTTCATTACATCAATAGAGAGTTTATATACTTTTCTATCTATGGGCTTTACGGCAACTCTGCTAACCAGCTCAGATTTTTCCAGCCCCGCTTGAGGTGTCTTCTTAAAAGTAGTTGAGGGTACAGTGTAAATCGCACCACCTCTATCCTTTTTTATATAATCTTTAGGATTGTTACATATAACTATATAAGGTATTTCAGCCTCTATGTTCATTAAGGTTGCGTTGCCTTTTGTAGCTAGATACATAGCAGCGAGCTTTATATCTGAAGTTGCGAAAACATAATCACCAATGTAAACATCCCTTGAAAGCGTTTTCTGCGGCCGAATTACTATAAGATCTTTATTTGGGGAAGCATGATATAGAACCCTCATAGGCTTATCATATCAAATGAATTTAGAAGCCAGTAGCTACGGTTACTTTCTTGGGGGCGAGGGAAATGGTGTATTTTTTGAAAGTAGACCGGCTAGTTGCTGCAAGGGAACCTGAATTTGTAATTTGCTCATCCGTTAGAGGACAGTCCCTAAAAACTAATTTACTCCTCCGTTATTGAGGGTGTGAGCAGTTACCAAATAACCTATTGTACTTTTTACCAATGTATGCAAATATATTGATACAATAGAGCTTTTAAGGAGTAAAAAGATGTCAGAATCTACAAACTTATCCGAGGCTGTTTTAGCCCGTTTCGAACAACCCAAATGGGGTGAACCTGTACCAGTACTCGATGAAATAGCTCAGTTTGCCATAAGAACACATTTTAGAGAAACTGGGATGAAAATGACTGCTGGTTTTCTTAACCTATTGCCAGATGACGTGTCGATGGGTACCATGGTACAACCCGATTTACATAAATTAATGACTCGGGTACCATCCTTAGTGATTGGTCCATACTTTCTTGATGCCGACTATTTTAAGAGAGGTGTTGGGCTCTGGAGCTCAAACGATCAGCAAGGCTAGCAGGATAGTTTTGTGATATCTATCCCGGGACTATAGCCATAAACTCTTTTCATTAAGTTGACAATAGAAACTTGGGTTGGTAATATTACAAAATGGCTCGAGTTACGGAGAGTTTAAAAAAGAAGGGACCTTTTAGAAGGAGCTATTCTTATTAGATTATAATTGAATCAAAGCAAGAAGAGCTCCCGACTAAGAGCTCTTTTGTATTTTACACATAATTTTTAAAAAGGAGGTAATAACAATGGGTGAACATTCTGTTCTAAAATTTGGAGGAACCTCTGTTGCAAATCCAGAACTAATTGCAGAGATTTTTGCCGAAAATCCCGAGAAGAATAGGATAGCGGTTGTTTCGGCTATCGGCAAAGACTATGGCGATACAAACGGTAATCCTAAAATTACCGATAAACTGCTTGATCTTGAAACAGCTATAGGCAGTAACGATCAAGTTGGCGTAAACGAAGCAGTTGACTTCGTAATTGAAAGAACCAAACAGGTTTATGCAAGTTTAGGAAGTGCAGTACTTAATAAAAGCGCTGACTATATTCGTAATCTGCTAAATTCCAAAAACCGATCCGATAGATTCGCGTGGGTAGGCGAGCACATTAGCGCAAAGTTATTTGCTGAACTAACGGGTGCGTTGTATGTCCCAACTGATCTTAAATTCTCAGGAAATGTTTTACATCTTCCGGATAGCGTTGAATCGGTTAATGGCACATTGCGTCCATTTCTTTCTACCAACAGGCAAATCGTAACCGAGGGTTTCTTTGGCTATGATCGGCGGAGCGGACGAGTCGAAGTTTTACCTAGAGGTGGTTCGGACATAACGGGCGTTATATATACTGGAGCTCTGAATGTAGCAGAGCCTGGTAAATGGATAAACGAAAACTATACAGACAAAGACGGATTGTTCAGTGCCGATCCTGACATGGTAAAAGAAGCCAAGGTTATCCCAGAAATTACTCATGAAGAAGTGCGAGAAAAAATGCATGGCATAACTGAGAGAAATGGACCGATTCACGGAGATGCCATAGCTTATGCATCACGCTTGAATGTTGAAATGATGATCAGAAACTCATTTAATCGCGATGCGCCAGGTACTCATATTGTCGCCGAAAGAATATCAGATCCAGAGCATCCAATAATTGGCGTAACAGGGAAAAGTAATGTCGTAGCTTTGGATGCATTTGACATGGGTATGGCGGACGCCAAAAACTATCTTTCGGCAATTCTTGCAAAGACGGGCGAACTGGATGTCTCGATCTCTAATGTTCCAACCGGAGAAGATCGAATCAAGCTGGTGTTCAATAGTGTCGTGACTGACGAGAAGCTTGAACTCATTAGTAATTTTATTTTAAGCCGAGCCATTAGTGGAGATAAGGCCACTGTCAATATTACAAGAGATGAAGGCGCTGTTTACCTAGTTGGCCAAGAGCTAACTAATTCTTTGACGTATACACGAACAATCGGTAAAGTCGCAACTATACTAGCCGAAGCTAGTTTACCAATGCGTGAAGTTATTTCTCACGAGAAAAGTCCGAGTCTTGCACTAACGGTTGCGGGGGGCGACGTTAGAACAATCATTGGACTACTACATAAAGAATTCATAGAATCACAATAGAATATCTAATCCACCAGTTCCCCGTGGTCTCTGCCAAGGGGATTTTTATTTGGTCGCAAAGACGTGCAAGCCATGTAACAAATTATTTATATTGTAAATATTAATGTATACTAGTACCAGATTTTAAACTAGGAAGGTGTATATGGGTTACGAAAATCGTCTTTCTCCCCAAGAGCAATATGTTTTTGATGACACTCATCACATTGAGGAACTGGCCGATTTAGAATTAGGCACTCCAGTGTCAGTATCGGGTCGAGTTTTGGGTCGCCGAGAGATGAAAAATTATACTTTCATGGATCTACATGACGAAACGGCATCTGTACAAGTGATTTCTTCAGCCGAAACCACCCCCGAGCATGAATCAATTAATTCTGTTGGCGTAGGAGATTATGTAGCTGTTGATGGCAGCTTGGGCGAGTCAAAGACTGGCGAGAGGAGCGTTTTCGCAACCGATTGGGTACTAGTGGCGCAAACTCAGCAATCATTTCCGGATATGCGTAGTGGAGGTTTAACTGATCCAGATACAATTGCTCGACAGCGATATTTGGATCTAGCAACCAATCGTAAGTCAATGGATCGCTTCCGTACCAGGAGTCAGGTCGTCTCCCTAACGCGTCGTTATATGGAAGAACAAGGTTTTATGGAAGTAGAAACACCAGTTTTGCAACCAATCCACGGCGGAGCATCGGCTCGCCCGTTTGAAACCCACCATAACGCACTTGACATGGAATTGAGTCTGCGGATAGCTCCTGAGTTGTACTTAAAGCGTCTAGTGGTTGGTGGGTTAAAGCGTGTTTATGAAATAGGCAAGGTATTTCGAAACGAAGGAGTTTCTACTCGACATAATCCAGAATTTACCATGATGGAAGCCTATGCGGCGGGATGGGACTTCGAAGGGCAGATGAAACTAACCGAGGAGTTAGTTGGACATCTAGCTCTGGCCGTTCATGGCAGTACTAGTATTGAGTATCAAGGCAAGGAAGTAGACCTATCAACTCCATGGCCCAGATTAACCATGGACTCCTTGGTAAGTGAAGCAATCGGTGATGAAGTTTCGATTGACACAGATATTTCAACACTACGCTCAATGTGTGAAAAGCATGACATTGAATATGATGAGAACTTCGGACAAGGTAAACTTTTACTTGAGCTATATGAAAAACTGGCTGAGTCAAAACTTTGGGGCCCGGTTTTCGTCACGGAACATCCGGTGGAAGTATCACCGCTTGCCCGCGAACACCGTACTAGAAAAGGTTATACTGAACGATTTGAGGGCATCGTTGCCGGACGAGAACTTTGCAATGCATTTACAGAGTTAAATGACCCCAAAATTCAATATGAACGATTTAAAGACCAAGAAGCTACCAGTGGCACAGACGAGGAAGCTATGAAGATGGACCATGATTATATCCGAGCACTTCAATATGGATTACCTCCAACTGCCGGTATGGGTATCGGAATTGACCGCCTAGTAATGCTCTTAACCGATTCTCCATCCATAAAAGACGTCATTTTATTTCCAACCCAAAGGCCTGACAACTACATTAGCCCATACTAACAGGTAATAAAACTGATTAAGCATGTTCTGTTGGAAAGTCCAAATCGTATCTATCCATGCTTCTGATGGTCTAAGGAAAAGAGCCAAACACCTATTCCTCGACAGCAAAATATAGACCCAGAATCTTTTGATAACAATCAAGTACCTTTTCGATTGATGAAAGGCTTACCCATTCATCTTTTGTGTGGTCACCTCCTCCAATGGGTCCGATACTCAGCACAGGAATACCAAGTTTATTAGCAAAAATATTTTCGTCAGCAACCGATTCAGAATATATTGGCCGAACACGATCTGAATTAAATACTTTTGATTCGATGGTGTGCAAGAACTTGGTCTGCTTTACTTTATAACTTTCACTATATGGTGTTGCCCTGGGTAGAGGTTCAATAGTAGCTGAAACATTGAGATTTTTAGCCAATATTTTTAATTTACTCACAACAGTTTTATGTGTAGTGGGTGGAGTCGTCAATGCTGATATGATAAAAGTGCATTCATCGGGTACGGAAAAAGAATCTGTACTCCCGTTTATTTCGTGCACAACTAAATTTGTAGTACCAAACTTAGTGTTATCTGAAAAATTGATCTTATTCAGATTGATTAACAACACCGAAGCTTTTTCAATGGCATTCATCGCCTTGTAATATTCGGCAGCATGTGCTTTCTTGCCAGCTATTTTAATTCTAAGCGCGAGTCTCCCCCTGCGTCCATAACAGACACTGTAAGGCTCGTTTAGATCCTTAACTTGTCCATTTTCAGCCGAAATTAAGAAGTCAATATCTTTCAGCTTTTTTGAATTAATCAGGTCATGTGCACCAGCCGAAATGTTCTCTTCATCAACGCCGAGAATAATTTTCACAGGCATGTTTTTAGCACTTGCGATTTTAGCAAGTTCTAATATTGCACTAATCCCGCCCTTCATATCAGCAACACCAAGACCGTGAACCATATCTCCAGTGCCCCAAATGGTGTATGGATCACTAGAATAATTTCTGTCAGGCATTACAGTGTCTAAGTGGCCATAGAATCCAAGGTATTTATTTGATAACCCAAAGGTGGCCACAATGTTATTACGACCAAGCCCAGTAGGAACAAGTTGAATAACAAAACCTAAATTGCGAAGATATTCTGATATATAGTTACCAAGTTTATTTTCGTTTGGGGATACTGAATGTATTGCCACCAAGGCTTCTAGTAGCTTATAAATGTCCTTTGAATCTGTAATTTTATGGTTCAAATCTTAATCCTTTTTCTCTTAACGCCCCCATTATAGTGCGGCAATGATCTGAACCTTTCCCTAAAATCGCTATTTTAAAATTAGGTGAAGCTATCTTTTGTTCTCTATTAACTAGTGTACGAAAAGCTTGTGGTACTACCATGCCGTTTTCGATTGGATCTCCATATGCTAAATCTTCACCAACAATGGCAACAAAATCATCAATATTATGGACGTTTCGGCCAGTATAAACATTAGTATTTATAAAATGAGGGACATCAAGTTTTTGGGCAATGATTACGGGAGGGGTATTAGCAGTTGCTCTAGAATTTAGTTCCACTACAGACAACATTGGTCGATCCTCGCTGTCCCTTGTCAAGAACCAATCAATGGCCGCTATACCAAAATATCCATGCTCATCAACATTGTAATTTGCCACTAAGGTGGCTTGATCCTCGGCAAGCTCTGTTGCACTTGCACCAATACCATCAAACGGCTCATTGCCTAAATATTCTCCTGCCTGTGTAGTTATTTGTTTGTAGTGTCCAATAATTGAAACTTCACCAACTTTTCTAGCAAGAAACTGAGTACTTCCATTAGCTATAATTTCACCTACGCTCTGGGCGTCAGCCTCTAAAACTAAAGGGTATCCTTCCGGAGCAATTAACTCATCTGGCCAAAATTGGCTAAAACTCACATCAAATTGACCTTCTGAAAAAGCTTTTTCTACGTTGTTTCGTAATCTAGCAACGCTTTCACGTAAATCTTCTGGAACGGTTATCTCATCAACTTTTACGACTAAGTCTCCACCTGAACCCGTAGGAAATTTGAGCCAGGTTCCAAATTTTGTATTCCAAGAAGAGTTAATTACCGGCTCTATTTCTTCCCATGTCTGTAGGATAGTTCCGGGCAACATTGTAAATCCATGTTCGGTTGCTGCTTGTCTAAAACGAGACTTATGGTTTGACTGACTACTTTCTGCTCGTTTAAGAGTGCGTAACCCCAATTCATGTGCTTGTTGATCTACTTTTTTGCCACCAAAAGTCGGTATTAAGTAATTTATACCCTGTGTATCGTCAAACTTTACATTGCCACGCAGTATCTCCAACGGATCAGTACCAGGAAAGCCAAATCTAGCACTTTGTGTTTTAGGCTCAACTTCTATTATTCTGGAACTGGTAGGTATTAGACCTATTTCTCGGTAATAGTTTAATAGGCCTGGAATAAGGGTATGACAAATCACGGTTTCTTTCTCGCCGACAGCCGGCACAAAAGCTTGCCTTAGATACCAATCTCCTTCAGGCCAGGGCAGGGGTAGGTTATGATCTGGCCCAATATAATTACCAGTTATAACTGGGCTACCATTATCAATCTCATTCGCTTCTAGTACGCTTCGACCGAGTGAAAGTTCATGTATATTTGCTTGATTTTGATCTAGTTCCATCATTAGTGTTCCTTACATTTATCTAAAAAATAAAAAGTCCCGGACCATAGCGCGGGACTTTTTGAATAGAAAGAAAGCGCTACGGCCTAATCTTGTTGCGCTTCTTTTGGTTTACGGTCGAAATCTCTCTAGCAATTGATAGCATTCGGCAATATTACCATACAGTAGACAGAATTTGCAATACGTAAATATTTTATTAATTAAACTTGCTAATTAATCTAATGATTGTGATAATTTACTATCATGGCTGTAAACAAAGATTTGCCGTTCCAATCTGACTTGTTTCATGAGATAGCTGAAACATATGAAACTCCAGTTTTTGTTTATGACGAAGAGGGAATTAGAACCAATGCACGAGCCGTCAATGATGCCTTTAGCTGGAGCCCAGATTATAGAAATTATTTTGCTGTCAAAGCAACGCCTACACCGGCCATACTCCGAGTAATTTATCAAGAAAATATGGGATTTGATTGCAGTTCTAGGGGGGAGTTAGTGATGGTGAAACAGGAAGGTCTTACTGAGCAAGGACTCTTCTATACTTCCAATAATACGCCAGACGAAGACTACCAACTAGCGGCAGAAATGGATTCGCTCATTAATATCGATAAATTTCCCTACTTAGAACAAGTACGTAAAGTACTAGGGAAATTGCCCAATACAATGGCTATTCGTTATAACCCCGGTGAACTAAAAGAAGGTAACGACATAATTGGCAACCCCAAAGAGTCCAAATTTGGCGCAACTGATTATCAAGTTTTATCCGCGCTTCGAAACATGAAAGAATACGGAGTGGGGCGAATTGGTTTACATACCATGGTCGTCAGTAATGAGAAAAACCCGAATTCATTCCGCGACACAGCACGATTATTAAAAAACTTAGCTGATCGAGCGCTAACAGAGCAGGGAGTGGAGGTTAGTTTTATTAATGTTGGCGGTGGCTTGGGAGTTGCTTATCATCCAGACGAGAATCCAATCAATGTGGCAGCTGTAGGTGAAGCAGTGCAATCACAATTAGGAGATATGGGCATCCCTATTCTCACTGAACACGGTCGATACATTACAGGACCTAACGGCTATTTGTTGACCAGGGTTATGCATGACATCCAAGAGACCTACGAGCCATATGTGGAAGTAGATACCTCAATTAATAATATGGCTCGGCTAGCTACGGTCAGCGCGGCCTACCATCATATAAATATACTTGGTAAAGATAATGATTCAACCAGACTAATGAACGTCACCGGTTCGATGTGTGCTAATACCGACAAAATGTTTAAGAAGCGTGAACTACCCACGACCATTGAGGCCGGCGACTTAATGGTCATTCAAGACGCTGGCGCTCACTCACGGGCTAACTCACACAATTACAATTTCAAATTACGTGCCGGCGAAGTTCTTGTCCGTCCAGATGGTTCACACCTTCTTATTAGACGTCATGAGACGATTGAAGACTTGTTTGCGACGACTAAGGGTCTATAATTGTGCAATAAGAGAAATAAATCAGACAACTCAATTTAGCTAAGATAGTTAAGATATTGTTGAGCGCTAAGAAGCAATATGCCAGTCAGTAAAATAATCCATTGGGTTTGGAAAACGATGACTATTCATTGCAAAATTATCCGATGTTGAATAACCAATTGGGGTTTCGTTCTCGGGCGGTAGTTCTCTACACATTTGTAGGTGTAAATGACGAGACCATCCTCCATTCTCAGCATTAGTAAAGTCTCCTAGTTGGGCAATTTGCTGTCCAGCTCTTACTTTACCAAGTTCTGGCAACGATTTTGAAAGATGACCAAAAAATAAAAATACATCCAGATTGACTGATTCATCCGGCTCGAGTAATAGGTAGTGTCCATACCCATGATCTTGGTGTTCATAATCGGCAAGAATAATCCTACCGTCACATGGCACAAATACCGCCTCGAGATCACGAGAAAAAACATCAATGCCCATGTGTAAAGTTCTTCCTTCTTCTGCGATTTGTGATCCAGCCAACATCTCACTGCGATTCTCGCCATATCTGCTCACAAGGTAGCGCATTGACGTGTGACCAAGCATTCTATTATTAAAGACTTGTCGATTCTCGGGTAATCTCGGGTTTATTCCATCATTTTCAGCGTTATTGAAAAATTTTTGAATATTTTCTTCATCAGACGCTTCGGGCGGTATTTGGCTAAAATCTAAAATCATTAATCTCGAACCATTAAACATATCTGTCATCGGTGCTAGAAGTTCGACTGCCATATACCTACCTAGTTAAATCCTTTATAAAACCTATCTTAAATCTCATAGTTCGAATTATAAAATATTCAGTGGATTACTGTCAAATTCCGCTAGTTGATTAAGTGGGCGCGACTTATGTAATCGTCGAGCATGGTGTTAACCGTTGGTCGCACACCTGCACCCGGGCCACTAACTGTGTACACGCCATCGGTCTCGTTCGGCCCCAGACCAATTACCGCACCATTACTAGGCCCGGCGAGTCTGGCAAGCGGATCAAACAACGGGTTGCGCTCAATGTTTCTGAACCCACCAACAAGCCGCCAGTCGGCGTGATCAATATTAAAACCACCAATTATGTCACTCTCAGGGCAACGGGCACTATTCTTTTCAAGATAACCCTTCGAGTAAATGGATACAATAAAGCGTCTGATCTTTGCTTCTTCTATGGCCTCAGCAATTTGGTCGTCAGTAAGCTCGAATTTAAGTTGACCCCAATCAATTAAGTCATCACTCAAACCCAACTTATTGAATAAAATGGCTGTTTTTTTTAGGTATATCACCTTCGGCCTCTCCACGGATAACGTCAATGTACGATTCAGCACCAGGTTCAGCATATCCCATCTCCACAGCCTGGTGTACTGCTGCGCCTAACGACATACCTGAGCCTCCTTGAGGTGCGATAGAACTAAAAATAGCTGAGAGCGTACCATTAAGAACAAGATGCATTTGGGTGACATTATTGCTATCAACTAAATAATTTTGAGCAACTTCTAACATCCGTGTGCCGCCCCCAACTGTTGCGTTAATGCCTAAATGGTAAAATTATCTGACTTATCTCTTAACTCCCTGAAATGATTCGCCATTGCGCCTTTTTCTGCTGTTACCGCAATCTTACCTCTCTCTAGTGCCTGGTCGATATATGCTTTTGCAGCTACGCCGTCATTCGTAGAGGGTATTGCAACGAATGATACTTCAGGAAATAATTCTTCGGGGATATCTTCAATTCGTTCTACTTCGTGTCTGTTGTCATTAGTTTGAATAATACCTGCTGATCGCACAATGTAACTCGGCATTTGACTGAGACTCAAACGCTCTGCCACATAATCCTGCCCTAATTGTCGTTGTAGCTCGGTTCCTATGTTACCGGAACCTACCACCATCCAATTTGCTCTCTCTTTCACTTAATCACTCTCCCTTATTAAGATAATCTTGCACTCTCTCGTGAAAATTGCAAGCACGAGCATATTAATTAAAAAAGAATATACTTCATTAATATTGGCAAAAGTACCCAAAAAGTAGTTTTTGGGGCGAGGGAAATGATGTATTTTTTTATGAAGTGGACGGGGTGGCTGGCCATTTTCGAGTGTCCGAGACCCTCAATCCCTATAGCAACCTCAAAACAAATAAGTACTCGTTTTAGACATGTTTTGTTTTGGGGTTGCTATAGTTACTTTTCTACGCTTGCCGCGCTCGCGTAGGCCGGGGGGGTGTGAGCAGTTACTATACAAGGGCAATTATACCCTTAAGCCATAGTAGTTAATTCTACTTCATTGGAGTATATACTTGGTGTATGAGTTCTAAGAAACCACTTAAACAAAATAAGAAAGATAAAGCTTGGCAAGATAAAATTGAAAGCAGAGCCAAAGCCGAAAAGGTCAAACTAGACCACCCTCAAGGAAAAGAGCGCTTTAATAAAGTGCTGAGGCACACCCACAAAAAGAAGTGACCTCGTGAAACCCCGCGGTTTTATGATTATCAAAACATTTGCATCACAAACTAATTTGTAGTATAATACACTGAAATTAAGGAGTTTGTTAAGCTATGGATGCAAAGAGTGCTTTTGAAGCTATCGAAGCAATACGTCGCACAGTACCAGCTGAAGAATTACAGGTACTTGGTTCCGAGTTGGTTACGCAATTTGGGCTTGTAGCTGAGGCTACCGGAACTGTCGCAGTTTCCGAAACTACCACCATCGAAGCTCCCACTCTGACTCCTGAATCTCTTCTAGAAACACTAGATACTGCGTACAAGACCTACGGTTTTTTGGTAGACACTCCCAATGAGCGTCGTGCCGCTGTCAAAGTAGGCCGTAAAGAAAAGCGACCGCAGCAGCTTGAGCTGGCAAACAAAAACATCATCAAAGCTGAAGTTGAAGCCCTGCTTGCCAATGAAGACCTTATAGCTGAACTACAGACGGAAGTTGACTACTTTACCGCCAATCCTGAGGCAGATAGCCCAGAAGCTGGTTTTGACCTGATGATTGTCCCAGAAGGCCTGACATCTGATGATGATCAAGCCACAGCCAAAGTCCTGCAAGCCAAGATTACTACCCAGTATAAGCCTTACATCCGACCAGATGTCCACAATGACCCACGTACCCCAGAAATAACTGGCAAGGGCTACCGTATCGTCTTTGCTCCACGGCACTATAACGTACCCGAAGGCACTACTACCGAGCAAACCACTTGGATGAAAACCAAAAACAAACAAACAACTGTAACCCAGCTTGAAACTGCTACTGATGCTGAAGCAATGGCTCAAATTAACAACTTACAGGATACTAGTGAATTGAATGACCCAAGTACTCGCTATGACAAGAACTACTTTAGACGCTTTGACCAAGCTCCGCATGCCGACTATGTTTCTGAAGTCGGCGTTAGTGGCAGTGGCATGGTCGATCTTGGCAGGTCGAACGTCCACCGTTACTACCCTGCGCGTGCCCTGGTGGTGCCAGTCGAAAAGCTTAAGGCTTTCTTGTAATCGGCTCTAAACAGGCTTAACATCTTAGGGATATCGATACCTTCAACATCTGTTTCATTGATTCAGTGATCCAGGGTGTTGATCCAGGGTGTCTCCCTGGAATGAGCACTATACACACGAAGTAGAAGAAATGATTTTTAAACGTGAAATACTAATTGAAGATTGAGCTCTGGAATCTTACTTTTTGGGGGCGGGGGAAATGGTGTATTTTTTTAGGAAATTTGCGGGATGAAGCATTTTTCAAGGGTAGCCCTTGAAAAAAAGAACTTGCGAACAGATAACATTCCATATGACACGAACCTTTTAACCCCCAACCTTTGACTATTGCTCGGGTACCAAATTGGTTTGCGTAGAGTCGGTAAGCTGACCTATCCAACCGTCATGGCGGTTAAGCTGGCTATTTGCCACCGCACGTTCGGCATCGTCAGTATCAATACGTTTGGCAAGACCATCTATACTATTTTGCAGTCGGCTAACCTGTTCACGGTCAGCTTTGCTGTCCAGCTTCTGTTCTACCGTATCAATACGCAGGTGAAGTTTTCCAAAAAAACCAGCCAATTCCTTGTTCAGTGCCACGCGTAATTCATCCTCATTCATAGAACTTTATTGTACGCTTTTAAACTGCGCCAACGCAATATAAATTCTATTTTTTCAGGCTAATCGTGTATTTTTTTAGCATACGTACTGGACGATAAGAAAGTTTCGATTTTCTTAGTCCTTCCAACCCCAAGTCTTGTTCCCAGTTCATCCATTTGCACCCGGCAGCCAACATATTCTTTGCTACTTCATGTATAAGGAAGGGATATATGTATTCATGGTGGGACTTTAGGGCTTTTTCGAAGTGGCAAATAGCATTTTTACTTCCTATAACTTCGTTGATTGAAAAGGCAACTAACTGTCCGTCAACATATAACTCTGTGAAAATCAATTCAAGTTCGTTTTGATTTTTAAGCAACTTGAACAGGGCGGTTTGCTCGGATGTTATATCTGCCTCACTTTTTCCGGATTCTTTAGCCCAGAGATCCATTATGCTTCGGAAAGAATCTAGGGAAGAAGCACCCAGTTCAGTTAGGGTAGAAATCTTTAGGTCACGGTTTTCGTGAGCTTTCAAAAAAGCATTCTTTTTATTTCTTAATTTCTTATATCGGTAACCACTAAGTTTTGATAAATCAGCCAAATCATATATGTAATCAAAATTGTCTCTGTCCTCTGAAATTATGTATTTGGATTTTTGTCGGATATTATCTATTACAATTTCCGGCACGAGTGTCATTCTTTCAAAGGTGTCCATAAGTGTCTTTATAGATTCATCGACTTTGGAGATACCAAGCATGGAAAACACAGAGTGGCCATCTTGATAATCTGGCAACTGAATTATTAGGTTGCCGTTTAGTATAGCAATCTTTGTCTCGTCATCGGTGCCCCAGCAAAAAAGACTTGTAAAATTAAAGTCAGAATAAACTTCAAATTTAGTAGTTATAAGCTCTACAGTACTTCGGTGTTGTAGCTCCAGTTCAGTAAATTGGGGAAATTTATTAATCATTTATTGTACTTAGATGATATCTTAATACTATACATGGTAGAAAATAATGATGAAGGTATAATCTGGTCCGGTTCGGATTTAACGTATGCTTGCCTTATAGACCCAAAAAGAACCATGGCTTTTAAAAAAGCTATCCAAGAAACCGTGAAAAACGGTGACATTGTCGTAGACGTTGGGTCGGGTACTGGTATTTTAGCATTTTTTGCAGCAGAAGCTGGCGCTAAAAAAGTCTATGCTGTCGAAGTTGACCCAATGCTAAGCGAATACCTAAAGCGGAGCATAAGGGCAAACGATTTAACAGACGTAATCGAAGTTCTAAGCGGTGATGCTTTAGAGGTAGATTTACCACAAAATGTTGACGTAGTAATAGCAGAACTCATTGAAACAGGGCTTTTAGAAGAAATGCAGGTAAAAGTAATGAACGGTTTGAGGGCTAAAGGTGTTGTAGGACAAAGTACTAAAGTAATACCACAAAGTTATGAAACGAGATTACAACTCGTAGAGCTAGATAACAGTTACTATGGTTATAAAATAATGTCTCCTGCGCACGATTGGCCAAACTATTCCGCAGAAGCCGAGGGTTGGACAAAACTAAAAACTCAAGACTTAACAGGACCAGTAAGCCTCGGTGTTTTCAATTTTCAAGAGGGGTTGATTGAGCCAAAGGTAAAAAAAATTGTAGAGTTTGCTGATATTAAAGAAGGAATAATAAACTCTTTAAAACTCTCAGGGATTGTTAATCTAACAAATAATATTAAACTTGGACCGACAAATTCAGTAAACGGCAATAAATATATACCCATAGAGCAAATAGAAAACGAAGGAAAGTTAAAAGCCAAAACTTCTTTCGAAATGGGTACGGGCTTACACAGCTTCAAGTTGAGCAAATTGGATTATTGATAACTTTTGGGCAAAGTGTATGTATAATATATACAAAGGGGTTATGATAATCTATGTTGAGTTTCGCTAGAAAACACACACAGCTATCAGCGATGGGCGTATTTACGGTGTTCTTTATCTGGTGGTTATTGTTACAGTTTATATCAGAACCAACGGACTCCTCGCGCGAATTATTTAGCGGTGTTTACGGTACCATGGCGTTGTTCGGAGCTATTGTAGGCTTAAAAATATCCAAGACGTGGGGAGGGCGAAAGAGTTTTGTTGGGCTCGCCATACTTATGCTTTCTTTAGGATTGTTTGCTCAAGTATTCGGGCAAATATCATATTCTTTATACACTCTCATACTAAAGAAAGAAGTTCCTTACCCCTCCATTGGCGATATAGGTTACTTTGGTACTATCCCTCTATATATATACGGGGTTTGGCAGTTGGGTAAAACTGTGAGTATAAAGACATCGCTAAAGTCTTTCGCAAATAAAGCTTTAGTTACGGTTCTGCCTATTGCGATATTGACCGCTTCGTATCTTTACTTCCTGAAGGGTTATGAAGCTGACTGGACACACCCGTTGACGGTGTTTCTTGATTTAGGGTATCCGCTAGGTCCAGCAGCCTACCTATCTTTGACTATTTTGGTTTATACGCTTTCCCGTAAATTTCTCGGTGGAATAATGAGGCCAGTTATCCTGTTGGTGCTGTTTGCTCTAGCCATGCAGTATTTAGCCGATTTCTTCTTCTTATACCAAGTCCATCAAGAAACTTGGGTTACGGGTGGATTCAACGAACTTATGTTCTTATTTGCATATTTCGTAATGACTATTGCTCTGTTGCGTTTCAGATCCGCCTACCAAACTATTTCTAACAGAAATAAGGAATAACCAATGGATATTTACGCGCAGATAGCCGAGAAGATTATTGCCCAGCAAGAGACCATTATTGGCCCCGTGGCGATTGAGCAAGCCAAACGGGTTAGCGACCTAAAAGTTAACTGGGATAAGCACGAAGTCTCGATAACAGGCAATGAATCCGCAGCCATAGACAAACTGGTTGACCAATACAAAGAGCTGTTTGGCAAAATCTCTGTAGAAGTTTGCAAAGAAGCCGCCAGTAAATTGATGTCCCAACTCCCCGCAGATAAACAACCCAGCTCTTTGAAGTAAACTTGCCTAGGGTTTATTTCTTAGGCGGCTTGCTCGAGATTAGTGAACCGCTGATTAACTTCGCTGTCACGTTCAGAAAGTTGTTTGTGGATGTCATCAAATGCTTCACCGACGCCAGCAAAATTTTTATAACGGCTCTCGAAGATAACAGTTTAGGCATGTTGGAGATGTAGGCTATGAACGGTCGGATGTTTGACTTTTGGTGTGGAGTGAGAGGTTGGGGCGTCTTCCAGGTAGAGTTCTAGTGCTTCTTGAAGATTTTTAAGAGCTAATTGCTCGGTATCACCAAAACTAGATATATCAATATCAAGACACTGGGCAACAAAGTACTTACCTTCTTGGTAAACAACTGACTGATAAACAACTTTATTCATGAGTTTATTATACACCCACCAGTGTATTTGGCTAAATTGGATGCCCAGTACAAAGAGCTGTTTGGGAAAATATCGGTTGAGGTATGCAAAGAAGCCGCCTCTAAATTAATTACCCAGTTACCAGCCGACAAGCAGCCCAGTTCGCTTAAATAATCTGAGTGTAGGCAATTTGACATTTTGTAGGCAGTTTGCTATACTCGAAGCATGAAGACCACACAATATACAATTCGTAATTTGCCTATCCAGCTTGATGCTCGACTGCGTAGTTTAGCGACGCGTCAAAAGCTGAGTCTCAACGCTGTTGTTGTTCAACAACTTGAACGATCGCTCGAGCTTACGGCCAGTAGCCCTAAAACTAACAAAGATTTTGATCATTTGCTTGGGAAAATGCAGCCTGATTCGGAATTTGACAAACGGCTACACGAGCAACGACAGATTGACTCGGCTGATTGGGTATAAACACACAATATGAACTTCGTGATAGATACCAATAAATTATCTGATCTTTTTTTGGGTGACAAACAAGTAGCGAACAGTTTGCGGTCTTCGGAAATAGTGTATGTTCCAGTAATCGTTATTGGTGAGTTTAGTTACGGTGCCTACGCTGGGGGCAAATCGAGACATAACCTGGCACTTTTGCAGGACTTTTTGGGTCAACCAAGCTGTCACGCATTGTCTGTCGATCAAGAAACAGCTACACAATACGCGCAGCTAAGGCTATACCTACGTAAAAGAGGAACGCCAATACCGGCAAATGACATCTGGATTGGCGCGCTTTGCATCCAATACGACCTGCCACTACTAACTCGAGACGGAGACTTTAAAAAGCTACCACAAATACGGCTTGTGTCCCAGGGCTGAAAAACGGATAAATCCATCCAGGCCCTCTTTGGCCAAATAGCCGTAGAAACATGCAAAGAAGCCGCCGCTAAACTAGTTTTACAGTTACCAGCCGATAAGCAACCCGAGTCCCTCAAATAACATAGGGCTCTTATGCCCTGAACTTGACAGTCTATATACAATTTACATACAATATCAGTACAAAGCTAATAATGAGAATAGTATGAGTACCAAGACATTTAATATATCTTTCCCCAAGGAATTGGCCGACCAAATTGACGAAGTAGCTAGGAGCCAATTTGGTACCCGCAGTGACTTTCTAAGAACCGCGGCAATTAAATATCTGCGAGATGAGGAAAAGGTAGAACAATTTAAGAAACTTATGGATTATGGCAAAGAACTCGGTAAAAAAATACCCTACCAGTCAGAGGAAGATGTGGCTGACGAAATTACAGCAGACCGCCGCCAGCGCGAACCGTGGCGGAAAAATATTGCCCAGTTTAAGAATAGTACTTGACGCTAATGTCTGGTATTCGGCGGTAGTTTACGGTGGGTTGCCTAAAGATGTAGTCTTCTACTGCTTACAAAACTGTTCCGTAGTTGGTTCTGAGACACTAATTGCTGAAATTATGGACCGGCTACACTCCAAAACTAATGCGCCATACCGGTGGAGACGAATTTTTAGATTGCAGATCAGTGAAATCCTTGTATCAATAAATTGCTTCAAATCGTCAAATTGGTCGTCCTTCATGCGAGTATAGTATCACAAAACATTGGAGCGAAATAAGCCTAAGCATTTTAGCCTAAAAAGGTTAAAATAAAGTGGTGGACAAACCTCGCCTGCATGTATTGGGCAAGAAAAAGAAGCTGGAGCAAGACCTGGCGCATATCAGCCAGGAAATGTACAAGCGCAATGCCGAACTGGCCTCTACCAACCGTACACTGTCGCTACTGCGTACCATTGATACCCTAGTGCTGCAGTCGCACGATTCCCTCAAGGTGTTGTGTGGGCAGGTTAGCCAAGCCATCATCAAGGATTCCGACTATCCCCTGGTGGCTATTTTTGTAAAGGAATCGAGCCATAGCGTGTTGGCATTACACGGCTGGAGTGTGTCAGATAATTTTGTGCTCAAGGACATCGAAGAATTGCAGAAGATCCTGGAGGTAGAGAGTCTAGAAGCCAAAGTGGAACATCAGCACGGCTTTGTACATCTTGACGCCATGTCGGATGCCAAGCTGGCTCACTCTACCGGTGCCACTCCCGAAGTAGTAACAGAGCTGCGAACCAGCCTACCTGTCAAAAGTCTGTATGCCTCCAAGCTGATGGTGCGGCAAAAACAGGTTGGTCTGATGGTGTTTGGCTTTTTGGACAAATTGGACAGTTTACGTGACAACGACCAAGCCTTGATTGAGCGTCTCAGCGACGCGGTCGGTGTGGCGGTAGATAGCAAGCTGTTGTTTGAGGAAAACCAGCGGGTGCTGGGGCAGTTGCAAAAGACCAATCAGAAGCTCCGTGAGCTAGACGAAGCCAAGGACGAATTCATTAGCATGGCCTCACACCAGCTGCGTACACCACTGACTACCGTCAAAGGCTACGTCAGTATGGTACTGGAGGGTGACGCCGGTAAGGTCCAGGAACCACAACGTAAGCTGCTGGATCAGGCTTTTCTCAGTTCGCAGCGCATGGTCTACCTTATTGCCGATCTGCTAAACGTTAGCCGCCTGCGGACTGGCAAGTTTGTAATTGACGCGGCGCCGACTAACTTGGCTGATGTAGTCGAAGGGGAGATTCGGCAACTAAAAGAGACCGCTAAATCCCGCAACCTGGAAATGACGTATAACAAGCCCAAGGACTTCCCGAACCTTATGCTGGACGACACCAAAATCCGCCAGGTCATTATGAACTTTGCTGACAATGCCGTTTATTACACCCCGTCTGGCGGGCACATTTCGGTTAACTTGGTGGAGAAACCCGAGTCAGTGGAATTCACGGTTGTAGATGATGGCATAGGTGTGCCAAAGGCCGAACAGCATCACATGTTTAGCAAATTTTACCGGGCCGGCAATGCCAAAAAGGCCCGGCCCGATGGTACCGGCCTGGGCCTGTTCATGGCCCAAAAGGTCATTGTCGCCCAAGGCGGAGCCATAATCTTTAGGAGTGAAGAAGGCAAAGGCAGTACCTTTGGCTTTAGCTTTAGCAAAGAAAAGTTAAAAGTGCCGGCTCATATTAAAGCCACATCAGCAGTAGCTAAGGGCGAACCGGCCGAAGCCCACAGCTTGCTCTAACAACGAGTAGGTGTGCTTGGCATAGGTTTACTCTGTACGTACAATGTAAGTATTATGACCTACAAAACCAAACTTACCACGTCTGGCAATAGCAAGGCGGTGCGTCTTCCCAAACAGCTATTAATGATCAGCGGGCTGACACAGCATGTGGAGCTAGTGGCGAACAAGGGTCGGATAACCATTAAAAGCGTTGCTAATCCTCGCGCTGATTGGGCGGCTCAGATTAAAGACGCGCCCATAAAAGACAGTAAACCCACTACAGAATTTGCCGATATGGAAGCTGTTGTTTATGACGGGCTCGAAGGCTTGCCATGGGATGGTCCATCGTACCAAGAGTGGCTACATGGAAATGAAGGTTAACTGGACTTACGCAAAGCTCCCCCATCCCCAGACCAAATCTGGTCAACTGCCAACTGTTTTTCTTCCCTCGATGTATCTACGGATAC
>Ga0163148_10001073_pt1 | contig 36495 bp, 30 predicted proteins | sample OliLakLV19MP7P2_FD_148606 | JGI IMG/M metagenome (GOLD analysis project Ga0163148, IMG submission 148606) | Freshwater microbial mat bacterial communities from Lake Vanda, McMurdo Dry Valleys, Antarctica- Oligotrophic Lake LV.19.MP7.P2 | ecosystem: Environmental > Aquatic > Freshwater > Lake >... | reverse complement strand
GCGCTCATCGCCGCCGCCGTCGCCGCGGGAATCGTCGCCGCCGCCAGCGCCACCCTGCTGCGCATGCTCATGCTCGAACCGGACTGGCCGCTCTCGCTCGGGCTCGCCGCGATGCTCGCCGCGGCGCTCATCGCCAGCGTCGCGCGCGGAGCCCTCGTCGAGGTCGCCAGCGACGGCGTGCTGACCTATGGCTTCGGACGGCGCGACCTGCGCGTACCGCTCGCCGCCATCACCGGCTGGCGCCTGGTCGCGACCGGCGCATTGGCCGGGATCGGCGCCCGGGTGGAACCCTCCCAAGTCGCCTTCCTGAATCGCAAAGGCCTGACCTACCGCAAGTTGGAACAGTATGCGGCCGGCTTGGGCACGGCGTTGGTGCTCGAACACCTCACTGCCGCCGATCTCGACGACCTGCGCGCGCTACAGAAACAGCTGTGCGGCCGGTCTGCGCCGCGCATCGATGAGCCCACTCGCCTCTAGCCTCGGGTCGCGCGCTCAGCATGCTCGCCGCCATGCCTGCGGCCCGATTCTGGTGGAGCTATCGCCTGATGCCCACTGCCCGACCAGGGTAGCGCCCCACCGCGCCACGAGCCTCCCCGCTCTTGAACCCCTGGTCCCCGCGGACCAGGGGTTCTTTCGTTTGCGATCCCCCTCCGCCGGCCGAAAGACCCAGTCCCATGCGTGAAACCAACAACCTCCACGTGGTCGGCACCATGCCCCTTCCTTCGCCAGCGATGATCAAGACCGAGCTGCCCATCACCGAGGCCGCGTCGGAGCTGATTGCCGCCACGCGCACCGCCATCCGCGCCATCCTGAGCGGTCGCGACCATCGCCTGCTCGTGGTGGTCGGGCCGTGCTCGATCCACGACGGCGATGCCGCGCGCGACTACGGTCGGCGCCTGCTCGCCTTACGCCGGCAGCACGCCGATCGGCTCGAGATCGTCATGCGCGTCTACTTCGAGAAACCGCGCACCACCACCGGCTGGAAAGGCCTGATCAACGATCCGCACCTCGATGGCTCGTTTGACATCACCACCGGCCTGCGCCGCGCGCGTGCGCTGTTGCTCGACCTGGCGGCGATGGGCCTGCCCGCCGCCACCGAGATGCTCGACCCGATCGTGCCGCAGTACCTCGGCGATCTGGTGAGCTGGACGGCGATCGGCGCGCGCACCACCGAAAGCCAGACCCACCGTGAGATGGCCTCGGGTCTGTCGATGCCGGTCGGCTTCAAGAACGGCACCGATGGCGGCCTGCAGGTCGCGATCAATGCAATGGAGTCTGCGCGACACCCGCATCGCTTCCTCGGCATCGATACCGATGGCACGGTCGCCATCGTCACCACCAGCGGCAATCCAGATGGCCATGTCGTGCTGCGCGGCGGTTCGGCGGGGCCCAACTACGAGGCCGAGGCGGTGGCCAAGGCGGCGGCCGAACTGGCCCGGCAGCGTCTGCCACCGCGCCTGATGATCGACTGCAGCCACGACAACGCCGCCAAGGATCACAACCGCCAGCCCGCGGTGCTGGCGTCGATCGCGGCCCAGCTCGCCGACGGCTCGCCGCATGTGCTCGGAGTGATGGTCGAAAGCCACCTGCGCGCCGGCCGCCAGGCCATTCCCAAAGACCTCGCCCAGCTCGTTTACGGGCAAAGCATCACCGATGCCTGCGTTGACTTCACCACCACCGAATCCATGCTTTCCAACTTGTCGAATGCCGTGGCCCGGGGCAGATCGCTGCCCGTCTGAGCCTCGGTTGCCGCCCCCGACGCGCAGGCCCACCCGGCCTGCGCGCGTCATTGTCAGACCCTGCCAGGAGCCTTCATGAGCATCCCGATCACTGCTGAAGGCAAGCGCAAGCTGCAGCTCGAGCTGGACGACATGAACAGCCGCGTCCCGGTCATCGCCAAGGCGATCGCCGACGCGCGCGAGAAGGGCGACCTGCGCGAAAACGCCGAATACCACGCAGCGCGCGAAGAGATGAGCATGCTCAATGCGCGCATCTCCGACCTGCGCAGCAAGCTGTCGCAGGCGGTGGTGGTCGACGAGAGCCAGATCGACACCTCGCGCATCGCCTTCGGCGCCAAGGTCAAGCTCGAGGACATGAAGACCAAGATCGTCGAGGACTGGCACCTGGTCGGGCAGGGCGAGGATGATGCGCTCGAGAACAAGATCCTGACCTCGAGCCCGCTGGGCTCGGCGCTCCTCGGCAAGAAGCCTGGCGACACCGTCATCGTCGATGCGCCGATGGGGCAGCTGAAGTTCAAGGTCAAGGCGATTGCTTATTAGTCGCTTCGCGCCTGCCCCCTGGAAGTCGGGGGTGAAGGCAGGAGGCTGGGCACGAGACCGAGGGGCAGCGTGTGTCCGAACAGAAGGCAAATCCCGAGCTGGCTCCCTTCCGCGCGCAGATCGATGCGCTCGATCAGCAGCTGGTCGAACTGCTGTCGAAGCGGGCCGAGGTCGCGCGCAAGATCGGTGAGACCAAGGCGGCGCAGGGTGCCGCGGTGTTCGTGCCGCATCGCGAAGAGGAAGTCTTCAAGCGCATCGCTGGGATCAATCCGGGGCCGTTGCCGGATGGGGCGCTGCGTGCGATCTGGCGCGAGGTGATGTCGGCCAGCCGCGCTCTGGAACGCCCGCTGACCATCTGCCATTTCGGTCAGCCGGGCGCGTTCACCCATCTCGCCGCCACGCTCAAGTTCGGGCAGAGCGTCGAGTACGCCTCGGTCGAGGACATCGCCACGGTGTTCAGCGAGGTCGAGAAGGGCCACGCCGACTACGGCGTGGTGCCGATCGAGAACAGCACCGATGGCTCGATCACCGATACCATCGACGCCTTCCTCGCCACCAACCTGCGCATCATCAACGAACTGCACCTCAAGGTACGGCATCACCTCATGGCGGCATGCCCGCGCGATCAGATCAAACGGGTGTACAGCCGTCATACCGTCTTCCGGCAATGCCGCGGGTGGCTGGCGACCAATCTGCCGGGGCGCGAACTGGTCGAGCTGGTAAGCACGACCAAGGGCGCCGAACGGGTCGCCAACGAGCCCGGCTCGGCCGCCATCGGCCACAGCGAGGCGGCCAAGGCCTTCGGCCTGCCCATCGTCGCCTCGGACATCCAAGACAATCCGAACAACACCACCCGCTTCGTCGTCATTGGCCAGGTCAATCGCGCGGCGCAACCGAGCGGCAATGATAAGACTAGCCTGATGTTCGGCGTTCAGGACCGACCGGGCGCGCTCTACGACGCGCTGGTCCCTTTCCATCAGGCCAAGATCAATCTCTGTCGCATCGAAAGTCGACCAAGCCGGCGCCGGCCGTGGGAATACCTGTTCTTCATCGATGTCCTCGGCCACCAGTCGGATCCCATCCTGGCGGCTGCGCTTGACCTCCTGCGCAAGCAGGCGTCGACGGTGGAGATCCTCGGCAGCTTCCCGCGCGCGGAACGAGCGCTCAACGAGGGCGGCTAAGTCTGTTCAGCCAATCGGCTACGACCCCGCGAGTCGATCGGGTGGTGGGATAATGGCGATTCCCCTTCAGGAGAATCCCCATGAAAATCTTGTCTCCCCAGGCGCACGGTGTGGTCGATTACGCCGTTGTGCTCGCCCTGCTGGCCTTGCCATCCGTGTTCGATTTCACCAACACCCCCGCCACGCTCTGCTACCTGCTTGCGGCGACGCAGCTGATCGTCTCGCTCCTCACCCGCTATCCGCTCGGGTTGATCAAAAAGATCCCGTTCCCTTTGCACGGGTACTATGAACTCGTCACCTCCCTGCTGCTGGTCCCCATGCCGTGGCTGTTCGGCTTCGGCAACGAGGATGCGGCGCGCAATTTCTTCGTCATCAGCGGTCTGTCGCTGTTCGTCGTCTGGTTGGTGACCAACTACCGCGCGGTCCCCGCCGACGCGCAGTACGAGATCCATCATCGCTCGGGTACTCCTCACCTGCCGTAATGGATTCGGCTCGGCCTGGGTCAGGCAAAGCCCCCGGACGGACGCGTCCGGGGGCTTTTCTCGTGTTGGCGAAGCAACGGCGGAACGCCAAAACCACGCCGCTGGACATAAAGATGAAAGCGCTTCCACTCCACGCTCCGCCGGACCCAACCCCCCGGCTCGGGAGTGTCCATGCGTCGTGCATTGATGGTGTGGGGCGGCTGGGATGGGCATCAGCCCAAGGAGTGCGTCGAGCGCTTCGTGCCCTTCCTCAAGCAGAACGGATTCGAGGTCGTCGTCAGTGACAGCCTCGATAGCTACGCCGATACCGCGTTGATGGGCTCGCTGAGCCTGATCGTGCCGTGCTGGACCTGCGGCCAGATCAGTGGCGAGCAATGGAACGGATTGAACGCGGCCGTGGCCGGCGGCGTCGGCGTCGCCGGCTGGCACGGCGGCATGTGCGATGCCTTCCGCGGCAATATCGACTACCAGTGGATGACCGGCGGCCAGTTCCTGTCGCATCCCGGTGGCATCATCGATTACGAAGTCCACATCACCGCGTGGGATGATCCGATCGTCAAAGGTCTCGCCGACTTCCGCATGAAGTCCGAGCAGTATTATATGCTGGTCGAACCGTCGAACGAGGTCCTCGCTACCTGCACCTTCGACGGCGTGCATGATCCGCTGCGCAAGGGCACGGTCATGCCCACGGTGTGGAAACGACGCTGGGGCAAGGGCAAGGTCTTCTACTCGGCGCTCGGCCACGTGGCCTCTGACTTCGCTGTGCCCGAAGCGCGCACGATCATGGAACGCGGACTGCTCTGGGCGGCGAAATGATCAAGCCTGACATCATCCCCATCGGCATCATCGGCTGCGGCAGCATCTCCAGCGCCTACTTCGGTGCCTGCAAGCGCTTCCCCCTGTTGCCGGTCGCGGCCTGTGCCGACATATCGACCTCGAGCGCGCCAAGGCCAAGGCAGCCGAGCACGGCGTCGGCCGTGCCTGCACCGTCGAGGAGCTGCTCGCCGATCCTGCGATCCAGATCGTCGTCAACCTGACCATTCCCAGGGCGCACGCCGAGTGTCGATAAAGCCTTCGAGTTTACGACTACGGATCGCCCACGCCTGCTCTCGGCGCCGCCAAGCGGCCGCCTGCCGCAGACCTGGGCTCCGCGCCCCGGGGCGGGCGCGGTGGACTAGGGACCCAATGGCCTTCCCGCTTAGTACGTCTTCGTGTCGATAAAGCCTTCGAGTTTACGACTACGGATGGGGTGCTGCAGCTTCTTGATCGCCTTGGCTTCGATCTGGCGCACGCGTTCGCGCGTGACGTTAAAGCGGCGGCCGACCTCTTCGAGGGTGTAGGTGTAGCCGTCGCCGATGCCGTAGCGCAGGCAGATGATCTCGCGCTCGCGGTCGGTGAGGGTGTCGAGGACCTCGGTGATCTTCTCTTTGAGCAGCTCGTTCGAGGAGATGTTGGCGGGATTCTCCGCGCTCTTGTCCTCGAGGAAGTCGCCGAAGTAGCAGTCGTCGCTGTCGCCGATCGGGCGGTCGAGGCTGATCGGGTGCTTGCTGACGCGGATCACGCGCTTGCACTCGGCGACGCTGATGGCGGCGCGCTCGGCGACCTCCTCGATCGTCGCTTCGCGGCCGGTGTCCTGCAGGATGTCCTTCTGGATCTTCCGCAGCTTGCCCATCGTCTCGATCATGTGCACCGGGATGCGGATGGTGCGCGCCTGGTCGGCGATGGCCCGGGTGATGCCTTGGCGGATCCACCACGTGGCGTAGGTCGAGAACTTATAGCCGCGCTTGTACTCGTACTTCTCGACCGCCTTCATCAGGCCGGCGTTGCCTTCCTGGATGAGGTCGAGGAAGGACAGGCCGCGGTTGCGGTACTTCTTGGCGATCGAGACCACCAGGCGCAGGTTGCCGCACGACAGCCTCTGCTTGGCCTCTTCGTAGAGGCGGAAGCGCTTGGACACGGCGATGCAGCGCTCGATGAAGCGCTCGATCGGCTCGCCGACCTGCTTGGCCATGCTGCCGAGCTCGACGATCTTCTCCTTCACCACCGCCTTCTTGCGCTTGTTCTGCTCGATTTCGCGGCGCAGACGCAGGATGCGACGGCGCAGGTCGAGCATCTCGTCCTTGATCGAGATGACGGTCTTGGCGTCGAGCTCCATCTCTTCGAGCAGGCGGTACGAGCGCAGCAGGCGGTTGCGCAGCAGCTGCTCCATGCGCACCTCGGGATCGACCGAGACCATCTGCTCGGCGAGCGGGCCGACGTGCTGGACCAGCTTGTACATGGTGCCGAGGTGGCTTTCGGCGCGGTCGAGGTAGTCATCGCGGGTCGGCGACGAGCCATGGCTCTTGGCATTCTTCTCTTGGAGTTCTTTGATCTCCTTCTGCTCTTCGACCCACTGGATGCCGCGGCGGATCGCCTCGGGCATCGTCATCACCTTGCGACGGAAGCCGTCGCGGTAGATCTCGATGCGGCGAGCGAGTTCGATCTCTTGATCGCGGGTCAGCAGCGGGATCTCGCCCATCTGCGACAGGTACATGCGCACCGGGTCGTCGATCTTCTCACCGAGCTCGACCTCGTCCTCTTCAGCGGCGAGCGGGTTGAAGCCCTCGTAGGTCGGGGCGCCGGTGCCCTCTTCATCGCCGCCGCTGCCTTCGGCGGCCGGCTCGCTGGAGAAGGTATCGTCGGCGGCGTCGCTCAGGTCCTCGACTAGCTCGATGCCCTTCTGCTCGAGCTGTTCCAGGATCTGGTCGAGCTGCTCGGGGTCGTTGACCGCGTCGGGCAGGATGGCGTTGAGCTGGTCATAGCTGACCACGCCCTTGCCCTTGCTGGTTTTGACCAGCGAGGCGATGACGTCCTTGATGCCCATCGGCTGACCGGGCAGCGGGGTCGCCGGGACGCCCTCGGCAGCCGCCTCGGGAGCGGCCGGCGGTTCGGCCACCGCGACAGCGACCTGGGCCTTGGACGACTCCCTGGTCGGCTTGACCGGCTTGGCCGGCTTGGAGCCCGCTTTCGGCGCCGGGGCGGCAGGAGTCTTGCTCTTGCCGGCAACGGGCGGGGTTGGCTTGGTAGGTGCTTGCTTGGCCATGGTTTATGACTCGATGGGGGCGTTCGGGCGCGGCGCTGCGGAATGAAGGGTGGCGTACTCTAAGCAGGACCCGGTGGCTGCAAGATGCACGTCGCGCAGCTGCTCTATGGAGGGAACCGTGGGCGGTGGGCGGTGTGACAAGCTGCCTGAGGAAGACGTGGCAACGGAGTCGTGGTTGGCGGGGATGCCGGCAACCCTCGACAGCATGTAGCGATCCGCACCGGGACTGCATCCGCGAGCGGAGCGACGCTGCACGGGCCAGGCGGCTGAACGGGTGCCGCAGAGGCGGTCTCCGCCAGCGCACGCGCCTCGCGGCGCTGCCTCGTGGGCGAGGATGGGGCGCGCAGTCACGCCAGGTGGCGACGGTCAACGCCCACGCAGATCCTTCAGACGCTTGATCAGGGCCAGTTGCTCAGCGCCCAGGCGCATCGATTCGCGCAGGTTCTTGTCGCGGATGGCCTCGGTGATCTGCAAGGCGATCCGGTGGATCTCATCTTCAAGCGGGCTGATGATCGCCCTTTCGAATGACGTTCTCAGCTCCTGCTCCTCCTGCCCGGGAGGGATGCCACCGGTGCCTCGCTCGGCGAGATCGCGGGTCACCCAGCGGAACAGCGCCGGTTTGAGCGGCAGCAGTTCGGGCTCCTCGCCCATGAGCAGCAGGCTGTCGGCGTGGCAGTCGGGCTCGAGCAGCAGGCGCTCGAGGATCGGGCGGTAGGCGGCGGGCAGGTGGCTGGGTTCCAGGCCGAGATGGTCGAAGGCGAGCGGGCGCAGTTCGGGCCGGCGGACGAGGATGTGCAGCACCGCGTCGAGCTCGGCCGGCAGATCGGGCGCCGCCGGCGTCGCGGTCGCGTCCGCGGCGGCAACGGGTCCGCCCGCGCCCCCGGCCAGTCGCTTGCCCAAACGCTGGATATCAAGGTTGAGGTAGCGTGCGAGATCGCGCAGGTAGAGGTCGATCAGCTCGCGATCGCGCAGGTTGCGCAGGCAGTCGAGCACCTGGTCGGCGACCGCGAGCAGGTCGCGGTGTTCGAGTTCGTACGGGCGCGGGGCCAGGGTGCGCAGCAGGTGATCGACGTCGGCGCGCGCGTTGGTCAGCACCTGTTCGAAGGCGGCGACGCCGCCACCGTCGGCGTCTTCCTTGAGCAGCTCGGCCGGGTCCATCTCGTTGGGCACCACCGCCACCCAGCTCGGCACGCCGCCCATCAGGCAGGTGCGGATCGCTTTCAGGCTGTTGGTCTGGCCGGCGCGATCGCCGTCGAAAAGCAGGACCAGCTTGCCGCCATTGCCGGAGATGGTGCCCAGCTGCTTGGCGTGCTCGGGGGTCAGCGCGGTACCCAGCACGGCGACGCATTCGCTGAAGCCGGCGTCGGCGGCGGCCATGACATCGGTCGGCCCCTCCATGACGATCAGCCGGCCCTTCTCCTTGGCCGGGGCGCGCGCGTGGTGGAGATTGAAGATGACGTCGCCTTTGTGGTAGAGCGGGGTGTCGGTCGAGTTGACGTACTTGCCGACCCCGCGGCCCTCCTCCTTGGCGCGGCGTTCGGCCTCGGGCAGCAGGCGGCAGCTGAACGCGATCGGGTGGCCGAAGCGGTCGCAGATCGGGAAGGTGACCCGCTCGAAGAAACGGTCGCCCCAGCGCCCGTTGCGATCGATGGCGAGATCGAGCTTGGCGAGCAGGGTGGCATCGATGCGCGTGCGGCGGGCCTCGTCGACCAACGCGCCCGAACCAGGGGCCCAGCCGAGGCGGAACTTCCGGATCACCGCCTCGGACAGTCCGCGCGAGGCGAGGTAGTCGCGGGCGGGCTTGCCGCCAGCGGTCTCCCACAGCACGTGCTCGTAAAAGCGGGTGGCCAGCTCCATCGCATCGGTCAACTGATCGCGTTCGCTGCGCGCGAGGCGGTTGCCGCCGCCACGGCCGGCCTCGTAGGTGATCTCAATGCCGGCCCGGCGCGCCAGCACCTCGACCGCGTCGCTGAAGTCGAGGTGCTCCTTCTCGCGGATGACGGTGAAGACGTCGCCGTGCGCGCCACAGCCGAAGCAGTGGTAATGCCCGTCGTCGTAGACGTGCATGCTGGGGGAGCGCTCTTGATGGAAGGGGCAGCAACCGGTGTGGTGGTTCCCCGCCCGCTTGAGGGTCGTGTAGTCGCCCAGCAGCTGGACCAGGTCCACCGCCTCCTTGATCCGCCGCACCTGATCCTCGCCGATGAAGCCGGGCATGGCGCGGCATCGAACCGTTCGGGGCAGCGGTGCAAGACGCAGGCGGAGTGGCGACCGCTGCCAGCAGCGTGCCGCTTGTGCGCAGAGCGAACGTGGGTCATGGTTGGCCATCCTCTGGAGTGCTGACATGACCCTCGCCCGTCTGATCGCCTGCGTCTGCCTGCTCACCCCGCTCGCCGCCGAGCAGTCGATCGCCGACCTCGTCGATCGCTGCGCGCCCTCGGTGGTGGTGGTGCAGACCGACATCGGCAGCGTCGGCGCGGGCTTCGTCGCCTTCGATGCGCGCAGCATCATCACCAACCACCACGTCGTCAGCGGCTCGGGCACGGTGACGATCAAGCTGGTGTCGATCACCGGAGGTACCCGCACCTGGCGCGAATCGAGCGCCAAGGTGGTCGCCGTCGACCTCGCGCACGACCTCGCCCTGCTGGCGGTCGAGGCCGACCTCGCCGCGCCGCCGCTGCCCCTCGCCGCGGCCGAGACCCGGGTCGGCGAGACGGTGCTCGCCATCGGCAATCCCGGCATGGGCGCCACCGTGCTCGATCACTCGGTCAGCAACGGGATCATCAGCGCCGGCCAGCGCGACATCGACGGCAAGACCTTCATCCAGACCACCGCCGCGATCAACCCCGGCAACAGCGGCGGCCCCCTGCTCGACCTCGGCGGCCGCGTGGTTGGCGTGGTCACCGCCAAGTCGGCGCGCGGCGAGAACATCGGCTTCGCGGTGCCGGCCTCGCTGGTGCGCGCCTTCTGGGATGGCCGCGCCGCCGCCTTCGCCGTACCGGGGACGTTGGGTGATTGGGAGCGCAGTCATGGGGTGCAGGTCGCGGCGGTGATCCGCGCCGCCGGGGCCGGCGTCGGCGCCGGGGCTGCCGGCCCGCTGCCGAACGGATCGGTGGTGCTGGGCGCGGTGGCGCTTGACCTGATCTACGATGAGAAACGCCAACGCATCTTCGCCGTCGGCGTCGACACCAACCGCCTCTACAGCGTCGATCCCATCGCGGCCAAGGTGGTCGCCAATCTCATCGTCGGCACCGAGCCAATGCAGATCCTGCCGCTGCCGAGCGGGCAATCGGCGTGGGTCGCCTGCCGAACCTCCAAGAACGTCATGCTCGTCAACCTTGATCAGTTGACCTCAAGCAAGCAGATCCAGCTTTCGGGCACCCCCTCATCCCTGTGCATGGCGGACAGCAACCTGTGGGTGGTCGCCGACGACGGCAGCGTGAGCATGGTGCGCCAATCGGGCGGCAAAGAGCGCAAGCTGCCCTTCGATGTGCGCGCGATCGGCTTCTACGCTCTGAAGGGCAGCATGCTGTGCGGCGCCACCGACGGCGGCCTGTGGGAGGTGGACGCCCACCGCTTCAACTCCAGCGTCGACCGCCTCGACGACCTTGAAGCGCAGTACGAGAAGACCAAGAGGGAAGGCAACCGGCTCAAGATGAACGCCATCGCCGACGAGCACGAGCGCACCGTCAAGCTGTTCGACAAGATCGTCAAGAAACTGTGCCAGCCCGGCAACGGTGTGCCCAACCCCACCGCGCGCCAAGGCCTGATCGTCCACGCCAAGACCAAGCGCATCTACTTCAACCGCAGCGCCATCGACTACACCAAGCCTGACCGCATCATCGGCGTCTTCCAGCAGGGCGTGGCCGGCGAATCCAATCCGGCGGTGCAGCAGCTGCTGGCGCGCTATCCGTGGTACGACCAGATCCGCGCGGTGAGCGCCGATGGCGCGTGGGTCGCCTCCGGCACCCACCTCTACCGCACCGACGACTTCACGGCGGCTTCCGCCCTGCCGGTGCCGGCGACGGCGGTGGTGTTCTCACCCGATTCCAAGGTGCTGTGGTACGCCGACCCGGTGGCCAAGGCGTTAGTGCCGATGCCGGTGCCGGCGAAGCCCGCGCCGTAGCGCCGGCTTTGCTCAGCCTAAATCCGGCGATAGCGGCCCATCTGCGGCGTTGGTCGTCAGTCACGTGGCGCTGCCACGCTCCTTCCTCCCGCCCGATCACTTGGGCAGGGCCCCAAGTGATCCCGCAGCTGGGCCACTCTCACCGGATTTCAGCGTTCACTGATAGGTGAGAAGCTGCCGAGCTACAACCAACGATGCCCAATTGGTTTGAGCCAAATAGATCGGCTCCACTACGAAATTTAGGCTCAGAGGCCGGGCACGAATCCAACCGACGAGACCTATCGGAACCGACGGGCAGGATTCGTGCCCAGCCGCTCAGTCGTCGCCCTCTTGGCGCGGCAACAGGCCGATGCGCACGAGCAGGGTGCGGTAGCGCCGATTGTCCGCCGCCTGATCGGCGAGGCGTTGCGCCAGCTCGCTGTCCTCAAGCACCCGCGCCAACCGGCCGACGCTCGACGTGCCGTCGAGCGTCTCGCGCAGGATGCGGGCGACCACCGCGCCTTCGCTGGCGGCGGTCGCCGCCGGCGTGGTGGTCGAATGCACATCGGCTGGATCGGCGGCTTGCCGACTCTGGCGGCGACCCTGGTGGGCCTGGGCGGTCGGCGGCGGGCGCTTCACGTGCAGCAGCGCCGAGAGCAGCTCGCTCAGCATCGGCTGCACGCCATCGGGCCCAACCATGGGCAACACCGACTCGCGTCCGCGCAGGCCCTCGACGATCATCGAGCGGCAGCGCTCCATCTCGTCGGTCTGCCAGCTGCTCGCCAGCTTGAGGACGTTGAGCTCTTTGTCGTTGTTGCGACAGGTGTCGACGAGGAGGTCGATGCGTTCATGCAGGGCGGCGAGACGCTCCGGCATCTCCAGGACCAGCACGCCGAGCAGGCGGCGGCAGAGCGACAGATCGGGGGCGCGGTCGGTTGGCAGCGCGGCCAGGGCCGGCTCGACGCCGGCCGCCGCGCTACGGAACTCGCGCTCTTCATGGGCCCGTTCGTCGTCTCGGAAGCTGGCGACGACCTGCTGCCAGACCGCCAGCACCAGATTGTGCAGCACCTCGCGCTCGGCGCGCGGGTCGAGGCGTTCAGCGGCAGCCTCGGACGGGTTGACGGCACGGCGCACGCCGCCATGGCGCTCACCGCGTGAGAAGATTCCCTTGAGATCCATGCCTCGCATGGTCGGCACGGCCGAACGGGGCGGAACATGGAATTGTGATCCCGCGGGTCAGCCAGCAGCGACACCGGCGGTCAGCTGGCCAGGATCGTCACCAAGGCAGCCGGGATCCGCTGCGGCCGGCCCTCGCGATTGACCGCAGCGATCACGACCCGGCCCTCGGCGCGCACCTCGTCCTGGCTGGCGAGCATGAACCGAGTGGTGAAGGCGACACGGGTGCGACCGAGCACCTCGGCGGTGGTCAGCAGGGCGATCTCATCGTCGAAGCGGAAAGACTGCTTGTAGGTCAGACCCAACTCGATCACCGGCATGAGCACGCCGTCGGCTTCCAGTTCGCGGTAGCTCTGGCCGATGGTGCGCAACCATTCGATGCGTGCCTCTTCCAGCCAGGCGACATAGGCGGAATGATGGGCGAGCCCCATCTGGTCGCTCTCGACGTAGCGCACGCGGATGCGGTGCCGGTGCTCGGGCATGTCCGGCAGCCTACTTGCTGGCGGCGACCGAGGTCGCGGGCGTGCGCGCGGCGAGCGCGTTGGGCACCGCGATCAGGGCGATGGCGGCCAACGCGGCCAAGGCCAGCGTCCAGCCGCTGAGCGCGCGCACCGGGGCGCGGCGTTCATCACTGCGGGTGCCGCTCCACAGGGTGATGACCAGGCGCAGGTAGTAGGCGGCGCCGACCACCGCCATGATCATGGCGAACAGCGCGATCGTCCATTTGCCCTTCTGGACCAGATCCTGGAAGACGAGGAACTTGCCAAGGAAGCCGACCGTCGGCGGGATACCCGCGATCGACACCAGGAACACGGTGGCGACCAGACCGAAGAAGGGATGCGCGCGACCCTGGCCCGAGAGGCCGTTGAGGTCGTCGCTGACGTCCTCCTTGCCGCTGATCGCGGCCAGCGCGGCGAGCGCACCGGCGGTGCAGATGCCGTAGCCGACCAGGTAGTACCACAGGCTGGTCAGCTGGAACTGGCTGCTGTCTTGGGGCAAGGCGAAGGCGAGCAGCATGTAGCCGGCGTGGGCGACCGAGCTGTAGGCGATCAGGCGCCGCGCGCTGGTCTGGCGCAGGGCCGAGAAGTTGCCGAGCACTATGCTGAGCAGCGCCAGCACCAGGAAGATGAGGTGGAAGCGTTCGAGCGTGGTCTGGCCGAGGGCGGTGACCGCGACCGCAGCGTTGAGCGCAAGCGGCGCCGCTGGTGGCTGGCCTGAGAACACCGCGACCGCGTTTAACCACAGCGCGCCGAGCGCGGCGAAGCCGCCGACCTTGATCACCGCGCCCATGAAACCGGTCACCGCCGAAGGCGCGCCAGTGTAGGCGTCGGGGCTCCAGAAGTGGAAGGGCACCGCGCCGACCTTGAAGAGCAGACCGATGGTCATCAGCGCCTGGCCGAGCCACAGCAGCGGTTTGCGCGCCTCGCCGTCGACCAGCGCGCCGCCGAAGTGGGTGGTGCCGGTCGCGCCATAGGCGAGCGCCGCGCCGTAGAGGAAGATCGCGCTGAAGATCGCGCCCATGGCGAAGTATTTGAACAGCGCCTCGTTGGATTCGCGGCGACCGCGGCGCAGGCCAACCAGGGCGTAGACGCTGAGCGAGGCCAGTTCCAGGCCGAGGAAGAGGGCGATGGTGTCGACCGCGAGCACCATGAGCACCGCGCCGGCGGTGGCGAACAGGGTCAGCGCATACGGCTCACCGCCCGGGTAGTCGTCGCGCGCCAGGCTCTGCTGCAACCCACCCAGGCCGATCAGCGCCGCAGCGATGATGGTCAGCGACAGCCAGCCGCGCGCGGTATCGCTGGCGAGCACCCCGTGCAGGTGGCCGTCAGTGCCGAGTTGCATCACCTGGGCGATGCCGGCGGCGACGAGCAGGATGGCGCCGAGCCACGGTAGCACCGCGTGCTTGGCCGCGCGACCGAGGAAGGCTTCGAAGCCGAGGCAGAGCAGCGCGCCGATGCACACCAGCGCGAAAGGCGTCAGCAGGGGAAAGAGATCAACGGGCGGCATGGGCATCCTTGGTCTCGACGACGGCGACGGGGGCGGGCGCGCCACTGGCGACCCGGCGCGCCTCGGCACCGAGTCGCGACGCCACCGTGCCAGCCTGGTCGCTGATCGGCTTGGGATAGAAGCCGAAGAACAGGCTGAGCGCGAGCAGCGGCGCCACCGTCACCACCTCGCGCACGCCGAGGTCGGGCAACACGGCGAGATCGGCGCGGCGCGGGCCATAGAACCAGCGCTGCACCAGGCGCAGCAGGTAGACCGCGGTGAGGATGGTGCTGAGGCCGGCGATGGCGGCGATCCACCACTGCCTGGGCTGGAAGACGCCCATCAGCAGCAGGAACTCACCAGCGAAGTTGGCGGTGCCGGGCAGCGCCGCCGAGGCCAGCGCCGCGCCGATGAACAGGGTGGCGAGGATCGGCGCGCGGCCGGCGAGGCCACCGAAGTCGTCGATGCCACGCTTGAGCGCGCGACTTTCGAGCGCGCCGACCAGGACGAAGAGCGCAGCCACCGAGATGCCGTGCGCCACCATCTGCACCGCCGCACCTTTCAACGCGAGGTCGCTGAAGGTGAAGATGCCGACCACGACCAGGCCCAGGTGGCTCAGGCTCGAGAAGGCGATCAGGCGCTTGACGTCGGTCGCGGCCCACGCCATCAGCGCACCGGCAATGACGCTGACCAGGCCGAGGATGATGAAGAGGTTGGCGTACTCGGCCGACAGCTCGGGAAAGAGCGGCAGCACGAAGCGGATCAGGCCGTAGGTGCCCAGCTTGGCCATCGCCCCAGACAGCAGCACCACGGCGCCAGTGGGGCATTCGGCATAGGCGCGCGCCTGCCAGCCATGGAAGGGCGCGAGCGGCACCTTGACCGCGAAGGCGAGGGCGAAGGCGGCGAACAACGCCACCTGCTCGCCCGACGACAGGGTAGCCAGCATGCGGCTATCCATCAGTTCGGTGAGCGAGGTGGTCTGCAGGGTCTGGGCGATGTACCAGATCGCGACCAGCAGGCCGACCGAGCCGAGCATGGTGTAGAGGAAGAACTGCAGGGCGGCACCGCGCCGATCGGTTCCGCCGAACAGCGCCATCAGCACCACCATCGGGATGAGCATGCCCTCGAAGCAGAGGTAGAAGAGGACGAGATCGCGTGAGAGCAGGGCGCCGATCATCAGGCCCTCCATCACCAGCACGGCGACCGCGAATTCGCGCATGCGTTCGCCGACCTGATCGCGGCTGGCGAGCAGGCCCACCGGCACCAGGAAGGTGACCAGCTGGATCAGCCAGGCGGTCAGGCCGTCACTGGCCAGGCTGAACTGGACCACGGCGCCGGTGCCCGCGAGCGAGAACCACGCATGTTCGACCGCACCGGGCGCGGTCAGGCAGGTCACCAGGGGCACGCCAAGGGCGGCGATCGCCAACGCCAGCACCAAGGCGAGGCGGGTGGCGGCGGCGCCATCGCGGCCGCTGCCGAAGCAGGCGAGAAGGGCGGCGGCGAATGGCGCCGCGAGCAGGGCGGTCAGGTACATCAGGCGGCCTTGCTGAGGACGGGCATGAGCAGGTAGGCGACGACCACGACCGCGCCGAGCAGGCTGAGCGTGACCGAGATGCGCAGGCGGCTGCGCTGCAGGGCGACATAGCCCTCGCCGAGGAAGCCGGAGACCTCGCCGATGCCGCGCAGCACGCCGGTGAGCAGCGCCTGGTCGATCACCCGCGCCACGATCCAGGCGAGAGCCGCCAACGGCTTGGCGATGACGAGGTCGTAGATGCGGTCGAGGCCCGAAGTCCAGGCTGCGGCGAAGCCCGACAGCGGTCGCGGCTCGCTCTCCTTCGGACCGCGGCGGAAGAGCAGGTGCGCGATCAGCCAGCCGAAGAAAGCAACCGCGATGCTGCATCCGGCGATCGCCCAGGCCAGCGCGCTATGGTCATGCGGCTCGGCGGCCGCGGCATGCGGGTCGGCGCTGGCGACGAGAGCGGTGGCGCCCTGGGCGTGCTCGACCACCGGCCGCAGCCAGAGCTCGAACGCGTTGATCTGGGGCACCGCGCCGAACCACATCGCGCCGGCGACCATGCTGCCGAAGCTGAGGAGCAGTACTGGCGCCGACATCACGAAGGGAGCCTCGTGGGCATGCGCCTTGACCTCGGCCGGGACGCGCGACGGGCTCCAGAACACATAGTACATCAGGCGGCTCATGTAGATCGCCGTGAGCAGCGCGGTGATCAACGCCACCACGCACACCAGCTTGCCAACCTGGACACCGAACATGTCCGGCGCGGCCCACAGGCGCTCGAGGATCAGGTCCTTGGACATGAAGCCCGAGCCGAGCGGCATGCCGATGATGGCGAACCAGCCGAAGACCATGCTCGAATAGGTCAGCGGCAGCACCTTCGTCAGGCCACCCATCCGGCGCAGGTCCTGCTCGTGGTGCAAGGCGTGGATGACCGAACCCGCGCCGAGGAAGAGGGTGGCCTTGAAGAAGGCATGGGTGAAGACGTGGTAGAGGGCGACGTCGAAGGCGCCGACACCGACCGCCATGAACATGAAGCCGAGCTGGCTGACCGTCGAGTAGGCAAGCACCTTCTTGATGTCCCACTGGACCAAGCCGGCGATGGCGCCGTAGACGGCGGTAGCGCAGCCGATGAGAGTGATCGCCGTCATCACCGCCGGCGCGAGCACGAAGACGTCGCTTAGACGCGCCGCCAGGTAGACGCCCGAGGTGACCATGGTCGCGGCGTGGATCAACGCCGAGACCGGCGTCGGACCGGCCATCGCGTCGGGCAGCCAGGTCAGCAGCGGCAGCTGGGCGCTCTTGCCGGTGCAACCGAGGAAGAGCAGCGCGCAGGCGGCGACGATCAGCGGCGTGCTGGCCAGCGCCTTGCCCGCGTCGCCCTGGAAGAAGTCGGCGATGTCGACGTAGCGCAGGCTGGCATCCTTGCCCATCGCCAGGTACAGACAGAACGCGCCGAGCAGGAAGCCGAGATCGCCGATGCGGTTGATCACGAACGCTTTGCGCGCGGCATCGTTGTTGGCGTGGTCCTGGTGCCAGAAACCGATCAGCAGGTACGAGCACAGGCCGACCCCCTCCCAACCGAGGAACGTCACCGGCAGGCTGTCGCCGAGCACGAGGATGATCATGCTCGCCATGAACAGGTTGAGATAGGCCATGAACCGGGCGAAACCGCGGTCCTCGCGCATGTAGCCGACCGAATAGAGGTGGATGAGGGTGCCGATGCCGGTGATGAACAGCAGCATGAGCGCGGTCAGGCGGTCGAACTGCAGGCCGAAACCGAGGCCCTTGCCGATCGGCAGCCACTCCCAATAGGTCTGGATCGGCAGCGTGGTCGGGCCATTCCAGATGTGCGCGGTGGCGCCGATGGTGACCAGGAAGGCAAGCAGCGGCATCGCCACCGCCAGGGCCGCGACAAAGCCGCGGCTGGGGCCGCGCTTACTGCCCGCCGAGCCGAGGCTGAGCAGGCCGTTGACGATGAAGCCGACGAGGGGCAGGACGGGGATCAGCCAGAGCGGGTACACCACTACTCCTTCATCTCAGCGTAGGCGTCGCTGTCGAGCGAGTCGCGATTGCGCACGATGCAGATGACGATGGCCAGGCCGACGCAGGCTTCGGCGGCAGCGATGGCGATGATGAACAACGGCGAGAGGTGACCGACCAGCGAGCCGGACCCGGCGAAGGTGCGGCTGAAGCCGACGAAGCTGAGGTTGACGGCGTTGAGCATCAGTTCGACGCCCATCAGCAGGAAGAAGATGTTGCGGCGCGAGGCGGCCACGGCCAGGCCGAGCGCGAACAGCAGCGCAGCGAGGATCTGCACGTGGTTGGGATCGATGGCGTTCATGGCTCAGTGGGCCCTGGTCGAGACGTCGACCGCGCCAGCCGCGGTGACGGTGGTTGAGCCCGCGGCGGCCTGGTCGTGCAGACTGACCACCGCCGGGCCACGATCGGCGTGGCCGGGGTGCGCGTGCGGCATGGCGCCATTGGCCGGGGTGCCGTCGGGCTCTTCCGCGCGGCGATCGAGGCTGCGCTTGGCGAGCAGCACGGCGCTGACCAACGCGGCCAGCAGCAGCAGTCCGCCGATCTCGAACAGCAGGTAGTAGCCGGGGGAGGCCGGCCCGACGGTGAACATCGCCTCGCTGATGCGTTGGATGGTGCCGCGGGTGGCGCCGGCGTCGTTGACGAGCGGCACGCGCTTCAGCGTCGCCACCACCAGGGCGCCGACCAGCACGGGCAGCACCAGCGCCAGCACGCTCGAACGGTCGAAGCGCGGCACGGCGTGATCCTCGCCCTGGTTGAGGACCATGATCACGAACACCAGCAGCATCATGATCGCGCCGGCATAGACGAGGACCTGCAGCACGGCGATGAATGGGCTGTGCAGGATCGCGTACAGCCCGGAGAGCGAGAGCATGACGCCGATCAGGCAGATCGCGCCCTTGATGGGATGGCGCGCGACCAGCAGGCCGGCGCCACACAGCAGCGCGATCACGGCGAAAAGGCCGAAGTAGATGGTGCCGAGGGACTGGTTCAGGTCGGGAAACATATCAGTGGTCCGATCCCGCGCGGAAGTCGGCCAGCGCCTGGGTGTGCAGCGAACCACCCGGAGCCTTCTGCGACTGGGTGTCGCTGGCCGGGTAATCCTTGGGGTCCCAGTCCATCAACTGCTCCTTGTCGATGACGAAGACCCGGCGGCTGTCGGCAGCGAGGATCGCCTTGCGGGTGTCCATGCGGATGGCGTCGCACGGGCAGGCCTCGACGCAGAAGCCGCAGAACACGCAGAGCAGGAGGTCGATCTCGAACTTCGCCGGCCGCTTCTCGATGTGGCGGTCGGGGCTCTCCTCGGCGACGATCGAGATGCAGCGCGCCGGGCAGGCGGTCGAGCACATATAGCACGCCACGCAGCGTGGGCTGCCGTCCGGGCGCTTCATCAGGCGATGCCGCGCGCGGTAGTCGCGCGGGATGTCCGGCTGAACCTCGGGGTACATCAGGATCGGCAGGGTGTCGGGACGGGTGACCGTCTTCACCGCATGGCCGAGCGTGGTGGCGAGACCCTTGAAGATCTCGACGAAGTAGATGCGTTCCCAGAACGTGAGTTCGGGACGGGGGACGACCTTGGCCATTACCGATCCCTCACTTCATGACCAGTTTGGCGATGACCGCGGTCACCAGGAGATTGACCAGCGCGATGTTGAGCATGACCTTCCAGCCCAGGGCCATGATCTGGTCGTAGCGGAAGCGCGGCAGCGTCCAGCGCACCCAGACGAAGAGCCAGCAGAAGAACAGCGTCTTGGCCAGTACGACGCCGATCTGCACCGCAGCCACCGCCAGCGAAATGCTGAGCGGATAGATCTGCCCCTGCACCGGCGCCGTTTTGATCAGCAGGTAGGCGGCGACCGCGCCAGCCGCCAGGCCGAGGCCGGCGAGCAGCGAGAGCACACGGAAGAAGCCGTATTCGCGCAGGCGCGCCGCCTTGTCGCTGGCCGCCATCCGGCCGTAGTTGCGCGAGCGACGACCGACCAGCAGGTTGAAGGCGAAGGCGAGCAGGGCGGTGGCGCCGAGCACGAAGGCGAGCATCCCACCGAGGTGGGCAGCGATGAAGCGCGCGTCGTACGGCCCTGCCGGCAGCCACGTGATGCGGCGGTCGAAGCTGAGATCGAAGGGCAGCAGGTCGTAACCGCCAAGGTAGAGCGTCGCGATCAGCGCCGAGGCGATGACGATGTGGCAGTACTCGCCCATGAAGTAGAGGGCGAACTTCACGCCCGAGTACTCAGTGTGGAAGCCGGCGACGATCTCGGACTCGCCCTCGGCCACGTCGAACGGGTTGCGGTTGGTCTCGGCAAACATCGAGGTCAGGAAGAGCAGGAAGCCGACCGGCTGGACGAAGATGCCCCAGGTATGCGTGGTCTGCCAGGCGACGACCTCGGTCAGGCTGAAGCTGCCGACGATGAGAAAGAGGCCGAGCACCGAGAGGCCCATCGAGACCTCGTACGAGATCATCATCGCCGAGGCGCGCATGCCGCCGAGCAGCGCGTACTTCGAGCGCGATGCCCAGCTGCCGAGCACGACGCCGTACACCGAGAGCGAACCGAGAGCGAACAGCGCCAGCACGCCGGCGTTGGCGTCGAGGAACGGCCCGACCACGCTGATCGGCTTGCCGGTGTTGGCGGACAGGAAGCTGAACGGCCCAAACCACGGGATCAGCGCCGGGGTCAGCACCGCGGTGATCACCGGGATCGCCGGGGCGAGGATATAGAACCATTTGTTGGCGAAGGGCGGGACGAAGCTTTCCTTGAAGAAGAGCTTCACGCCGTCGGTCAGGTTGTGGATCATGCCGAACGCGCGCAGGCGCAGGCCGCCGATCTGGATCGCCGCCCGCCCAGGACCCGGACGATCCTGGATGTAAGCGGCGCCACGACGCTCCATCAGGATCATCAGCGGCACGAGCGCGAACGGGATCATGACCAACGAAAACTTCAGGGCGAGGATGACGATCTCACGCAACTCCATGTCAGGCTCCCGCCGCCACCGGCGTCGCTGCCGGGGTCTCGACGATCAGAGCGCCCATCGGGCCGATGCTGCGATAACTCATGCCGCTGAATTGCGGCACGCGGGCCACCGCCGACTTCCAGGCGTCGACCTCGGACAGCCACGGGATCGGCTTGCCGGCGAAGGTGGCGAGGCGGGTAAGCACCTGCCACACCGGCTCGATCTCAGCCGCGGCAACCACCGGGCAGGCGTTGAGCAACTGGACGCGGCCATGGCAGTTGACCATCGAGCCACGCACCTCGGCCCAGCAGCGGACGCCGACCGCGATGGTGGAGTGCGCCACGGTCGCGTCGTTCCAACTGGCGAGCACGATGCGGGTCGGGATGGCGGTGAGCGCGGCGGCCTTAGCGGCGTTGGCGCCATACAGGTCGTGACCGAGCACGAGCAGGGTATCGAACTCGCCCGCGCGCGCGGCGAGGGCGTCGAGGTTGTCGGCGATGCCGAGCAGTTGCATGCCTTTGCGATTGGCGACCGGATCACCCGAACGGGCGATGCCATCGGCCTTGCCCGCCGCCAGCCAGGAGCCGCCGAAGACTTCCGCCTTGGCGCCGAGCGATTCCGCGAACGCGAGCGCCGCGGCGTTATCCTCGGTGGTGAGGTGGCCGCTGGCGACGATCGCCACGCGCTTGGCGCCCGCGAGGGCCTTGCCCGCCGCCGCGAGCGCGGCGCCGATCGCAACCGGCTGCCCGGCGACGCGGCCGTCGATCAGGCGGTTCTGGTCGAGGGTCTGGTAGAGCAGACGGGTGCCGTTGGCGATCCACGCCTTGTTCACCGCCGGATTGCGGCGCGGCATCAGGCGCCAGACCTTGCCGTTATTGTACTCGATGGTCAGGTTCGCGCCGAGGCTGTCATCGGGCGCGATCGACTCGACCTTCTTCAGCATCCACACCCGCTGCTGGAAGCGGAAGTGCTTGCCGGTCAGCGCGCCGACCGGACAGATGTCGGTGACGTTGAGGTCGTAGTCGTGCGTCAGCTCTTTGCCGGGGAAGGTGGTGATGTAGGCGCGATCGCCGCGACCGGCGAGGTAGAGCTGCTCATCGCCGGCGACGTCGCGCATGAAGCGCACGCAGCGGTCGCAGAGGATGCAGCGTTCTTGGTCGAGGACGACGGTCGGCCCGAGATCGATCTTCTTGCCGCCGCGGTCCTGGCCCTTGGCGTCGGTGAAACGGTGGTCGGCGCCGCCCTTGTAGACCTTGCCCGCCTCGTCATCGAGCCGGCTCTCGTGCCGGCCAGACGTCATGTAGTGCTCTTGCAGCGTGCACTCGCCGGCCTTGTCGCAGATCGGGCAATCGAGCGGGTGGTTGACAAGCAGGAACTCCATCACGCCCTTGCGCGCCTTCTGCACGTTCTCGCTACCGAGCTGAGTGCGCACCTTCATGCCCGGCGACGGGCGTATGTGGCACGAGATGCCGAGCGCGAAGCCGCGCGGGCCCTCGGTCTCGACCAGGCAGATGCGGCAGTTGCCGGCGACCTTGAGGTCGGGGTGGTAGCAGAACGTCGGCGTGAAGATGCCGATGGTGTTCAGCGCATCGACCAGCTGCTGGTTGGGGTCGACCTGGTAGTCCTTGCCGTCGACGTTGATCGTGATGGGTGCTGGGGTCATGGGGTGGTTTTCAACCAGGGTCCGATCAGACGGCCGATCAGACGGGGGAGGGATTTCCAAGCTTCTTCCAACAGCACCACGCCACCGACCATTGCCACAACCCTGATAGGAAAGGAAATGTGCTCGGATCCCATGCAATAGCCCGCCCACGCCAGATAAGCAAAAGCGAAGAGGGCAAGTGCCGTCAGGGCGATCATCGTCTTGAAACGATCATTACTCATCACCAGAACGCCCCCGGCCGATGCGTCACGAGTTCGCGCCCGTTGGCGTGCTCGGAGTTGCGCTCGATGTGCTTCTGGAAGTATGAGCGGAACTTGGTGACGAAGCTCTGCACCGGCCACGCCGCGCCGGGCGCGAAGGCGCAGATCGTCGTCCACTCGTAGCGATCGGCGAGGTCCTTGATCAGGTCGATGTCGCCATCGATGCCCTTACCCGCCACCAGCTTGCGCACCAAGCGGTCGACGTAGCCGGTGCCCTCGCGGCACGGGGTGCACTGGCCGCACGACTCGTGCGCGTAGAAGCGCGCGATCGACTCGAGGATCATCGCCGGGTCACGCGTGGTGTTGAAGGGCGTGACCGCGCCCGAGCCGAGCATCGACTTGAGCGACGCGAGCGACTCGTAGTCCATCGTCGCCTTGGCGGTCTCTTCGGCGGTCAGCACCGGGGCCGACGAGCCGCCGGGGATGCAGCCGAGCAGGTCGCCGGTGAGGCCGCCGGCAAGTTCGAAGAACTCCATATAGGGGATGCCCAGCGGCACCTCGTAGACGCCGGGCTTGCCGATGTCGCCCGAGATGGTGAACAGCTTCGAGCCCGGGCTCTTGTCGTTGCCCCACTGGCGATAGGCCTTGGCGCCGTGCGTAAGGATCCACGGCACGGCCATGATCGTCTCGACGTTGTTGACCACCGTCGGCGAAGCGAAGGCGCCGCTGATCGCCGGGAACGGCGGCTTCAGGCGCGGCTGGCCCTTGAAGCCTTCCAGCGAATTGATCAGGCCGGTCTCTTCACCGCAGATGTAGGCGCCGGCGCCGCGGTGAATGTAGATGTCGAGCGAGTAGCCGCTGCCCTGGATGTTCTCGCCAAGCAGACCGGCCTCGTAGGCCTCTTTGAGCGCGGCGTTGAGCCGGCGGATCTGCGGCAGCATCTCGCCACGCACGTAGATGTACGCGGTGCGCACACCCAGCGCGTAACCGGTGTTGATGCAGCCCTCGATGAGCAGGTGCGGGTCCTTGGTCATGCACAGGCGGTCTTTGAAGGTGCCCGGCTCGCCTTCGTCGGCGTTGACCACCAGGTAGACCGGCTTGCCGCCGCGCGGCACGAACGACCACTTCATGCCGGTCGGGAAGCCGGCGCCGCCGCGGCCGCGCAGACCGCTGTCCTTGACCAGCTCGATCATCTCGAACTGGCTCTTGTCGAAGAGCATCGGCCCGATCGTCGCATAGGCGCCATGCGCGCGCGCGACCGCAAGGGTGTGGCCGTTCTCGACCTCGAAGAGGCGCGAGAGGACCTTGGGCAGCTCCTTGCCTTTCCAGTGCGTGGGCATCATGGATCAGGCCTTCCCGGGCGGAGGATTGGCGGCCGAGGGCGAGGGCGTCGCGCCGGGCAGCGGCGCGCTGGCGGCGCCGGGTTGCGGCGCGGGGGGCGGTGGCGGCGCCCATTTGGCGTTCGCGACCGCGCTCGGCTTGGCCGCGCGCTCCTTCTCGTGGGCGATGACGCGGTACTGCGCCGCGCCGTCGACGGCGATCTTGTCGACCGCCTTCTGATCCTTGGGGCCGACGCTGGCGATCTCGCGCCAGGCAGCGCCGCCATCGTCGGAGCGCTCGACCACCAGCTTGGCGCACTCGGACGCGTTGATCCACGACACGGTGACGGTCTCGCCCTCGACCTTGGCCGCGACCTTCAGCGCCGGTGGCGCAGGCGCGTAGGCGGGCTTCTGGACCACGGCGGTGGCGCCGGTGGCGCCGGGGTGGCCCTTGGTATTGAGAACGATCGATCCGAGGAAGTCGTGGCGCACCGGAGTCGGGTTGCTGCCGGCTTCTTTGCGCAGGCGGTCGATCCAGCGGTCGAGCACGGCCGGCGTGGGATGAAAGCCGTCGGGCAGCTGTTCGTACTCGTGCGGGCCGATCGCCTCGTCGTTGATCATCACGCCGGGGCCGGTGCCGCAGAGGGCGAGGCACTCGACGCGCACCAGGGTGAACACGCCGTCCTTGGTGGTCTCGCCGCAGTGCACGCCGAGGGTCTTCTCGAGGTGGGCGATGAGGTCTTCGCTGCCCTGCAGGTAGCAGCACATGGTCTGGCAGACCTGGACCAGGTAGCGGCCTTGGGGGACCTGCTTGTACATGGTGTAGAACTCGACCACGCCGAAGGCATGCACCGGGCTCACCGCGGCTACCTGCGCGGCCCACTCGATGCCGACGCGCGGCACCCAGCCGAATTCCTCCTGCACCAGCCACAGCGCCTGCAGCAACGCACCGCGCTTGACGGGATAGCGGCGGATCAACTCATCGATGCGCGGCTGGTGCCGCGCCATGCGCGTGCGAACCTGCGCGATGGTGAGGTCGGTGGGCTGGACGAGGGCGGGATTGACGGCGCAGCCTGACATATCAGCGATCCAACTCACCGGCGATGATGTTGATCGACCCCAGCGAGCCGAAGGCGTCGGCAACCATGGTGCCTTCGATCATCGGCCCGAAGGCGGCGAACTGGGTGAAGCAGGGCGGGCGGACCTTGATGCGATACGGGTTGGTGCCGCCGTCCGAGACGATGAGGTAACCGAGTTCGCCGTTGGCGGCCTCGGTGGCGTCGTAGCACTCGCCGGCCGGCGGGCGGACGCCCTCGTAGATCAGCTTGAAGCTGTTGATGAGCGCTTCCATGTCGTGGTAGACGCGGTTGCGGTCGGGCAGCGACAGGCGCGCATCGGCGGTGTTGAGCGGCCCCGGCTTGAAGCGGTCGAGGGCCTGGCGCACGATCGAGGTCGATTCGAGCATCTCGAAGATGCGCACCATGATGCGGTCGTAGGTGTCGCCAGTCGAACCGATGACGGTGTCGAACTGGTAGGTGTCGTAGCCGTAGTACGGCTCCTGCTTGCGCAGGTCGTGGTCGACGCCCGAGGCGCGCAGGCACGGGCCGGTCCAGCCCCAGCTGATCGCGTCCTCTTTCGAAACCACGCAGACGTCGCGGGTGCGGTCGAGGAAGATCTTGTTGTGCTCGATCAGGCCGCGCACGTCCTTGATCGCGCCTTCGATCTCGACCAGGACCTTGCGCACGTCGTCTTCAAAACCGGGGTAGGTGTCGCGGTAGAAGCCGCCGATGCGGGTGACGGTGTTGGTCAGGCGCGCGCCGCAGAGCTTTTCCCAGATCTTGTAGACCGACTCGCGTGGATTGAAGAAGTACCAGAAGTTCGTCAACGCGCCGAGGTCGACCAGGTTGGCGCCGACGCAGACGAGGTGGTCGATGATGCGTGACAATTCACTGAGGATGACGCGCAGCACGACGCAGCGCTCGGGCACGGTGACTGCAAACATCTTCTCGACCGCCTTGCAGAAGCCGATGTTGTTCATCATCGCGCTGCAGTAGTTCAAGCGATCAGTGAACGGCAGTACCATCGTGTAGGTGCCCTGTTCGGACATCTTCTCAAAACCGCGATGCAGGTAGCCCATCTCACACATCGCGGCGACGATCGTCTCGCCGTCGAGCGCGGTGAACACGCGCAGGGTGCCGTGCGTCGCCGGATGCGACGGGCCCATGTTGACGGTGAGCAGTTCGAGGTGGTCGCCCTGCGGGGTAAGGACCTTCATGTCAAAGCACTCCGCGCTGATCGGCGCCGGCGTTGCTGCCCTGAACCAGGTCGGGGTCGATCTGGCCGCGGTCGCCGACGCCGTCGACGGCTCCGGTGGGGAGGCCGGTGGGCATGCTGTGGAGCGCACCTTCGCTGAGCACGGTGTAGCCGAGCTGGCGCAAGCGCAGTTCGAGCTCGTCCAGCATGGGGTCGTTCACCGACAGCTTCTGCCGCTTCTGGCAGGGGTAGTCCTTGCGCAGCGGATGACCGATGAACTCGTGGTGGTTGAGCAGGCGCTTCAGGTTGGGGTGGCCGCGGAAGACCACGCCGATCTGGTCCCAGGTCTCGCGCTCGGACCAGTCCGCGATCTTGTAGAGATCGTGGATGCTGGGCAGCTCGGGCGACTCCTCGTCGACCTCCACCTTCAGCTTGACGCGGTGACCGTGGACCAGGCTCTTGAACAGGTAGATCACCGCGAAACGCGCGCGGCGGTGACCGGGATAGGCGAGGTAGTCGACGCCGGCGATGTCGAGCAGCATCGCCATCTGCAGGCGGCGATCGTCGCGCAGGAAAAGGACGGCGTCGCGCAGCTGTTCGGCGCTGACGATGATGGTCAGATCCCAGTGGTCGGCGGCGTCGCGCGTCGCGCTGGGAAAGCGCTCGACGACGAGCGCCAGCAGATCGGTCGCCGCCAGCGGCGTGCCCGGGGCGGGGGGCGGAACCGTTGCCGGCATGCCGGGGGCGGTCGGGATACTGGAAGCCGCGCTCATGCGCCCACCTGCTTCGATTCTTTGTGCGATTCGTTGCCGATTTTGGCCTGCAACTGGACGATGGCCTCGATGAAGGCCTCGGGCCGCGGCGGGCAGCCGGCGATGTAGATGTCGACTGGGATGATCTCGTCGATGCCGGGCACGGTGCAGTAGCAGTCGTAGAAGCCGCCCGAGGTGGCGCAGGCGCCGGCCGAGATCACCCACTTGGGATCGGGCATCTGTTCGTAGATGCGGCGCAGGATGGGCGCCTGCTTGTAGGTCACCGTGCCGGCGACGATCAGCAGGTCGGCCTGGCGCGGCGAGAATCGCACCAGTTCGCTGCCGAAGCGGCTGAGGTCGAAAACTGAACTGACCACGCCCATGAACTCGATGGCGCAACAGGCGGTGCCGAAGGGGAAGGGCCACAGGCTGTTGCGCCGGCCCCAGTTGAGGAAGGCATCGACCGAGGTGGTGATGAACGCGTCGCCGAGCGAGGGCTCGGCGGTCGGCACGGGAGGGACAGGCTTGAATACCATGGGATGATCTCCGGACCCGGCAGCGTCGAAGGATTACAGGCATGAAAAGCCGCGTTGTGCGCGGCCTTGCACGTCAGTCCTCCCAGTCCAGGGCTCCCTTCTTATAGAGGTAGAGATAACCGACCTCGAGCATGGCCAGGAACGGCAGCAGCAGCCAGATCATCGACCAGCCCTCCCCGTGTTGGAAGTGGATGGCCCACGGGTAGAGGAAGGCGACTTCGAGGTCGAAGGCGAGGAAGAGCATGGCGATCAGGTAGAATTTGACGCTGAAGCGTTCATTGGCGGTGCCGACCGTCGCGGTCAGGCCCGACTCGACCGGCTCGTTCTTGCCCGGATTGTTGATCCGACGGCCCAGCGCCCATCGGCTGAGCAGGTGGTTGGCGACCAGCATGCCCGCGGGGATGGCGAGGCCGATCAGCACCAGGACGGTGAGCGGGAAGACGATGTCGAAGGTGGTCGGGTCGGCCCCGGGTGCCGCGGTCGCCAGCAACGGGATGACAACGTCGGACAGGGGCATCGAGGCTCTCGTGCGGCGGGCACCGGGGGGCGCGACCCGGTTCGTATCCCCGCAGGGTGCGGCCCGGAGCTGGGCCGGCGAGGAAGCCGCGGACAGTAGATTTCAGCCCGAACGTGTCAACGCAGGCAGGCAAACCGCTCCCATCCATGCAAAGCGGATATCGCAGGTGCCCTCGGCTCTGCCGTCCGCTGCAACTGCTTTTGAGAATCAACTGCAGATAGTTGGTGGTTCAGTGCTATACACGTTCCCACCCAGCGGGGCCTGGACCTCGCCGTATCCGAAGAAAGCCCAGGCTATGCTTTTGAGCCTTGTCCCCACCCTCGTTACCATAGCGTCGACATCCCGCCCATGATCGGCATCGTCTGTCAAATTTGCGCCAAACGACCCGCCACCAGCCACCTCACCGAGCTGGATGCGGGGGGGCAACGCCGCGAACTGCATCTCTGTGCGACCTGCATCGAGCAGTACGACCTCAAGCTGGAATCCGATCCGCCGCCCATCGCCGAGCTGCTCAAGAAGTCGGTCACGGCCAAGCCCGCGCCGGCCGAGGATGAAGAGCAGGCCGACGAGATCGAGGAGGTCGACGAGGCCGAGATCGACGCCACCTGCGCGACCTGCGGACTCACCTTCACCGAGTTCGCGGTCAACAACCGCTTCGGCTGCGCCCGCTGCTACAGCGACTTCGGCGCCAAGGTCGAGGGGCTGCTCAGCCGTTACCACGGCAGCGGGCTGCACGTCGGCCGGATTCCAATGATCAGCGTGGGCCGCGCCGACCAGACGATGGCCCGCCGGGCGCAGCTCGACGCCGCGCTGCGCGAGGCGGTCGCCAGCGAGGCGTACGAGAAGGCGGCGCGCCTGCGCGACGAGATCCGCAAACTCGACGAATCGGCGACATGACCACGGTCAACGACCTCGTCGCGCGCAATGTGCGCTGGCTCGACAGCCCTGGGCATCACCACGGCATCGTCATCTCCAGCCGCATCCGCTTTGCGCGCAACTGCGCCGGCTATCCCTTCCAGCGCAAGCTCAGCCGTGGCCGCCAGCAAGACCTGGTCGCGCAGTTGCTGGCGCGCATCGGCCGAGCCGCCAACTTCACCGACGCGATCAGCCTGCAGATGGGCGATCTCACCGATGTCGAACGCCTGGCCTTGTCAGAACGCCAGCTCATCTCGCGCGACCTCGCATCGGGCAAGCGGCCATCGGCGGCGTACCTCAGCCAGGACGAGACCTATGCGGTGATGATCAATGAGGAGGACCACGTCCGCCTCCAGGTCATCAGTGGCGGCCAGCATCTGAGCGAAAATCTCGAGCGCGCGGTCGAGCTCGATCGCAAGCTGGAAAGCGCGATCGACTGGGCGGTGCATCCGCGCTTCGGCTACCTCAGCGCCTGCCCGACCAACGCCGGCACCGGCCTGCGCGCCTCGGTCATGCTGCACCTGCCCGCCCTGGCCGAGACGCAGGACCTGCGCCAGGTGCTGCGTGGCCTGGGCAAGCTGCACATGACGGTGCGCGGCCTGCATGGTGAAGGCAGCGAGGCGAGCGGACACTACTACCAGGTCTCCAACCAACGCAGTCTGGGCCAGAGCGAGGCCGAGATCGTCACGGCCATCGGCGACACGGTCGAGAAGATCGTCGCCTATGAGGAACTCGCGCGCCAGGCGCTGCTCGACAACAGCCGCTGGAAGCTTGAAGACCGCGTCTTCCGCGGCTGGGGCATCCTCACCCACGCGCGCTCGATCAGCTATGACGAGCTCGTCGACCAGCTCAGCTGGGTTCGCCTGGGCACCGCCCTCGCGGTGCTGCCCGCGCGCGACTGGTCGGTGTTAGACCGAATCTTCTTGCAGTGCCAGCCGGCCCATCTGCAATTGCAACACGACCATGCGGCCATGCCTGAAGCACGCGATCGACTGCGCGCTGAATTGGTACGCCGCTGGCTAGCTCCTTGACCAGCTCCGAGATCGGGCAACCGATCGCATCGTTCTGACCCACCGGGTCGCCCAGGCGGCGGACACTCCCCCGCCACGAGCGCCCGACCGGCCCCGGGATCGCATCCGCCATGTTCGACAAGTTCACCGACCGCGCCCGCAAGATCATCGCCCTCGCCCAGAAGGAGGCCGAACGGTTCCACCACGACTACATCGGCACCGAGCACCTGCTGCTTGGCCTGGTGAAGGAAGGGTCGGGGGTCGCGGTCACCGCGCTCAACAACCTCAACGTCGACGTCGACAAGGTTAGGCGCGAAGTCGAGAAGCTGGTGGTGGTCAACGACAAGGAGGCGCCCACCGCCCCCCTGCCGTTCACGCCCCAGGCCAAGCGCGTGCTTGAACTCGCCTCGGAAGAAGCCCGCGCCCTCGGCCATCCCTACATCGGCACCGAGCACATCCTGCTCGGCCTACTTTCCGAGAATGACTCGGTCGCGGCCCAGGTGCTGATCAACCTCGACCTCAAGCTCGAGGACGTGCGCAACGAGATCCTCGATCTGCTTGGCGCCAGCGACGTCTCCAGCATGCCCGGCGACAAGGCCGGCGAGAAGGGTGCGACCGGCGAGAAGAGCGCGCGTCCCGCCTCGGGCAAGAAGGCCGAAGAGAGCGCCACCCCCGCCCTGGACGCCTTCGGCCGCGATCTCACCGCCGCCGCCGACGCGGGCGAACTCGACCCGGTGATCGGCCGCGCGCGAGAGATCGAACGCCTGTGGCAGATCCTCTGCCGGCGCACCAAGAACAACCCGGTCCTGCTTGGCGAGCCGGGCGTGGGCAAGACCGCGATCGTCGAGGGCCTGGCCCAGTCGATCATGAAGCACGAGGTGCCCGACCTGCTCGCCAACAAGCGCATCATCTCGCTCGACCTCGCCTCGATGGTCGCGGGCACCAAGTACCGCGGCCAATTCGAAGAGCGCATCAAGGCGGTGATGAAGGAGGTGAAGACGGCGAAGAACATCATCCTCTTCATCGACGAGCTGCACACCCTGGTCGGCGCCGGCGGCGCCGAGGGCGCGATCGACGCCTCCAACGTGCTCAAGCCGGCGCTGTCGCGCGGCGAGATCCAGTGCATCGGCGCGACCACGCTGGATGAGTACCGCAAGTACATCGAGAAGGACGGCGCGCTCGAACGCCGCTTCCAGCCGATCATCGTCGATCCGCCCTCGATCGAGGACGCGATCAAGATCCTCGCCGGTCTGCGCGACAAGTACGAGGCGCACCACCGGGTGAAGATCACCGACGCGGCGATCGACGCCGCAGTCAAACTCTCGGACCGCTACATCACCGGCCGCTTCCTGCCCGACAAGGCGATCGACGTGATCGACGAGGCTGGCGCGCGCCTGCGCCTGAAGGCGACCTCGAAGGCCCCCGCGTACAAAGAGATCGAGGCCGAGATCAAGGAGCTCGAGAAGCAGAAGTCGGAAGCCGTCCTGAATCAGGATTACGAAAAGGCCGCCGAATTCCGCGACCGCGCCGAAAAGAAGAAGAAAGAGCTGCAGGACCTGAAGAAGAAGCACTCCGAGGCGGCCAAAGAGATCTGCGGCTCGGTCGACGAGTCGCTGGTCGCCCAGATCATCGCCACCATGACCGGCATCCCGGTCCAGCGCCTCGACCAGGGCGAGGCCCAGCGTCTGCTGCACCTCGAAGACCACCTGCACAAGCGCGTCATCTCGCAGGACGAGGGCATCAAGGCCATCTCGCGCGCGATCCGCCGCTCGCGTTCGGGTCTCAAGGACCCGCGCCGCCCGGTCGGCGCCTTCATGCTGGTCGGCCCGACCGGTGTCGGCAAGACGCTGCTGTGCAAGGCGCTCGCCGAATTCATGTTCGGCGAGCAGGACGCGCTCATCCAGATCGACATGTCCGAGTACGGCGAGAAGCATAACGCCTCGCGCCTGGTCGGCGCGCCGCCCGGCTACGTCGGCTACGAAGAAGGCGGCCAGCTCACCGAGAAAGTGCGCCGCCGGCCGTATTCGGTGGTGCTCTTCGACGAGATCGAAAAGGCCCACGCCGACATCTACAACATGCTCCTCCAGATCATGGAAGAGGGCAAGCTGACCGACTCGTACGGCCGCGTCATCGACTTCCGCAACACCATCATCGTCATGACGTCCAACGTCGGCGCGGCGATGGCGAGCGAGGCCGGCACGCTCGGCTTCGATACCTCGGCAACGAGCGAGAACTACGCGTACAAGGCCACCCGCCAAGCCTATCAGCGCTCGCTCGAGGACTACTTCCGCCCCGAGTTCCTCAATCGCCTCGACGACATCATCGTCTTCCGCCCGCTCGAGCGCGAGGACCTGCGCAAGGTCGTCCAACTCGAGTTCGCCACCATCGCCAAGCGGGTGAAGGAGCAGGGCATCGAACTGACGCTGATGACCCCGGCGATCGATTTCCTGCTCAAGGAAGGCTACAACCCCAAGTTCGGCGCCCGCCCGATCCGGCGTACGATCGAACAGCACATCGAGGATCCGTTGTCCGAAGCCCTGCTGCGAGGGGAGTTCACCCAGGGCACCAAGCTCGACGTCGACGTCGAGGACAACCACCTGGTGTTCCGCCGACCCAAGGACGATGGCTTGGCTCTGCCATCGCCCGATGTGGTGGCGCCCGATACGGTGCCACCAACAAAGCCCGCGTGACCAAGTTCGACCCGCCGCAATCCGGCGGGTCGAACTATTTCGGCGCTATTTCACGGCGACGAATCGGCTGCCGCCCTCGTTCCATACCCGCAGCACGAGGCCGTCCTTGGCCCCGCGAATGGCCGTCGCGGTCGCCTCGGCGTCCGCCACCGCCTCGCCATTCACGGTGTGGATGACCTCGCCGGGGCGCAGGCCGGCGCTGGCGGCACGTGATCCCGGCTCGACCTCGCCGATCAACGCACCGGTGATGCGCTCGGGAATGCGCAGGCGCCGGCGCAGCCGATCGTCGAGCGCCTGCAGGCGGACGCCGATCCCACCTTTCACGCGTTCGGGGTCGCCCGGTGTCGCTGCTACGCTGTCGTCCCCGCCGAGCGTTCCCACCACCACCTCGACCTGCTTCTCTTCGCCGTCGCGCACCACGGTCACGGGCACCGAGGTGCCCGGTTTGGTCTGAGCCACGCGCAGACGCAACTGGCGCGGGTCGGTGATCGGTTCGCCGGCATAGGCGATGATGACGTCGCCGGCGGCGAGACCGGCCTTGGCCGCTGGGCTGTCGGGGGCGAAGTCGCCGACCAGGGCGCCCTCGTGCCGCTTCAGTTTCATCGCGGCGGCCAGTTCCCGCGTGACCGGCTGGATCATCACCCCGAGGAAACCGCGCACGACCGTGCCGCTGGCGATGATCTGCTCCATCACGCCACGCGCGAGATTGGCCGGTACCGCGAAGCCGATGCCGATCGAGCCGCCGCTACGGCTGAGGATGGCGGTGTTGATGCCGAGCAGTTCGCCGCCCGTCGACACCAGCGCGCCGCCGGAGTTGCCCATGTTGATGGCGGCATCGGTCTGGATGAAGTCCTCGTAGTCGACGATGCCGACGCCGCGGTTGATCGCGCTGACGATGCCCATGGTGACGGTCTGGCCGACGCCCATCGGGTTGCCGATCGCCAGCACCACATCGCCGACCTGGGCCTTGGTCGAATCGGCGAAGCGCACCGGCGTGAGCGCCGCCTTGCCGACCTCGATCTTGAGCACGGCGAGATCGCTCTTGGCATCGCTGCCGACGACTTTGGCGACGTACTCGTCATAGTTGTTGGCCAGTCGCACCCGGACCTCGTCGGCGTCCTTCACCACGTGATGATTGGTGAGGATATAGCCGTCAGCGGACACCACCACGCCAGAGCCGAGGCCCTCCTGCTTGAGATCCTCGGGAAGTTCTGGTCCGCCGGGGCCGAGGAATTCGCGGAACATGGGCGGCAGATCGGGCGGCATCTGCTGCTGGCCACGCTGCACCGTGCGCGACGAGAACACGGTCACCACCGATGGTCCGACCTCCGTGACGATCGCCGCATAACCGTCCATGCGGACGCCGGCAGGTGCGGCGCCGCCAGCGTTGCCACGCTCGGCGGCTGCGATGGGCGAGAGCCCGACCAGGGCGAGGAGGGTGAGGGAGATGAAAGGACGGCGGAACATGGGCAGTCTCCGGAATTAGGGGATGATACTGCGCAGCGGTGAAGATCACGTGGGCGATCCCGGCGCGGCGCACCAGCTATGACGGAGATCGGGGAAGAACCTGTCATTCCACGACCGCACTGCGAGCTGGCAGAACACCCACCCGCACAACCCTCGACGCGCCACGCGCCGGCGATTGCGGGCAGGGCCCCGTCCGGCTACACCGTGACCGCCCATGGCATCAACCTTGCCGATCAGCAATGCGATGACCGATTGGCAGGCCGGCATCGCCGCCCTGCCGCCCCGAGCTGCGCGCCGGCTCGGCCTGCTGGCATTGCAGGCCGGCACGACCCTCACCATCCTTGCCCTGCCCCTGTCGCTGGCGCTTATGAATGTCGGGCTCGCCCTCGCCGCGCTTGGTGCGGTGATCGCACGGCCGCCGCTGCACGCCACGCCCGGCTTCGCCTGGGGCCTTGCCCTCACCGCCTGCGGCCTGATCAGCGAGGGCCTGGGTTGGATGGGCGATGGCGTGGCGCCCACGCGCCTGAATCTCCTCTATTCCTGGCTGATGCTGCCGCTCGGCCTTGCGGCGTGGACCGACGCGCGCGCGCGCAGCGTGGCCTTGCGGGCGCTGGTGGTGGGCCTGCTCGCGGCCGTGGTGCTGGCGGTGGTGCAGTTCACGGTCGGCTTCGACCCCGCGCGACGCCCGTGGCGGGTGGCGGCGGAAGGCACGCGCCTTGCCCCGGTCAGCGGCTTCCTCGGCTACCACCTGACCTATGGCGCGGTCGCCTGCCTGGGCGGCGCGGCGCTGCTGGGCGCCACCAGCGGCCTGGGTCGCGGCTGGCGCTGCGCCGGAGGCGCGGCGGCGCTGGGGGGCGTGGTCCTGAGTCTCGCTCGTCTCGCGCTGCTCGGCGCCGTGGCAGCGGTGGTGGTGCGCCTGGCGTTGACCGGCAGCCGCTGGCGGCACGCGGCCCTGCCGGTGGCCGCGCTGACGCTGCTGGCAAGCGGGCTGCTGCTGCACCAGGTGGCGCCGGACAAATTCTCGCGCCTGGCGAACTTCCAGGACGGCCGGCGTTACATCTGGAGCGTCAGCGCGGGCATCGTGCGCGACCATCCCCTGGTCGGCACCGGCGGGCAGAAGCGTTTCCAGGCCGAGTACGCCCGCCGGTGGCCGATCGAGATCGGCTGGCGGCACGACCTCGACATCAGCGAACCGCGCGTCAACCACGCGCACAACAATTGCCTGGTCATCGCCACCCAATACGGCCTGCCCGCCCTCGCCTGCCACCTCGGCTTCCTCATCGCGCTGATCCTGGCCATCCGCCGCATGGCCCGCCACGACCGCGAAACCGCTGCCGGCGCGGCGGCGGTCCTGGCCGCCTTCCTCGTCGCCGGCCTATTCAACAACCTGGTCGGCCAGGGCGAGTCGGCCTATGCCGCCTGGTTGGCCCTGGCCCTGGCGCTGAGCGGCGCGCGACCAGATGCCGGCGGCTTCCCTTCCCCCGCGGTCAGGTCACCGTGAACGCCCCCGTGGATCCCAGCGCCGAACCCATCGCCATCGCGCACGCCCGGGTCACCCTGCCGGGCAGCCGGCTGATGACCACCGCCGCGCTGGCCGCCTGCGATGTCGCCGCCCTGGTCTTGGCATTGACGCTGGCGGTGGTGGTCCGCTGGTGGTTCGGCGGCGCCTACGATCTTGGCTTTTACGCCGAACTGTGGCCGGTGCTCGGGCTCTTCCTCGCGCTTTATGCCATCAACGGCCTCTATGCCGATCTGCCGCCACCACCCTCGGGTGAGCTCAAGCGGCTGACCCAGGCCTCGACCTTCGGCTTCGTCGCCCTCGCCGCCGCCACCTTTCTGTCGCGCGAGGCCTCTTCGTACTCGCGTCTGGCCTTCTTCATGGCCTGGGCGGCAGCGGTGATCATTGTCCCGCTCGCCCGCGCCGGCCTGCGCGCCGCCTGCATGCGCCGCCGCTGGTGGGGTTCGCCAGTGATCGTCATCGGCGCCGGCCGCACCGGCGAACTGGTCATCCGACGCCTGCTCGCCAATCCCGGCATGGGCCTGAAGCCGGTGATCGCTTTCGATGACGACCCTGCCAAGCGGCTAGCCCCCCTCTGCGGCGTCCCCGTCGTCGGGCCAATCACCGATGCGCCAGAGACCGCGCGCACGCTCGGCATTCGCCATGCGGTGGTGGCGATGCCCGGGGCCGACCCGCAGCGACTGGTCGACCTGTGGAGCCAACTCGGCCCGCGCTTCCCCCACCTCATCGTCATCCCCGGCCTGATGGGTTTCGCCAGCCTGTGGGTCGAGGCCAAGGACATCGGCGGTCTGCTCGGCCTGGAAGTACGCCAAAGCCTGCTGATGACCGGCCCACGGGTGGCGAAGCGCGTGCTCGACCTGGTAC
>Ga0163148_10001071_pt1 | contig 36515 bp, 31 predicted proteins | sample OliLakLV19MP7P2_FD_148606 | JGI IMG/M metagenome (GOLD analysis project Ga0163148, IMG submission 148606) | Freshwater microbial mat bacterial communities from Lake Vanda, McMurdo Dry Valleys, Antarctica- Oligotrophic Lake LV.19.MP7.P2 | ecosystem: Environmental > Aquatic > Freshwater > Lake >... | reverse complement strand
AGAAAGATATTAGATTTATTAAAGAATCAACTGAAACCATTTCAGAAAACATATATAATATTTTTAAAAATGAGATTCTCAATCCTATTAACTTAATAAAAGATCTTAATAATTTAGAAGTAAAACTATGACGCCAACCCAGGACATACTAAAAAAATTGTTGGAATTACCGAATAGAAGTTCTGGGAGTGCACTCGAACAAAGAGCCGGTGATTATATTAAAAGTGTATACAACTATTTTGGAATTCAACCTAAAGAAGTAGATTCACCAACATTACCAAATAGTTTAGTTAATCATCTAATAATAAGTTTTGAATTTATTTTGTTAACAATTTTAGTTAATTTTCTTAATATTACAATCCTAACTTTAGGATTTTTTGTTGTGACAGTATTAATATATTTTAGAGTATTTAACCTACCATTAAGGTTTTTTAAAAAAAGGGTGATATCTAAAAATATCTATGCAGAAGTACCTTCAAAAGGACAAGAAATCAATACTTTAATACTAACTAGCCACTACGATACAAGCAACGACCTTTCTCCTATATTTTCTATACTAGGACCTATTTATGCATATTTAAATAACAATAATTCTAATAATGAACTAAATATTCCTGACTATATTAACAATCCTCTTGTGGTTTCAAATCTTGCCTTAGGAATAACATTTTTAGCACTATTCTTACCTGACAACTCGGCTAAATTCTTTTTTGGGTTTATTGCAGGAATACCTTTAGCTTTAGGTATTTACTTTTTACAAAGAAGTAAAAAGAAATTTATAAATGGTGCATATGACAACGGAGTAGGCTCCTCTTTACTTATTGAATTAGCAGCAAATTTTAGTAAAAATCCATTAGATAATACGAGGATTATTTTTGCTAATGTAGCAGCTTCAGAAACGTTAACAAAAGGAACTCTCCCGTTTATTAAATCTCTAAATATAGATAAATCTAAAACATTTATTCTTGATATAAATTGTATAGGTGAAGAAGAAGTAGTTTTAATGCATTCTGAACCATCTTACCCACTGGGTTTAACTGTTCCGTTTGATTCATCCTTCGAAGTAATTGCAGATTTTGCAGATGAATATTTTCAAAAAAATCTCAAAATTATCAATTCTCCTTTACCAAGTGCCAATCAGGAACTAGTGTTTGGGGGGTATAGAGTTATGGGAATATTGGCAACAATGCCTTTAAAAGGATTTCCTATCAATTTCCACTCAAGCAAAGACACTATAGATAAAATAAAATGGGATAAAGTTGAAGTAGTTCGTGACTTTTTAACTGGGTATATTACATACTTCGATAATTTGACTAAAGAAGTAACAATTTAATAGATAGTTATTAAACAAACTTCCGAATCTGTATTTATTCTTAGACGACTTCCAGAGTAGCCTATACCCTGAGATAAGAAAAGTTTTGTTTTGTTATTTATTTGAAAAATACCTCTTGTAAGCCAGTTTCTTTTTGTAGGCATTGGTAATATTGCTTTACCCATCATATGAATTTGACCAGAATGATTGTGCCCACATAAAATCAAATCAATATTATCTTTTTCCTCAACAAAATCTATAACATCGGGATTATGTGATAGCAGTATTCTTATTGCATTTTTATCCGCGCCATCAAAAGTTTCTTCAATATTAAATGTTTTAGAATATAAATCTGGAATTCCACCTATAACTAAATCTACTCCATTTACATTAACCTTGTAGTTTTGATTAATTAAAATAGGAATTTGTGTAGGAGCAAATGCTTTAAGAAATTGATCTGGGGTATTGTATTCAACGTTATTTTTAAGATAGTCAGCATCGTGGTTACCGTAAACCGCTAGTCTGGTTTTACCTTTTATATATTGTAATACAGCAAGTTGTTCAGGGACAATATTGTGAGTTAAAAAATCCCCTCCTAATAATACTAATTCTGAGTCCAAACTATTAATTGTATTAATAATGTTTTCTAATCTCTGACCTTTTGTACTTGTATATTCTTTCCCTATATGAAAATCACTTACAAATACAAAACTTACTTCCTTGCCTATACCTAAATCAATTCTATAACTATTTACCTTTATTTTATTGAATTTAACAAAAATGAAATAACAAAGTACGAGTTGAAAAATACAGAATAAAATTATTGGAATCAATAATATTTGAAGGTTAGTTAGTAAATAAATTACCAACAAACCAAAAGCACCAACAAGTCCTAAAAAATCAATCACAAAACCTATAAGTATTCGAAGGGAATGGATAAAACCTTTAGATGGGACCAAAACTAATTTATCAATGTTTTCTTTTGAAAATCTTTGCATATAAGAATTAACTAAATAGAATCAGCATATTTTATAGTCGAATGGGCTAGAAGTAAATGAAAGAATTGTATACGGCGGGAACAGAGTCCCGCCGTATACTGAATAGAATCTATCCGCTATAGCACTGCCGCAAAGTTTCCTCAGCAGGCAGGTCGTAGAAATTGTATGTGATTACACCTTCCTCCTCTGCTCGAACACGCTGATTCTCAAAATTGTCATAAAATCCCACAGCCCACCAATACGGGCCGCGGAAACCAAAGCTTTCTCCAAATTCCCTGAGGAATTGGCAAGTACCTTGATAATAGACAACTTGAGCTTGGTAATTCAAAGGTCCACCATTGTTCCCATTCCACGGTGTAAAAAACGAGCCACTTCGGGGAATGACACCAACTTCTGCAAACATTATTGGTATGCCAAGTGTAGTGTAGTACGAACGTAGTGCCGGCAACCATTGCTGCCAAGCAATGTAAATTTCCTCTGCTGAGGCTGCGTAGCTTATATTCTGAAGATTGAAAAAAGCATCAATCATCAGAATATCCAGCGAAGTTGAAAAGCCCGGGAGTTCATTCAAGGCAATTGGAGTCCAGTTTTTGGCGTAACTTAAGTTTCCACCATACACTATTCGTAGACTTGCTATTAAAGCATTCCATCGAATTGTGTATTTGTCCACTGGTTTATCCATTGACTCCATTTCCGCACCTATAACTAATCCGAGAATATTTTCCTCTTCGGCTAGTTGAGCGTATCGCAACATTAGTTCACCATAACTGGCAAACCATGCATCAAGTGCTGTGAGGTTGAAATTCCCCCCCGGTGCGATAGCTCCTCGCCATGCACCAGTTCTTTGGTCATCAATAAGAGGTTTTAACCATATGGTATAACCTCTCAAGTGAGCTTCCTGTATGTAAATCCTGATATTCTCCAGTGACGGAGTTAATGCAGGATCCTCATAAAGGGTAGTAGATATTGTCCCGTCTTGAAAAATCGGGAAAGTGAAAATGATGGAATCTACTCCCAGATTTCTCTGGTCTAGATCATCAAAAAACCGGACTGTGTTGCCCTGCATTGTGCTGTCGTTGCCATAAAGTACAACACTAATTCCTTTTTGATAAGGAATTAGGTTGCCCATTGGCACTTCTGTAGCGACTGGCGCTATTGGTGTTACGTCTTGTGCCGTTGAAATCGAGAATGAACTTGTGATCAACAGCACTGCGATTAGTAGAGCGAGTAATCTGAACATTGATACTCCTTTGGAGGGGTTATCCCTTCCATTATACTTAAACCGATACACCATGATGATTTGTCTTCGCCCAAGAAGAAGCTTTCTCCTTTGAAACAACAAACTCGAAGAAAGCCTTATAGGCCGCAATTGAAAGCAGCAGCCAATATGCCGGAGCGAAAAATGCAAACACTATGTTTGTATACTGCCCTGTTTTAAAAGCGGCAGTCTTCAGCAGGTAAACATACATGTAGTTACCTGCTGAAAAACAGAACATAGCGATGTAAAAGATGAGCGGTGGATACAGACTTCTAATAAAGTCTGATCCTGTAACAGCGTATATCAAAGTCATTCCCCAAAAGATTGGGTTAATCAGATACAAGACCAACGGTGCGCCAACGACGCACTGAAAGCTTATAAATCCTTTCCAACCGAGTTCCTTCTGGAGTTGAACGGGATTACGCATATGTCGAAAGTATGTCTGAATTGCTCCTTTAATCCAGCGGCTACGTTGAGGGAACAATTCTGATATTCTCGTTACAGCTTCTTCAGCAGTAACAGAATTCATTACGCGGATTTTCTTACCGAGACGGGCTAGCATTACTGCTAAATCCAGGTCCTCAGTAACATTAAGAGAATCCCAGCCCCCCACCCCCATAAGAACTTCCGTTTGAATGTAGTTTGAAGTACCACCAAGGGGTGAGATTAATCCCATCCTTGAAAGCCCGGGCAACACTAATCCAAAGTGTTGCAGATAGTCTAAATTGAGCATTCTGGTGAGCCAGTTTTTGCTCGCATTTTGACTGAACGCAAGTCTTGCCTGTATGCAAACAACCGAGGTGTCCAGCTCCCATGCTTTTTGGAATGCAATCATTGCTTTCCTAAGCTGGTAGGGGTCTGGTTCGTCCTCAGCATCGAACACGACAATAAAGTCGCTTTTTGGACTTATCTTGCTGTGCTGCAATAGATAATTCATTGCAGCAGGCTTGGTCATAATCCCCCCTTTAGGACGAATTACAACCCGATAATTACGAGGCATTGGAATATCGAAGGCTGCAATTGTTGCAGTATCTTCTTCTTCCAATACAATAACGACTTCAAAACGTGAAGGTGTATAGCGTAACTGCATCAGATTATGGATGAGTTGTTTTGCTACAGCACCTTCCTGGAATGCAGGAACTATGATGGAAATGAACGGGAGATGTTTTAGATCGATGGCTTCATTATCTGAAACATCAATCAAACTCCCTTCAATTGTGCCACTAATAGCAGTAACGAGCGAAAAGCAGCACATTACTCCGAAGAACATAGTGCATATAGCCACAAACCCTTGTAGGTACTGCAAGAATGAAAGCTGCAGCAAAATCCCTCCAAGGATGATTATGACCCCTAAGCTGATTACGAAAACCAGCTGTGACTTACTTAGTCTTACCTCAGCCCCTGGGCCAAATTGAAGGCCCTGAGAACCCAATTGATGTTCCATTTTCCCCTCGTAGGCTACTGTAGTGGTTCCGATTATTGAACCAGCTTATAAATGTGATATAGATCATTCTCGAACACAGGTACGTAATGATCTAAGAACGATTGCTGTTCTCTGACCGTAAACCATACCTGATCCGCAGGGAATCCTGAATACGGGCCCCTCATTACAATCCACTCCATGTGGTTTGCATAAGGAGCGTTCAAAATCGGTTCCCAAAGCTGGTATGTGCCTTCGTATATAATTTCACGAAGGTTTATCCCGCTTAAGAACTGAAGTTGTTCATTACCATATCCTTCAAGCAACATGCTTTTTCCGTCGTAGTTGTCTCCCAGCCAATTTGCTGCATCAATTTGCAGCTGACTGAAGATAAACCCAGAAGCTTTCTGTGGTTCAATCAGTGTTAATATCCCCGGATTGTTAAACATATACGCTTGAGATGCTAAGACTGCAATTACCACCACAATCTTTACCATCAGATATTTCCGCGCAAGATAACCAATCATAGGTGCAACCGAAAGAACAACAATCAGAGCAAACCGAATGTTGTAGATTGCGTCCTCAATTTGACTTACCTGCATTGGACGTTGTCCCTTATAAATCATGAATCCAAAAAACGGAATCATGACTAAAGGCAGCAATGGTGCATATGAGTCCTTTCGTAGGCGGGTGGAAAACAGATATAAAACCAGTCCCACACCACCGAGTACTACCAACATACCAACTGTATCCCAAATTCCCCACCCGTAGGTAAGAAATGCGACCCTAAGGTTTCCAAATCCGGCTTCTCTTCCGCTTACCCAATTACTTGGAGCAGAATACTGACCGTTTTGGAATTCCAAAGGATTTCCGAAGATAGTTATATTCCACACTACCCAACCGACTATTCCCACCATGGAAATAAATCCCCATTGCGAGAAATGACCAATTACTGACCCTATTTTCATCCTGCTGTGAAGCAGTATTAGAATGTAAAGGCCAGCTTGAGTTACCAAAAGGACCCATCCTTCATAGCGTATGGTGGTCATTATAAAGCAGCTTACGCCGCTCCAAAAGATCCACTTTAAGCTAGAAGGTTCCTTTGTTAGCCTCCAAAAACTGTACATCGAAACTAGAACTCCAAAATACATAGGAAGTTCCGTCATTGAGGTACTCTGAAGGTAAAGGATGTTAGGATTTAACATAACAACTAACCACGCAATTACCCCTGCTGTTTGGCTTTTTGTAAGTTCGCTGACGAACTTGAACATGTAGAAGCCCAGCATGCAGTAGCAAAACATGGAAATCGCTGTCATACCTAAACCCGCTGTGTAAAACACGTTGGTTCTTAATGCCCCCCACGCTAGTAGATAGGCAATTACACAAGTTAATGCAACAAAAATACGCAAAGGTATAACTAAACCTTTGGTACTGTGTCGTACTACCAAAACCACCAATGCTAATGTAACTGTAAGAATTACAGTCCCGACAAAAGTGTTGGACCAAACATCCGAACACACCAAAGGCAAACTTGCCAAATGCGTAAGTGGAAGCCAAACAGCTCCAAGTTGTGCCAGTCCGGGTGAGGAACTATCACAGACCCGCCTTGCAATTAGCAGATGCGCTTGAGTGTCGAAATGTAGAAAACCAACGCCCTGACTAGTGAAGTAGATAAAACTACCCCACGAAATTAAGAACGACGCTACTATTAATATTAGTACCGTCTTTCTCGACAAGATAAACTCGTTTTGCATGTTAATGCTCCTCCTTATGCCACGATCGCGAATACGATTCTATTCAGTTATAAACGAACCTGTGAAAAGAATCGAATTCATGTTCACATTGGGGCGATTATACCATACAGGAAAGACTTTCTCACCTTGAAGTTATATATAAAGTATATTGTAATAGTCTGTAAAGGCCCTACATAAAAATTAAAATACTTGATTATTTTTATAAATAAGTACGATAATCATACGCTTAATATTTAACAAAAATTTATGTCAACTCTTGATATTCCATATGGACTAGAAGTAGCAACATTAAGGTCAGAAGCACTTTGGCCTAAAGATAATTACTTGGAGTATCTGGAATTTACAGAACATAAAATAAATCAAATATGTCAAGAAGTTTTAAGGAATATTGTTAGGGGCTTGGGTAATGGTAAAAAGATAAACTTAATTGTTCCTTTAAACGGAGGATTAATTTTCTATAGAAAATTAATGATGTTGTTTCAGGAGAATCATTTTTATGCAAATGCAGTAAATGTTATTTTTTGTGATGAAGATGATAGCAACCAACTTCAGTTTTCGGGCCAGCTTCAAGATGTAGATAATGCATACAATCTAGCGATTGATGATATTTGGGATAAAGGGGGAACTGGAAGTAATATTATTACTAAAATGCGAGAGTATGGAAGAGTGGATTATTTGGATTACTTTGCTTTTTGTAAAAAGGAGGACTCTCCAGATGAGAACCAAGGAGCAAGAATAGCAAACCAAGGATTTATAGCTGTGTTTCCTGAAAAGTGGCTACATGGTTGGGGTGGGATGAATAGTAATAAATTTCAAGGTCCTGGCCAGGCACATATTACTGCTTTGGAAAGAACAAGTTTTTTACCACTAATACCTTCAAGAGAAAAACCAGAATTTGATACGACAAATCAAGAAGTAGTAGATGCTTATATTGATTTATTGGCTCAAACAAATTTAGCAGTCAATAATGTAATCCCTATAGAAGTGTATTACGATGTACTATTTCTTGAGGAAAATCCTGACTTACAGATAAGATTTAATTATTTAATAAAACTCCACAACAGATTCCTACGTTCAGATGTTCAAGAAACTATTAAAGTGGAGGGTTAAAATCTTGAAATTTCTGTTAAAATCACGGTATATCTAAATTTTAGAAAATAATATGAGATACTCCAACTTATTCTCGAAAACAACGAAAAACTTTCCAAAAGATGAAGTAGCTCTTAATGCGCAACTTCTTATAAAAGCAGGATTTATTTATAAGGAAATGGCAGGAGTTTATGCATATTTACCTTTAGGTCTTAGAGTAATTGAAAAAATTAAACAGATTGTAAGAGAAGAAATGAATAAAGTGGGTGGAAGCGAAATTATTATGACAGCTTTACAAAGAAAGGAATTATGGGAAAAAACTGACAGATGGAGTGATGACAAAGTTGATGTTTGGTTTAAGTCACAATTGAAAAATGGAACTGAAGTTGGATTTGGCTGGTCACATGAAGAACCAATTAGTGAAATGATGAAAAATTACATTTCAAGCTATAAAGATTTACCTATATATGTTTATCAATTTCAAACAAAACTAAGAAATGAATTAAGGTCAAAAAGTGGAATAATGAGAGGAAGAGAATTTATAATGAAAGATATGTACTCATATACAACTTCCGAAGAAGAGCATCAGAAATTCTATAATGCAACAATAGAAGCTTACTTAAAAGTTTTTGAAAGAGTGGGTTTAGGTGACGTAACATTTCTAACATTTGCTTCTGGTGGGGCTTTTACTCAATTTAGTCATGAGTTTCAAACTATTACAGACTCAGGTGAGGATATAGTTTATTTACACAGAGAGAAAAATATTGCAATAAATAAGGAAGTTCTAACAAATGAGGTTATTAATCAACTTGATGTAAAACGTGAGGAACTTGAAGAAGTAAAAACTGCAGAAGTTGGAAATATCTTTAGCTTTGGTGCAACTAAATCTAATCAATTAGATTTAAATTATATAGATGACAATAATGCTTCACAGCCAGTAATATTAGGATCTTACGGAATTGGCATAACAAGGTTAATGGGTGTGCTTGTAGAAAGATTTGCTGATGATAGAGGAATTACTTGGCCTGAAAGTGTTGCTCCGTTTAAAGTTCACTTGATTGGACTTAATATGGAAGATGATTCAATTAAAGCTAAAGCAAATGCAGTATATGAGACTCTTAATCGAATGGGAGTTGAGGTTTTATTCGATGATAGAACTGATACAATGGCTGGAGAAAAATTTGCGGATTCAGATTTAATTGGTATTCCATATAGAGCCGTTATTTCAAAAAGAACAAACGAGGGAGTTGAATTAAAATTAAGAAATCAAAAGGAATCAAAAAACATTTCGATTGAAGAGTTTATTGATACAGTTAAGTAAATTGTACAGATAATTTGACCAGATTCCATTCTCATACTAAAATCTGGTCATAATTAATAAGTATTATGCTTCAAATAAAAGATAACATAGATCAAAATCGGTACAGAACTTCTCAAGCTGGTAAACTTATTGCCCAATTTATAAGAGTAGGATTACTAAACGAAGAAAACTTAAACATACCTGAAATTGTTGATTTTATAAATAATTTTGAAATTTGGACACTTGATGGTTTAGACAGAGGAAATGAAGTAGTATTTATAAATACCATTAACCCTAAAGGATCTATGGTTAAGGGTAGTGTTGTATACAAAGGTATGTTTCAGGAATTAGCATATAACGACAAAACTTTAGTTAATACTCCGGGGATTAGAATACAAGGTCAACCAATTTTCCCAAAGGATGTATGGGAAAGATTTATAACTAAAATACTTCAAAGACAAATTGATTTAACCTTTTTGAGAGATGATCAAAGAATTTTTAGAAGAGTAACTGAATTAACAATACCCTTATCTTCACCTTTCATACTGGCCGAATCATAAAACTATGGACTCCAATAAATCTCGTTCCGAAAGTTTAGACACTCAACTGAAAATAGTTGCTGCAACTTTTGGAGATATTCTTTCGGGAGAACAGTTAGAAGAAATTAGTCGTTATGTTGACGAAAACGGAATGCTTAGATGTTATGACAAAAATGATTTTTTCTTTATTGAGCCCGAGGATAATTTACTAATAGTCGAAAGATCAGCTAGTGGAACACCCATTATTCATAAAGGACAATTAGTTAATAAAGATTCGTATCCTGAAGAAGAACAAATGCTCTGGTCTATCTTAAGCCAGGACGGTAAAATGTCCTATGCTAGAGAAACAGATCTTAGTGAGTGCCTTGTGTATAAATGTAGCCTTTTGTGGATTTAAGGTTTTCTAAAGTTTACTAAGCTTTTTGTATCAAGGGTTTCAAATTTATCCACATAAGTTCTCATCCACATTTCAGTTATAAATACTCTCCAGAAAAATAATACATCTCCTGGTAGCTTATCTTCTAAAGCTAATTTGAAATTTTGTAATACTAATTCAGCTTTCCAGTAAGGACGAGATTTAAAGGTGTCAGATTCAAATACATCAAAAAAATTTTGCTTTCTTCTTCCTATCCATTCCCATTCAGGATTAGTAAATCCTACCTTACTTCTTCTTAACCTATTTTTATCTGGAATTAAACCTTTCATTGCTTCTCTATAAATATGTCTTGTCCACCCATTTTTGATTTTCTGATCGATGGGTAGGTTAAAAATATACTCTACAACTACATGATCAAAAAATGGAACACGTGACTCCAAGGAATTAGCCATAGAATTTTTATCTTCGTATCTTAAAAGTGAGGGAGTTGTTAAAGAAGTCACATCTTCATATAGTCTCTTATTCAGGTTTCTTGTAGCTAAGGGTTTAACAAACTCAGTATTATTTGTGTTTATAATCATTTGGTTAGGATTAATTATATTTCCCCTTTTTATTTTCTGGATTAATTTATCCACAAAAAATTTTGTGTATAAATCACGGCCTCCTACTGTTTCCCTAAAAGCTTCTAGAAATTTCCCATTATCAATTGCGCTTTGTAAATAAGTCATAAAATATGGAATATATCCTGCTAATAGTTCATCACCCCCTTGTCCAGACAAAAGCACGGTTACATATTTTCTTGCTTCACGCATTACAGAATAGTAGGCATAAGGAGCAGTACTTATTACGGGTTCTTCTTGAAAGTAAACCCAGTTATCAATTTCGTTCCAAAAGCCATCCACATTAGGAGTCATTTTTATAGATTCGACCCCTGTAGCTTCGACTATATTATCTATATATTCTTCTTCATTTATAGTTTCCCCTGGGTGAACCGCTGAAAATGAATAGAATTTTGTATCTGGATGATGCTCTTTGAATAATTTAGCAGCAATAGCAGTTATACCGCTTGAGTCCAAACCACCCGATAAAGTAACCCCAACTGGAACATCAGCAATTAAATGCAATTTAACTGCTTCTATAAAAATATCTTGAAACTCTTTAGAATATTCTCTATCTGTTTTTTCAGAGGCGAACTTAGTTGTGTAACTAGGGTTCCAATACTTTTCTATTTGGAATTCACTTTTATTATTAATAATCATGTAGTGACCAGGCAACAATCTTTTTATGTTTTTGAAAAATGTATTTTCGTTGGTATCATGAATTCTTGCAGTAAGAAATTTGTATAAAGAATCCGGATCTACATCCCTTTTTATATCAAATCCCGAAAGCAATCCTTTAATTTCCGATCCAAATACAACTCGACCTTCATGCTCTGCATAATATAAAGGCTTAATTCCCAATCTGTCACGGGCTATAAATAATTCGTCTTTAGTTTTATTGTATAAAACAATTACAAACATTCCCCTTAAATGGCTTACTACTTTTTCACCCCACTCTTCATAACCATGAGCAATAATCTCTGTATCCGATTTGGTAGTAAATTTGTGGCCTAACTCTTCTAATTCTTCTCTAAGTGCTTGATAATTATAAATCTCTCCATTATTCATTACCTGTATAGTGTTGTCTTCATTGGTCAAAGGATAAAGTCCAGGAGTAAGGTCTATTATTGCAAGTCTTCTATAGCCTACGGAAAAATTATTAGTCTCTACCCTTCCCCCATCGTCAGGTCCTCTATGAAATATTGAGTCAGACATTTTGTTAAGGGTTTGGGTATCAGGTTTACCTGAAAAGCCTACAATTCCGCACATATTTGCAAGGTTTAATATTAATATTCTATATTACTATAAAGTACATTACCGTGTACATAAGTTGCAAACAAGACCTACGCAATGTAAAATCAAACCAAATGAACAAAATAAGATTTGCCTTCACAACCTCTACTACAACTACCCCATAAGGGGTAAAATATTCTCGTGTATAATCTATACACATTCACATATAAAACTTTTAATAATATTTAACTTTAAATTATGGATAAAGACAATCTATATAAAATTAGACACTCTGCAGAACATGTATTTGCACAAGCAGTAAGAGAATTGTACGGCGATAAGGTACAGCTAGCTGTTGCACACATTTCAGATTCTGGATTTGCAAATGACGCAAAGTGGGGAGTAAAACTATCGGAAGATAACTTTGGGAAAATTGAAAAGAGAATGCAACAAATAATTGATAAAGATTTATCAATTGTTCAAAAAGAAGTATCTAGAGAGGAAGCTAAAGAAATATTTAAAAATAATCCTTTTAAGTTGGAATGGATTGACCAGTTTGATGCACAAGAAAAGACTTTAACAGTTTATTGGACAGGCGATAGATATGTAGATTTTTGCAAAGGACCTCATGTAAATAGTACAGGAGAAATCAAAGCCTTTAAGTTACTTTCTGTTGCTGGTGCATACTGGAGAGGTGATTCTAATAATGAAATGTTAACAAGAGTTTATGGAACTGCTTTTGAGTCAAAAGAAGAACTTGATGAGCACTTAGCAATGCTTGAAGAAGCTAAAAAAAGAGATCATAGAAAATTAGGTAAAGAACTAGGGTTATTTACCTTTTCTGACTTAGTTGGCTCTGGGTTACCATTATTTACACCAAGAGGAACATTTCTAAGACAATCACTTGCAGATTACTCTGAACAATTACAAAGAAGAGCAGGATTTGAACAGGTGTGGATTCCACACATGACAAAAACAGACTTATATAAAACATCAGGACATTGGGAAAAATTTGGCAAAGAATTATTCCTAGTTAAAAGTCAGGAAACAGACGATGAAATGGTACTAAAGCCAATGAACTGTCCTCATCACACTCAAATTTATGCAAGCACAAAAAGAAGTTATAGAGACTTACCTATAAGATACTTTGAAACTACAACAAATTATAGAGATGAGAAGACTGGCGAGTTATCGGGTTTATCCAGAGTAAGATCCTTAACTCAGGATGACGCTCACGTCTTTTGTAGGGTTGATCAAATTGAGAATGAGTTTACAATCATTATGGGTATGATTAAGGAGATGTACAGTGCTTTAAACATCGAATTTAGGGCAAGATTATCTTACCGAGACCCAGAAACTCCAGAAAAATATTTTGGTGATGAAAGTACTTGGGATGAAGCTCAAAAAATAATTGAAGATATTGCTAAAAAACTTGATATTACCTACTACGTTGCACTGGGTGAAGCAGCATTTTACGGACCTAAGATTGATATTATGGTTAAAGATTCTCTAGGAAGAGAGTGGCAATGCGCAACTGAACAATTAGATTTTGTGCAACCAACAAGGTTTGAACTTAAATATACAGACTCGGATGGTCAAGAAAAAACACCTGTAATGATTCATAAAGCATTATTAGGTTCAATAGAAAGATTTATGTCTGTTTATATAGAACATACTGCTGGTAATTTTCCAGTTTGGCTAAGCTACACTCAGGTTGCAATATTACCAGTCTCAAGTGAAAAACATTCAGATTATGCGCATAAAGTCCAAAGTGAACTAAAGGTATTTGGAATTAGAGCGGAAGTTGATGATGCAAATGAAACTTTGGGAAATAAAATTAGAAAAGCTCAGGCTCAAAAAACTCCTTATGTTTTTGTAGTTGGTGATAAAGAGGTTGAGGATAATTCAGTAAATGTAAGATTAAGGGGGGGTGAGAGTCTTAGTGCCATGTCTGTAAAAGAAATTGCAGAAAGAATTAAACAAAAGATTGATGGTAAATGGATGGACTTGTAATAAAAAAGGCGCTTTAAGCGCCTTTTCATTAAGCTTCTGTTAAAGGTGCTGTCGGTGTAATTTTCAATCTAAACTCACTTGCGATTTCAGTAAGAAGAAAACTTCTGATTTTTTCGGAAACTTCGAAAGACATTTTTTGGCCCAGTCCTTCTGAAATACTTACTATTCGATTTAACGCATAATTTATAACTTCTTTCCAGCATCTAATCCAAACAGGATTTCTTAAAAGAAAATCCGCTATCGGAGTAAAAAGTTCTTTTCTTAATACATTCAAAGTAGATATTTGGTCATTTACTACAGGAATAAGGGCGTCAACTTTATCTAAATTATCAATGGAATGTGTACTCCATCTAAATACTTCAGAGATTTCTAGAAATTCTAATAGTCTGCTTCTTTGTTGGATCCCAATTACTGGAATAATTTCACTTAAAAAAGCATTTCTTTCGGCCTCATCGGGATAAGTACTATTCAAAATTCCTACCAAACTATCTAGTGGTCCTGTACCTTCAAGTATTAAACTAACAGCATTTTCTAATTCATCTGGAGTATATACTTTTAACTCTACGGTTTTTGGTACAATATATGGCATAGGAGGGTTAATCATAGCCTTTTCCTTTGCAAATCTAACATTAAAAGAATGAATAGCATTTAAAGTTACAGCTAATAGTCCCTCATTTTTAAGATATTTATTTTGTCGAAGATAGCCAGCAATATCCTTAATTCTGCCCTCTAAAACTCCATTTACTAAACCATTTTGACTAGCTGCTCTATTTATTCCATTATTAAAATTATTTACTTCTTTTTGAATTAATTCTATTAAATCAAGTATAGGATCATTATCAAAGCCAATCATTAGTAAATAGACTCCTGTGTGTGGGTCAAATAATACAAAACCCATTCTTCTGAGCATTTCAAAAGAATCAACATCTATATTTTGAATAAGAGCTAGCTCCTCACCCTCTAAAATCTTATACTGGGATAAGTTTATGTATTGAGAGTTCTCTCTTAATGCTGAATCTACAAGAGGATCGTTGGTATAACTTGACTGGATTTCATCAAAGGTTGCATAAATAGGCTGATTGCGTACGATTTCTACTTTAGGACGAACTATTTGAAGATACGGGGGGGGCAATTGTCTATCTCGACCAGGGCCAGATGCTAATCTTGGAAAAACGTTTTCTGCTACGGACATAATATTGTATTAATAACAAAGCTTCCTGGACTATTTTTGCTATAATCTTACAGAAAATTTTGTTATCAAAATGTACTCATTTCCTAGACGATAACCTTTTTAATTAATGAAGTCAAATAAAAAAATACTAAATTTAGAATATCCTGTAATGGGTTTGTCACCAATGGATGGTGTGACCGATTCCGCATACAGATTTATTACCAAAAAATATGGTAATCCCGACATAAATTTTACAGAGTTTACAAATGTAATTGGTTTATCAATGGCTGGACATCACGTTCTAAAAGATTTTCACTACGATAAATCTCAAAAACCTATAGTTGCACAAATTTACGGTAAGGATCCTGAATATTTTTACCATGCAGCTAAAATTGCCTGTGAATTGGATTTTGATGGTGTAGATATAAACATGGGTTGTCCAGCAAAAAATGTAGCATCTAGCGGTAGTGGTGCGGCGCTTATTAGAACACCCGATTTAGCTAGAGAAATAATAGCTGCTACAAAAGAAGGTGTACAACATTGGGTAGATAATGGAGAGTTAACGGGTTTACCTACAAAAACAAAAAATGCTATCAAAAAGCTACAGCTAGAAATAGGTGTAGATGTTAAAGAAAGAAAGCTAATACCTGTTTCAGTTAAAACAAGAATAGGGTTTTCAGAACCCCAAACGGAGTTTTGGATTCAAAATTTAGAAAAGGAAAATCCAGCCTGGATAAGTTTGCATGGCAGAACTTTAAAGCAAATGTATACAGGTTTTGCTGATTGGAATGAAATAAAAAAAGCGGTTGAAATTACTAATATTCCAATACTGGCAAATGGAGACATCAAAACTTACGATGACTATAAAAAAGTTTTGAAAGTTACAGGTGCATTTGGTGCATTAATTGGAAGGGGTTCATATGGTAATCCATGGATATTTAAAGGCAAAACATTTGAAGAAGTTCCATTAGCAGAAAAAATTGAAGTTTTACTAGACCATACAAAGAGATTTGTAAAATTAAATCCCGATCCTAAAGCTTTTGTTCAAATGAGAAAACATTTTGGCTGGTATATTAAAGGTTTTGACGGTGCAAAAGAAACAAGGGAGAAATTAATGAAAACAAATTCTATTTTAGAGGTAGAACTTATACTTGGTGAATTTCTAAATTGATTTTTTTAAAGGATTCAGATACTTTGTCCCAACTTTTTTCAACTATAAATTCTTTTATAGTTTTGCATAAAGAACATTTTAATTCTTTTTCCGTTGGATTTGCTATTTTAGATGCTAAGTCCTGAAGCATCTTTAGCTGGTCATAAATAAATTCAACTTCAACACTTTCAAGTATTGGGTTAAAAATTTCATCAAAATTTAAATTCTTGTCGGTCATTTTTGCTTTGATGTTTGCAATAAATTCCTCAATATTTAAAGAACTTTCTAAAATACTATTTTCAAAAGATTCATACTCTGTTTCAGAAATTACATTTTTTAAGGCAGTTTCAAGGAATTCTGAGATAGCAGATTTATATATCATACTTTCTATTTGAATCTGATCGGCCTCCTCAAGCTCTAAACCTAATAAATCAAATAGATTGTAATCCAATAAAGTTTTTTTTTGATCGTCAGTCTCCATATTATGCAGCTAATTTATTTAAATTATTTTTAATTGAAGTTGGCAATACTCTTTGTTTTGAACGTTTAATTATTTGAATTTTCTCAATATGATTTTTATAAGTATCTAGTACTAACTTTTGCTGATCCTTACTTAAATACAATGCTGTATTTACTACAAAATACTCTAATTGCCTAACTAATGCTACATCGTTTATATAATAATTCAAATAAACCAGTACTCTACCTAATTGACTAGCAAGTGCATTAAGTAAAAGTAGTTCCTTGCTTTGAATCATTTTTTTAACTAATTCTGGATTAGAATATAATAATTCTATTGAAGGCTTAATTAATTTTTGTATATTATTGGAACTCACCCTAGTATATGTATCCATAATTATTACATCTCCATGACTCCTAAATGGTGTCGTAAGACCCTTTACGGTGTTAGAGAATACAGCTTCTACTGCACCCAATGCTTGGATTTCACATTGATTTTTTACTTCTTCAAGCTCCTTAATTAGATCTTCAAATCCTGTGTCAGAAGTAATACTTGAGTATTTTTTTAGTTGCGAACTGATATTTTCAAATAATTCAATATAAACTCTTCCAGGCTTAAAGTAACTTGGGTTTGATTGCTCCAATAGTTTTTTAAGAAAAATTAATACTTTTTTAATTTCATCTGGATTTGTTTTAATTTCAGTTGCATATACTAGTAAATCAATTAACTTAGGAATCATTTCAAGAACTTCATCTTGTTCTCTAAAAGTTAATGGTGGTGCCATTTTGAATCCTTTTACGAACAAAATAACAGTTTCAAAAGATTTGGTTAGTTTTGGTTTAAGCTCATCTAGTTTTTCCGTAGTTAATAACTCTCCAGAAGAATTAATGTCTGAGGCCGATTCTTGAAGTCCTTGATTTGTTTTTAATGCTAAAGTTTCTTCTTGTACCTGTTCCTGCACAATAGCCGCTTCTTGAATTGCATTATCCACTACAGTATAGTAATGTTTTGCGTTAATTCGATTTCTTGTGGCCAAATACGAAATTAAATAATTTAAATTGTATGCATATTCAGATTCTTCCGAACGTCTAAGACCATCTATTACCCTTTGTAGCCTCGATTTTTTTTCATTAATTTTTGCAAACCCGGCTAGCTTAGCTCTAATCTCAGTGGGCATTTGTTGGTACACGGCACCAATAAAATCAAGTAAATTGCTATTTACAAATGAATAATCAACTGCATCATTACTTTCTTCAAGTAAAATATTTAGAATTTCAAAGCCTGATGAATCCTCTTTTGACCACAGTAAAAGAACTTGTTCGCTAATTTTGAATTTAATTCTATTATCAATTTTTGACCAAACCGTTTCATTAGTCATTAAAAATAGAAGAAATTCTTTTTCTGCCTCTGAAATCTCAAGGAATTGATCTGGATAACGCTTATATTGATCAATAGCATATTCAATTACATTGCTGAATTCTGCTTGACCAATTAATACATCAAATAATTGAGGGTCATTTTGATGTAAGGATATAATTTCTGATAAGCATTCTCCTCTTGGTGAAGAAAGAGCCAGAAATTTTTTAGTTAGACGAGATTCGTACTTCTTCTTCTCTCTTTTATTAAGTGAATCCAAAGCAACAGAAACACCTTTTTTTGTTAAGATTTCTCTTTTAGATTTACCATATTCACTATTACTGTCTTCAAATTCATCTAATCGGTCCTTCCACATTTCAAGTTTTAAAACTCTAATATGTTCAGGCATTTGTCTAATTATTTTGTTGTCTCCTAAAATTGCTCTTAGTAATCTTTCAATTATTGCTAATGTTTTACCATTTAATTCCAGCTCTTCTCTAAATTGGTATATTTCTTCTAAAACGTTTACAACTATTGCATATGATTCAGGATTACTATTAATAGCAGTTAACAAAGCAGCATTTCTTTCGGGGCTTTGTACAATAACCAATAACTGGTTCAAACCTTTTTCAAGATTAGATGTATCTGTTTTAGCAACTTCATTTTGTGCAATCTCCCTTTTCTTTAGTCTTTTTTGCACCTCTGAACTAGAGAAAAGCATTAATATTCTTACCCTCCAACGTTTATTTACATCATCAATTTTATGTTGTAATCTTTCGGTTCTCTTTTCTGAATCGATAGTATCAATTATATTTATTTTAATATCCCCTAGTTCTTTATCTATAGTTTGAGTACCTAATTCCTTTTCTTTAGTTCCTAATATTACCTCACGATAATATTCTAAAGCTTCATCGTCTTTTAGTATTAGTGCAAAAATTAATCGACTTCCTTTTTCTGTATTAAGATAATCATCAATAATTTGTCTTTTTTGTTCAATTTTTAATTCTAATGCAGAATTTAGTTCGGTAATAATTTGAATCTTGAGCGTATTATTTCGGGAGAAGTCCCCGTTTCCACTAACAATATCTTCTATACCCGCTGCTTCGTTAAGCATTAAGATTTTTTGTATAAAATTAAGGTAGACAATATTATTAGCAGTAATTATGCTTTTATATAAATCAACTCTTTGCTCACTTGTAAAAATACTAACTTCATCTAAAATAATAACTCTTAAGAATTTTTCTGAAGCTCTATTTGCTTCATTAGTTCCAGTGGTCAAAGCAACTTTTAAACTATTTATAATTTTAGATGTAAAACTGGAAATTAAAATATCGTTTAAAGCCAATTTCACATTTTCATTATCGCTAAGTTTATACTCATTAAAAATCCCCAATATTTCTAAAGCTATGTCATTCCATTCAGGTTTAAGAAAGTCAATTCTTAATCCTAATTGTCCTAAAAAGGCAAATAACCTACTAATATCGTTTTTATTACCATTCTCAACAAGCTTTTCAATAAAACTTAATAATAATACGAAAGTCTCTCTTACAGACTCATCTTCCATATTTGAAGGAGCCTGAACAATTTGCATAACAACATCTATACCAGCTATAGTTACAATTTGTTCAATTAAGAATTTTCTTGCACTGGCATCAAGTTCGCTATAGAAAACTAATGTTTTGCATCTATTTACAAAAATACTATTTGCTTCTGGTTTTCTGGCTAATTTTGACCTTATATATTCAATAAATTCTTCTTTCCGTTGTGATTTATCTATTAGCATTAGCAGAGAGTTGATTTCGGATGCATCTTCGATCTGCCTCAAAGCTTCGATGAAAGCATCTGCTAGTAAGTTCCCTAATCTACTTTTATCGATTGTAGCGCTGTCTGAGTTAGCTAAATCAGTAAAGAGTAATCTATATGTTTCTGAAATAATTATTTCAGAATCTATATCACTAAGTATGTTTATAATACTATGTAGGTAATTTGCCTCTTTAGCATTTTCAATAATTAAAACTGGAATTTGTTCATTTACCTCATTTTGAAGATCTTCTGGCTCCAAAGATGTACTTAGTGTATTTAATATTTCTGCTGCTAAATGCGAGGTTTGAAATCTGGCTTCGTAAACTACAACGGAAACCATTAGGATTTTTAGTATTTCCAGAAATGTTTCTTTAAAATCTGGATTGTTTTTTAGAAATTCAATTAGTTTATTAACAAGTGCTTCTTTAATTAAAGATTCAATGTTTTCTGGATTTGCAGTGGGCAAAAATTTATCTAAACTTTTGACTTTAGCCTTAGCTGTTTGTAAATCCTGAGTATTGCCAGATAATAAGTCTATAGTGATTGAATCAATATACTGTAACTGCAAATCTGAATCCTCTGTTTCTGGAAAGCTTACTTTTCTAAAAGCACCTGGTCTTTCAAGGGCAGGCCTAGCTTTGTCTGTTAGTAAATCCTCTTCCATTTGATCATTAATAGGTAACTCCGCTTCATCTGCAGGAATATCTGGGGTTGGTATTTCTGAGTCTGGAAGTGATCTAATCCATTCATCTAAATCTTCACTTTCTTTTATTCCTTCACTAGTAGGCGTATTGTCTAAAGCCATATTATTTGTTTAAAGTTTATTAACCTACGCTGCCCTTCATGGACATGCGTATAAGATTGTTCATCTCCATAGCATATTCCATTGGCAATTCTTTTGCAATAGGTTCTATAAACCCAGAAACAATTAGCCCTCCGGCTTCTTCCTCTGTTAGTCCTCGTGACATTAAGTAGTACAATTGATTTTCCGAAACTCTACTTACTGAGGCTTCATGTTCAATTCTAGAAAGCTTTTCATAAATTTCGTTGTAAGGGTACGTATCCGTTTGGGAAATATCATCTAATATTAAAGCATCACAAACAACCTTAACTTTTGCATTTTTTGCTCCCTTTGTAACTTTAACTAGACCTCTATAACTTGTTCTTCCTCCTTGTTTACAAATTGATTTGGTTGTAATAACACTGCTGGTGTTTTTACCTATATGTATCATTTTAGCCCCACTATCAATATGTTGTTTGCCTTCCGCTAAAGCAATCGATAAAACTTCACCTCTTGAATTATTTCCAGTTAACAACACACACGGATACTTCATTGTTTTGTAAGAACCTAGGTTGCAATCTATCCATTCAATCTTTGAATTATCATATGCAATTCCCCTTTGAGTAACTAGGTTATAAACATTTTTAGACCAGTTTTGAATTGTGGTATATCTAATTCGCGCTCCTTTTAATGCTACTAATTCAATTACTCCTGAATGTAAAACATCGGTGGAATATGTTGGTGCAGTACAACCTTCTACATATTGGACTTCAGAATCTTCATCTGCAATTATTAAAGTCCTTTCGAATTGCCCCAAATTCTGTGTTTGAATATAGAAATACGCCTGCAGTGGAATTTCTACCTTTACTCCTTTAGGGATATATACAAAACTACCCCCACTCCAGCAAGCTGTATTAAGTGCAGCATATTTATTATCGGTATATGGGACAACTTTCCCAAACCATTTTTTGAATAATTCTGGATATTTTTGTATACCTGTATCGGTATCAGTAAATATGACTCCTAAACTTTCCCACTTTTCTTTCATTCTTCCATAAATTACTGATGAATCGAATTGGGTTTCGACACCTGCCAAGTATTTTCTTTCTGCTTCAGGAATTTTTAGCTCTTCAAATGTTTTTTTGACTTCATCAGGAACTTCGCTCCAATCTCTCTTTTTTTTGCTGCCTGGAACTGCATAAAATTGAATATTCTTATCTTTTAAATCTTCTAAATCCGCTCCCCATTCAGGAACTGGTCTTTCCATGTAATGAGCATAAGCTTTAAGACGAATATCCAACATCCAATCAGGTTCTTTTTTAAATCTAGAAATTGCCGTTACAACCTCTGCAGAAAGACCTGGCCTTGATAGTATATCTATATATTTTTGATTATTTTCGAGATTCATTAATGCAATTTTATCATGATAGGCAAGTACTAAAGTCAATAAAGGGCGCTATTCGCGCCCTTCCGTTAAATTTATTTTAATTAGTTAATATTACAAAAATCTTACTGTAATACTTTGTAAAATAACTTCACTGCCATCCTTTGCACTCTGATAATAAAATTCCCAAGTTCCAGTTTCTCCAATTGCTTCATTTAGATTATCTACATTAACATCCTCACTAAACGACCTGAAAAATTCATATTGATCATTAATCGTTATAAACCCTAAGTAAATTACAGCGTTTGTACTATCCTTTAACCGAATTTGTAAATTACCTTCGAATAAGCCCTTTGCTTTTCCAATAATTTTTATATCACTACTAAGCATTACCTGATTTTCTAAGGGAGCATTAACTATTAAATTGGATGGAGTATCTGAATAGATTTCAAATTTAACTGATACAACTTCTGACAGTTCTGGATTAACAGAACTAACTACAATTTTACCTGTACTTGTTCTTGGCGACTCAATAATATCTAAATTGGATTCCCATGCATTTGGAGCATCACTTACAGATGAGATTGAAACTGAACTGGTACCAAGTCTATTCTCTTCATTATCAAAGATTTCTACCTTTAAATTTGAGAAGTGATAAGTAGCACTTACCTTTACAAAGATTTTTCCATTAACCAATGAGTCTAATTCAGGGGTCAATATTGTTATAGAAGGATCTGTTGCCACTAAAGAATCTGTGTTTGTGGTGTTAGTAACTTGATTGTTATTATTAGAAGGATTATTTGTTCCTGTTGTTAGCCCCACATACCCAATCACAACAACAATAAAACCAAGACAAATAATTATTATCACTCCAATTAACACTAAAGTTATAGTGGAGTTTTTATCTCTTGGTGGAATTGCTGAACTTACATTAGAATTTTCCATAAAACTTTTATAAAAGGTACTTGTACTAATACTAACAAAAAATTCGTGTTAATTAAACTTAAGATTGTTTCATCCAATAGAGGTGATGATATACTAATTTAAATTAGTTAAAAATATTTATGAATATAATAGTTTCTGGTTGGCCAGGAGTCGGGCAGTCCACACTCGCAATAATACTTGCAAAAACACTTAATTATAAACTGCTTCAAGGATCTGCCACATTTAGATATTTGGGTAGTTTAATAAACTTAGAAAATACAGGAGCAGATAGAATTACTGCAGATGAATTACTAGAACCAAACTGGGGGCCGATATTTGAAAAATATATGCAATGGATTGCAAATAATAAGCAACATATTATTACGGAAACAGATATATCGGGTTTTTTTACAAAAGATAATAGAAATGTTTACTCTGTTTTTTTACAGGCTTCACAAGAAGTTAGAAAGCAAAGACTAATTAAAGATGGAAGGCCAAACGACGTAGCTTTTATTCAAAAACGAGATGAATCTTTAGAAAAAACTTACAAGAATTTATTTAATGTAGATTTTCGAGACATAAATAAAATTCAAGATTGTTATTCAAGACCAATTGATAATGCTGAACTTTCAATAGAGCAGGAATTAATAATCATATACACAGACTTAAAAAAACTAAATGCAATTTCCGATAATGAATATAACCATTTAATTTCTGAAGCTAAAGTAGAAGAGGATTTTTTTTGGGAAAATGGTAAGCAAGCTAATTTAGATATACTAAAGCAAAAAGGTAACCTAACTTTACCTGCTGACATTATTAAAGATATCAAGCAAATTTTCCCTGAAGATATTAAAAATCTACCTGATCAATTAAAAGCTATTGTAGATAAAATTTAAGGTAAAGTTAAAACTTGACCTGGATAAATTAGTGCTTGTTCTCCACTTTGTAAAAAAGCAATTTTCTCTTTATTACTTTCTAAAATTTTTGTCCATTCTGCACCATTCCCATAAAATGCATTCGAAATTTGCCATAAAGTATCGCCTTGCTGGACAAGATAAGTATTCTTTACAATATCTCCTTGAGTATATTGAGTTGCATTCCACTCACCGGTAATTTTAAAATTATTTTGATTTGCTAATGATTTTTTTAGACCACCTTCTGAATGGCCCGTTTTAATAGTATTAGTCGAAGAGGTCATAGGTGGGGTAACATTATCCACAGATGAATTTTGTTTAGAAACCTCCGTTATTGAAACACTTAAATCGCTCATTGGATAACTTGAAGGTTTAGAGTCTTCCTTTACGCTGAAAATGGAATATATTGAAATTATTATTACTATAGGAAAAACTAAAAATCCTACAATAAAGAAAAACAAATCAAGTCTTAGTTTTTTACTCAAATTCTTTAAATTCATACCTGATTTTAGCAATAACAAGTGCAATCACCAAGAAATGAAGTCAATTACTCCATTTAGCAAGGTTTTTGGGCATTTGTCTTATTGAGTTTTAAGCAATCTAATATTAAAATACATACATAATTTTAATCGTTTTATATGAGTCAATTTAACCCTAAGGAATTTGAAGGCAAATGGAAAGAGAAATGGTTAAGTGAAAAACTCTATAAAACTCCCACTGATAAATCCAAAAAGAAATTCTATTCATTATATTCATTTCCCTACCCTTCTGGTGCAGGTTTGCATGTTGGCCATGTTGAGGGAATGGTTGCAAACGATATTGTAGCCAGATATTACAGAATGAAAGGCTATAACACAACTTTACCAATGGGTTGGGATTCATTTGGATTACCTGCTGAGAACTATGCAATTAAAACTGGAATTCCACCAAAGCAAAGTACCGAGGAGGTTATTCCATCATTTATAAAACAAATTGATAATGTTGGAATCTCAGTTGATTGGGATAAAGAACTAGGAACTCACAGGCCTGATTATTATAAATGGACTCAATGGTTATTTATTCAATTATTTAATGACGGTTTAGCATATAAGTCCTTAGCTGCAGTTAATTGGTGCCCTAAAGATCAAACAGTATTGTCTAACGAGCAAGTTGTAAATGGACTTTGTGAAAGATGTGATACTCCTGTAGAGCAAAAACAAATGAATCAGTGGTTTTTCAAAATTACAGATTTTGCCGATAGATTAATTACAGATTTAGATAAAGTAGATTGGCCAGAAAGCACAAAGCAGATGCAAAAAAACTGGATGGGCAGAAGTGAAGGTACCATTGTCAACTTCAAGGTAAAACAAATTAACCATGACAATTTAAAAGTGGCAAACTTTGATATATTCACAACTAGAGTAGATACAATTTTTGGTTGTACATTTACGGGAATTGCCCCAGAACATAAATTAATTCAGGATTTAAAACAATATATTACTAATTGGGCAGAAGTTGAGGCATACGTAAAAGAAGCAAAAAATAAAACAGATTTAGAAAGACAAACCGAAAAAGATAAAACAGGTGTAAAGCTTGAAGGAGTAATGGCTGTTAATCCATTTGATAATTCAGAAGTTCCAATATACGTAGTAGATTATGTTTTAAATACTTATGGTACTGGATCAATAATGGCTGTTCCAGCGCATGACGAAAGAGATTTAGAGTTTGCTTTTAAATATAAAATCAAAGTTAAAAGTGTAGTTAAACCAGAAAAGGAAGAATATATTTCTTACATTACACGAGAATTAAGTAACGATTTTGATAAATTCTCATCCCAGATAAGTGAATTTAATCCCATATACTTAAAAAAGAATAACAACGAAGTTTTATTCAAATTTGATTCACAATACATTGAAAAGTTTATTGAATATGCAACTAAAAGTGTTGAGGGTAAATATGCATGGCATGATGCAATGAGCGAGAATGAAGCCGTAATAATCTTTGGTACAGATAAAGCTGAATTTGGGGGAGCCGATATTGCAAGAATTCCTAAGTTTATGCCTGACGAGAATATCTGGATTAAAATGAAAGACTTTAATGAAGATGTGAAAAAGTATTCTGGTATTTGGGAAATGTTTTACGACTCAGATTATAAAGAAAAGGTATGTCCTACAGTTTACGGAAACTTGATTAATTCTGGAGATTTTAATGGATTAACAAGCCAAGAATCTGCTACCAAAATGCAAGATTGGTTATCTCAAAAACAATTAGGTGAGAAAAAAGTTAACTTTAGACTTAGAGATTGGTTAGTTTCCAGGCAAAGGTACTGGGGTTGTCCAATACCAATAGTTTACGATCCAGATGGAAACCCACATGCATTAAAAGATGAGGATCTACCTTTATTATTACCTACTGACGTAGATTTTAAACCAACAGGTGAATCCCCAATTAAAAGTAGCGAAAGTTTTAAAAAACTTGCAGAAGAAAAGTATGGAAAAGGTTGGTACTTTGAAGCAGATACAATGGATACTTTTGTTGACTCAAGTTGGTATTTTTTTAGATATTCATCTGAAGGAGATCAAAAACAGTTTGCTAGAAAAGAAGATATGAATTACTGGTTGCCTGCAGATCTTTATATGATTGGTGTTGAACACACAGTTTTGCACTGTCTTTACTCAAGATTCTTTACTAAGTTCTTATTTGATAAAGGAATAATCAATTTTGATGAGCCATTCAATAAAATGAGACATATGGGTACAATTTTAGGACCCGATGGCAGAAAGATGAGCAAAAGATGGGGAAATGTAATTAACCCAAACGACGAAATTGATAAGTATGGTGCAGATACTTTAAGAACGTATGAAATGTTTATGGGACCACTAGAAGATCCTAAGCCTTGGAATGACAGAACTGAAAATGGAGTATTTAGATTCTTATCCAAAGTATGGACATCTAACGATAAAGTGCAGCCAACTTCGGACGAAGATAAATTAAAGCAAACTAGAATTGTTAATAAATTGGTAAAAAAAGTTTCAGACGATATTGATAATTTGTCGTTCAATACGGCAGTTGCAAAATTTATGGAAGGCTTAAATTCTTTAAACGGATTTAATACTATCCACAAAGATGTGTGGGCAATATTCATAAAATTATTGGCTCCATTTGCTCCCTATATTACCGAAGAGCTTTGGAACAGAAATGGCTTCAATTACAGTATTCATCTACAACAATGGCCAGAATATAATTCAGCAATTGATATAGATGCACAAGTCACAATTGCTGTACAAATTAATGGTAAATTAAGAGCTACCTTTGACGTAGATTTCGATTCAGAAGAAGCTAAAGTAGTTGAAAAAGCAATGGCATTAGATTCAGTAAAAAAGTTTGTAATTACAGCTCCTAAAAAAGTTATTTACATTAAAAATAAATTACTAAGTATTGTAGTTTAACTTGTATAAAGAATTAGATTTGCGTCAATTTTGCTAGTGAATTTAAGGGTTTTAGAGTGAATTAAGCATGAGATGCTCTAATACCCTTGCTGCTGCTAACGACCCCTATTATAGACTTGTAAGTTACAAAAATGGTATAATATTCGTTAACGGGGCCCATCCAAAGAATCGCGTTTGGGTCGATAAGGCAACTTAAAAAACCAAATGAGGAAAGTCTGGACTCCATTGCGGTCTCGACTGGTAGTTCTGCTACCAACCAAAGCTGTTAAAAGCCTAGGTTTCGAGATAGACACCTTTAACTCGAGAGTAATTAGAAAAGCTGGATTTGCGAAGTAATTCAAAACTTTGGTAATATAAGCTTTTGAGGTATAGGCTGGGAGTAATCTTAGGGAGAAAAGGGCAACAGAGAATAAACAACCGTAAGTTAGTTTAGTAATATGTACGTGATATTACTAATGCTAACTCAAGGTGAAGGTGAAAAGGTGGAGTAAGAGCCCACCGACTTTAATAGTAATATTAAGGTGCAGGCAACCCCTGTCTGGAGCAACCAAATATTTGGGCAATAGATAAATGATTCTATAAACAGAATCCGGCTTATGGATGGACCCCCGTTTTATTAGAGATTTAAAAATTCCAAAACCTTGTTAATCTCCAAGGTATTTCAAGAGGATAAGTAAGTACTTCGTATCTAATTTCATTAATTAAAGTTTCTGCTCTAGCTTCCTCTACTTTATCAAGCTTAAGTAAGGGTTTAGCGTCTATCATTACCTTATCCAAAATTCTGTTATAACCAACCATTCCATAAACCAAAAGGAATATATTTAATAAAAATAAAATGTATCCCGTTACTAGAATTACCAGAGCAATTGAATTGAGAGCAAAAAACAGTACTACACATACAAATTGACTAAAGAAAACTACTGACTGATAGTTATATATATTTCTTATTTCTTTTAAGGCTGGATTTGTTAATTCTAACTGAAATAATAAATATATATTGCTATATAAATCTTTTGAATAAATAGATTTTTTATTTACTATAATCAGGTTATTTTCTGCTACACACACGTCACTAATCTGGTCCGTTGCAATTACTCTTAGGTGTGGAAGTTGTGCCTGATATTTTTCAAGAATTTTATTGAATTCAATTTGCTCTCCTAAGTAATAACTATATTTTTGTTTAAGCCCACGTTTTATTTTTGATGCAAAGATACCCATAACAATTTGGGCTATTATCAAAAAAACAAATACACTTAAGAATAGGTACATAGAATTAACTTAATTACCCTATTTTATCAGAATTTGAAAAGATTAAAGAGAAGCGTATTTATCGATTGTTTTTTCCATTTCATTTATACTTACTTCAGCGTTACCAATAACCTTGCCATCTTGAAGAAATAAAACCATAGGAGCATTCGAGGCTTGCATATTATTTGCAAGATCTCTATTTACCTCTATATCACCTTCGTAAAAACTTATATCAGAATATTTTTCTGCAGATAGCTTATAAAGGTTTGACATAGTTTGACAAGGTCCACACCAGCTTGATGTAAAAAAAACAAAGTTTTTTCCTTCGTTTACTTTATTAGCAATTTTATTTTCTAATTTTGTGTAATTTGCAGGTAACTCTTTGGATAAAGAAGAAGCCACGATGTCTATACGTAATAGACCAGTTGCTAAGGAGATAGCTAAAGCGAATATTCCTAGTGCACTAAAGATTGCGAAACTTTTTAAGGCAAACTTTCGTTTTTTATGAACCATCGTTTATTAATACTAAAAATTGGTGACAAAGACTAGTATACCAGCTAGCAGTTAAATATCAATAGTACCCATTCGACACTGCAGTCAAGCTTATAGAGCTTTGCATTTACTATCATCATTAGATCGATTTTATCTTTAAAATATGAAGACACATTTTTCAAATGTAAACTTTATGTTATTTTATATATATAATTATTATAAAAATTTATGAAACTAGTTTTTGCAACTTCAAATCAAAATAAAATTAACGAAGTAAATAGAATTTTAGGTAGCGATGTAGAGCTTGAAGGGACTTCCTTAGAAATTGAAGAAATTCAATCTTTAAATCCAGCTAAGGTTGCTGAGGAAAAAGCAAAGGCATACTATAAAGTTTTAAAAACACCATTAATTGTAGAAGATACGTCTTTAAATTTTAATGCTTTAAATGGTTTACCTGGACCGTACATAAATGATTTTTCTAAAGCGTTAAATAATAAAGGTCTAATTAATTTGTTGTCTAGTGCCGATAACAGAAGAGCAATTGCCCAAGTTACATTTTGTCTTATTTTAGATGAGAATAATATTCACACTTTTGAAGGTAAAGTAGAAGGAGATATTTCAACCGAGGAAAGAGGAAATAATGGTTTTGGCTGGGATCCAATATTTATACCACTAGGACAAGGCAAAACATTTGCTGAAATGATTGATTCTGAAAAGGATGTGTACTCTATGAGAGCAAAAGCTCTATCATTATTACAACAATATTTAAGTGCTAATTTATTTTAAAAAAATAAATCCCTCCATAAGAGGGATTTTTATTTATTCAATTCCAAAAATTACATTTAAATTAATTGATAATTCTAATTCTCCTGTAGATAAGCTGGTGGATTTAGTTGAATCTTCAACACTTGCGGTCATAAAAGGTGATGGCCCTGGATTACTTGTATTAACTGAGTAATCACTTATGCTTACGGGTTTAAGTAATTTAACACCTGATAACCCTGCTAAATCAGTCGCTTTTTGCTTAGCTTTATTGAATGCAAGTTCTCTTGCTTGATTGTACGCTTCCTCCTTATTTTCTACATCAAAATAAATAGAACCTAATTGAATATCGTCAACTTTTGAGACCTCATCAATTATTTTAGTAGCCTTGCTTGCTTTAACATCTAAGCCTTTAATATTAACGGTAACGCCCATGGTAGCTCTTTGACCAGTTACTATAGGAGTTCCTCCGATTCTAGAATAATCATATTCAGGATGAATACTAAACTGAGAAGTTTTAATATCGGAATTTTCTACACCATTAGATTTTAAAATCTCATTAATCTGATTCATTTTTACATTTGCATTTTCTAATGCTTTAGCCGAAGAATCTGCTATTTCACTAATAGTAAATGTTACTGTGGCCATATCGGGTGTAACGGTAACTTTACCATCACCAGCTACAGTTATAGTATTTACTATTGCTCCGTTTTGCTCAACAGATGTGCCTAAATTTCTAGTATAAATAGGAGTATTCAGAAAAACCACTGCTAATACTATTACTGTAACTACCAAAGCACTTATTCCCCCTAAAGCAATTATTTGATTTTTGGAAAAAGAATTCATAAAGTATATTTAATTAATTTAATGCTGATTTAACAATTAAGTCTGCTTCTCCAAGTATTGTAGCGTTTAATGAATTGATTGTTGCAACTGATGCTCCAGAAACTCCAAATCCTGGGAAGAAAGATGCAATACATACTCCAAAGGAGGCAACTTCAACAGGGGTAAAAAAAGGTTCTCCTATTTCTGCACAATCTATTTTTGAGACATACTGCCATACGTTTTGATCTTTATCGGAATATCGTAAAACATCAGTTCCTGGTATTTCGAACCAATCATGTGTAGCTACTTTTAATCCTGAAGGAAATCCGTCAACTGCTCCCATGATCCTGGAGAACTTTAGTGATGTCCCAGATTTTGTAAGGGTATAGTCGTATTTAGTAATTACTCTTCCATATTCTGGTTCGTAAGCATAATCATCTGTTATGTTGGTAGTTAAAACTCCGGTCCAACTAGTGGGGTATCGAACTTCAATTGACTGTCCATTATCTATAAATGTATTTTCAGTAGTACCTGTTGTTGGTGTAGGACAAGTAACCTCTGTAGGTATAACTTTATCTGTGTTACAAGAAGCTAACTCAGCATTTTTTACTTTAATTTCATTTTGAGAATTAAGATACAAGACTGCAAAAATTGTAGTGGAAATTAGGCCCACTAAAAAAAGAACCCCGATACAACCAAATATAATAATCCTTTTCATAAAAAATATTAAAAATTTAATTCCATATAGAAGTTTATTAAAAAGCAGGGGTAATGTCCAAGGAATTAATTTGAAGAAGTGTTATTGACGGACTTAAGTTCATATGTACCTGAGTTAATTGTACCGAATTTGTTTAATGGCCATAATCTAAATATTACTTTGCCCTGCATCCATTCTCTTTTAATAAATCCAATATATCTTGAATCGTTACTAACAGCTCGATTATCACCCATTACAAAAAAAACATCTTGATTTATTACTTTGTTTCCATTTGCATCAGTTTCTTCAATCTGAACCTTATACTCTTCTCCCTCTTTTAAATTTCCCGACTTTGTAAAAGTGTCCGATGGGATATAGCTCTCAACTAGTAGCTGACCATTAACATATATCTTGCCTGCATCGATTTTTATTGTATCCCCTGGTAACCCAATTACTCTTTTTATTAGTGAGCTTCCTAAGGTCGGTTTAAAAAATACTATCACATCACCTCGGTTGTAACTTAAACCCGTCGCTTTACCAAAATCTGTTGTACTGAACCATTGTGGAAGCCTATCTGTATAAACTCTTTCACCATTATAAAATGTTGGTTCCATTGATGGACCATCAACTTCACTGGGAGTAATAATACTAAAAATAATAAAGGAAAATACTATAGCCAATGTAACTGACTGCAGAAAATCTATAAGTACTGATCTCTCCTTCTTTTCGGCAAAAGCGGGATCGTCGGTCTTTTTTCTTCTCTTAAATGGATTTGTCATTATTGATTATAAATTATTGTCCCTGTTGGTATTAGACCAAATGTATCTAAAGGGTAAACTCTCAAGAAAACTTTACCTTTTAACCAGTCATTCCTTATAAAACCAAGGAATCTTGAATCATAACTTACTGGTCTGTTATCTCCCATTACAAAAACTGAGCCTTTTGGTACAATTTGGGCTTCACCACCATCTTCTAAAAAATCACCACCCCTAGTATACAATGCAGGGGGTAAATAGTCTTCCATAATTAATTCGTCATTTAAATAAATATTTCCATCTCTTATTGCGACTTTATCTCCTGCTAAGCCTACAATTCTTTTTATAAATTGAGGATAGCCTGGTACTTGTAAAACTACCACATCCCCTCTTTGATACTCAAAACCTAAAGTTTTACCAACTGGTGTTCCGTTTAACCATTGAACTACTCTATTTGCAAAGTAAATTTGTTTGGTATAAAAATTTGGTTCCATTGAAGGGCCGTCAACTTCGTTAGGTGAAAGAACAAACAAATACATAATAATACCAATGGAGCTAATTATCACAAGTCCTTGTAATATAATAATAAACCAGTTTTTAGGCTTAGATGCTTCTTTTTCGAAGAAAGGATTCCCTTCCATTAAGTGTTAGTTAAAAGTGCTAATCTAATTACAATATCATAAAGATATTTACAATTCTATAACTAAAAGGGCACCCTTTCGAGTGCCCTTAAGCTTATACAATTTAACCTAATTTTTAAAGCCTAACATTTCAATTTCAAAATATAAATCTGAGTTTGAAGGGATTTGTCCAGCTGCTTGAGCCCCATATCCCATTCCAGATGGAATAGATAACTTTCTGACTTCTCCTAATTTCATTCCCAGTACTCCCTCGCTCCAACCCTCTATAACTCCCTGACCCACTGTAAATTCAAAAGGAGCCCCTCTATCTCTTGAACTATCGAATTTAGTTCCATTTAATAATGTACCTACATAATGCACACTAATTAAATCTCCTGTTTGTACTGCTCTATCTCCTGTTCCTTGAGTAGTTGTTTCTTTTCCTAACTCAGATAGCTTTGTTGAAGTTGTATCTGTACTATTTGCTGTTCTTGTATTATCCACTGGTTTTGATGTAAAAAATAATATACCTACTAGAAATGCAATTACTATTACTGCGGCTATAATTGTTTTATTTTCCATGTTTTTATTTTATTAAAGTTATCAGAATATAATAATTTGAAAGTTGATTTTGGGCAAGAGAAATTTCTAAGTTAATTGATAGGAATGTTTTAAGATTTGCCGCTATTGGCATATTGCGACCTGATACTCACAATAATTATGGTAATAGCAATTTACCACTGTCGCTTGTGCATTCTAGTCTCTTAAATTACCTGGGGTCATCGCTATATATTGAATATATAGATTTGGGCAATATTAATATCCACAACTTATAATAAATCTAAATATATATAAATAGCTATAGTGCCCATGTTATGGTAAAATTCCAAGTCATTTTTAAAACGATAATATGTATACAAAACCAGAACAAAACAAAATTAGAAACATTGCAATTATTGCTCACGTTGACCACGGTAAAACTACTTTGGTAGACGCATTTCTTAAGCAAACTAATGTATTTAGAGATAACCAAGACGAGATGTCTCAGGAAATGATTTTAGATACGGGAGATCTTGAAAGAGAAAAAGGGATTACTATCAAGGCAAAAAATATTTCAATTAGATATAAAGGTCATAAAATCAATATTATTGATACACCAGGTCATGCTGACTTTGGAGGAGAAGTTGAAAGAACACTTAATATGGCAGAAGGTTGTATTTTACTAGTTGATGCACAAGAAGGACCAAAACCTCAAACTAAATTTGTTTTAAAGAAGGCTCTTGAAATGGGTCTTAAGCCAATGCTTATTATTAATAAAATTGATAAAAAGTTTGCTGATCCTAAAAAAGTTTTAGACAAAGTTCAAGACTTATTCTTACTTTTAGCAACAGACGATAGTCAGCTGGAGTTTCCAGTTTTTTATGCAATTGGTAGAGAAGGTAAAGTTTTTAAAGAAATTCCAGAAGGAGATTTAACTGTTGCAAATACTGTAACTGGTGATATGTCTCCAATACTAGATGCAATTGTTGATTATATTCCTTCACATGTTGGAGATGAAAAGGGACCTTTACAAATGCTTGTTACAAGCTTAGATTATGATCCACATTTAGGTAGATTATTAGTGGGTAAAATTAAAAGAGGAACTGTTAATATTGATGATTCTATTGTTATTTTACATAACGATACACCTGAATCTGGCAGAGATACAGGTAAGATTAAAAGCCTTAAAGTTAAAGAAGGTTTGGTTTATGAAGACATTAGAAGTGCTGCTGCGGGGGAAATTGTTGCAATTTCAGGAGTTGAATCAACTGCCATTGGCGGTACATTATGTATTTCCAATCATGTAGAAAGTTTGCCATCTATCAAAATTACAAATCCATCGGTGCAGATTAAATTTGAAGCAAATACCTCACCATTCATGGGCAAAGAAGGTAAATTTGTAACTGCTAAACAGCTACAAAATAGAATTGAAAAAGAGGCTGAAATTAATATTTCTTTAAAAATTACAAAAGGTGACGCGGGTAGTTACTATGTAGCAGGAAGAGGTGAATTACAATTAGCTATTCTTATTGAAACAATGAGAAGAGAAGGCTATGAATTTCAAATTAGAAAACCTGAGGTTATCTTTGTTGAGCAAGACGGTAAAAAACTAGAACCTTTAGAAGAGGTAACTATTGAGGTTCCCTCTGAATTCCAAGGTACAGTACAGTCTGCCCTAAGTGAAAGAAAAGCTGAAATGCAAGATATGGAAATGGAAAATGGACAAGTAAAATTCACCTACAAAATTCTTACAAGAAAGTTATTAGGTCTAAGAAACACTTTATTAACCTCAACAAAAGGAAATATTGTAATGAATAACTACTTAATAGATTACGTGCCTGTACAAAAAATGGAACCTAACTACAGAAGAGGTGTTTTGATTTCTATGGAGAATGGCATTGCAATGGGCTATTCATTAAATACTGTACAAGAAAGAGGAGACTTATTTGTTGGACCAGGTACAAAAGTATACGAAGGTATGATTTTAGGTTTAAATAAATTTGATCAAGACCTTGAAGTTAATCCTATTAAGGAAAGACAAAAGTCCGCTGTTAGAATGAAGCATGATGAAATTACGCAGACATCATTAAAGGCTATAAAAGAAATTACATTAGAGTATGCTCTATTGTTTTTAAACGATGATGAGTTACTTGAAGTAACACCAGAAAGTTTAAGATTAAGAAAACAATACTTAACAAAAACACAAAGAGATTTCTCGAAAAGAAAGAATTTAACAGACGTTGCTAAAAAAGAAATGGGAATGTCTTAGCAATATAATCAATTAAATTGGAACTCCAGCGAAAGCTGGAGTTTTTTGTATATAATGGTTTTCAACAATTCTATCCTGTAGTATTTTTACACTTTTTTATTTGTTTATAGGAATATAATCAATTTATTCCTACTTTTCAAATTTGAATCTATGTCAGATTTAACCATACGCGAACAGACGTCTACTTTTAGCGATCTTCAATTTCTAGACCCGGCAGAGGTTATAAGTAGTCTAACAAATTTAGATGATGCAACTTTAGAAGATGTGTTACTTCCCCTAGCTGGTAGATTAGTCGAAAGTCCTGAATTAGCTGCACATTTTATAGATCAAATAATTGAAGAAGCTATAAATCTAGGTGCAGATTTAAACCCTGCACTTGCAGCGTTACTCCAGGTAAGACTAGGACAAATGCAAGTAACACCAGAAAACCTAGACGAAATATTAAATACACTTAGTAATAATCAACCAGAATTAATTCACATTTTTAGGGGATTGGATACTGAAGTTCAAAGACAAATGGGTGCTTTTTATGTTTATTTACAAATCAACAGAGGTATAAGCGCAGATGATTATTTTCAAATTGCAAGAAAGTTAAATTTACCTAAATTACCTAAAGAATTGTGGGATGTAAGAAGATTTGGAGTTTCTAACACAGGAATAATGAATACTGAGGTTCCAGCAACCCTTGACTATACTGTTTACGGTAATCCTAAGGAAGCTTAAATTAGTACAACCTCAAAAGCACCGTCTTGACCATTAAAATATCCGGCGGTTTTATAAGTAGAAACTTTTTTTGAGTGTTTTAATAACTTTGCAACTAAGGGTTTAACAACCTGACCCTTTCCTGTAATAACAAGCACTCTTTTATAACCTAATATATCGCAATCGAGTAGAAAGTCCTCAAAATATTTTTCAATTTCATAAGGACTTAATATTCCCAAGTTATGATAATCAAATGTAGCTTCTGGAAAGAAGTCATTTACAATTTTTAATGGTCTAATGTACTTTTTCAATATAAATTCTTAATGATATACTCAGTTAATTA
>Ga0163148_10001069_pt1 | contig 36571 bp, 51 predicted proteins | sample OliLakLV19MP7P2_FD_148606 | JGI IMG/M metagenome (GOLD analysis project Ga0163148, IMG submission 148606) | Freshwater microbial mat bacterial communities from Lake Vanda, McMurdo Dry Valleys, Antarctica- Oligotrophic Lake LV.19.MP7.P2 | ecosystem: Environmental > Aquatic > Freshwater > Lake >... | reverse complement strand
TCTGGCCCAGCGCCGGGCCGATCACGTTCCACACATCGCCAATAATTTTGAAGAAATTCTCAATGGCAGGCTGCACCGTATTGACAATGAAATCCCTGATCGCAGGCAGCCCGTCATTGACGAACCAATCAAACATCTGGCCCAGCGCCTGGCCGATCACGTTCCACACATCGCCAATAATTTTGAAGAAATTCTCAATGGCGGGCTGCACCGTATTGACAATGAAATCCCTGATCGCAGGCAGCCCCGTCGTGACGAACCAATCAAACATCTGGCCCAGCGCCGGGCCGATCACGTTCCACACATCGCCAATAATTTTGAAGAAATTCTCAATGGCAGGCTGCACCGTATTGACAATGAAATCCCTGATCGCAGGCAGCCCGTCATTGACGAACCATCCCGCCAATGCCTCCAGGCCGGGCCGTACCGTTTCCCAGGCATTGCCTAACACACCCAGGAATTTCTCAATAAGCGGGCGCACCTGTGTATCCACAAAGTCTTTCAGGCCGCCAAAATTTGTCGTATACGCCACCACCAGCGCCGCGCCCGCCGCAATTGCAATGCCGATAGGCGAGGTCAACGCCGCGAATGCCCCTCCCATCACGCCGAGCACCGTGCCGAGCGTCATCAGTCCCACGCCCAGCCCCCCCACAACGATGATGGCCGTGCCAATTTGCGCTACCAATTCAGGATTGGCGCTCACCCATGCCGACACCTCATTGATGATCGGCCTCACGGCGGTGACAATCCGACTCAGAGTGGGCAGGAGGGCATTGCCCACCGTGATCGCCAGCCCATCCGCCGCGCTCCGCAACAGATCAATCTGCACCGCGGGGCTGCCCAACTGGATATTCATCGCGGCCTCTGTCGCACCCCCAATGCCCGCCGTGTAATTGTCGAGGAATCCCTCCGTCCCATCTTTCGTCAGCGCAATCGCGCCCAACAGCGCCTCTTGATCTGTGATGATCCCAGCGAAGCTGCCGCGGCCAAACTGCTTGATCTTTTTCAGCCCGCCGATCAGCCCCTCCTGCTCCACCAGTGCCGCGCCCGATGTATAACCCATCGCCTCAATCGCATCGGCGAGATCATTCGAGGGGTTGATCAGTTTCGAGAATACCCCGCGCAGATAGGTGCCGCCTGTTGCGACGCTCGCCGCCTGCGTGGACATATAGGCCAGGTAGCCCGCAGTCTCATCAAACGAGAACCCCAGTTCATTGGCGAGGCCGCTCACAGGCGGCAGCGCCGCCGCAAACTCATCCATCGTGCCGACGCCCACCGCCACCGCCCGCACAAGCACATCCCCCGCTCTGCCTGCATCCGCCGCTTTCAGGCCAAAGATATTCACACTTTTCACCAACGCATCAACCACGCCGCCCAATTCCGCGCTGCCTGCCGTTGCCACATTGAGTGCCGTTTTCAAAACATCCATATGGGCGCTGGCATCCGCGATCCCGCCCACGATGTCATAGAAGGCATCCGCCGCCGCCTGCGGCCCGCTCGTGCTGGCCGCACCCATCGCCAGCACCTCGGCGTTCAAACCCGCCATCTCGTCATCCGTCTTGCCGAGGACGGTTTGAACGTTCGTCATGCTCCTGTCGAATGCCAATGCCTGATTGGCTGCCACTGCCATCCCCGCCACAAACGGTGCCGTGAACGCCGTCATCGATGCCCCAACCATCGTGACGGATTGCCCCATTGATTGCAGGCGATCCCCGAATCCCTTCGCCTCTCTGTCAGCGCTCTCAAGACCCTTCTTGAAGCCGCTGTCATCAAGGCTGAGTATCCCAAAAAGGCTTGCAACCTGTGTCGCCATTTACCCTCGTTTGCCGCGCGGCTTATTGGCGCGATCCGCTTCAATCTGCTTGTTGGCGCTGTCGATTTCCATCACCAGCGCCACATGGCGCGGGTTCATCGCCTCAATGTCGTCAGGCGTCTTGTGCAGCAGCAGGCAGACTTGAATCAGATTGATCTCGTCCACCTCGCCCTCACCCCATTTAACCGACCCCGGCGCTCGTGCATGCATCACGAGCGCCGCGCCTAGTTTGGGCTGTTTTGCGCGTCATTCTTGGCCTTCGCCAGGGCTTGCAACTTGTCCACCCGCAGCCACTGGATGCTCTCAGGGGTCTGCCAATCAATGCCACCCGCCAGCGGCGCGCTTGTGGTCAGCCAGGCCTGCGGCACATACGCCACTGCCGCGAAAATATAACCTTCCTGCTGATCCATCAGGGCGTCAAACTGCGCCAGCAGATCATCAATGTCATCTGTTGCTGAGACCGCCTCAATTCTTTTTGCGAGATGCTGGATGCGCACCTGGATCCGTCCACTGTCGCGCCCCTGCTTATAGCTCACGTTCGAGAAATCGAAGCGCGGTTTGTCCAATTCAGCAGGCCCTTCCTTTGCGATGTAAATCTCAGCCTGATCGGTCTTTATTTTTTCATTGCTCGTCATACACGCCCCCCATGATTCACGACCTTCAATGCTTTGATCCTACCTGCGCTCATCCCCCATTAACGCGCCTCCCCATAAACCGCTTTCTATCAAGCCCCCCTCTCCATTTATGGCGAGGGGACGGGGGTGGGGGAGGTGGGGTTGTTTGAAGCGACTCAAAAGAGCCGCGATCAGCGGCCCCTTGATTGTCCTTATCTTGTCTCCCCCCGCCCTACGCAGTGGGCAGGGGGCTGGGGCGAGGCTTTAGAACACGCTCACCTGCAATGTGGCTGTCGGAGCCGCTGCCCCCTCAAATCCGAGATCGTACTGATGCACACCCTTCGCAATCGTGGCGTTCGCACCCCCCACACTGTTGAGGATCATGCTGCACTCAAATTTGGGTTTGCCCGTCACCGCCCCCTCTGGCCCATAGATCAGCGTGCCTTTTGTGCCTGGCACCAGCGCTGATTTATAGCTGTTAAAGGTCACATCATCCACCACCACCGAAAACGAGAAACTAGAATCGCTCAATCCGGTGTTGCGCATGATGTGCGTCGCCCCCGCGCCTGATGTTGTCTCGACGCTGCTGTTATCGCCCGACACGCCGACATCGCCGATCCAAATGGCGCTCAGATCAGTGCCGTTCCAGTTCAGATATGCGTTATTGCTGTTGACGACTGCCATTGCTGTCCCCCTTTAACCGTCCGTTTTCCGTTCCATCGTAAAAGTGTACTGATGGCCGGCATGATAGAAGACCCGCCCGTCTTCCCACTCCTCATACACATGCACCAGCAGCCCCTGCGAGATCGTTGTGAAGCGCCATTCGGCATCGGGCGGAAAGGTGGCCCCTTCCTGATCCCCTTGATCGCGCAGCAGATCACGGATTTGACGCGCATTCATCAGGCTGTCCTCCAGTTGATCCGCGATGCACTTAACGGTCATCGTCAGCGTCTGGTTGTCGCGCCTGCGTCTGTCCGCCTCCCCACCCGATTCAAATCCATAGATGATGAAGGGCGTGGGCGTGGTGGGCGGCGCGATGAAGGGGAAGTGTTTGCCGCCACACAGCCCCGCCAGATGCACATGCAGCGCCCGATACAGCGCTTCAATCGCCAGCGTCTCACTCAAGGTTTAATTCCTTTTTGGCGTCCGCTTCGATCTTTTTGCCCCACGCATTAAACATGGGGCCCATGAAAGGCCGCGCCGCCACCCGGGCCTTGCCATATTCCAGGTCACGTCCGTAGTCCACGCCATCGCTGATCCTGTACGCCAGATGGCCCGACGAGGCCATTGTGATCGAGGCCCGCAGCGTTCCGGTGTCCACATTCGGCGGGTTGCCCGGCCGCGAGGCGATGTGCCACTTGCCGCCGCGCTTATGCGCTCTCCCCCCCGGCCCCGTGCCAAATGACAGTTTAATGTCGCCCACCATCTGCGTTGCCACCCCGCGCAGCCAGGCGTCCACACGCTTCGGCGACTGCTGGATCAGCCGCTCCAATCCTTTGGTATCGACTTTGATCTCAAGGCTCATTCTTGCCTCATTCTCATCAGCACGGCCTGTACGTCCGCCGCGTCGGTGCGGGCATCCAGCACTGCCGCCACCCGCCACACCGTGCCGTTCACCGTCACGCGATAGTCTGCCGCCAGCACCGTGCCCACTGGCAGGCTGATCCTATACGTATCGTCCATCGTCGTCCGATCCGCAAACACGCCCACCGCAGGCAGCGTTGCCTCCTTGCTGGTGATCAGGCGACACGGCACATTGCTGGCCGTCACCTGCCACAGGCCCGTCAGATGCTGGCCGAGCGATCCCACGCTGTCTGCCAATTTCTCAATCGTGCAGGTCTGTGTCATCTGGGCTTGTGTGTGCTGGCGAATGATCGCGCGCATCTGGGGCGAGAGGTAAGCCATTAATTCGGATCCGTCATATAGCTGTCATAGCGGTAGGCGTAGACTAACCCTGTTGTGATCCCGCCCACGCCATACTCTCTTTTCTTGTCCGCCAGCATCGTCTCATAGCCCTTGCGCGCCTCGGCGTTCGTGACAGACAGCCAATCCGCTTTGAAGTCCGGCTTCGAGAGCTGCATGATGATGTATTGCAGGCCCTTGATCACGGCCCCATTCGCGCTGCCGGTCTTGGTGATCAGACTGGCGATCAGCTCATCGCTCAGCCACGCGCTGTCGGCTGTCGTGTCCCCAATCTCAAATCGCACATAGTCCCGCGCAATGCTCAGATCAGCCGCAAACGTGAAGGTCATGATTAGACCTCCACCAGGATCGTCACATCGACTGATCCCGCATCGCCCTGCGCCACGCTCACACTCAAAGGCCCGGCGATAGCCACCGCGTCATACACCCCGGCGGCCGCTGCGCCTGCTGTCGTGTCGATCACACGGCGCGGATAATACCAGCCATCGGTATTGACATTTGTCAGCGTCAAAATCGGTTGGCTCGGCCCCGTGCTGGTGATCGTTACGTCGGTGGTGGCGGGCTGGCTGATATAGTCTACATACACCGCCCGCACCCGCCCAAAGATCGGCCGCGTCGTGGCCGCTGATCCTGCCGCTGCTCCCGCCGTGCCTGTCGTTGTCACGCTGAGTCTGATCGGTTCGATACTCATAGCAGCTCCTTACCCGAACGTGACGTTCACTACGCCGCCGTGCTGCCACCACTTGCCGCCGATGGCAACGAGAGTGACTTGATCGCCAATCGCGCCGCCGTAGGTTCCTACGTCGCGCGACACCCCCACGCCATTCAGCCCGCCTGCGATCGTCACGGTATGAGCATTCGCGGTTTTGGCGATGATCGTCAGGATTTTGCCGTCGTCGGTCACGTCCGTTGGGTCAGCCAGCGTTGCCGCCAGCACCCCCGCCTTGTCCAGATGCACGATGCCCGTCTTCACGTCAATCGCGCCATTGGTCGTCATGGGGGTCACGATGACCTGAGTGTCCCCCGTCACATTGCCCGTCACATTGCCCGTCACATTGCCCGTGACATTTCCCACAAACGTGGCGGCCACCACGCTATCAAAATTCGTTGCTGGCATAAGCGCCCTCCATTCAGGCGTGCCCTATCTCCCCTCCCTACGAAGTGGGGAGGGGCAGGGGTGGGGTTGATAGAAAGGGATTTATTTATGCCCCTGAGACTTCTGAGCCGTACACCCAGTTCCAGTTGTCCCAGCCAAAGCTATAGCGCATATAGCCGCGAAAGCGCTTGACCAGGTTGAAGTCGCTTGACGGGTCTTCGGCGAATTCGGGCATTGTGAGCCAGAACCAATTCAGGCGGATCTTCGCCATCCGCGAATCGACCAGGAACCAGTTGTTGGTATCGGTCAGGTACGGGTCGACCAGCACCGTCAGCGACGACAGCACATTCGTGTCATTGTTGCCCGTGCCCGGTTTCAAATTGCTGCCCACAATCACCTGGGCGGTGGCTTCCAGTTCCGTTGGCACCACCAGCGTGTCTGGCATCGCCATCAATGGATCGCCATTGCTCTCCACAAACGAGCGCATCGCCGTGCGAGCATTGATCACCGCATCATGCGACAGGGCGGCTGTGCCCTTGTTGCCCTGCGTGCTCGTGTTCGAGGGGCTGTACGGGTGATCCGTTGCGCTCAACGCTTTGCTGTCTGGCCCCAGAAATGAGGCCGAAAACATGTTGTTGAATACGGAGGCCGCCGCCGCCTGCTTGGTGCGATCAAACGCGATGCCCATCAACTGGGCCTGATTTCTGATGACGTTATACATGCCATCGTCCCACAGTTTGCGCTCAATGGCGAAGCCGCTAGCGAACGCCTTGGGGCGGTAATACGCCGGAAACAGCGTATCGAATGAGGTATATTCAATTGTGCCCTTGTACTCTGGCACACGGCCAAAGCCCCCCACCCCCAGATTGACCTCCTGCGACTTGTTGCTCGTCTGCACATTGAACAGGCTCATCACGCTGTTGTTGGTGATTCCGCCCGGCAGATTGGTCAATTGCTCGCTGAAAACCGCCCGCAGGGCAATGCCCATGTTGGTGAGCGCGGAATATTGGTCGAGAAGCATCGGTGTCGCCATGTATTGTGCCTCCCTTTAGGCCAGTTCGTGGGCCGTAAACATGACAAAAATGTCAGTCGTGGACGAATTCAATTCGAGGATATAAATGCATCCCCCGGTCGTGTCAGCCACATCGACAAGCTGTGTCGTGACCGCGATATCATATGTGCGCGAAGCCCGCAGCGCCGCCGTTGCATCGGCGGTGGCCTTTGCACGCCACACCTGCCCCGCCTGGCTGGGATAAAATTTCACCAGCGTGTCAGTGGCCTGGGCCGTGCTGTCCTGGGCCGCGATGCCGAGACAGCGCCCAAATGCCGCGCCCGCCTTCGTCACCTTGCCGCTCACAAGCACCAGCGCATCGCCAATGATGAACGTCTGGGTGGCTGCGACAGGCAACTCATGGACGCTGGGATGGTTGTTGTTCCCATCGAAATTCCGTGCGAAACTAAATTTTTCTGCGGGCATGTCTGCCCTCCCTCTGTGTGATTATTTCTTCGCTTTGGCAAACGCCTCATTCGTGATCCCGATCAGCGCCGCCATTCTTTTCTCGTCATCCGTCAGCGTCCCGGCTCCGCCACCGCTCCCTGTCCCCGCCCCGGCGTCGGTCTCCGGCGCAGGCTTGCGAGTCAGCAGGGCTTGATTGGCCGACAGCCACGCCGACAGTTGTTCGGGCGGCAGTTGCGGAACAAGCGTGCGCATCTGTTCGGGGATTTGCTGGATGACGCGCAGATTGTTCTCTGTGATCATCTTTTCCAGCGTCTCCGCTCTTTGCTGATACGGGGTGACTTTCGCCAGCTCTGCGGCCCGCGCATCCGCCAGTTCTTTCCACTTGCCCTCATCAGCCAGACGCGCCTGTGTCGCTTTGGCCGCCTCATCCTCCTGCTTTCTCAGGGCCAACCGCCGCGCCGCCGATTCATCGCGCAGCTCTTTGACGAGCACCTGGGCCCAGTGCGGCAGGTCTTCGATCTTGCCCTGATTTTGCTGCTGATCCCCATTGACAGGCGTCGCGCCCGTGCCGCTGGTGGATTGCTGATTGGTCGGGGCGTCTTGCCCGTTCGTTGTTTCGTCTGGCATCTCGCCATTCCTTGCTGAATTTAGAATTGTGATATCTTTATCCTATCTCCCCTCATCTCCCCTTAACGCGCATGGCAAAAACAAAAACCCCTCTGCCAATAGGGGAGGGGCCTTTGCTATCACGTTATGACGATCAACGAGGCGATGCTACATGGACGCTCCTGGGTAACCCGGTACGATCACATGCCGCAGGGCGTGGGGTGAGGCGTCCTGCCATCTTCCATCGCGGCCTCTTCTAAAACCGCTTTACCCCGATACGCCCATCCTAGCGTATGCCGCAGGTGTCTAACGCGCTTGGGATAAGTTGCTTTCTATCAAGCCTGTCGCACCCCCAGGCTCTTCAAACTCGCTTCTCGCACCATCTCCCCAAACACCGGATCTGTATAGCGCTGCACAAAATCCCGAATCTGCGCCTTGCCTGATTTCAGCGCCTGATAGCCCCCCGGCCCGGCGATCTTCAACTGCTCGCCTTCTGCCAGCCCATTAAACCAGTCCTCGCCCGTCTGCACCGTGCGCGGACGCCCCGTCACCACCGCGATCGACGTACACCGCCCCGCGTGATGATCGCTGATTTTCTCGCCCACCGCCAGCCGCGTCCCATGCAGCGCCAGACAGCACATGCAGATGCGCGTGTCCAGCGTGCCGATGCGAATTTGATCGAGCAAAATATCCTGATTGGCGAGTTGGTTGGCCGCCGCCGCTGTGCGATATGATTCAAGATACAGCGTCCGCGTCAGCATTTGCGCCTGGGCCAATGGTAGTGTTTGCGCCACCCGCACAATTTCCTCCGCCACGCGCCCCGGCCCCCATCCCAGCGCCATGCCGCGCACCGCCTGATTACGCAACGTGTCCAGCGTCAGGCCCGTATACTTTGTAATCTCCGATCCCCACGCCGGCTTGTCGGCATAATCAATCAGCGCCGAGACTGCCACCGGGTCAGGCACATTCCATCTGATCCCGATGCTTGCCAATTGCCGATCATCCAGGCCGGGCACGGACAGTTGGCGCGTGGCATTCGCCGCCAGATCGCTCGATGCCCCTGTGATCTGGCTGGCGCTCCCATCGATGCTGCTGGCCGCCCGTTTGAGCGCTGGCTCCATATCCGCGATCAACGCCCTCAAGACCGGATTGTCAGGCGTCAGCTTTTCGCCCGCCTCGGCCAGCCGCCGCGCCTCGGCATTCAATTCGCCCAGGCGCTGCGTGATCAGGGGGGTTGACATCGTCGCCGCGATCGACTTCAAAGTCTGATCTGCCGCCCGCCGATACCCGTTATCCAGCATTCCGCCCACCAGCTCACCGATGGTCGCCATTGTTAGCCTCGGCTGCGCCGATTTTGCTGCCGCTTCCATGTCTCGTGTTCTTCTGGGCTGGCAAACACCTGCCCCGGCGCATCGTCATAGGTGTAGGCTGTCGGCTCCATGCGGCTGCTCCAATCGTGCCCCCCCACCGTGTCACTTGTCGGATAGATCGACTCGTTTGGGGCCGCTACATCGGCCGTATTCATGCGCCCCGTCTCTGCCATCCCCGCCAGCGGGTCATGGGCCGTGATCATCTGATCCGTGTCCTGGGCTGGCTCATCCATCTGGGGACGGTCATCCGCCTTCATCGCGCTCACAGGCCTGCTCTCAGCCATCTGCGTCTCGATGACAATGCGCGTCGCCTCCACGCTCACCCCCACCCTGATCGGCAGGTCATATTCCAGCTCAAAATCATGCACGATATTGAGTATCTTCTGCTGCAAATCATTCAGCATATTGTCATTCATGGTTTTTTTCTCCGTAGGGACAGGGCCTGCCCTGTCCGCCTATCTTATCGCCCCTCTCCACTTATGGAGAGGGGCCGGGGGTGGGGTTGCTCTACGGCTTGGCAACCCCCGATGCGCTGATCCTGAGCTTCAGCACGGCGGCCGTCGTCGCCACCCCCAAAAGGGTCGGGAACCCGCCCGTCGTCAGATCGCTGATCGGCGCAATGCCGCCCGCCGCCCCCGCGCTCACGACATACGTTTGCCCCACCGTCAGGGTCGCCCCAGAGGTGTACGGCCCTTCAATTGCGTATTCCACAGGCTGGCCGCTGGCGGCTCCGTGCAGGGAAATGCCCACACAGGCTGAGGCCGCCACGCTGGTGCCAATCGCCAATTTGAGTTTGTAGCTGTCAGTCGCGTCTTTGTACAGCGGCTGTCCCGCTGTGATCGTTGCTCCGGCGGTGCCCCGGTCTGTCGATGAGGTTGTGCTTTTCAAAACGCTTGCGGCGGTGACGGCTACATCTGCCATTGTCCTGCTCCTCATAAAATTCCGCTGATTGCTGCCTACAGTCTATGCCCGCACCCCATCCTCTAACGCGCCATATCTCCCCTCCCTACGCAGTCGGGAGAGGTCGGGGGTGGGGTGGGGGCTTGATAGAATGCCCGTTATCTCAGGCCGAGGCTGCCAGCGCCTGCTCAATCGCCTGCGGATCAATCACCTGGGCATTGCCCCCCTCCCTACGAAGTGGGGAGGGGCTGGAGGTGGGGTTAATCGCCTCATTCAAGTCCGTTCCGCGCCCAAAATTCTCGAAGCCCGGTAGCGGCATCTGACTCAGGCTCTTCTCTGCCGCCGCGTCCTTCTGCGCCAGGATCATCTTGATTTTGGCCTGATCGTAGCCCAAAACCTTGCCGATGAGGTTCAGCGTTTCTTCGTCCCCCACCAACTCGCGCACCTTGAGGGCGTTGTCGATCACCTCGCTGTCGTTGCGTGGCGAGGCGTCCTGCCACACCGCCCGCCAGATCTTTGACTCAGGCGCTTTATTGCCATACGCCGTTTGCAGCCGCGCCGCCAGCCGCACCACGTCCTCCCACGCATTGCCGAACCGCGTCTGGGCGCGCCTTGTCTTGCCGATCAGCCCCGTCTCGCGCTGCTTCAATGCCTCACCACTGGATAAGCTGCCCCCCATGTTTGAGAGCAGCGGCGTCTGTGTCACGCTGCCAATCTGGTTGATGGTGAATTCAGCTTCTGATATGAAGGGCACTAAACTCGCCTGCGGCAGCACGTCCACCCCCACCTGGACATCTTTCGTCAGCCCATCCACCGCCCCAATCGTGATCCAGGCCCCTGGCATCAGCGCGGCGGGCGGGGTGAAGCCTCTGGCAATCGGGATCGGGAAGGCGCTCAATTCAGCCACCATCACCATGCTCGTGATCGTGCGATTCAGCACATCCTGCAACGGGATCGCATTCACCAGTTCGCTCTCACCATGCCATGACGATGTTGAGGGTCGATTTTTGAAATGCACAAATGGCACGCCCAGCGCCGCCCCGCGCACATCCGTCCAGTCAGCAGGCTCGTCGCGCTGCTTGAATTGAGGCGCAGGCGCTTCTTTCGTCCCTTCCCAGATGTATTTCTTGATCGCACCCTTGCTGTACAGGTTGGCAAGCCGCGCATCGCCTTCATACCAGACTTTGATCACCGCCAGCATCCTGCGCCGCATACGGTCGTACACCGGGATGATGCCCGTGTCGCCGTCATAGGCAGGCTCGTGCACCCACAGAACCTCTTTCGTCTCTTCGTCAAACGCCTCCATGACAAAGGTGTCGCCATCCCTCAACGCCGCCTCATTTACATCCATTTGCAGGCTGTCAAAGCGGTTCGATTCTTGCAGGCCCTTCGCCCACGCAGTAGCCGCTTGATCGCCGCCCTCAATGCTGGTGACGATCAGGCGGTCACTCATCGCCTCTATCACCAGACCGCAGTAGTTGGCATTGAATCGATCCAGCCGATCATCCGACACGCGCAGCATCGCCCGCATCTGCGTCGTCAGTTTTGCCCGATGATCCCCCGCCGCATACTGCCGATACAAGGCCACCCGTTCGCCCCAGGACTGGACATCGCTGGCCCAGGACTGCCGCACCAACCCCTTAAGTTCCGTTTGAATGTCGGTCAGCATTTAGCCCTCCTGTCTGGGCTGATACGGCAGGTACTCAGGCCCGTCAATGTGCAGGCCCAATGTCGCCCAATGCCCCAGGGCGTCCGCTATCTGCATGATCAGATTGGCATCTTGCGTCCAGATCCACAGTTGCCCCCACTCCTGATTTTCGCCTGTCGCCACCGCTAAGGCGATCAGCGGCGGCAAAGCATCCTCTGTCCCGTCTCGCCAGCCCGCCCCCCAGCAGCTTTCACTGATCTCGCTCATGGCCTTCCCCAGCAGTTGCGTCGCCTCTTCCGCTGTCAAATTGAGTGTGATTGTTCTGTCCATCCGCCGCGCCTTCTCCCTGCCTTCATGAATGCCTCCATCATGCATCGAGAGGGGGGGATATATCGCGCCCCTCTAATACGCCCAGGGCACTGATCCGCCGCTCGGCGCTTTGCGCGGTTCTTCATTGATCATGTCCCATGCCCCGCTGCTGGCATCCACCTGATCATCATGCGCCCCATTTGGAAACGCCGCCAATTCATCAATATAGGCATCGGCCCACCGTTCGGCTTTCACGCGGATCAGGCTGAGCGCTGCTCGTGATGCAAACGGCAGCACCCGCGTCAGCTTGTCGTTATGCGCCGGGTAGCCCTTGATAATATGTTTTGCTAAGCGCGGATCTTTCGCCACCGCCTGGATCGCCCGCGTCATATACCCCGCCGATTCCAATCCCTGCATAACACCCACCCCATCCGCCAGCATCACATCAGCCAGCAGTTTGGTCAGGTCAGACAGTTCCACTTGCTCGCGCACAATGTCGATGATGTAATGCTGCCCATCCTTGCCCAGCGCCATTTTCAGGCCCACCGTATAATCCGCCCCCGTTTTCGATGACATCGCCAGATCCCAATAGCGCACAATCCGCACCGTTTCCGGGATGGTTCGCACATACGGCGCAAACCATGCCTTTTTCAGGATGCCGCCCTCCGATGGCTTCGGGTCTTGCTGATACAGACTCGTCCAGCCATACGGCCCCAGACTGCGTTTTTTCTCGAGCAAATTGGCTTCGTCAAATCGCTCCGGCCACAACGCCTCATCCACCGCCCGCCCCAGCGCATCATGCTCAATCGCCAAAGCAGGCAGATTTAAGATCGTCCATTTATCCGCCTCTTGTTTCAGAAAGCGCCCCGTTGGATCGTCCTGATGCCAGCGTGTTGCCATCAAAATCACAGCCCCGCCCGGCGCGAGACGTGTCAGCAGATCGTCATGGATGGCGTCCCAGGTGTTATTCCGATACGTGATCGATTCGGCCTGCTTGCGATTTTTAACCAGATCATCCATCACCAGGATGTGAGCGCCCTTGCCAGCCGCCCCGCCGCCAATCCCCAATGCCTCCATCCCGCCCTCGCCACTCGTGTCCTCAATATCCCACGATTGCACCGAGCGGCTGCCCTGCGCCAGCGTCGTGTACGGGAAAATACCCCGATACGCCTGCGATCGAATCAGATTGCGGGCGAAGCGGCTGTTTTTGTTGGCGAGGCCCTGCCCATAGCTCACCGCCATCACCCGGTGCGCGGGGTTGCGCCCCAGATACCACGCCGTGAATAATTTGGAGACGGTCAATGTCTTTCCGTGTCGCGGTGGCATGGCGATGATCAACCGCCCAATGCCTTCTCTGCCGCCTGTCTCCACATATCGCGCGACCTGCTCTAAATATTGATCCAGCAGGGCCAGGTGTTTGGCGTGCTGATAACGCGAATAGACCGCCGCTTTGAACGCCGTCAGGCTCTCATACTCTGGCGATAATTCCCTTTCTATCAAGCCCGTAGGGACAAGGCCTGCCTTGTCCGCGCCTGCCTTGTCTAATCTTCCCCATAATTCCGCCGCAATCCCTGCCGCCGCCGCACTCATGCCTCATCCTTGCCAATCGACAGGCCCATATCCGCGCAGCGCTGCAACGCCACGCTCACATATTCAGGCGCGATTTCCATCCCATAGCAAATTCGTGATGACATTTCCGCTGCGATCATCGTTGTGCCGCCTTCATGCGAATCAGCGCCTCAAATTCGCGCACCACATCGCTTGTCTCCAGGCCCAGCCGCGTCATGGCCGACAGCACATCCGGCGCAATGATCAACGCGCCGCCATCCGCCCCCGTGATCTCGGTGCGCTGGCTGTAGCCGCGTGTCTTGCCCTTGGTCGCCAGCGTAAACGTGATCGCCCGAATGTCCCCCGCCGCCACCGCCACCGCCAGCATGATCTCGGCATTGTCCACCAGCGCCTCCGATTCATCATCCAGCAGTGTCTTCAAATCGGGCCAGCGTTCCAGATAGTTGTACAGCGTATTTCTCGCACAGCCCAGGCGCAGCGCAATCGCGCTTTTCACCCCTCGGCTGCCTTTAATCGCGGCGATCACCGCCGTTTTTGTTGTTCGTGCATTTGCCATACGGACGCCCCATCAAGCGTTCAAAACTGTTCACACCCGATTCAGAATATAGCCCTTGCGTTCGCCCAGGCGGATCAATTTACCGCGCCGCCACAGATCGACCAGCTTGCGCCGCACCGTCTGCTCACACAACGGGTAATCAATCTGGCCCTGGATCATCCAGGGATAGACCCGCGTCTCGCTGCGCTCCAATTGGCAGAAGGCCCTCAATATTTGCAATTCCATCGGAATGCCCCATCTTCATTTACCTTTATTATAAATCAGGTAACGCGCCCTTAGAACAATCATTTTCGCCCCCAAACGCAAAACGCGCCCTTTTCAGACGCGTTTCACACACTTTCGCAGGACATTGCCTATCTGCGCTAATCGCCTGATTTCCAGACGCCCGGTGTCATCTGCCCGTCAATCAGGCTGTGACGGAGGAACAGTTCTTTGTCGTTGATTATCAGAAAGATAATGACCGCGTAGCCATCGAATAGGCCGTGAAAAGGGGAGCCTTTCGTCACCTTCTGATAGCATTCAGTTTCGGCATCCAGATACACACAATCCCCGCGATTCACATCGTGTGCAATCGGGAATTTCAAAGGCACATCCCCTGTCGCCTGCCACGTCGCCAGCAGGTCGGCCCCTTTGTCTTCAGGATCGTTGCTCATCGATCCCCGCCTTGATCCCCGCCTTGACCCCCGTCGTATGCATCGCAGGATCATCGATCCAGACTTGCAAGTCGGCACGGCTGACGGCCCACGACTTGCCGAACTTTACGGCAGCCAGTTTGCCCCGCTTAATAGCCCAGCGCAGCGTGCTGGCATTGCACCCTGCAATGCCAGCCGCGTCTGTGAGGCTGATAAACTCTTTTATATCCATATGCCATCTCCTTGACCCGTAGGTCTCAATCGGCAAAAAATGCCCGCCTCGGTTGCGAGACGGGCCTGCTTGCTATTCGTCGTCAGCGGCGGCGGCCACTTCCGCCTCGGTTGCGAGGCGGGCTTGCTTGATTATTCCCACAGCCATTCAATGTGAGAAAATTGGAACTCCGTCACGGGATCAACCGTGACGGTGAAGCCGTCCACCTCGCCAGGGGCAGACGGGGCAAATTTCGCCCGCCCGTTGGTGTGTGTTACAACCTCTTGGATCATTTCTCGCACTTCGTCCGCCCCCTTCCCGCTTCCATCGGCATAAACTGCCGCTGGAAGCATCCACGACTTGGCGATATTCGCACTACGCGGGCCGGGGACACTGATGATAACGCCCATCGGGACGGTAGACGTCCCCTGGGACACGATGGCACACATCAGCGTGCCTGGAATGTTTTGGAACAAGATCCCGCATTTTATCTCGCGGGCTTGGGCGATCAAAACGCCCAATTGCTCCTGGCACTCCTGGCGGGTTAGCGCCCAGGTAATATTTTCCTGGCTGATAACCCGCACCTCTGGGGGGAGGACTGACATGTGACGACCCACGAGAACTACATTCTGCTTGTTCAGCGAATCGGCGTCAGCAGCGGCGAGACGGGCCGCCGCCGCAGCAGCGTCGACCTCAGCTGCGTCGTCAACTGCCGCGTCGTAGGCGGCGTCAGCGGCGTCGTCTTCGTCCAGCGGCTGCGGGGCATTCCGCAGCTTGCGGAGTGCGACACCGTATGGCGTGGCCTCCAGCTCTTCTTTCCCCCACTTGTCTTCACTCCACTTCCAAGGAGTTGGCAGCGTGTTATCATCCGCCTCCATCGTTGGCAGCGTGTTATCGTCCGCCGCGGCGAGGGCGGCGGCTTCGGGGGACAGAACTGTCCACCCGACAGAGTACTCCAGCCAGTACGCCGGGCCTGCGTACTGTGCCCCGAATCCCCGCGCCAGCGCAGATTCGATGCTCTCTGCACGGACTGCCCCCTCGGACTCGTAGAGTCCGAGATCGGCGGAATCGACATGCATCATCGCCCCAAATATGGGGAGTGGGCACAGCTCGAAGCCGTCGCTTGTGGGGAACACTACGAACGTGTAGTACGGCTGCAACTCAGCCTCCCCCGCGTAGCGTCCCCACTTATCCGCCAGGAAGAACTCCTGTCCGCCCTCGATAGCACTCTGAAATGCCGCATTTTTTGCGGCGTAGTAGGCACGTTCGGCTTCGTATGCGGCGTCGTCCGCTGCTGCGGCGGCGTCAGTGGCGTCAGCGAGGGCGGCGTATTCGGCGTCGTAGGCGTCGTCACCTGCTACGAGGATTTTCTTGCTTTCGTTCATCTTAATTTCCCTTTTGGCCCGTAGGCCGATCATCGCGCCCTACTTAAATCAGGGAGGGCGCGAACCTGGGTGATGCTGTGTGCTGCGGGTGCTGCTGGGTGCTGCTGTGATTACGCGAACTGCCACTCAAGCCAGTGGCGGTTCGGGAACGGGCCGCCCTGATCGGCGGCCCCGTAAACATCGTACTCAGCGGCCCGCTGATCCTGGGCCGCACGTTCCCGTGCGAGCCACAATTTGGCTTCGAACCGTCCGATCTGTCCGCGAACGACCTGGCGTGCTGCCCGATATAAATCATCGGGCATCTCTGCCCCCTCAAAAAACTCGCTGATAAATGCGGCCTCAGCCGCGATCTTGACTCTCTCTCCTGCCGCCGCAGCGTCCAGGAGCTCCTCAAATCCTTGGCGATTTACTTCGATCGCCTTTTCGATAAAGGCGACCTGCTTGTCTGACAATGCAAACGCATTGTCAGCATAGGCGTCAATTCTGAGCTTGAAATCGCCCAGGATCCGCCGAGCCAAATTGAAACCAAAATCGTCGGCAAAGTCTGCCGATTCCCCCTTTGCAAAACAGCTACTTTGCATCTCGAAGACGCTCTCGATTTGCTCGTTTAGTCGTTCGTACTGCTGCATCTGCTGCATGAGGTTTTCCTTTTGGCCCGTAGGCCGATTTTTGCGCCCTGATCTCAGGGAGGGCGCAAACCTGTGTGTTGCTGGGTGTTGCGGGTGTTGCTGGGTGTTGCGGGTGTTGCTGGGTGTTGCTGGGTGTTGCTCATTCGATACCTAATTATACGCGCTATCATGCATAATTGTCAAGCGCCAATATCCCGATTAGGAATATTGGCGCTTTGTAGAAAGCTGCTTATTGATGCCCCGCCCGATACACCCGCCGCGCCACCCGTCGCCCGTCGTCGTCACGGGCCATCTCCTGCCAGATTTCGCCGCAGGCCTGGCACTCATAGCGCAGGATGCCCACGCCCGGCTGCCGCCAGCGTCCATCTTCATACAGCCAATTCACATCGGAGCTCTGGCAGCCCTGGCACAGCGGCGAGGGCAGATCACCCCAGGCCACACGATTGCCATCCCCGCGCCGCACGGCCTTGATTTCGATCACGTCCTCGCGCACGTAGTCGTGCGTCTCCCAGGCCGCGCCACAGTCATGGCAGCGATTGTAATCAATGTCCAGGCGTCCGCGTTCGCCGTAATTTTTGTGAGAGAGGGGCGAAGCGCCTGTCTTGGGCGATTGGCAGAGCGGGCACAGGCGCGTCATGCTATGCCTTACTGGTGTCGTTCGGCGTGCGCCGTTTGGCGAATCGCTTTTTAATCCGGTCAATCCGTTCGGCGCATTGATCCTCATCACTCTCATCATCCCATGCAGAGAGAATGCCCCACGCCTCATTAAAATCGTATTGGGTTGTGGCGGGCTCTTCCGAATTTAATTTAGACGCCAGCCCCGACCGTATACTTTCAATGGCCACATAGAGCGCCCGACGCTGCCAATATTCAGACGCACAATCGGCGACAGCATAGCGCAGGATCGAAAGCAGAAAATCGACTTGGTTGAGGCGGTCTTTCATCGCCTCGGTGTATTCATCTTCAGTCATGCTGTTTATCCTTTTTTTCTGTCGGTCATGCTTCGTCCGCTCGCTGCCACATCCAGATACCCTGTTTGCCTTGTGCGTCAATCGGCGGCTCGGCCCGCCTCACCACCGCCAAACGCCAGCCGTATCGCCCTGGCTCGAAATTCCCTGTCGCCTTCTCGCGTGGATTGACAGTGCCAATCAGCAGCTCACTGGGCACCACTTCCACCAGTCGGCAAATCGCCACAATGCAGCCGAGCGGCACAGGCATCTCGCCAATCTCAGGGAAAATCCGCGTGTAGGCGGTGAGCCAGCGCTGCTGATTGCTGCCCCACTGCTTGCCCGCGTGGATGGCGATGAGCTGGCCGATATGACGGCGCGGCGGCTGCCAGTGACGCGTCTCAAATTCCTTGAATCCGTAGGCGATCAGGCTGGCCCAGGGCTGATAGATCGTGATGGCTGGGAATGGTTTGTAGGTCATCAGCCACCGCCCAGGAACGCCGCAATCTCAACCGCCATCGGATACACGCACTGAGGCACAACCGCATTGCCCAGGGCGCGAATGCGATCAATCGTGTGCTCGTTGCCCGGTGCCATGCGCGGCGCTTCATGACTGAGCTGCGGCGCACTGGGGCCAACGGGCCATCGATGCGTCATGAGGTGATGTCCGTCCATCCGCCTGGATACCCCATCAACTGCTCGATCCATTCGGGGTTGATCCGCACCCCGTCCTCTTTCAGCCCAAGAGACAGCATCTCGCCCGCTAACGAATCTCGCATCGCCTGCGACGGCGGTAGTGTGCTGTTCTTTGCGTTGTTGGCCGTGGGGGTTGACCATTTCACCACCTGCGAGAGGCGCGTGAATGATTGCTGCCCCTTGGTGTTGATATGGCGGATTGTGCCGTTTTTGGTGATCATAAAGTTTTCCGGGGGCATCCGATTGGATGTATCGCTGGCTGTTGGTGTGACCCAGGCAGAACCATCGATCACGCCGATGAGGCGCTCCGGCGTCGGCAGCCGATACAATGCCCCATTTAGCGTCATACCCCATCTCGGCAAGGTCAGAAATGACTTTGATTCCGTCTCTTCGAGTGATCGCTGCGACGTTTTCCAGCAGCACGACGCGGGGTCGAATCTCGCCAATGATGCGTTTGAACTCAAACCAAAGACCAGAGCGTGTGCCAATTGAAATACCTGCGCCTTTGCCAGAAACGGAGATGTCCTGGCATGGAAAGCCCCCAAAGAGGGCATCAACGGGAGGGAGGTTGTGTCGTCCCACGCCGCAAACATCGGCATGGATTTCTGCATGAGGCCAGTATGTCGGGCCATGTTTCATCAGCACTTTCTGGCAAAAGCCATCGATCTCAACTTGAAAGAGAATGTCAAAGCCCGCCAGGGCAAACGCCAGATCAATCCCGCCGATCCCACTGAACAAGCTGCCTGCTGTGAGTTCCGTCATGTCTCCACCTCAAATTCAATCCGCACCGGAGCATTTTGCAGCCCCTTGAAGACGCTCTCAATGCCTCGATAGTAGCGCTGCTGCATTTGCGTTCTAGCGTTTTCCAGTGTCACAGCCACCGTGTATGTCCCTACGCCATCGATATAGGCATAGTCCCGCAGCCGCGCATCCGCCAGCCAGGACTTAAATTGCTGATCCTGCACTGAGAGCTGCTGTCGTGCAGTCCGCCACACCTCGCGGGCCGTCATTCGCGCAGCGACCTGCGTATCAAGGCCCGTCCCACTCGGTTCAATCGCCTTCTCAGTCACATGCGCCGTATCTTCGGCAATCATCTGCTCCATATCCCGCTTGATCTGTGCCCCCCATGCCACAATAGACGGGTCTCGCCTGGCGTTCAGGGCAAGCTCATCCGCCTCACTCAGCACGCCCAACTTGAACACATCGTTTTTGAGTTCGGCCACCACCCACCCGTCGGGCTTCTCAATCCGCGACTCCCGTGCGTCGGGCCGCAGCCGCAGCTCACATTTCCGAACCACCGCCCGCACCCGATCCGCACTGTAGTGGTCGATCAGCCCGGACGCCTTGTCGCTGTCCAGGCCCAGCGCTGCCATACGCTCGATCAGTTTGGTGTCAGGCTGGGAAGGGGGGGGATCGGAACTGGGGGATCTGTCCTGGTCGTGCGTTGCGCTCATTCCGGCTTGAACGGAGTGAGGTTCCGCCGCAGTAGGGGTGGGGGTGCTGTTCAAAGTGCTTTTCGCTTTTTCTTTGCGTCCCGCGCCCGCCCGCCGCCCGCCCCGTCCCGGTTTGGTTTGCGGTTCTTGTGATTCGGTCTTGGTTCTTTTATTGGAATCATTATTCAAAGATGAATCTCGCGTATTCAAAGATGTAGCGGCCATTTCGCTGTTTGAATTCGCTGTCTGCGTCTTTGAATGACCCACATTCACCCCCGCAATCAGGGTATTCAACCGTCTGTAGTCGATTCGGTAGGCTTTGCGCTGATCGCTGCCGCCCACCCGCCGCGTCATGAGAACGCCCATCGTCTCCAGCGCCCGCACCTGCCGTCCGAGAGTGGCAGCGCTTAAATGCCCGAAATGAGCCGCCACCCAATCTTTGTAGCCATTGTAGGTAGTCGCCGGGCGCCCCTCGCTTTTGTTGTGCTCGATCCATTCCTCGAATTTCTGCACGAGCAGGGCCCGATCAGTCCCCCCGAGGGCGCGAGCCACGCGCCACTGGAATCGCAGCGAATCTTCGTTCGGCAGCAGCAGCCCGCCGCCATGATGCGCCTTCTCCGTGCCACACAACACCGCCCAGGCGCGGATCACCCGCGATTGCATCATCACGGCGAAGACCATGAGAATTTTCAATCGGATACGGAAAGCCTCTTGCGTTTTTTCTAACGGGTATTTCAATTTCAATGAGATCTGTGTCATAATTCTTCCTTGGGATAATCATTCTTCTATCAGGTCAGGTGAGAGGGCAGGGCAGTCACCCCGTCCTCTCTGTGTCTTTTTAGTCGATCAGCTCGCGCACCCGCCGCAGCGCCTCGTAATCCGGCAGCCAGGGATTTTCCAGCGTCTCAATACAGGCCTGCCGTATCTGCCTCTGCTGGGCACGCGCCTGCCTCGACTTCCCCTCTCTGGCGATGATTTTCCGCACATACGCCCAAAGTTCGTCCACCGCCTTCGCATCAGGCTTGTTGGTAATCCCGTTCATCGCCCCGCCTTCGCTTTGGTCTTCATCGCGTCGATCGACCGCCGCAGCCCCTCAATCTGGGTGTCGCGCTGATCGATCAGCGCGCCCAGGTCATCAACTGTCTTCTCCAGCTGAACGATGCGTTTCAGCCGCTGCTCGGCCAGGAGCAGCGCCGGGCTTTGCACCAGCGCCGCATCGTTCAGGTTGAGGCCGCTGGCGGAATCGATCTGAATGGCCGTGCGATCCAGCACGGCGGCGTGGCCTTGCAGGATCAGCGCATAGGTCACATGCCCCTGGGAAGTCAACCTGTAAATGCCTTTCTTGTGGGGCTTGATCAGGCCGCGCGCCACCAGTGCCCCGCTCGAACGTCCGATTTCATTCCGCTCCAATTTAAACTCTTTGTCATTCATGCCCCGCGCCAGGATGCGAATCTGCATCTCTGTCAGGCTGATGGAAGGCGCGGCGTCCTGGGGCAGCGCCTCCTGGGGAATGATCTCGTGCGTGCTGGTCATCATGTCCTCCTGTGTCATCATGTCCTCCTGTGGCTGTGGCTGTGGCTGTGTCGCCTGTGGCTGTGTCGCCTGTGGCTGTGTCGCCTGTGGCTGTGTCGCCTGTGGCTGTGTCGCCTGTGGCTGTGTCGCCTGCTGATAGAAGCGGCGGGCTATCGCCCGCCGATGGGCATCTGCAATCAAGGCCCGCCGATACGTGTCTGTCGCGGGGGGCTTGCTGCGCCGGGTCGCTTTGGGCGCAGCCATCAGGAGGACTGGGTTTCTAGGGCCATCTGCCGCAAAACTTCGCGGTGCTCGGCCCTTACGGCATCCAGTGCCTTCAATTCGCGCTTCAGGATGGCAACGCCAGCCGCGTGCCGTTCCTCAATCACGGCGTAGGCCCCGGCCAGCCCCTCCTCGTTCAGGGAAGTTCGCAGATAGGAGGGGCTGGCGATCTTCATACGGCTGATGAGGCGGGCCTCGTCAGGCATCTTGAGATCGGTTCCCATCGACCAGAGGGAGCCTAATTTTACCTGTTCGTCTGTCACCATCCGTGTCAGATTGGAGGGATGGAGCGCCGGATGCCGCTCCATCTGCGAATGCGAGACCTCGGCCTCTATATACGGCTCGCATTCGCTCTCTGGCAGGTCAGCCCAATCGCCCGGCCCTTTTTGCGCCCGCACATACCACTGCAATTCCAGTTCGTCCCAGATCGTGAAGACAATTGTGCCGATCTCGCCGGAGGGTTTGTGACGGATCGTCGCGCCGGGCACCGCCCACGCTGGGGGTGCGTTCTCTTCGATGGATTCGTCGAAACCATCAGGCTTGATAGAAAGCGGATTATCGGCGGCCTCATCCGTCTCATCCTCGCCCAGAATAGCCGCCAGCGTCGCCTCATGGGAGAAATCATCCCCTGACGCCAAACGCAGGTCCTTGACGAGGGCTTGCCGCCGCAGCCTGTCATAGTCGATGCCCCCGCTGGGCTTGCCAATATCGACATGCGGCAGATCTTGCGTTTCGCGGCTGTGCACCGTCTCGCTGAATGTCCGAACGCCGCTGCTGTCCATGTGCCAGATCAGCACGTCCATCCCGGTCTTGTCGCGGCGCGGTTCAGAGTCGATATACTCAACCTCTTTCCCGCGATACAGCAGCCGTGGGCCTGTTGCCTTTGTGCCCGGCCCCTGTCCCGCCTTGATCGACATCGGCGGATTGGTGGGGGATACGTTAACAGTTGTTAACGTATGGCTGATTGGCCGTACCGTTTCGCGGATGCGCCCTTCCGCCCAATCATCCTCATCGGCTTGTTGCCAGACATCATCTGAAACATCCAGCAGGGCCCGATATTGGGCGATTTGATGGCGGCTCTTCAGCCCTGTGGCCTGGAGGATTTTTTCGCTTGACCCCTTTGGAATACGATGGGTGTTGCCATCGGCCACCTGGGCATAAAACAGGCGATCAGACTGGCCCGCAAACGCCTCAAATGGTTCATAGCTCTTGTCGTCATTCAGCGCCATGATCAGCAGGGCGATTTGCCGCGCCATTCCAATCGCGTTCAACGGCTTGCGGCTGCCATTCTCTGCCGCCTGCCGCCACACGTCCACCGCCGCCACCTTGTTCGCCACAATCTTGCTGAATTTTTTCAGGCCCAGCACGCCGTCCAGCAGGCGATAGGCCTGATAGCGCCGCTCTCCTGTTTCGATCATGTACTGATCCATGCCGCGCGGCGAGACGGTGATCGGGTTGACTAGCCCCTTGTCAAAGATGCTGGCCGCCAGCGCAACCAGCGCCATAAATCCATCCACCAGGGGCATGCCGCTCTTCTCTGTTTCCGCGCCTTCACCTTCACCCCGCAGCAGCGCTTTCAGGGGGATCTCATGCCCCAATTGGCGCTCGGCCATCTGATGCCACATCTGCCACTCAGGAAGATTGTTCTCGCGCGCCCGATTGCGAACGACAGACGGCACCTCGCGTCGCGGTTGGGTCGGGTCAGGGCTGATCTGATCCAGGCTGATTGGCCGTGCCACCTGCTGCCCGCTGTCAGGGATGATGCCGTTGCCAAACACCTGCGCATCTACCTCTTGCAGTGAGGGCAGGCCCATCGCTGTTGCCTTCTGTGCTCCGCCGCTGATGGGGTCGGACTCTGATCCAAAATCTTTCTTTGCCATAATCGTGCTGTCCTCATATTTGTTTGAACGATTGTGAACCCCTCCCTACGCAGTGGGGAGGGGCAGGGGAGGGGTGTCTAACTGATTTTCAGCGCGTCGATCACGCCCCACATGTCGCTTTCCGCCTCTGATCCCGGCGCATAGGCGAACAGCGTTTGCCGTTTGTATTCCGACTCGCGCCATGCCGTCAGTTGCCGCAGGGCTGGCAGCACCGAGTCGCCAAAGTGGGACTTGATACGCTCCATGCCGTGCCGATGGGCATCCGTGCGCCCATCAAACATCGTCGGCAGAACGCCCCCCAATGTGGCAGGCTTAAGGCCCAGCGCATGCCGCTGATCGTTCATCTTCTGAATGTGGACAATCGATTTGCCCAGCCCATCCAGCGCCAGGAATTGGCACTGGGTCGGATACACCATCATGTCGCTGGCGATATAGATCATCGTGTGCAGCAGGCTCGGCGTGGGCGAGGTGTCGATCACCACAATGTCGAAGTAATCGCTCATCTCATCCAGCCGCGCCCGCAGCAGTGTGATGTCGTCAACGGCCATCGGGATCAGGCGCGTTTCCACATTCGAGGGCAGCACCACCAGTTGGCCCGCGCCCTGCACTTTGTAGCCGCCTGCCCACTGTTCGGGCTTGGCCTCAAACAGCACCGAATTCCATTCCGCTTCCTGCACCAGCAGTCGGTACAATCCGCCGTATTCCTTCATATTCAGCCGTGACGTGCTGTGTCCCTGCGCGTCCGAGTCGATGAGCAGAACCTTTTTGCCCTTGATCGCCAGTCCTGCCGCGATGTGCACCGCGCTCGTGGTCTTGCCCACGCCGCCTTTTTCATTGAGAAGCGTAATGACTTGCATTGTTGAAATCTTTCTGGGCGTCTCGCCCGATAATTGGAGTGTGTCAGGGCCCGATGTATCGTGCCCTGTCTTGCTGTAAATTGGTTTCTATCAAGCGTCTTCATCCTCGCCCATCAGGATGTCCCCGAAGCGATACCAACCGTCCCACGCCTCAATCCAGAAGTCCGCGTAGTTTGCGAGGATCGGGAAGATGTCCCCAGCAGCAAATCGCACCTGCAAAAGATCGACGTGCGTGAATGGCGCTTCGACAGCCGTTGCTTTTTCGGTGTGTGGATAGTTCTCCAGCAGCACGCCCTCGTACTCGTAGCTCTCGCCACCTTCACCGTAGGTCCACTTGATCCGCGCACCAACCGCGACGTATTTTGCGAATACGGCCCATTCTTGTTCTGTTCTCATCTCTATGCCTCTGTCTCTGCCATCGCTGGCGCGGTCACGATCTTTGTGGCGCGGCGCGGCACCAGGGCCACATCGTCCACCGTGTTCATAAATCCGTCGTCGTCTGTGATGTCCGACGACACGTCATTGATGCAGCTGCAGCGGCAGACCAGATACACGCTGATCATTCGTTCGCGCCCTTGCTTGTCATACCCAAAACAGTATTCGCCTGCATATTGGGCGTTTGTCAGCGGGCCATCGCATAGTGCACATCTCAGTTTGCGGGCCTCCTGATGCGCCTTCGTTTTGTACTGCATCACGCGCCCCCTTCGGTGGGGGAGGTTGATGCATTCGCGCCTGTGACGGCCTTGACCATATCCGCAAGAGCCCGTGCCCGGCTGATGATCTCGCCCCGTGTGTCCTGCCATAGCTGATGCAGCTCAGCCGATTCGCAGTTCGCACGGCTGTAGCGATTGAACGCCGCGTCTTCCGTCTGGAAGGCGTCCCCCACATACGCCGCCTGCCGCCGCAGGTCGATCAGGTCGCCCGGCTCGACCAGCACGACCAGCACAATGCGGATCGTGCCCAGCACTGACTGCGCCGTCCTGACAATCTCATCGCGGGCATCGCCCCAGGCCGCTTCCGCCGCCACCAGCGCGTGGGCGTTCGGCTCACACGGATTCGCCTGATAGTCCCGCAGGGCTCGCTCGTGGGCCCCGTGAGCCCTGCCGTTGACCGTGTAGGCCTGCGCCAGATCTGCCGCGCGCGTGCCCAGCCGCTCTAATAAACTGTCTGCCATCAACATCTCTTTCTTGCACAGGGAGTCCCGTGCTATACTTGCTGCTGCGGATAAGACCCGTCGTGATGTGCCCCTTCCCAGGGTCACGGCGGGTAAAGATAAGCGAGCTTCTATCAAGCCCGATTACTTTTGAATTGAGACCCCCAGCGGCGAGCCATCAGCGGCGGCGATCAGTTGCGCAAAAGCCGAGATGTGCCTTACTGAATGCCGGGGGTTAATCTTTTGAAAGATGAGAGGGGATGTTATGACGCTTCAGGAAACAATCACGCTGTTCCTCGCGCAGTACAAGAAGAAGTCTCAAGAAACTTACGGCTACAATTTAAAGAATTTTGCCAACTTCATCGGCCCTGCCCGCATGATCGAGGCCATCACCCCGCTGCATATCCTTGAATATCAGCAGTATGTGGAGGCCCGTCCCATTGCGCTCTCAACCCGCGCCACGTATTTTAAAATGGTCAAAATCTTTTTTAACTGGCTGGTGCGGGCTGATCTGTTGGAGAAGTCCCCCGCCCGTCTGCTCAAAATCCCCCGCGCCTCAGCTGAGGTTGAGAAAGACAAGGCCATGACGGATGAGGAGTTGAAGCGGCTGCTGGATTGGGCCAAATGGCGTCCGCGCGATTTTGCGCTGATTCTATTTCTGGCCGATACGGGCTGCCGAGCGGGTGGGGCAGCCGGGTTGCGTGTGAGGGATATTGATTTTGACAATCTCCGCGCCCTGGTCACCGAGAAGGGCGAGAAAACCCGCCCCGTCTCATTTGAGTCGGTCTGTGCCCGCGCCTTGCGTGCCTGGCTGAATAAGCGTCCGGTGAAGGCGGGGATTTATGTCTTTTCCGCCGCAGCCGTCCCTCTCCAGGCCGCCTCCATCTCGCAGATTGTCACGCGCGCCTGCCAGCATGTCGGGGTGCGGGCCCTGGGCAGTCATTCCATGCGCCATCGCAAAGGCCATCAACTGGCCTATGGGCTTGTCCCGCCCACGCTGGCGGCCCAGGCATTAGGCCATTCTAATCCGCAGACCACCATTGATTCGTATTATCCCAGAGGCTGGGATAAGACCGATGAGGTCATGCGCTCGTTTGCCGTGAAGGAGGGGGATGTGCCGGGCCAGCCAGCCGCGCAGGAGAAGCCGAGTATTTTTGTGCTTAAAAAGGGGGGTTAATCTCACACCCTTTTTTGATGTCAGGGCCTGACCACAAAACCGTTGGTTGGGGGTTCGAGCCCCTCCGCCCCTGTTAGTAAGCGATCTCTCGTGGCCCGTTCTTGTACAGAAAAGGTTTTGAGAGTTCGTGCCTTACATCTATGCAGTTGTTAAGGTGCGTTGTTCTGTTGCTGAGAAAGTCCCGTGATCTCCTTGCCGACAAGCTTTAGAGGATTACGGGATTTTCGATTCATGTCCCATGATTGGCATGAGGGTTAATCTTGTGTGTCTGCCGATTCGCCTACGTCCACAATCTTGAGCAAGTCCCCGATTTCACACCCCAGGTATCGGCATAAAATCGCAACATTCGGGCCGTTGAAACTTCCCTCTCCGCCACGCAGATACCGCTTGATAGTGTTCAGTGCGATACCAGTGTCTCTCGCAACATGGGCGATGGGAATCTTTTTGCCCTCGCGCTTCCCTTTCTGGGCAACCAGATCAGCAAGATTGCTTCGGATGGTGACGGTGCTTTCAAATTCCACTGTCTTCCTCCTTCGCTTTGTCATAGATTAACCCTCCTTTCTCATAATGTCAATAGATTGACCGTCATCTAGTGGATTGCTTGTAAAATCAAACGCGCCCAGAGTATACCCAGGGCGCGGCGTGCTGCATCAAAGACTCGCTGGCGTGATCTGGCGTTTTAGGCAGCGCCCCCCCGCTTGTCCTTTGGTCCACCGCGATAGCCGCCGCGATCCACTTCTGTGGAGACGGTTCTCCCCTTTAGCTTCAAATAGCTATCAAGCGCATCCCGGATTACATCAGACAAAAGACGGTTTTCTCGTGCTGCAATATCAGTGAAGGCTTCATATCCCTCATTGCTCATAAGCATGTTGTATCGCTTTGATCTTGCCATTTTTGCCCTCGATTCTACTTGACGGTATACATCACCTGATGTATACTGTTTAGTGTAGCACAGAAACAAAATCGAACGCAAGAAGAAAGGCAAAACAAAATGTTTTACACGGCGACGATCGGAATCGCAAAGGCGACAGCCGCTTAGCCATCGCCTTCACCTCTCATTTATTCAGCGAAGGCGGTGGTCGAAACACCGCCTTTACCCAAAGGAAGTATACACCATGCCCGATCAACTGCCATCAACTGCCATCACCGAGATCGATCCCCAGAGCCACCCCGTCTGCCCCGTCTGCGGCAATTGGGATATTGACTGCATCTGTGGTGACGCCCTTTATCGAGGCCAGATCGTCACCGATGCCCGAACGGGGCAGTCGGGAATCATCGTATCATCAGAGTTCCGCGAGTTCAGCGGACAGTTTGTCTACCGGGTGCACGTTGCGGGCCAGCCGTGCCTGCAGTCATGGGGTGAGGCGCGGCTTACCGCCTCTTCCTCAATCACCGCGTTCTCCATCGGCGATATGATCATCGCCGATGGAGAAAATGGAGAGCGGGCGATGGGGGCCGTGATCGGGTTTCACGGCGGCAAGCTCATCGCCCACCTCGGTGACGGGGATTATCTGGTGGCGGTGAGCCGGGTCTGGCGGGCCTGGCCGATGGCGCTGGTCGCCATTCGTCCGACCGCCCAGCGCTGGGCGGTGGCCTCATGACCCGGCCCCCATTCCAGCGCCGCCCCGGCGGCCTGACCATGCTCGGTCAGGCCGCCGTCTGGCACTTCGAGCAATCCGAAGCCCGTGCCGCCCGTCCTGCGGACGCCACCGCCGCGTGTGCCTGCTGTGATGGGATATACGATGTGCGCGGGCTGGCCGCGCTGAAACACGATTACACCTACGGTGCGGTGGCGTCCGCCTGTTTTGAGCGGGGCGATCTTCTGTGCGCCCCTTGTCGCCGTTCCTTTGAAGCCGAATTCGGCACGCGGCGGCCCCGCAACGAGGGCCTTGAGGAGGAGTGGGAGGTTGCGAAAGCGGGGGTGCTGCCCGCGCATCTGCTGAATGTCAAGCGGGCGACAACGCACGACGACATTCAGGCCCATCAGGAGCGCGCCGACGAAGAGCGCGACAACTACAGCGGGATCTTCTTTTAGTCTCCCGTAGGCCGTCTGTTCTGTGTCCCATTTTCTTGTATTCTGATCTGAAAGAGAGGGGGCGGTTCAAGAGGCGCAGGCGATGGAGGCGCTGTATCAGATCAAGGGGGACGCTTTCGTTGAAGCGCCTGCTGTCGAGGCCCGCCGCGCCTGCGAGTTATGGTCTCACGCCAAAAAGGGGACGCAGGCAGCCAGCTAATCCGCCCAGGGGTAAGTCACGGCTTGCCCCCCTATATTTTTTTGACCAATTAAACGAAACGAGAGTCTGATGACGCATGAAAATGAGAACGCCGACGACGATGATGCCGCCATTGACGCGGAGACGGGGCGGCCCGATGGCCTTGAAACAGGGGGCATCATGCTCCTGACGATGCAGGAGGCCGCGTTTATGGCGGCCGTGGCCCGATTCGATGGGCTGCTGGTCTATCCCCACGCCGCCTCGATGGGCATGGCCGAACGCCTGGAAGCGGGCGGGCTGGTCACGATTGACCGCAGGGCTGCCTATGTGATTGTGAGCGCTTCCGCCGTCTTGCAGGTGGACGCGCCCGCGCCGGAACACGGCGGGGCGCGTTCCGTCGCGGGGCAAAAACCGAGGATGAATTCCGCCGCTGTTCTTGCGGCATATCTCAAATTCTGGCCTGTCTCCGCACAGGCTGTTGATCACGATGCGGCACTGCCCGTCATCGTGGCCTTGCAGGCCCTCAATCAGGCTAACCGCCAATTATTCACAGACCGCGAGGCGTTGACAGAGGTCGTCGTTGGGGCTGTGATGGATGCGTGCGACGCGCACCAAAACATCCCCGCTGTCATGGCCTTCGCTGAGGCGTTTGTTGGCGGCCTGCCGCAGGTCTCGATCCATGATCCTGCGTATTTTGCGCCGGGCGGCAAGACCGCACAGATGCTCATCAGCATGTATGCGCGTATGGCGAAGAATTCTTAAAAGTTGAAGCCGCCGATTTCCGGTAGCTGCAACACAAAACCCCCTGTCGTAACCAGGGGGTTCACATCCACCATCTTGGCTTGGTAGAAAACATATTATCGACGCCCCAGGAGGCCTCTCATGTCTGACCTTATTGTAGCAAGTAATCACATCTGGCTCAACTATTTCAATCGCCGCGCCGCCCTCGCCTCGGTCTATGCCCACGTCGCCGCCCTGCCCAGCAGCCGCACCCAGGAGCAGCACACCGCCAAAGTTTATCGCGCCGGCCTTGAATATTTCATGGCCTGGATCGGTGATGAGCTGCCCTCCGCCGAGGCGTTGAGCGCATTTATTGCTCATCTTGTCCAGCGTGATTTGAAGTCCTCGACCATTTCCAGTAAGTATCTGGCTCCCGTCCGCCACTATTTGAAGCGGCTGGCGGATCAGATGCGGCCCGGTCTCACCGGGGCCGAGCGCGATTTTGTGTCCGATTGCCGCGATTTTATCCGTCAGGCCGCCGCCCTCCCCACGCCCCGCGCCGAGACCATCAGCAACATCGCACCACTCTGGCGGCCTGAGTTCAAACGCCTGGGCGTGACGCAGGTCAACAGCGTTTTGCGCCAGATTGATCGCACGTCTCTCGCGGGCTTGAGAGATTATGCCCTGCTCCATCTGGCCTTCAGCACGGGATTGAGACTCGCTGAAATGCAGCGCATCACCCCCAACGCCATCCAGCCCACAGGCGACGGCGGCTATTTGATCACCGTGCGCGGCAAGCGCTGCAATATCGATCCCGTCCCCATCAGCGCCCAGGCCTTCGCCGATCTCACGGCCTGGAAGAACGCCTATAATGCCGATCTTGATCCGGCTGATCCCCGCCGCATCCAGGGCGATGTCCCCCTCTGGCAGCCCCTGCACCGGAATAAATTTTACTTTGCCCTTGGCCGGGCTGATCCTTGCAAGGGCCTGTCGACCCAGGCCATTCGTGATCTGATCGCCAAACGCAGCCGCGACGCCCTGGGCGATCAGTGGGTACTCGCGCCGCATGACACCCGCCGCACCGCCGCTGCCATCGCGTATGATGCGGGTATGCCACTGCCGGACATTCAGTCGCTCTTGCGCCATAAGGATGCTTCAGTCACACTTCACTATATCGGCACCAAGCCCGATTTCCACAAGCGGGCACTTTCAACCTATGTCCAATTCGGATAATAAAAAGGGACGCATCATGCTGCGCCCTCGATCCTCGCCTGAAATCAAAAAGCGCCCATCTCTGGGCGCTTTCACGTTCTCTTGTAGGGGTCTGGAATGCCAGGCCCCTACGGATTGATCCTCCCGCCCCTCCCTACGCAGGGGGCAGGGGAGGGGTGGGTTGCTCAATAATCTCTTCGGCCTGCACGCCCGACTGCTGCACATCCTTCAGCAGCCGCAGCACTGCGTCATCCACTTTGATCGGCGTCCATGGGGCGATATTCGCCAGCACCCCCGTCAACGCATCAATCGCCGCCTTCGAGGATATCCCCCCCAGCGCATACGCCCGCTCCAATCGGTCAATCCATTCCCGATCAGCCTGCGCCGCACCCACTTGCGTCGTCAGCCGTGCATCAATCCCTGGCTGCCCTGGTTGATTCCCGTCCCACAGAATTTTTCCAATCCCGCCCAGAAGCACCGCGCTTCCAATCAGGATCGACAGCAGCTCCCCCAGCGTCAGCGAGAGAATGTTAGGCGTTTGAGTCGCGGGCGCGGGCGCGGCCACGATGGTGACGGCAGGCGTCGCCTCAGCGGACGTTGTGTCCTGTCCCAGAACAGGCAGAACGAACAAAAACAGCAGAACCAAAATCAGGGCGAAACGGGTCATGAGGGTGTGTCCTTTGGAATAGAGGGCGTGATGTGTGTGAGAATGGTCACAACGCTCGTTCGGATAAACGCAATGTCCTCGCCGTGCACTTTTTGCAGCGTGATGTACAGGCCAAAGCGATTGTCCCAGTCGTCCACGCGAATCAAGAGCGATTCGAGTTGCCGCACATACTTGTCAATGCTGAGGGCCGCCGACGTGAAGCGGTCTGTCAGGCGATTAATCGTCTCCTGATTGCGCCGCTGTTCCTCAATCATGTCGTCCTGCAAGCGCGCCAGCCGCTTATGCGCCTCATCCGCCTGGTTTGCCATCGTCAGCGTCAGCTTCATCTGGCCTTCGTCAATGGTGCTCTGGCTCTGGCTGCGTTGTCGATTGGTGTCATACAATCTGTCCGTAAAATGCATCCCCCATAAAACCAGACGCACCACCACCCCCACAAACACCAGCATGACCGCCGTTTGCGGGCCGTACCGATCCAGCAGCGCCAGGAACATATCAATGGGATTCATGTCTTACCCCTGACGGACTTCCTGCGTGGCAATCAAAATGACCATCGACGCCGTGACGGCAAATATAAAATGGCTCATCACCGCCACAACTGCGACGCCTGGGGTGGTGACGAGAAAGATAATCGCCATCAGCACATACAGATAATGCGCCACGAGGGCCAGATACAGGCCGCGCGGCTCAATGTGGTTGTGGAAGATGTACCCCGCGCCCACCGCCAGCCACACGTTCAGCGCGTCACGCGGCAGCGATCCCATCGTCTGGGCGATCCAGCCCGCCAGCCCCGCGTTTGGTTGCAGGCCCATGCCTATCGCATACAGCGCCAGCGTGATCGACATGGCGGGCATCAGGAGATTGTGGAAGCGAATGCGCGTCCTTCGGTAGGACGCCTCCTGCGCGGTGCTGGCAATCGCCAGATAACACACCAGGAATGTGCCGCCGTGCGAGGCCAGCACCGTGACACTCACCTGCCCCTGGCCCACATAATAGGCCGCCATCACCGTGATACTCGCCTGCCCGATCAGGCTTGTGATGAGCGAGTAGCGCGGACGCAGCCCTCGCAGATAATGGCCGATGGCGAATAAAAACAGCAGCACAAAGGCAAAATACGGGATGCCAAAGTCGCGCTGTACCAGAGAAGCGATTGAGCTCCCGCTGCTGGGAATGAGCAGCGAGACGATATACAGGCCCTGCACACAGCCAATCCACGTCAGCATCAGTTTGCGTGCGCTCACCAGCGACACGCTCTCGGCCAGATTGGTCATCGGGCCCGGCGGATACGCGGGGGTGGGGGCTGCTGCGGTCATGCCTGTCCTCCATAGGGCTTGATAGAATGTGTCTTATCCCTATCCTATCTCCCCGGCCCGTCCTTTAACGCGCCCCCCGTCCCCTCCCTGCTTTCGGATCATTGTCGCCCCCTTATCCTACGAGGATACTTTGCACAGTGGTGCTTAACTCCACCGTCACCTCAATCTCGCCCCGTCCTCCCAGGCACGACAGCGTGACCTGGTGCCGCTGTTGGAGGCCGCCGCTGGCGTTGACCAGATAGCTCGTGATGTCCACCGTGACATCTATCGCCTGGCCAGCAGTCGCCCACGGCCCGCCCAGCGCCGCTGTCACGTCCACGCCGTTGATCTCCATTCGCACGCTCGATGGATACTGCGTGTCGTCCTCGATGCCAAACTCGACCAGCAGGACAGGGATGGTATGCGTGTGCGCGGGGATGCTGACCGTATGCGTGTGCGCGGGGATGTCGATATCGTGAACGTGCGAGCCGCCCGACTGCATACCCAAAAGGCGCGCTCCGGCGCCGGCATCCGCCTGGGCCTGGAAATGGAACAGGGTTCCCGTCTCCTGCTCGAAGACGGTGAAGGTTGCGAGTGTCAGCGCGCCCCACGACGTGCCATCGTTGGCGCGCATAACCAGATGATCGTGCGATGTCGCCGTGGTCGATGTGACCAGCGCGCCCCCCCCGCTGCTCGTCGGAGTTGCCCCGCCGCTACTACCCGTCGTCACCGTGCCCGCTGCTGCCGCTTTCGCCGTCACGCGGAAAGGCCGCGTCTTCATCAGCAGGCGGCACTGATTCAAAATCAACACCGCGTTCGTGATGTCGATGGGCACAATCGCGGGGTGCGGGCTGTCGATTTCTTTGCGATAAACATAGGTCCCTTGGGACGGATACGGCTGCACCCGCAGCCCTGCCATCATGATCTGATCTATCGCGCCCACAATGATCTGCGCGGCGTCCTGCGTCACCTGATCGGCATTGCTGATTTCCAGATCGAGCGACGTGCCTTCCAATCCCACGCGCTCCGTCACGCGGATGACGTAAAAATCAGCGTCCACGTCCATAAACGTCAGCAGCCCGGTCTCTGTCTCGATCAGACCCTTGTAAATGAGCCGCACCGTGTCCCCTGGCCGCACCGTCCGCCGCACTTTGACCACGCTCACCCGGTAGGTGTCAATGCGCTGGCTGTTTCGTTTCAGCCAGGCCGCCGCCACGTCATACAGCGCATTGGCCGCCATTGCGAGATCGGCGGCGCTGTTCGAGATCGGCGCTACGTCTTTAAACGCGCCGACTTTCTCAATCCGCCCATACGCGGCGATGCTGCCCGCATCGGCCAGCGCATATAACGTTTTGCCATTCGCTACCACTGGCACGATGGGGTAGGGCAGCGTGCGCGTGCTTTTCGCCAGCGTGATCGCGGATTCGCCCTCGCCTGCGCCCACAGGGACGAGCCAATTGACGATCTGCTCACTGGCGCGGCTGATCGTGATCGAGTCGATCAGCATCACATCATCGTTGCTCTGTAATTCGACAGGCACATACGCCGCCCCCATCAGACGCACCCCTGTCGCCACGCCGAATGCGCCGATCTCGATTGATTTCTCGGCCAGCCCCTCTCGCAGATGCAGCCCTTGCCCTTTGGCGATTTCTTGCAGCGCCTTCAACGCACTCACCCCATCAAATCGCGCTTGCACCAGCTTGCCCACATACGCCGCGTCGATGCTGGCCGTCCACCCGGCCAGCGCTGCCAGATCACTCACGATCTGCGCCAGCGTCTGCCCGCTGTAAATTTTACCCAGTAGCACCGACCTGCGTTTCAGCTCGTCCAGCATATCCGGCCCATCGGCTCTCAAATCCCAGCCGCTGGGGTTCGCCCGTGCCTGCACATCACGGATGATGCCGCGCCCCAGCTCTCTGCCGCTCGCCCCTGCCCCAGCGGGGGCGTTGGAGGGGGCATAGCCATACACACGGATTCGTCGCTCATTCGTCAGCAGCTCAATCGCCCGTGCCTCGCTCCCCGGCGCGGAGACAGTCACGCTCCCAGCCCCATCCAGCGCCCGCGTGATCGTCGCGCCCGTCAGCGCCCACACCGGGCCGTCCCCCTGCTTGATGCCTGCTGCGTCATACACATCCGCCCAGAGCCTCATCGCTCACGCCCACATCGCCGCAGCACTGCGGAACAGAATGTTTTTAGAAACGGCCGCGTTCGTATACGCGATGCATCCAAATCCGAGATTGCTTGCCGACCCGACCATGCCCGCCGTGACCGCGATCTCGGCGCTGTTATTGAACGAGAAGTAGGCGACCCCGCCGCCTGAGCCCTCGACGCGGATACGGAACAGATAGGCGGTATCAGCGGCGTAGGTCGTCAGATCGACGCCGTGTACCGTCAGCGTCGTACCATCGTCCATGCAAATTTTCCAGCCACTGTCTCCCAGGACGGTGGAATAGCGCAGGCCGATGAATGCCCCTGCCGGATCGTCGAAATTGCCCGGCGCTATCGCCATGAGGCCGATGAACCATCGTGCCGCCGGGAAGGTGGAGGGCGAACGAACGCTGCACTCCATGACGGGGTTGTAGCGGCGCTGCAACAGATCGAACGTGCTGACGAACCCCGCAGTGCTCGCCAGCCCCGCTGACGATAGCAGATTCGAATACGAGCTGTCGGACTGGTTCGAGGCACTGACGGTGCCAGTCACGGTGATGGCGGCGAGATCCGCCTGGATGGTGAGGCCGCTGCCACGCACGGTCACACGGTTCGATGTGGTGATGCCTGGTACGAAATCTAAACGAGGGGCCCCATAGCCTGCCTGGACCAGCGACCGATCCGGCACACTGAGCAGCGGGGCCTCCACCTGTGTCGTGACCAGCTGCTCCTTGAAAAGCGGCGTGGACGGGGCATTGCCGGCGCTGCACCATTTGGCCGTCACCCCATCATAGATCAGAACAGCGATTTTGCTGGGGCTGTCGAGAACAATATCTATCCCGGTGAAAATGAAAATATTCCCAACATTGTGCTTGATGGTCACAATACGCGCGGCACTGGTCGTCTGGAGGAACAATAAATCGCCCGCCACAAAGCCGGTGATCGTGGACAGGTCATCGGTGGCCGCCGCCCCCTGCGTGTCAATCTGGTGGCGCGATTTGGTGATTACAAGGGCGTCGCTGGCAATGGTCAGCGTCGTGCCCGCGGTCCCCATGTTGATCTGGTTCAGCGCCGTCACACCATCCACTATCGCTGTATCAGCGGACGCACGATTCGTGTTCGCTGTCGTGATGGCGCTGGCGTTAGTCGTGATGGCGCTGGCGTTGGTGGCGATGCTCGTCTCTAATGTATCGACAAATGTTTTTATCTGGTTGAGCGGCGTCAGCACATCGGCTGCGTCAATTGCCTGCGTATCAGCAATCGCGCTTGTCGTCATTGTCAGTGGCATATTTTTCTCCCTAATACCATGTATGCGGATAAATCACGCGCAGTTTGCCGCCGCCACTCGGCATGGTGACGCGCAGCACGTTCACGCCCGGTGACAGCGGCAGCCACGCCGGGTGGGTGGCGCTGAAAGCGGCATACGCAGCGACGCCTTCCAGCGTCACGCGCAGCGCCCGACAGTCAATTTCCAAATTCTGCCCAGCCCCAATTGGCCCTGTATACTGCAGCGTATCGCGGGCCACGCCGTTCACCAGGCGTTCAATCGTCAGCCCGCTGGCTGCTGCCCCGGTGCAGGCAAACGTCAGGCGCGGCAGACTGATCGCGTTCCCGTCATTCGTGACGCTGATGCTGACAACAACGCCTGCGCCCCATATCGCCCCC